>WBZM01000020.1_pt1 | contig 334997 bp, 368 predicted proteins | sample 5204271 | NCBI WGS metagenome assembly WBZM01 (sample SAMN12344346, study PRJNA552823) | activated sludge metagenome | biome: Activated sludge suspended growth; feature: Nitrification reactor; material: Wastewater; isolation source: activated sludge from nitrification reactor of wastewater...
GCTGCCAGCTTCTACCAGAATGCAGGTAACATTAACACCGGCACACTTGCTGACGCACAGTTAAGTGCCAATGTCACCCTTGCTGGCAATACCTTTAATGGGCAAAACCAGTTGGTCAAGCTAGACAACGATGGCAAAATTCCAGCCCTTGATGGCTCTTTGCTGACTAGTGTGAATGCAGCCTTGTTGCAAGGGCAAAACGGCAGTTATTATTTGAATCTTGGCAACGCAACTGGCACGCTTGATATTGCGCGTATAGCGAACTCTTCTCTGACAAACGCAAAACTTCAAAATAGTAGCATTACCGTAACGGCAGGTACGGGCCTTTCTGGCGGCGGCGCAATTAGCCTTGGAGGCAGTGCCAGTATTGCACTGGGTAACACAGCTGTTAGTAATGGTAGTTATGGTAACGGCAGCAGTGTTGCTACGTTTACAGTTGATGCGCAGGGTCGCTTAACTGCTGCCGGTAGCACTAGCATAGCTATCAATACATCTCAAATTACCAGTGGTACTTTACCGGTTACTCGTGGTGGTACGGGTGGTAATACGTCGCAAGCTGCGATTAATAGTATTTCTCAGCTAACGACAGCAGGCGATTTGCTATACCATAATGGATCTAATAGCACACGACTCGCCAGGGGTACAACTGGTCAGTGTCTTACCTCAACAGGTAGCAATATCCAATGGGGAAGTTGTGGCGGTGGTGGAAGTGGCTGGAGTTTAACGGGTAATGCTGGGACAAGCGCCGGCACGAACTTTATCGGTACAACTGATTCTCAAGACCTAGTTCTAAAGACAAATACAACCGGTGGTACCTATGGCCAAATAACAATTGCTGGATCAAATAGTAGTGGTCAGGTAACTATTAAGGGCGGCTCTGGTGGTGGCGAGCCATTTGTTGTAACAAATAACAGTAATGCTCAGCTTTTTAAAGTGACCACGGGAAATGGTATTATGGGTGCGTTTAGGGGAAGTATTGGTGGTACGCAAGCTTGCTTTGGTGGTACTCCAAATGGCTCAAGTGTTATAGAAATTGGCGGCTGTAGCTCCTCGAAAGCCTACAAGAATCATGTGACACCACTAGAGAGCGGCCAATACGATAGAATACTCGAAAAAATTCAGGGTACTAACATATACACTTATTATCACAACACCGATGCCCCAGATTATAAAAGAACAGGTGTTATATCTGAGTATATGCCTTCTGAGCTTACAATGACTGATCAAAATGGTCACCCAATCCCAGACTGGATGAGCGTGTACGGCTACTTATGGGCAGGTACCCGTAGCTTAGCTGACAAGACGGATAAGATAGAGTCTATCATTGATACGAAAACTCGTTCTATTAATGCTGACAATGGTAAATTTAGTGGCCTAAATGTATCCGGAGAGTCGAAACTCAAAAAACTTTCTGTCAAAACAGCAACAGTAGAAGGTGACCTAACAGTTAAAGGAGCTACTACTGTACAAGACATAACAGTTAACGGACATATTATTACAAGTAGTGGGCAGCCAACAAGCAAGGCAAAGACTGCGGCCGGCGATGGAGCTGAAGTGAAGATTGAGGGTACTGACACTACGGGTACTATAACGGTGAAAACAGGTAGTAACCCATCGGCTGGCGCTCTTTCGAAGATTATTTTTAGCCAGAAATACAGGAAAGCGCCGCATGTAGTAGTAAGTCCGTCTGGTGCTAGTGCGGCAAAACTTAGATATTATAAAGGCAGTACAACTAAAAATATTTTTGAGCTTAATAGTTTAGATGTGCCAGCTGCGAACACAACATATAAATTCGACTACTTTATAGCTGAATAGTTTTTTGCACTATCCGTGTTAGCAACAGATGTGCTACAATCATAACCAATATGGCAAAACAGAGGAGGGTAGCAGGTGTATGGCAAAGGCTTTTAGTGGCGACTTTTGCTATACTATTTTTTCTTCCTACGATAGCTGGTGCTCAGGCTGCAATATCTCAAAGCTTCACTATTAAAGACTCTGTTGTTCCTGGAGCCATTCTTAGCCTGGAATCTAACGAGAAGAATATGGTTAAGCAAGCATCGCTCAAAACTTTAGACGAGCTCTTGGGGGTTGCCGGAGAGGGCTCTTTAGTAGAGTTATCTCGCGATGGCATTCAAGATAAGCAAGTCCAAGTTGTTACCTCTGGAGTAACGGAAGTTTTGGTTAGCGATGTTAATGGTCTAGTGAACGTTGGTGATAAAGTTACTATTTCTCCTGTAAATGGAGTTGGCATGAAGGCGGTAAAAAACGGCTATGTGGTTGGTACTGCACAGGCAGCTTTTACAGATGCATCTAGTGTTACAGAACAGGTAATATCTGATAAAAATGGACATGAAAGAAAAGTTAAAATCGGATTACTTCCTGTGCAAATTAATGTATCGTATTATGAACCATCGGAAAACGTAAACAAGTCTGTTTTACCAGCGTTCTTACTTGATATGGCAAGCACTATTGCAGGCAAAGATGTTTCGCCAGTTCGAGTTATTGCAGCCCTGGTGGTGTTATTAGCTGGAGTTGGAGCTATTGCGGCTCTACTCTTTTCTTCGGTACGCTCTAGTATTATTTCTATAGGCCGAAATCCGCTAGCAGCTTCTGCGGTGCACAAGAGCTTGTTTGAGGTGGCACTGTTTGCTATCGGTATTTTGTTGATGATGTTGGCTGGGGTATACTTAATATTAGCAATTTAGGAGGGCTTTAGAGGTGGAATTTTTACAAATACTGTTGGCTATTGTTGTGCTTATGTTAGCGCTATGCTTGTTTTGGATTTTTAGCTTACATGCCAAGTTGCATCAAGCTGCGATGCCAAAAAAATATGAAGTTGATGCCGACATTGCAAAAGTTTTTTCAAAAGAAGAAAGAGAAGCTATTAAAGAGAAGATCGAAGCTCAACTAGAAAGAGTTGTAAAAAAATCTACGAAAGAACTTCATGCTTCATTACTTAACACAGCTAATGAGATAAGCGCAAAAACAAATGACACGGTTACTAATCTTATAGAAAAAGAAACAACAGCTTACAAAAATGATTTGGAGTCGGTTCGGTCCCAGATGCTAGATGATGCTAAGCGACTTCAAGGCAGTATTGCTGCACAAGAAAAACAACTCAAAAGTGATTTAAAGATTGCTATTGAGCGTGATCGACAAGTACAGCTTGATGCGTTTGAGCAACGACTAAGCGATATAGTTTCTAGTTATATTATCGAATCGTTAGATAAGAGTGTCGATCTTGGTTCTCAGATGAAATACATTATTGCTTCACTTGAAGCGAATAAAAACGAGATTAAAAAGGATATTCTCTCGTGATTACGAAGCTTCCTCCAAGCATCTATTCGCCTGATCAGCTTAGCTCCATCGCCTGGGAGCTTGATAAGTTAATTAGTATTTTGCGCAAAGAAGCGATTCGAAATTCAGTTACGAAGTCCAAATTAAAAGGTGCAGAAATAATAGAAATCTCACCGCTTCTGACAGATTTATTAAAGGCTTCTAACATTGCGCAAGGTGATCAGCCTAAGTTAGAAAAACTGTACGAAGAGATAAAAAGTTTACGAGATAATGCTCCAAGTGTGCATATCATTCTTGCTGCTTTTCCAGTTACTTCAATTAAAGCACAAATAGTTGAGTGGCTGCGAAGAGAAGTAAGCCCCCAGGTTCTTTGCGCTTTTTCTGTTCGTAGTGATATTGGCGGAGGGGCAATTATCCGTACTAATTCTAAACAGTTTGATTTTTCGTTCAAATCAAAACTAATCGATAATAGACATCGAATCGGAGAGTTATTCGCTGATGTACGATAATAAACAATTCAATAAACTAGTTGCTGATGGTCACCCAACGGGTGAAACTGTCAGTGTGAATAGATATCTTGTTACGGTGAAGGGGCTAGACGGATGTCCGGTGGGTGCTTTGGTGCTGTTTGAGAACGGTAATCGAGGTATTATTCGTGAAATGTCAGACGGTAAAGCCTTGGTTCTTAACTGCGACAGTGAAGCGACTGGAATAGGTAGTCTCGTAGTTTTAAAGGATTCTATTTTTAGTGTTGGGGTTGGCAAAGAACTTATTGGCAGGGTGGTTGATGCTTTTGGTCGTCCTCTTGATAAGCAAGGAGCTCTCACTCTTAACAAAACTTGGCCTATTTTCAATACAGCTCCAGGTATTTCTGAAAGATCTCTGCTGAAGGATCAACTTTATTCTGGCGTTACAATGGTTGATATGATGTTTCCCGTTGTACTGGGGCAGAGGATTGCTGTTCTGGGAGACACGAAGTCAGGTAAGAGTACATTTTTACTTCAGCTAGGAGCTAATCAGGCTGGAAATAAAAAAATATTTATCTATGTGTTAATTGGCAAGCGTCGTGCTGAGGTAGATCAAGTTATTGAGACATTAACCCGGGCGGGCATGCTGAAACAGAGCATTGTTGTTGTAGCGGATATATTTAGCTCATTAGCCCAGTCATACATCGCCCCATATGCAGGTTGCGCTATGGCTGAACACCTTTGGCACAATGGATATGATGCTGTCATTGTGTATGATGATCTTTCTGCTCATGCAAAAATCTATCGAGAAATTTCTTTACTTTCTGAGGCAAATCCAGGAAGGGATTCATATCCGGGCGATATGTTTTACGCTCACTCTTCGCTTCTTGAAAGAGCAGGCAAACTATCGAGTAACGGTAAAACGCTCACTGCTCTCCCAGTCGTGCTTACCCCTAGTGATGATATTACGGCTTATTTACCTACAAATGTGATGTCAATTACAGATGGTCAATTAATATTTGATCTAGCGACGTTTCGTCAGAATGTGCGACCAGCCTTGAACGCCGGACTTTCTGTTTCTCGTGTTGGCGGTAGGGCACAAACATCTCGTCAAAAAGAGATAACACAGGCAGTTTTTAAGATATTGGCTGATTTTCGTCAGGCGCAGGAATTTTCTCATTTTGGCTCCGAGTTATCAAGTGAATCCCGTCAGGTGCTCATTATGGGGCAGCAACTTCAAGAGGCATTTCGCCAATTCCCTACTGAACTCTATGCTCCTTACCAACAAGAACTTATCTTGGGGGCGATTATTATAGGTGATGGAACGCGCAGCATTGATGTAGCTAAGCTTAAAAAAGAAGTGAAAAAAATTGCTCCATCGAAAGTTTCTAACGATAAAGATTTTCAACATGTGATAGAAAGCCTACTAAAGAAATACTCGGCTGAGGTAGAAGTGTGAAACGAGCAATAAATATTAAAAAAGATTTGGTGCAAATTCACACAGTTGAAGATATCACTGAAGTGTTTGAGAGTATCGCAAGCATTAAGATATCTAAAATTCGCGACAGAGTTGTTGCCAGTAAAGACTTTTTTGCTGATCTTTGGCAAACATATAGAGAGCTTCGCATTGATCCTGAGGAGCAGCTAAAACGTCCACATCGCGCGCAAAAAGACCGTAGTGTTTTTGTGGTTATTACCAGCGAAGGAAGGCTTAGTGGCGATACTATTGGGCAGATGCGAGAAGCAGTATTAAGTGCGCTGAATACTCCAAAAACAACTGATGTTGTCGTGCTTGGATACCAAGGAGCTATACAATTTTCTCAACAAGGAATTGAAATGCTACAAGCATATCATCTTCCAGAAGCGGATACCCAATTTAGTGTTAGTGAAGTGGTTGAGCTATTGCAAGAATATGATCAGATCTCTGTATTTTATGAAACATATGAGTCTCTTCGAGTGCAAAAAATTGCTCGTATTGAGTTGATATCAACTATACGAGAACTTGGTGATGAGGCTGATGTTGCTCAAAAGGAAGAAGGGGCAGAAATCGTTAGTAGCCGATCCTACGTATTCGAGCCAAGTATTGCGGAGATTGCCGACTATTTAGAATCTATGATGATGGAAGTGGCGTTAACACAGATTATTATGGAGTCGAAGCTAGCCCAGTACGCAAGCCGATTTAACGCAATGAATGCCGCAAAACATCGAGCTCATGAACTGACAAAAGAATATAGTCGGCAGTTTTATAGAGCAAAGCGCAACGAAAGTGACGAGAGATTGAAAGAGACCATGAAGATAGTAATAGGGAGAAGAGCATGAGTAAGACGATTGGCCACGTTGTTTCTATAAAGGGATTGGTTTGTGATGTTGAACTGGTAGGCGAACGACCAGGTCTTAGAGAGTTGCTTGAGGTAAAAAGCGAAGATAAGAAAAAGACGGTGGCACAAGTTGAGGTTATTGGTTATCCAAGCGCCCATACGGTGCGCTGTTTAAATATTTTTGGTAGTTCGGGAGTTTGCTATGGTAGTGCAGTTGCATCCACAGGCTCTTATATTAGCGTGCCCGTAGGCAAGCAAGTGCTCGGCAGAGTGTTAAATGCGTTAGGCGATCCAATTGATGGGGGCAAAGCAATTACTGCTAAAAAACAAAGCGTTTATGATTCTCAAAAAGCATTTGACGGTAAAATAACTAAACCCGAGATGCTTGAAACGGGCATTAAGGTGATTGATTTTTTCGCCCCGTTTGTTAAAGGTAGGAAGATAGGTATTATTGGTGGTGCCGGCGTTGGTAAAACCGTGCTGACCATGGAACTTATCCATAACATTGCTCGAGATGATAGCAAGCTTGCTATGTTCGTTGGTATTGGGGAGCGTATCCGCGAGGGGCACGAACTGCGCGAGACGCTTAAAGAGCACAAAGTGCTTGGGCGCGCGGTTGTGCTTATGGCACAAATGAATGAGACAGCAGCTATGCGTTCCCTGGTTGGTATGTCTGCAGCAAGAATTGCTGAGTATTTTAGAGATGAAGAAAAAAGAGATGTACTTGTTTTTGTCGATAACATATACAGGCATATACAGGCATCAAACGAGCTAGCGACCTCGATTGGAACGCTACCTAGCGAAGGTGGATATCAAGCAACTATGTTCTCAGATTTACAACGTTTAGAGGATAGATTAACTTCAAGCGAGAATGGCTCAATTACTTCTGTTCAGGCAGTATATGTGCCGGCAGATGACCTTAGTGATCCGGCTGTGCAAGAGGTGGCTCAGCAACTCGATTCAACAGTGGTTCTTTCGCGTACAGTAGCGGAAAGCGGCATACGTCCTGCTGTGGACCTTATTCGCACAACTTCGTCTCTGCTATCTCCAGAAATCGTGGGCGACTATCATTACGGTTTAGCAACAGAGGCCCAGGCTATTTTACAAAAGTATGATTCACTCAAAAATATCATTGCCATTATTGGCGAAAGCGAGCTCTCAGCAAGTGAAAGACAAGACTATGACAGAGCACTTCGGCTTATTGAATTCTTTTCTCAATCTTTTTTTGTCACGGAAGATCTTACCGGAAATCCTGGTGAATATATTTCGCGCAAGAAAACCTTAGAAGGCGTTGAGAAGATTCTAAACTCATGAGTAAGCAAGAAAAAAAATACCTATCAGTAAAAATACTTTCTCCAACCCAACACCTTTACGAAGGTAAGGCTCTTTCTGTCAGCGCTAATAATAAAGTTGGTCACTTCGATGTTTTGGCTGGGCATACTAATTTTTTCTCTATATTGACTCCGTCTGGAGTTGAAGTGAATACTGGTGAAAAGCAACTTACTTTTCCTATTGCTCATGGGCTTATGAAGGTGCACGATAACGTCGTGACACTTTATGTGGACATCAACGCCGCATAGGTGGTATTTCTCTGTAAAAAGATGAAAAACGCTCTTGCTTATCGTGGCTTCATCAAATACAATAGGGTGGAATATTAAGAACGAGTGGGGGAGTTTTAATACATAATATTATGAATGTAAAAGTAAAACCAAATCAAACACATAGAAATGCAGGTGTTTCGCAACAAGCTGTATATCAACAAAAGCCAAGTGGCCATAAGGGCATCCTTATTGCCGTTATTGTGGCTCTAGTGGCTATCGTTTTGGTAGTTTTGGGAGTTTGGCTATATCAATCTAAAGATTCACCAGTAGCAACAGGTGGCGGTGAGGTTAATAAAGACCAGTATCAAGCGGTTTTTCTTACTAACGGGCAAGTCTATTTTGGCAATCTTTCTAAGCCAAGTAGTGACTACGTAAACCTAGAAAATATCTACTATCTTCAGGTGCAGCAGTCAACAGAACAGCCTTCATCTGAGCGACCTGCGGTACAACCTTCATCAGAAAACCAACAGTCGCAAGTTGCGTTAACGAAGCTTGGAAAAGAGCTTCATGGTCCTGAAGACAAAATGTATATTGCACGTGACCAAGTACTTTTTTGGGAAAACCTAAAGAATGACGGTACGGTAGCAAAAGCTATCAAGCAAAACGAGTCAAAAAACTAAGTTTTTAGGATAGGATTAGCTTAATAATATGCACCTTGAGTGCATATTATTTTGTTTAGCGTAAACTAAACATATGAAAATTATTTTCAAATCAGGTTGCTAAAGAAAGAGTTTTGGGCTACAATAAAAAGACTGCGAATGTTTCTAAAGAAACCTCTGGCGATTGAATAACCAATCTACAGAGGTTATTTTATTGCAAAAATAACAGCATTTTTATCTTTACATCGTAATGTAAGAGTTGCTACACTGGTGCGAGTTGAGTTCAGACATGAGTCTCTAAAATAGAAGAGAGTTTTGTGTGCACTCAAGAGGTGAGTCACGGTAGTTTAACAATTTGGTGGTTATAAACATTGATGAGATGTTTATAACTTTTGTAAAGGATTGACGGCCAGTAAGTGCTATTTAGCAATTACTAGTTAAGTCAATGCATAAAAAGGTACTCAAGGGCGCACAATGGATGCCTAGACGTATATTACCGATGAAGGACGTGGAAGACTGCGAAAAGCTTCGGGGAGCTGTCAACAAGCTTTGATCCGGAGATATCCGAATGGGGAAACCCACCATGAGTCATGTCATGTGTATCGTTACCTGAATATATAGGGTAATTGAAAGGGAACCGGGGGAACTGAAACATCTTAGTACCTCGAGGAAGAGAAAGTAAATAACGATTCTCGGAGTAGTGGCGAGCGAAACGGGATGAGCCCAAACCTTTTACGTTTTTGTCTGTTCGTTTACGAATAGACAAATAAGCTGACAGGCGAATGCGTATAAGGGGTTGCGAGGAATTTAAAGACCAGGTCAGAGCGTTTGATTTATCAAACATTCTGACTTGCGACATCGAACTGTCATTCGGTGGTAAGGTAAGAAATCGGCGTTGTTAGCAGAATCATTTGGAAAGATGAGCCAAAGACTGTGATAGCCAGGTACGCGAAAGCGACGTTGACCTTATATTAAGTTTTCTCAAGTAGGACGGGGCACGAGAAACCCTGTTTGAATCCGGCTGGACCACCAGCCAAGGCTAAATATAATATACGATCGATAGTGAACTAGTACAGTGATGGAAAGGTGAAAAGAACCCCGGGAGGGGAGTGAAATAGATCCTGAAATTGTGTGCCTACAAGGAGTCGGAGCAGATTTATTCTGTGACGGCGTGCTTTTTGTAGAACGATCCAGCGAGTTAATTTTATGTGCGAGGTTAAGTCAATTGACGGAGCCACAGTGAAAGCGAGCCTGAATAGGGCGAATAAGTACATAGGATTAGACCCGAAACCGGGTGACCTAACCATGGGCAGGTTGAAGCGACGGTAACACGTCGTGAAGGACCGAACCAGGACACGCTGCAAAGTGTTTGGATGACCTGTGGTTAGCGGTGAAATGCCAATCGAACTCGGAGATAGCTGGTTCTCCTCGAAATAGCTTTAGGGCTAGCGTCATGTTATTAGCAAACGGGGGTAGAGCTCTGTAAAGGACTGGGGCGGGCAACTGTACCCACCCTTAACAAACTACGAATACCGTTTGTGGAACCATGGCAGTTAGAACGTCGGGGCTAAGCTCGGCGCTCGAAAGGGAAACAGCCCAGACCATCATCTAAGGTCCCTAAATATATGCTCAGTGGGAAACAAGGTGAGATTTCTTAAACAGCGAGGATGTTGGCTTAGAAGCAGCCATTCATTTAAAGAGTGCGTAACAGCTCACTCGTCAAGAGATCTTGCGTGGAAAATGTAACGGGGCTAAAGCATATTACCGAAGATATGGACTGCACCTTATGGTGTATGTGGTAGAGGAGCGTTCCTGTCAGCACTGAAGCCAGATTGGAAAGTCTGGTGGAGCGGCAGGAAGTGAGAATGCTGGAATGAGTAACTTTAAGACAGGTGAGAATCCTGTCGGCCGGAAGAGTAAGGTTTCCTAGACTATGGTAATCATTCTAGGGTTAGTCGGGCCTAAGCCGAGGCGCGTAGCGTAGGCGATGGACAACAGGTTAATATTCCTGTACCGGTTATATTTTGTACACTGTTCACGGCGATGTAATCTGAGCGGATTCATGGTATGTATCCGTCCAACTGTAGCGGGAACGCGACAGGAGTGAGAGTGTTTCTTTTAGAAACGCGATTTAGGTGAGAGCGCTGGCTAGAAAAGCAGGTGTACGCGTGGATATAGCCGCCCGTACCGCAAACCAACACAGGTACTCGGGTCGAGAAGACCAAGGCTTACGAGAGAACCTTCGCTAAGGAACTCGGCAAAACAGCGACCGTAACTTCGGGATAAGGTCTGCCTGGGTATGCCGCATTGTTTCAAAAGCGGAAAACACAACGTTACGTTGTACCTTTTTAAATTTTACATAGAGTTTTTTGAGATAATGCGGCATATCTAGGCCGCAGCAAAAGAGCCCACGGAACTGTTTACCAAAAACACAGGTCTCTGCTAACACGAAAGTGGATGTATAGGGGCTGACTCCTGCCCGGTGCCGGAAGGTTAAGGGGACTGGTTTACGCTAGGAACTGAAGCCCCGGTGAACGGCGGCGGTAACTATAACCGTCCTAAGGTAGCGAAATTCCTTGTCAGGTAAGTTCTGACCCGCACGAATGGAGTAATCATGTGGGCACTGTCTCAGCGAAGGACTCGGTGAAAGTGCATTGGCGGTAAAGATGCCGTCTGTCCGTACCAGGACGAAAAGACCCCGTGGAGCTTTACTACAGCTTTGCATTGAACTGGGTTGTAATATGTATAGAATAGGTGGGAAACTTTGAAGCAGATGCGCCAGCGTTTGTGGAGTTGCCCGTGAAATACCACCCTTATTACAACTTTGTTCTTACGTTGACCGTTATCCGGTTAGCGGACCGTGCATGGTGGGTAGTTTAACTGGGGCGGTTGCCTCCTAAAGAGTAGCGGAGGCGTTCAAAGGTTGGCTAGCTTCGGATGGAAATCGAAGTGATAGTATATACGCAAAAGCCAGCTTGACTGTGAGGAGTACATTCCAATCAGACACGAAAGTGGGAGTAAGTGATCCGCTGTACGTAACATTTGTTACATGAATGTGGGATCGACAGCGCAGACGGATAAAAGTTACCCCGGGGATAACAGGCTTATAGCGCCCAATAGTTCACATAGACGGCGCTGTTTGGCACCTCGATGTCGGCTCATCACATCCTGGAGGGGGAGCACCTTCCAAGGGTTCGGCTGTTCGCCGATTAAAGTGGTACGCGAGCTGGGTTCAGAACGTCGTGAGACAGTTCGGTTTATATCCGGTACGGACGTTAGGAAATTTGAGGAGATCTGCCTCTAGTACGAGAGGACCGAGGTGGACGAACCTCTGGTGTATCGATTGTGGCCACCTGCCGCATTGTCGAGTAGCTATGTTCGGAAGGGATAAGCGCTGAAAGCATATTAAGCGCGAAGCCTACTTCAAGATTAGATTTCCCTATGAGCTCCCTGAGAGACGATCAGGTTGATAGGTGCAAGGTGGAAGTGTAGTAATACATGGAGCCAAAGCATACTAATAGAGCCATTGCCTTTTTATGCTCTAAGATATGTTCACTTTAGTGAATGTGTCTTAGATCTAGGGTAATACCTGGACACGACTTAACTAGTAATTGGTGAATATCACCACTGTTAATTCTTTACAAGAAACACGTGCGATGCATAGACATCGAAATTTAATATATACTAGGCGTATGAATTACTAAAATATATATTAAACTTCGGTGCCCATGGCACTGGGGAAACACCTGTTCTCATTCCGAACACAGAAGTTAAGCCCAGTCGCGGCGATTATACTGCCACAAGCGGGAAAGTAGCACGGTGCCGAATTATATAATAGCCATCCGAGAGGGTGGCTATTATCTTTTGTTTAAAAATCATATAATTGTATCTATGCAACATATTAATCCACTAGATATTAAAAAATATAGAAAAAACTTTGAGAAAAATACACAACAAAAAGTTGTTCAACGTGCGGTTGTTAATAATGGTATTGGCCATAGCTCAAGAGATAGCGCGATTGTTCAAGAAAATACAGATGTTTTTAATATTGAAATTGACTCGGGAGAGATCTATGATCAAGAGCATAGTGGAAGGTGTTGGTTGTTTGCCGCGCAAGTTTTACTTGAGCCGGTAATAGCAAAAAAATTAAAGATAAAAAAGATAAAACTTTCAAAAAACTATACCTACTTTTACGACAAACTTGAGATGTGTAATGCGTTTTATCAAAAAATTATTGATACAAAAGAGCTTCCGTTAACACATAAAAAAGTACAAAGTATTTTGCGCAACCCTCAGCCAGAGGGTGGCTATTGGCATGAGGCGGTAGATCTCATAGAAAAATATGGTGTCGTGCCAGATATTGTCATGCCAGAGACTCATGCGAGTAAGCGTAGTAACGAGCTCAATCAACTGTTAAACGAAAAGCTTCGTGCCGAAGTTAATGAGCTTCGAAGTAGCGAGAATCCACAGGAGACAAAAACTAAAAAACTAGGGGAAATATATCAAATTTTAGCAACAGTGCTCGGAACCCCACCAGAGAAGTTTACCTATGATTTTATTCCTCAGGAAGATGATAAAAAAGATAAGCAAAAAACTACCAAAAAAGACCACCACAAAAATACCAAAAGCATCACTTTAACTCCGCAAGAGTTTTATAGAAAATATGGCACGAAGCTCAATGATTTCTTTGATATAGATTTTCTTGGTGATTATAAGAAGAATACATTTGACAGAGTTTATGAAGAAGATCTAAGCGACATGATGTATGGCAAGAATTACACTAGTGTTGTCACGAAAATAAGCAACGATATCAAGAAGTCAATGATTCGTCAGCTTGAGAATGGAGAGCCGATTTGGTTCTGGTGGGATGCTTCAAAGCAACTTAGTGCAAAAGAAGGGGTTCTCGACTCAGAACTGTTTAAGTATAAAGAGCTCTTTGGCCAAGATTGGAGTATTAGCTACGAAGAGAAGGGGTTGTTGCGTGATAGCATGAATAGACTTCATGCGACAGCTATTACAGGAGTCTATATAGAGGATGGCAAGCCTCTGCGATGGAAGGTGAAAAACAGTTGGGGTTCTAAGGATCTAGGTAAAGATGGCTGGATTGTTATGAATGATAACTATCTTGATAAGTATATTTTGGGCGTATCGCTTCGCAAAAAATATCTGAACGCTAAAATGAAAAAAATGGTGGCGCAGAAGCCAATTAAGATTGCATACTGGGACTAGTGAATAGCGTAGAGTTACGGTGGCAGTGCAGCTAAAGAGCCGGCTAGCTCTATTTAAATAATAAAAACAGCCCTTCTCGCAGGAGGGCTGTTTTATCAGGTGCTAATAAGTATAATATCGCACGAATAGCATAAATGCAACATATTAATAAAAATAAAATAGCGTTTATGTAAATATTGACATAAAGCACAAGCTGTGTTATATTAAAAACATACACATATCACGTGTGAGTTAAATAAGGAGAAAATAGATGGCAGGAACAAGAGACGGCGGCGTAGCTGCTGCTAAAACGAATAAAACTCGTCATGGAAAAGACTTTTATGCACGCATTGGTGCTAAAGGTGGTCGTAATGGCCGAACGGGTGGTTTTGCTGCAAACCGTGAGCTAGCTAGAAAAGCTGGTGCTAAAGGTGGTAGCATTAGTCGTCGACGCAAAGCTTCAGATAAGAAAGCTACTACACAAGCAGCTGCCTAAGCGCTAGCTGTATAGCGACGTAGCTCGCATATACGCGCGTCATTAGCGCGCCAAGAACACCCACAAGCAGTACACTTGTAGGTGTTTTTTGGTTGTTGCAGGGCGTTCATAGAGCATTCAGGGCATGTGCTGCGGCTGTGTAGCCAGTCTCTATAGCTTTCCATGGCTTCTTCAACATCTTCTTCAGTAATCTCTACGCGAAACTTGCCTGAGAGCTTTTCAGAGGCGTAATCCCAAGCCTCGCGTTCTTTATGTAACAACTCAACGTCTTTATCGTAATCAGCGTGCCCTAGCAGCGCATGAGCAAGCTCATGCAGCAAGTTCTTTTCATCTTGCTTAGTGCTATTTTTGGCAAAATAGACTGTTTTTTGATGTGGTGCCCAGCGAAAAGCGTCACCTTCTTTAAGCGCGATGTCTGGATATGCTTTTTTTAGCTTGTTAACGAGAGAGTTTATCTGTTCCATAGTAATAACAGCCATAAATAACAGCCTCTTCTGGATGTTTTGCTTGAATAATATCGGGACAAAGAATGTGTTCAGGAAGGCGATATTTTAGGATTTTTTCGAGCTCTTCGTTGTAGTGGTTGAAGTAAGTACCAATGCTGCCACCAATAATAACAACATCTGGCTGTAAGAAGGGGATGATTGGTAAAAAGCCACGGCTAATTTTATCTGCAATACGTTCCCAAATTTTTGGGTCGTGAATATCTTTGCCATATTTTCCGTACGTTTTATAGATTGCTTTACCAGAGGCAAATGATTCCCATTCTCGTACAACCCCGTCGTACTCTACAAGTGCATGTCCACCTTCGCTTGAGCTGAGCGCTGGTTCGATCTTTTCATTGATAATAATTCCAGTGCCAATTCCAGTGCTAATTGTGACATAGAGGCTTGTTTCCGGGGTAAGAGAAAGCATTTTTGTTTCAGCAAGACCTGCTAAGTTAGCATCATTTTCTAGTAAAACGGGGCAGGAAAACTCTTTTTTTAACACATTTGCAATGTCAAAATTTTGCCACTGCAAATTCGCACACCATATAGCAATATTATTTTTTACAATTCCTGGAACAGCAACAATAATTCCATCGATTTTGCCGCTGTAATTTGTGCGAATAACACCTGTGAGTAGTTTAAGATACTCCTGGTGATCTTTTGGCGTCTCAAATCGGTGAGTTTCACCAAGCTTTCCCGACTCATCAAAGCTTGCAACAAGTGTTTTTGTGCCCCCGGTGTCCACTGTTATTAACATGTTTTTAGTGTACCACGTTTTTCATCTGGTATTTATTGAATGATTATTGTATAATAAAAATAATCGATAAGATAAATCGGGAGTGTATGATGATTAGTGGTAATAACAAGATGGCAGGAAGCTCAATCGCAATATTTTTAGTTGTGATTGCCGTGCTTGTTGTGGTGCTTTTAGGCGGTATTAGCTTCAGTAAGCAGCAGAATAATGCAGCCCAAAAAACAGCAAAAGAGCAGACAGCCAAACAAGAAAGCCAAAAGAAAAAAGAAGATAGCAAAAAGTCTGAGTCTAAGAAAGATCGGCCAAAAGAGGAAAAGAAGAAAGAGCAAACTTCTGCTAGTGCTGCAACAGCGCAAAGTGCACCAGCAGCGGAGCAGCCAATTGCGACGACTGGTCCATCGACAGTCTCTGAGATGCCATCATCTGTTGCATCAACTGGTCCCACAGAGAATATAATCGTAGGGTTTGTGGTTGGTTTTGGCGCGATATATCTTGCTCGTGAATACTATCGTTCACAAAAACTTTTTATTAAAGCTGCTCGTAAAGAATAAACTTCTTTGACTCCAGTAGTCGATCAGGGTATAATTTAAACTAATCTTTAAAAGCGCTTTTTGAGGGCTGCTTTTTATAGAAATACTACAAAGGAAGGAGTCTTTAAAAAAGACTATGGCTAAAGCCGCAATAACAATGGATGACCTCTTGAAAGAAGAGGCAACAACACAAACAACACCAAGTGAGGTGGTAGAAGGAACAGTATTCTCAATTCGTAAGCACGAGGTGCTTATTGACCTTGGTACGCGGGGTATTGGATTTGTTCCACGGCGCGAAATGGGATTCTCGCGCAATTTAAGCGAAGGAGATAGCGTTACTGCAAGTATCGTTGAACCAGAAATGGACAATGGTTATGCACTACTTTCTCTTCGTAAAGCTGCAAAAGATCGAGGTTGGGATGAAGTGATTGCAGTAAAAGAAAGTGGCGAAATTATTGATATTTCACCATATGATGCAAACCGAGGAGGGCTTCTTGTAGAACTTGAGGGCGTAAGAGGCTTCTTGCCTGTGAGCCAATTAAGTGCTGAACATTATCCTCGAGTAGGCGGAGCAGATAAAGATGAGATTTTGCAACGACTACACTCTTTGGTGAATAAAAAAATCAAAGTTCGTATTCTTGATGCCGATCGTAAAGCAAACAAACTTATTTTTAGCGAAAAAGAAGCGATTAAAGAAGGTCTTGCTCAACGATTTGAAAAACTTGCTGTTGGCGAAACAGTAAAGGGTGTCGTAACTGGCGTTGTTGACTTTGGCGTATTCGTAAATGTTGATGGTATTGAAGGCCTTATTCACATTAGCGAGATTAGTTGGGAGCGTGTGAATGATCCAAGTGATTATGTAAAAGTTGGACAAACAGTTGAGGCGAAAATTATTGCTGTTGATAAAGAGCGACTTAGCCTTAGCTTGAAGCAGCTTAGCGATGATCCATGGCTTAAGGAGGCGGAGCAGTTTAAAAAAGGCGATACTGTTGAAGGTTCAGTAACTCGCATTACGCCGTTTGGTGCTTTTGTACAGATTAGCCCAGCCGTAGAGGCGCTCATCCACATTAGTGAGCTTGGCGAAGGCAGCGATGTCGATCCCGAGAAGGTCTTTAAGCTAAACGAGAAGAAGTCTTTTAAGGTGCTTGAAGCAGATAAAGAGAATCGTAAAATTTCACTAGGATTGATTGATAAGAAAAAATAACCAGCCAATAACAATTACGCACAGTGCGTAATAGAGAGGAGTCAAATACAGTGGCAGAAAAAAAACTGATTGTTGCTGATATGATTACCGTTGGCGAGTTAGCCGAAAAGCTAAATTTACCCGTTACTAACTTAGTAGGCGAGCTGTTTAAGAATGGTATTGCAGCGACGGTTAACCAACGAATTGATTTTGAAACAGCGCAGATTATTATTGAAGAGCTTGGGCTTGATGTTGAGATTGAAAGACAGTCTAAAGAAGAAAATACTTCTGTAAAAAATACACGTGAACTTTCTGAAAAAGCAATTTCTCGTCCGCCAATTGTTGCGGTGATGGGGCATGTCGACCACGGAAAGACAACACTACTTGATGCAATTTTGGGTGTTAAGGTGGCAGAAAGTGAAGCTGGTGGTATTACGCAGCACATCAGTGCGTATCAAACGAAGCGTAAAGACCGTTCAATCACTCTGCTTGATACTCCTGGTCATGAAGCGTTTTCTGCGCTAAGGCAGCACGGAGCGGTACTTACTGATGTGGTGATTATAGTGGTGGCAGCTGATGACGGCGTGAAGCCGCAAACAGTTGAGGCAATCAAATTTGCACAAGCTGCGAATGCAAAAATTGTTGTGGCAATCAACAAAATTGATAAAGAATCAGCTGACCCCAACAGAGTAAAGTCGCAACTTGCAAGTGAACATAATCTCAATCCAGAAGAATGGGGCGGTGATACGGTAATGGTTGAAGTGAGCGCAAAAGCAGAAACTAATATTGAAAAGCTTCTTGATATGGTACTACTTGTTGCAGATCTTGAGGATTTGAGAGCTGAAGCAGAGATTCCGGCTGAGGGTTTGGTCATCGAAGCTCATATGGAGCAAGGGCGCGGCGCGGTTGTAAAACTGCTTGTTGAACATGGTATTTTAAACGTAGGAAGCTATATCGTTGCGGGCAGTGCATATGGAAAAGTAAGAACATTACTTGACTATGCAGGAAAGCCAATCAAAGAAGCTGGCGCAGCCACTCCGGCAATAGTAACAGGCATGAAGACGTTACCTCAATTCGGAGATTTATTTGTTGTTAAAGAAGGCGAAAAGGCAGCTCGTTTACTAGCTGAAAAGAATAGCGTTGAGGCAAAAAAAGACACCGCAAGTACAAATATTACAGGTTCAGATCTGCTACAATTAATGAACAAAAAGCGTGATGTACAGCAGGTGAATGTCATTATTAAGGCAGATGTACAAGGCTCTCTTACTTCTGTTAATGATAGTGTTCGTCTGCTAGAGAATGATGAGCTAACGGTTCGGATTATTGACTCTGGTGCGGGCAATATTTCAGAGAACGATATTCGACGAGCAGCAAGTAGCGACGCAGTTGTTTATGGCTTTAATGTTCAGCTTCCTCCCGCCGTCAAACGACTTGCAATGAGAGAAAAAGTGAGTGTTCGGATCTTTAAGGTTATTTACGAGCTTTTAGATGATATTCGTCAGACGATGGAATCTCTTTTAGAGCCAGAAGTAATAGAGACAGAGATTGGTATTTTGAAGATCAAAGGCATTTTTAGAACGACTCGAGATATGATAATTTGCGGTGGTGAAGTAACCAAAGGCAAGGCAATGCCAGGAACTCTAGCAAGGGTAAAAAGAGACGGGGAACAGATTGCAGAAGTAGAAGTAACAAGCGTGCAACGGCAGCAACAAGAAGTAAAAGAAGTTTTTGAGGGTGAAATGTGCGGTGTTTCATTAAAAACGCAGAGCAAACTTCAAATAGAAGAAGGAGATCGGCTAGAGTTCTTTAAACGAGAACTTAAAAAACGTACACTTTAAACTTTAATTTAGTTGACAACGAAAAACACAAAGGATACATTAATAAATAAGCATAAGAACAAAAAATAAATAAAAAGGCCTTTTATGAAAATGAAAAACAAAACCATCTTATCGCTTATCAGCTTCTTGCTGGTAGTTGCATTAGTATTTCTTGCGCTTCCTCAGGGCGTAAGTGCATCTTCCAACGACATTCTTAACGGCGGGGTTTCATCAAAGCAGCAATTAAAGAACAAGTTTGATAATGCGTACCACGTTTTCACAAAATATGGTATTAAAAAAGCTGACATAGATAGCCTTAAAGATGGTGTTGTTCATAAAAGTGGCGACATCTATGTCGGAAGTCAAAAAGTTGCTACTGGTGCAAAATCTACTGGTCGCGACGAAGGAAAAAGCTGTAGTCATAAGGTTAATATACCAAACAGCAAGCCTGTTTGGGAGGGTACAACACAATGTAGGTTCGCATCTAGTACTAGTAAGCTTGCGGCTTTTGTAAAGTTAGATAAAGACGGTCGCTTTCAATATGCAATTATTAAAGAATGTGGCAACCCAACTACGGGCACGCCAACAAAACCTAAGCCAAAACCGCCAGTACCAAGCATCAAAATAAATAAAAGCGTGAATAAAGGCAACCCACTACTAGGTGAACAATTTACTTATACATTTACGGCAAAGAATACTGGTGAAACAGCATTAAAAAATGTCACTATAACTGACCCAGCGCCAAAAGGTGGAAATGGTGTGCAGTTAATTGAATTTTTACCTAGCGAGACGGCAAAAGGGCAAAAAGGATTAACGGTAACCAAGAACAAAGTAACAGTTAACGTTGGTAATCTTGCAAAAAATGCCTCAACACAAACATATAGCATCAAAGCCAAGTTCATAAAAGAATCTAATAACTACATTAAAAACCAAGTTTGTGTAACTGGTCAAAGTACAAATAATGAAGCAAAACCGCAACAAGTTAAGGATTGTGCCACTGCTCAAAATAAGACCACGGATGTAAACATTGATATTAAAAAGTCAGTTAACAAACCTCTTGTAGATATTGGAGAGCAGTTTACTTATACGATTAAAGTTACGAATAAAAGCCAAAAGGACTTAACAAACCTCACTATCTATGATCCAGCAACTCCACCGATTGAATTTATCCCAAACAGTGGCGGCGGTGTTGGGGCAAAGATATCGAGCACTATGTATACAAAGACAGGTGTATCTTTAAAAAAAGGCGAAACTAAAACGTTTTCCTTTAAGGCAAAGTTCACAAAAGCTGTTACAACAGATGTAATCAACAAAGCGTGTATTAAAACAGATCAAAATGAACAGTTCTGTGCAACAGCATTCAATAGACCAAAGCTTCCCGTAGAAGTTGCTAAGTCTGTCGATAAGTCAGAAGTAAAAATTGGTGAAGAGTTTACTTATACTATTACGCTTACCAATACCACTACAGTAGACATCTCTAACCTTGGTTTGTTGGATGTTCTGAAGACGCCAGATTACTTGGAGTTGGTTCAAGGCAGTGGAACAAACGGCTTAGTGGTGCAAGATGGTGGTATTTGGTCTGTTAAAACAGGCATCGTATTAAAGGCAGGCGAAACGCAAACATTTACAATGAAAGCGAAGTATAAAGAAGGCACACCTTCGAACGCAGTGGGCATCAACGAGGTCTGTACTACAGGCGCAACACCAAATAGTTGTGCGACAGCTTCAAATAAGCCAATTACTCCAACTCCTCCAGCAATTACTATTACAAAAGATGTAAGTAAAGAAGCGGTTCATATTGGGGAAGTATTTACCTACACCGTTAAAGTAACAAATACTGGCGAAACGGATATTCCGGCTCTGAATATGCTTGATGCGCAGCCAAAAGGAATAGAATTCATTCCAGGAACAGCTACAAACGGGGCATCCATTAACTCTGGTGACCCATTCAATACGGGCCAAGAGAGTATGTGGTTTGGCAAAGCTAACTTTCCTCTTAAGGCAGGTGAAACTCAAGAGTTCAGCTTTCAGGCTAAATTAGTAGAAGAAATGGCTGGTGATATTGTCAACACTGTTTGTGCAAGTGATGGCGCCCAGGCAACAGCATGTGATGATGCTAAAAATATTATGGCGCCAATTGAGCCACCAGTCATTCCTGAGTGTGCTGAAGGTATTCCGGTTGGTGATGAGCGATGTATTCCTGCTCCAGAGCCTGTAACTCCAGCAGTGATTGCCTCAACTGGACCAGGTGCTGTAGCGGCAAGTATTGTTGGTATTAGCGCGATAGGTTACGGAGCGCGCCAATGGATTGCTAGCCGACGCGCAATTCAAGAAGCAACAAAGGAATTGTATAAATAATTCAAAGGTTTAGAACATGAATGCCTTACAAAAAATTACCAGAACAATATTTGTATTAATGCTTTGCCTTACTTTTGCTGGTGCAGTATCTCAGCAAAGTGCCAGTGCGGCAGGAGATAACTATGATCCAGAATGCGACCCTAATAGCTCGGAATATGTTGGCGCTGAAGACGCTGAAGAGTGGTGCAACGATGATGAGGGTGATGGCAGCAGCGAAGATTTATCTGATGATCCTGAGTTAGGGCCAGAAGATGAGACAGAAACAACGACAGCTCCTGCAGCTGAGGCTACGCCAGCAACGACACAAGAGTGCGCCAACATGAAAGAATGCGATATTCCAGAAACTGGCCCAGGCGAAGTAATCGTCAGCATACTAGGGGTGATGATACTTGGCTATGGCGCAAGAAAATGGGTGGCAAGTCGCCATGCAAAACATGTCGCAATGCAAGATTTATATAAAAATGAAGATAATGTTTGACACATATAAAACGCTTATGATATTATCCGGTCAGAAATTGTAAAAAGAAATAAAAAAACAAAAAAAGGAAACAGCCAAAATGCCATCTCAGCAGCAAAAACAATCTAAGCTTCATCAAATTAAGATGACTGTTTTAATGTTCGCGGCAGCTATTTTAGCCACTGCTCCTATACTGCAGCTTTCAGTGCAGAGTGATTTAGAGGCAAAACCTCCTCAAAGCACTGGCTCATCAAAACCTCCTCAAAGCACTGGCTCATCAAAACCTCCTCAAAGCACTGGCTCATCAAAACCTCCTCAAAGCACTGGCTCATCAAAACCTCCTCAAAGCACTACAACAACTGGCACTACAACAACTGGCACTACAACAACTGGCACTACAACAACTGGCACTACAACAACTGGCACTACAACAACTGGCACTACAACCTATACCGCCCCAGCTCCAGATAATGGTAAGATTACTTTATCCACACGGATTATAGGATTGAAGCAAAACAATAAGATAGATTGTACAAAAAAGAAGAATAAGAATAAATGTAAGGTTCCAAAGCAGCGTGATGCTGGAAAAGATTGGTTTAAGGTTCAATTTACCGTGGCGAATAAAGGTAATACAGATCTAAAGAACGTTAAGTTAAACTGGAGCCCAAGCGTACTAAACTTTAAGAAAAAGGGTAAAAAAGGTCAAAAATTATATGTTACTACTAAATCAGTAACCATTAATCAGAAGAGCTTTAAAAAAGGTGCTTCAGTTAAATATGTTGCAACTGCTCAATTTAAAAAAGGTGTAAAGCCGGGAACTGCGATTAAAAGTGAGCCAACAATTTCGGCTCAGTCTCGAACAAAAAAGGTAAAAGATAACGCGGCATTTAGTAAAAAAATAACAGCAACTGGCAAAGCTAAGAAGTCGCAAGAACCGAACTCAAAGACTAAAAACATTTACATAACAGCACGTGTGTTTAACGCTTCATTTAACAAGACACAAGACGGTAAGTTTAAATTACCTACAAACCTACTAAATTACGACTGGAAGAAAGATAAGAACAAGCCAAAAGATAAAAGAGTGTTTCCATACAACACTAAGAATTATAGGAATATAAGTCCTGGAGAGCAGTTTACGACACAGATATTAATCAACAACACGAGCGGTAAAGCACTTCAAAACGTTAAGGCAACCTGGGGACCAGATAATCTAGTATTTGATCAAGCAAATACTCAGAAGCAGGGCACCACTGTTGAGCCTAAGAAGTTTACGATTAAGCCCTTCAATTTAGGTAAAGATAAGAAGAAGACCTTCTATGTAACCACACACTTTAAAGGAGGTGCTAAAGATGGATCTGGACCAAATCCGGTACCCACTGTGAGCGCAAAGATTAAAGGCTCTGCAAAAGGTAAAGGTGAGGTAAAAGACAAGGTTGACGCTATTCGTGTGAAGCTTGTTGATAAATCTCAGCCACCGGCGGCTAATCCTCTTGTTGTCACAAAAGAAGTAGACAATAAGAATCCTGCACTTTATGCTCCGTTTAACTACAGCATAAAAGTAACTAATAATTCTGATAAAGATCAAAAAGTAACGTTTAGTGATGTCAACACTAATTCACTGGTGCAGAGTTTCGAGTCGTTTACAATCGACGGCGCAACAGGGAGTACTTTAAAGATTGATGATTTTGACAAGACAGCAGTTGATGATGGAAGTGATGTTGATGTTGACGATAGTCCTTCTACTGATACAACGGTAGCTGGGTTAAGAGAAGCTTACATAAAGAAATACCAAGTCCTTAAAAAGGCACGAGAAAATTTTAAAGCGGTGAAGAAAAAAGTTGCGAAGCAGCAAAATGCTGTTGATAAAGCAAATGAGATAGTAGCGAAAAGACAAAATGCTCTAAAGAATGCTAAAAACGATAAAGCTAAGAAAGCTGCGCAAAAAGCACTAAATCAGGCGAAGAGCGCCTTAAAAGAAAAACAAAAAGACCTTAACAAGAAAAAGGCAACGGTTAAATATGTTCAGAAAGAGCAAACCTTTAACAAAGCTCGAAAAGCTGCTCAAGCAGCCAAAGAAGCCTATAATAAAGCTGCGCTTGCTGATCCCAACCTTACGGCACTACAGCAGGCACTTAACCAGGCGCAAGCAGCGCTTAAACAGGCAAGAGAAGCTGAAATCGCACAAAAGCAGCAGAATATCAATAGAATAAACGGCAACCTAACTAAGCGTAATAGTGATTTGGCGGCTTGGAACGCAGTCAAGGATAAGATTGAAAAGATTCCAGCAAGCAAACGCACCCAGCAGCAGAAAGAAAATCTTAATAAGGCTAAGGCTGCTATCAATAAGCTCAATAACGCTATAGCTACTGCTAAAAATAACCTTAAAGCTGCGCAGAGCGTCAATATAGAAGTAAAGCCAGCGGTAGTAAAGGCAAAGGCGCAGTTCGAGGCAGCAAAAGAAGCACTTAGCAGTGCACTTGGTAATCTTCCAGATGTTGATGACGAGAGCGGGGATGTCGATCTAAGCTTAGAGGGCGATGTCACTGATGAAGAGGTTGAAGCAGAGGTAGATGAAACAGTTGTAGAAGTAGAACAAAGACTAGAGGGTAGCTTTAATATTGCTGCTAAAGCAACAGCTACTATCAAGCTTACTGCAATGATTACAGATGATCCGGATGCTGCAAACGCTATTACCAATAGCGCAACAGTGTCAATAGACGGTTCTCCAGCTGTTAAGTCTAATGAAACAGTAATAAGTGTTTGTCGCACGGAAGCATGTGGAGAGCCTACGGTGCCCCTACCTGTTAATCCAAACCCAGATGCACCAGGTAATAATGTTTCAGGCGGAGGAGCTGCTGGGCCTGCAACGATCGCTTCAACCGGCCCAGGCGCTGTAGCGGCAAGCATCATTGGTGTTAGCGCCATAGGCTACGGAGCCCGCCAATGGATTGCTAGCCGACGTGCTATGCATGAGGCAATGGAAGGCTTGTATAAGGCCAAGAAGTAAAAAGCATGACTACTTATAAAAAAATATTCACACGTTTCGGAGCAGTTACATTGACTGTTGGGTGTCTGGCGCTATTGCCGGCCGCATTAAATACTAACCAGGTAGCGGCTGCAGGAGGCTCAATTTCGATCAATGGCAGCATTCTTGATGCTGATCAGCCCTGGGATACTACAAACTATAAATATTCTCCTGGTAATCCTAAAAAGGTTCAGCCTGGTGAATGGTTCAAGATCCAATTTCGTGTAAAAAATAATGGACAAGCTCAGCTTAAAAATGTAAAGCTGGACTGGTCTCCTACCCGGCTTAACTTCAATCCATCAGGAGCTGGACCGAATGGGGAGACTGTAACGGCCAATAGCTATAAGCTATCGTTTACTCCATTTAACAAGGGTGGTGAAAGAACATATGCGGTTTTGGCAAAATTTGTAAGTGGTGTTGAGGACGGGAAGGGAATAGATAATCTACCAGAAATTACTGCAACTAATTCAAGCAACGGTAATAAAGTGAGTAACAGCGTGACTGCTCTTGGCGTGGTTGTTCAAAGGCCAGTAGCGCAGCCAGAAGATCCAGACCCTGATTGCCCCGATGGCCAAGAGCTGAATGAGAATAATGAATGTGTGACACTAGGACCCGACTGCCCTGAAGGTCAAGAATTAGATGAAAATGGTGCATGTATAACACCAGACCCAGACTGCCCTGAAGGTCAGGAGCTGAATGAGAATGGCGAATGTGTGGCGTCAGATACTGGTTCAGATCCTACGGGAGGCGACTCAGATACGGATGGCGAATGGAGCCCAGCATATGGGTATGCAATTCCAGACTATAGCGACGGCTCTTCGGATTCAGGTGAAACTCCGCTGAAAATCGCCTCAACCGGTCCAGGCGCTGTAGCAGCAAGTATCATTGGTGTTAGCGCCATAGGCTACGGAGCCCGCCAATGGATTGCTAGCCGACGTGCTATGCATGAGGCAATGGAAGGCTTGTATAAGGCTAAGAAATAAAAAGCGTAGCTATTTTTGTAAACCACATATAACATAATAAAAATACCCCTAGACAGAAAGGGGCATTTTTATTTACTACTGCTATTTTATAGCATAAGGGTATTGACTTTTATGCAATTTTGGTGTAATATTAATACATTAGAAAATATAAACAACAAAAACAAAAATATTTAGAAAGAAGGATTCATGTCAGAAAAAGCACCAAAGACAAATAGCTATGAAGGATCTGCCGAAAAGCGACAGAGCTTAACGGAGCAGGGGACATCTTATAAAGAGGCACTTGAGACGCCTAATGCGCTCCTTGATGCTAAGTTAGCAGAAACCAAATCTAAGCCAGAGGAATCTCGCATTAGTATATCTGAAGCACTTGATGATGATGGCAATTTTGATTCCGCAAAGGCACGAGAAGCGCTGAGGAACGCAGGTATGTCATATAAAGATGCATACGAAATCCCCAACTCTCTTTTAAGGGGTCAGTTTGGTTCAACGAAAGTTGATAAAGCTCCAGAAGAAAGCGAAAAGAGTGACAAGAATCCCGAAACTCAGTCTCCAGCAGAAAAAGATCTTTCAGGTCTTACGGATGAAGAGCTAAGTGCTTTAGATAAAGATGCTCAAGATGCACAGAAAAGAGTTGACGAAGAGCGCCAGAGACGCGCTGAAGCCAAAAATCCTGATAACAACCCTCCGCATTACGACACTTGGCTTAATCTTGATGATGATCTAGACAGCCCCGAAAACCCCGAAAGTCCGCGAGGGACTGATATCGTACCGCATGAACCAACTTCCCCTGAGGTGCCACCAGCTGATGGAGGAAATGGCGGTAATGGTAATACACCTCCTTCTGAAGCTCCTAATAATCCTGAAGATAGAGATAAGAGAGCTTCTATAGAAGTGAATCATAAATTATTGACAGATTTAGGTGCTGCGCGCGAAAGATACGCAAACCTAACTGCAAAAGATAGACAGTCTTTTATTGGTCGCTTCTTCAAGAAAGAGACACGACTCGGTAATTTCTTAAAGAAAATTCCGGGAGTAGAGAAGGTAGCCGATAGCTTAAATGAACGTCAGGGGAAAGAAATTGAGGCGGCAATTGCTGAATATAAAAGCACGGTTGACAAGGTCATAGAGCAGCTTGTAACAATCAGTGAAGCACAAGGTGCTACGCCGGAACAGATTGAGCACTTGAAGCGAGCTGAACTTATTAACCAAAATGCCTTTTTAGAAAAAGCTATTCAAGAAAATAGAGAGAACTTAGCAAAAGACGCTGGTTTTTGGACAAATCAATGGGTCAACGGTGGCAAGCTAAAGAAAGCAGGTATCGTTTTAGCTGCTGGCGCTGCTGCTGGCGCAATTGTCGCGACTGGCGGCGCAGCACTTGGTATAGGATCAATTTTTGGAATGAGCTCTGGGGCACTAGCTGGTGGTTTAGCCGGCGGTAAAGTCGCTCATGGGGTTACTCGTCGTCGAGCCAAGGCTATCTTTAAGGAAGGCAACAAAGAGGGCGGAGAAGCCGGTCTTACTGTTGCAGAGCATCAAGCTAATGTAGATAGAGAAAATAAAGACACAGCTCTTAACCAGGAAGGTGCTTCAGTTGGAGATATCGTAGAAGGCACAGAGCAGAGTTCTGATGAAGAGATGTATCGTAACCGAAAACGTGTGCGTACTGCACGAGCACTCGGTGCTGCTGCTGGTGGTGCCTCTGGCTTTGCTGCAAGAGCTGCCTTTGAGGGCATCTTTGGTGGATCAAAAAGTGCAACTGTTGAAGCAGTAAGCCCTGATGCGAAGCCTCCAAAAGAGGTTGTAGATGCCCCTAAGCCTAAAGTTGTTGATAATGTTGGAGAAGCAACGCATTCTACTAAAGAGATTCTAAAGGGTAATAGTTTTAACGTAGAATATGGCAATGGTTTCTCTCATGAGTGGGTTGATTGGGCGCAGGCTAATGGTAAAAATCTTAGCATAGAAGATGCCTATAAACTCCATGAGGCGGTTCGTGGTAAGTTTGGTGATGCTGGTATCATCAACAAACTTGGTACATATACTCAGAATGGCGACCTTAGGATTGCCAGCCCAGGCAACACTTCTTGGGACCCTGGCGTAGCTAAGTTTGCACAGAGCTGGCTCGAAGCGCGTGGTAAGTGGTAATATATAGAGTAAGTACAGAGTTAAAACTTAAACAAAGGAAAATAAAAATGAATGACGAACAAATAATCAAAGAACTAGGATTGGAAACTGTACCAGAAGCAGTAAAAGAACAATCCCTTAACCAAGTGAAGTTTATTGTTGCAACTCGTGTTGGCGGTATTCTTGAAGCAGCAATGAACGAAGAACAGCAAGCAACATTTAAAGATCTACAAAAGGGTTCAGCTGATAAGGTTTGGCAATGGCTTGATGAAACATTCGTAAACACGAAACAGCTTACGGAAGAAGTATTGAAAGATTACATTCAAGAATTCAATGATGACTTAAAGCGAATGAGCGCTAAAGACACAAGCTCTTAACTTGTGTGATAGTATAAACCTTAAGAGATCGAAAGACTAATTTAAAGGAGCAGGGTAGATGTTTCAATTAGATGACAAGTTTTTGAAAGATGTGGGGATGGGTGATTTGCCTCAGGAGCAGAAGACAGCCTTCTTACAACATATCTATGAAGAATTAGAGTTAAGAGTTGGCACAAAGTTGGCGGATAGCCTAACTGATGCACAGCTAGCGGAGTTTGAAGGCTTTGTTGATAAGGATGGTGAAAAGGTTGCAGCATGGTTGAGTGCCAATGTACCTAACTATCTAGAACAAGAAGACTACAAAAAGTTTGCGAATTCTGCGCCAGAAGGCACTGATCCGAAATCACTTGCAGCGGAGTATGCTTCATTAAAGTGGCTGCAGAAAAATCGCCCAGACTATAAAGATGTTGTAGCTTCTGAGTTAGCAAAACTTCGTGAAGAAGTTATGGCGAATAAAGATAAGCTTCAAGAAGGATAGGCTAAGGCTTATAGCCTCTTAAAAATGTTGTTGCGTCGAGTAGTTTTCCGCTTGGCGCAATGAGTTTTTCTATAGATAAAAACGAAGTATTTTTGCATTGGATGATTAATGGTGCGCTACTTTGCGCTGCAGCAACGGAGGCGGCCGTAATAATGCACTTGTGACCAAAGATGGTGATTTTACTGCGAGGAAAGCCGAGGTAAGCTCGTATATGTCTTTCGCATTCGGTGGCGGACATAGTTTGAGGGTCGAGGGAACTATCTTGTTTTGTGAGCAGCTGACAATAGGTCGCCTTTTTTTCATCTTGTGCTTTTGGCTGTATTTCTCCTTCTAAAATTGCAGAGAGGTTATTTACTAACAAGTCTGCTCCGAGGGAAGATAGCTTTTCGTAAAGATGAGGCTTGGTTTCTGTACCATTAAGCACTAGTTCTTGTTGGCAATAAATAGGGCCAGCATCCATATTTATTGATAATTGCATGATTGATATACCAGTTTCTTCATCACCGTTTAAAATAGCTGACTCTATGGGCGATGGACCGCGATATTTAGGTAGAAGGGAGGGGTGAACATTGATAATTCCAGGAGTAAAAAGATCTAGAATATCTTGAGGGATAATTTTGCCGTAAGAAACTAAAACCCCAGCAACCTGAGAGATTTTTTTAATTTCTTCTTTAATCTCAGCAACTTTATTTGGCTGCCAAACAGGGATACTGTGCTTATTTGCAATGGTTTTTACGATTGGCTGCGTAAGTTTATGCCCACGACCTTTTTTGCTGTCTGGTTTTGTGACGACAGCTTGAATATTGAAATTAGCCGTAATGAGCTTTTCAAGGCTGGTGGCGCTAAAATCTTCAGTTCCAAAGAACAGTAGAGGCTTTGATGTCTTTTTCATAGTCTAGCTTTGTTAATTCTCCCTTTTCGTCGAGAGTGAAGAATGCTTCTGGATCTTCTTTAATATGGTCAATAAATACAGTGCCGTTTGTGTGATCAATCTCGTGCTGTAGTACGCGTGCTAAAAAGCCCTCGGCTTTTATTCGTATTTCATTACCGTCTAGATCGAGTGCTTTTACGCGCACTTTTGAATAACGTGGTACGTATCCGTAAACGTCTTTAACGCTAAGACAACCTTCGTAGTCTTTGATGATTTCACCTTCATATTTCACCACCTTTGGGTTTATGAGCGTTGTGAACTCTTGAGATGTTTTGTCGTCAAAGTCGCTTCGCACAATGACAGCTCTTTGCAATTGGTCGATTTGCACAGCTGCAAGTGCGGCGCCGATTTCGTATGGGCGAGAAGCTTCCCAATCGAGTGTAGCGTCGATCATGTTTTGAATAAGTTTTTTAGTCTCTTCAGAAACAACGCTAATGCGCTGCGATTTTTGCCGTAAATGCTTATTAGGCAGGGTGATGATGTCGTCTTTAGTGCACATTTACTAATGAGTATAGCGCAAATAGGGCTGAAATAACAGATTATAGCAAGCTAATTGGGTCGAGCTCGGCTTGCCATTTTGTGGGTGGAACTTCTGAAAGTAAATCAATAAGGTTTTGGCGCACAGGACTTTTAGCGATGAGCTGCCAACGGTATGTATTGCGTGCGCGTTCGTAAAAAGCCGGAGTAGGGCCAAACACAACAACGTTTTTATCTGCCTTTTCGCGCAGAAGATCAGCAAGTTTTTTTGCTGCGTTAATTGCGCCTGACTCTGTTTTATATGAACAAGTTAGCTTTAATAGGTAGGTATATGGCGGGAAAATGCCTTTATGTCTTTCTTTAAGAGTATTTTTATAGAAATTTTCATAATTACCCTCAATAGCAGCGCCAATGCTTGGATGTGTAGGCTGATAACTTTGCACGACAACAGTGCTGTCATTATTATTTCTGCCAACGCGACCAAGGGCTTGGGCGGTAAGCTGAAACACACGTTCGCTTGCTTGAAAATCGGGCAGAAGAAGGCCGCTATCTGCTTGCACAATACCGATGGTTGAGAGCTTTGGGAGATCAAGCCCTTTTGCCACGACTTGCGTGCCAACAATGATATCAACTTTGCCTTCGTATAAATCTTGATAGAGTTTGTCGATAGTTTCGCTGGTATGCGTGTCGCCATCGAAGCGCTTAATTATTGCTTTAGGGAATTGTTTGTGTATTTCATCTGCAATTAACTTTGTGCCGATGCCTTTATGGATGATGGTTGCGTTATGGCACTCTGGGCACGCTGTTGGTACGGCTTCTTTGTGATTGCATATGTGGCAATGAAGTGAAAACGTGTCGGCGTGAAGTATAAGAGGGACGAAGCATCGCTGGCAAATAGCGTGCCAACCGCAATTTTCGCACATAGTTGTGGGTGCACTGCCACGACGATTATGAAAAATAAGGGATTGTTCATTTTTATCTAAAGAAGACTCGATAGTTTTAAGAAGTGTGTTAGATAAGAACCTGTGTTTAGTGAAGTTTTGAGGCTTTGTCATGTCTATAACTTCGATATTTGCAGGCTTATAGTTAGGAGTTGCTGGCTTTGTTAGTTTTAGGATTGGTCGCTTTGATTTTTCTGCGAGGAAATAGTCAGAAACGCTTGGCGTTGCGCTGCCTAAAATGAGCTTTGCTTTGTGTTTGGTGGAAAGAACACTAGCTGCGCGAAGAGCAGAGTAGCGTGGACTTTGTTCTTGTTTGAAGCTTGGTTCGTGACACTCATCGATAACAATGAGACCGATATTTTTTAACGGCGAGAAGAGGGCAGAGCGCGGACCAATAATCACTTGTGGCGTATCTGCATTAAGGCATTTTAGCCACGCCGCGTGGCGTTCTGACTCTGTCATGGTGGAGTGGGTGACGACGATAGAATCCTTAAAATGGTTGTTAAATTCAGCAATTGTTTGTGAAGTTAGAGATATTTCAGGAACGAGGATGATGACGGATTGACCTTTTTCTTTGAGTATTTTTTTAGCGATTTCAATGTAAACCTGTGTTTTACCGGAACCAGTTACGCCTTGTAATAATGCCGTTCCAGGGGACATTTTTTCAATCGATTTAACAGCGTCGGACTGTTCTTTATTGAACACAATTTTTGTTCGTTTTCTAGAGACTTCAGGATAAGAAAAAGTGAGTTTTTGCCGCTTTTTTTCAAGGCCTTTGGGTAGAAGCGTTTGCCACACAGCAGCAGGTGGAGTTTGATAGTAGTCACTAAGCCAATTGGCTAGCTCTAAGAGAGCATTTGGCAGCGGTGTTGTTTCAATAATTTTTATAACTTCTTTGGTATTAAACTCTGGTTTTTTTGTTTTTTCTATAACAACGCCAGGAGCGCTTCTTTTGCCAACTTCAACTAAAACAATTTGCCCAGGTTCTAACTTTTGAGTGCTGGAATAAGTAAGAGCTTCTCTCTGCTGGTAGGTTCGGATAACGGGGGCGATTAAATAGTAGTGCATATTCTCTTATTATACTGTTGTTTAAAGAATAATGAGCGATGTTGTGCAAAATTTGTGGGTAATATGGCTTGTCAAAGAACGGCAAATGAGTGTAGAATAAAAAGCAACAGACTAAAAAATTAAGAGGTTACAGCGGGAGATTATGTTAGACGTTTTTATTACTTCTAGGGTGCGGCGTAAGATTATTGTTGTCTATGCGAAATATCCAGACTTTCGTACACATGTGCGCGGATTGGCAAAGTTAATTAAAGAAGACCCAGGTAATATTCAACGAGAGCTAAAGCGTCTTGAGAAGGTTGGCTTTTTGACGAGTGAAAAACAGGGGAACACAAAGATTTATTCTACAAATAAGCACTTTGCTATTTTCAAAGAGCTACAGAGTATTGTTATTAAGTCGCAACAAATGCAGGCGCAACGCGCAAAGCGGCCTACTAGCTAATGCATGAATCAAGATATATTTCATAAAATTTTAATTGCTCGTGGCTTGGATGACAAAACTAGTCGACGAGCTTTTTTAAATCCTGACTATTCTTTAACGCATAATCCGTATTTATTGCCAGATATGGAAGCGGCGGTAGAGCGAATAAAACAAGCAAAAATAAAAAAAGAAACAGTGGTAGTGTACGGTGATTATGACATTGATGGGCTCTCGGCGACCACCCTTCTTTTAGATTCCTTAGAAAAGTTTGGGTTGGATATTTCTGCGTTTATTCCGAGTCGTTTTGATGATGGTTATGGGTTAAGTGAGTCGGCCATTGAAAGCTTGGCAGATAATGGCGCGCAGCTGATTATAACGGTTGACTGTGGCAGCCTTTCACATGTAGAAATTGCGAAAGCAAATGAGCTTGGAGTTGATGTGATTGTAACGGATCATCATAGCGTTGGCGAGACAATGCCAAACGCAGCTGCGGTGATTAACCCAAAGCGAAAAGATAGTAAGTATCCGTTTAAAGATCTTGCAGGCGTGGGTGTTGCGTTTAAACTTGTGCAAGCGCTGCAAAAAGAGATGAAAGGCTTAGAAGCCGGACAAGAAAAGTGGCTTTTAGATTTGGTTGCGCTTGGCACAATATGCGACATTGTGGAGCTAAAAGATGAAAACAGAATTCTTGCTTACTGGGGGCTAAAAGTATTAACCCAAACGCGGCGATTAGGCCTAAAGGCACTTTTGGCAGTAGCTGGAGTAAAGAAAGAAGATATTTCTGCCAGAACGCTTGGCTATGTGCTGGGGCCGCGCTTAAATGCTTCGGGGCGGCTTGAAACAGCACAGCATAGTTTAGATTTATTAACCACAGAAGATGCAAACGAGGCGTTATATTTGGCTCAGCAGCTTGATGCTATGAACACCGAGCGGCGGATAGAGCAAAAACGCATCATTGAAGCAGCAAAAGCACAGGCGCAAGAGTTTCATGAAGACCCAGTTTTGGTGTTGAGTGCTGCAGATTGGTCACATGGGATTATTGGTATTGTGGCGGCAAAAATTTTGGAAGAATATAAAAAACCAACGTTTGTGCTGCAAGAGATTGATGAAGAAACAAAAGGTTCAGCACGGAGTTTTGGTGATTTTAGCGCGGTTGAAGCAATTCGCAGCAGCGAACAGTGGATTGTAAAAGGTGGTGGCCACACATTTGCTGCTGGCGTTACGTTAAAAACAAAGCACATTGTGAAGTTTAGAGAGTCTGTGAATGATTTTTATTTTTCACAAGGTTTAGAAAACCAAGAAAGACACTTAGCGCCAAAAGCAGATGTGATGCTTGAAAGTTTTGAAGGAATTAATGAAGAGCTTATAAGGCAAATTGCAACCCTAGAACCTTTTGGCAATGGCAACCCAGAGCCGGTTTTTTGTTTTGAAAAAGTGAAAGTGGTGGGTGAAAGGCTGATGGGCGACAAAAAGCAGCACATTAAGTTGCAGCTTGAAGATAGCCAAGGCAATTTATTGCAGTTTTTAGCTTTTAGTGCGCCAGAGCATTATTTTGGGTTGATGGGCGAAGAGGTGAAGGTATGGTGCAAACTGACCGTGAATGAATGGCGCAGCGCGAGAAATATTGAAGGACGATTACTAGATTTAACTAATTCTTAGCTTGTTCGCTTGGGTAGTTTTTGTAATAAGACTCCGGCTTCTTGGCGGTATCTATAATCGCCCATACCCACGCCACTATGGCCCATATTCCGCCGCTAATAATGCTTAATATTAAGTTCAACCAAAATTTCCAAGCATCTTTTTTGTAGGTATATATCCATGTGAAAAAGCTGAAGAAAACTGCAAAAAAGATTGCAGGGTTTCTCTTTCTTCGTGATTTATGAATCAGAAGAGTCACGTTAATTATAAGACACGGCACTAGGGCATATACGGACATTGCTCCAGCAAGAAACAAAACACTATTAATAATAGTTGTTAAAATATCTAGACCTGCTTCGTTAGACGTGTTGACCAGGATAAAGCTTATTAGTGCGTAGGCAATAAAGGTGATAATCAAGCCCAAAACAGGCGCAAATATAAGCCACCTAGCCTCCCTTGTATCAGTTTTTATTCTTGAATTTGATGATGTCATATTTTCTCCCTTCAAAATTAAAAAACGACAACCATTCTAGGTTGTCTACGCCAAACAATCAGGATCAAGCCCAACTGTCTTTCGAATGGTTGCCGCTTTCACGACTTGATCGAAAGACAAACTCCTTCACTTGATTGTTTAACGTAGACAAGTTCAGTATAGCGAAAATTAGTTACTTTGTAAGCTTTTTATGGTTGCGTGGCCCTCTCTTCTCTGTTACAATGCTTAGCGATATGGTACAAGTTACACGAAAAGATGCCAACGAGGCGAACGAGAATATTATCCGTCGGTTTAACCGAAAGGTGTTGCAATCTGGTGTTTTGGCAAAAGCGAAGGGAAACCAACGTTTTAGCAAGCCAATTTCAAAAACTGAACGACGCAAAAAAGCGATTATCCGCAAAGAGCGCAAAGCCGATAAACTTCTCAAGACCCGCCTTGGTGTGCGCTAATGACTCTAAAAGAACGCATTGACGCCGACTTAAAAAGCGCCCTTCTTGCAAGGGACGCTTTTTTGGCTGAAGTTTTGCGCGGAATTAAAGGCGTAATTTTGAACGAAGAAATTGCCAAAAGTCAGCGAGACGAAGGCTTGGGTGACGAAGCGATTATGCAGCTTTTGCAAAAAGAAGCTAAAAAACGTGCTGAGAGTGCGGAGCTTTTTGAAAAAGGTGGCAACCAAGAATCGGCTGAAAAAGAATTAAAAGAAAAAGAAGTGATTCAGAAATATTTGCCAGAGCAAATGAGCGAAGAAGAGCTTAGTGAAATTATTGAAAAAGTGATTGCTGAAACTGGCGCAAGCAGCATGAAAGAAATGGGGCAAGTGATTGGCAAAGTACGCGCAGAAGTTGGTAGCAAAGGTGACGGTTCGTTGATTGCCAAGATTACAAAAGAAAAACTAACGTAGGGTAGAATAAAAGTATGATTATATTTTTTGGACCAGCGGGAGCTGGAAAAAGCGTGCAGGGGCAAATTTTAGCAGCGCGGCATGATTGGCGATGGCTGAGCGCAGGACAGTTACTTAGAGACACACACGACAAAGAGCTGATTCACCAGATGCAAGACGGTAATTTGATTGAATCAGAAAGAGTGAGTGCGATTGTGGGTGATGCGCTTGGGCGTGCCAAGGACATTGACCGAGTTATTCTGGACGGCTATCCGCGTCAGCTTGATCAGGCTGAATGGTTGGTTGATAATCAGCCAAAACATGAGCGCTCCATTGGTATGGTGGTTGTGCTGGAAGTGCCAAAAAGTGAGCTTGTTAAGCGGCTACATTTGCGTGGGCGAGCGGACGATACATCAAAGGCGATTGAAGAAAGGCTGCGGTTGTATCGCCAAGAAATTTATCCAATTTTGACGTATTTAACAGAGCAAAAAGTAACGATTGCGCATATTGATGGAACGGGAACTGTTGGCGAAGTGCACGATCGCATTGAAAAGGAGTTGGCGGCATGTTCACTCGTGTAAAAACTGAAGACGAGATTAAAAGAATGCGCGAGAGCGGAAAAATTCTTGCGACGATTTTAGACAGAGCGTGTAATTTTGCTAGTGTAGGGGCGACTGGCAAAGATATTTCACAGTTTGTGCGCCAAGAGCTAAAAGGGTTTGGCGCGAGATCATCTTTTGAAGGGTATGAAGGATTTTCTGATGTTTTGTGTGTATCTGTGAATGATGCGGTGGTGCACGGTATTCCGAATGATACGGAATTTAGAAAAGGTGATGTGGTGAAGTTTGACTTTGGGGTTGTTTATAAAGAGATGATGACAGACAGCGCAAAAACATTTGTGATTGGCGAAGAGGCAGAAGGCAAGAAGAAAATTTTGCTAGATACGACAATGCAAAGTTTAGACGCGGGTATTGCAGCGGTAAAAGGTGGAGTTAAAACAGGCGATATTGGCGCGGCGGTCGAAGCGGTACTGAATAAAGATAAACTTGGAATTATAAGAGAGCTTGTTGGCCATGGTGTGGGACATGCTGTGCATGAACAGCCTGATATTCCAAATTATGGCACTGCGGGAACCGGGCCAAAGCTTGAAGCAGGAATGACGATCGCTATTGAGCCGATGGCAACACTTGGTGGCGAGAGAATTGTTGTTGATCCTGACGGCTGGACGATTCGCACTCGGGACGGTAGTTTGACGGCGCATTTTGAGCATACGGTGTTGATTACTCAAGACGGTGCTGAGATTTTGACGAAAGCGTAAAAGCCTTTCGTTTATCTCTACACTACAGAGTGCTTTTGAGTTGCCATATGTATACCACAAGCGGTATACTAGCAAAAGTATGCAAGAACTTTCCCGATATGCTGTTGGCCTTGATGTAGGGACGACGACCGTAAGATGTGTTGTGGGTCATATAGATGGCGGTACGCAAGTGCCGACCATTATTGGTGTTGGCGAAGCTCCGAACAAAGGAATGCGCAAAGGAACAGTGGTAACGCTAATGAACGTTGCCGATGCGATCGATAAAGCCCTTGAAGAGGCAGAAAGAATGTCGGGTCATCAGATCCATTCTGCGACATTTAGTATAAACGGCACGCACATTATTGGTATGAGTTCTCGTGGTGTAGTGGCGGTTGGTACACAAGGGCACGAGATTAATCATGATGACTTAGCCCGTGTAGAGGAAGCAGCAACAGTTGTGCAGTTACCGGCGAATCGTGAAATTTTAGATGTAACTCCGCGTGGTTATCAGCTTGATGGACAAGGAAATATTAAAGATCCAATTGGTATGACGGGTGTTCGACTTGAGGTTGATGCATATGTTATTACGGCATTAACACCACATATAAAGAATTTATATAAAGCTGCTGAAATGACAAAAACTGGCGTAAAGCAAGTGGTGCCAGCAGGGCTTGCGGCAGCGCGAGCGGTGCTTAATGATCAGCAAATAGAAAATGGCGTGGCGCTAATTGATATTGGCGGAACAACAACCAATATTGCGGTGTATGAAGAAGGCGATTTGCGGCATGTTGCTATCTTGCCAATGGGCGGCGTGAACATTACGAACGATCTTGCGATTGGTTTAAAGACAGATCTTGATATTGCAGAGACTGTAAAGCTAAAGCACGCAGTTGCGATTAAAAGTGCTCGCGAAAAAGATGAAAAGAAGGTAAGCGTAAAGATTGATAAAAAGACGCACGAATTTGCTACTAAAGAAGTAGATATGATTGTGGAAGCGCGGCTTGAAGAGATTTTTGAACTCGTGAATAAAGAACTTGAAAAGATTGGTCGCGCGAAGAAACTGCCTGGAGGCGTGGTGGTAACTGGCGGCAGCGCGGCTCTAAAGGGAATTGATGAATGTGCCAAAGAAGTGCTTGATCTGCCGGCGCGTATTGGTAAATCTCATGGCTATGGCGGCGTAACAGAAAAGGTTGATAAAACAGCACTTTCAACTGCGCTTGGACTTATGCTACTTGATCTAGAAGACGTAGGATCGCATCATTCTGGCAACAAAGTAAAAAGTAATTTAGATGTTGGCTCGACAATAAATAAAATTACTGGTATTTTTGGAAAACTACGTTCGTAGGTTGGTGACTGCGCCAATGCAGTGTATACTATATTATTGAAGAAAACGGGGAGAAATGCATCTATGCCTGAAGTGAAACCATCAGAAATACAAACATTTGCAACTATTAAAGTAGTTGGTATTGGCGGTGCCGGCGGTGCTGCGATTAATCGAATGAAAGATGTGGGGCTGCATGGTGTGCAGTTTATTGCTATTAATACGGACGCACAGGCGTTACATAATTCAAAAGCTGATGTGAAGATTCACATTGGTCACGATACGACTCGAGGTCTTGGTGCTGGTGCAGACCCAACAGTTGGCGAAAAAGCTGCACAAGAATCTAAAGAAGAAATTAAAAAAGCACTAGACGGTGCTGACATGGTGTTTGTTACCATTGGTGCTGGCGGTGGAACTGGCTCGGGTGCTGGCCATATTGTTGCAGAAATTGCACGCGGGCTTGGCATTCTAGTGGTTGGTGTAGCAACTAAGCCATTCAGCTTTGAAGGTGAAAAGCGGCGCAAGAATGCTGACTGGGCAGTAACAAATCTTGGTCGTCAGGTAGACACACTCATTACTATTCCAAATGATCGGTTACTGCAAACAATTGATCGCCGAACACCGCTACTTGAAACATTCAAGATTGCCGACGATGTTTTGAGGCAGGGTGTACAAGGTATTTCTGAACTTATTACTGAACACGGCCTTATTAACCTCGACTTTGCTGACGTTAAGGCGATTATGAGTAATGCTGGTTCGGCGCTTATGGGTATTGGTCGCGCAAGTGGCGACAATCGTGCCGCACAGGCTGCTCAGCAGGCGATTGAATCACCACTCATCGAAGTTTCAATCGATGGTGCTCGTGGCGTACTCTTTAACGTAACTGGTGGTTACGATATGAGTATGAGTGAAATTCAGGAAGCCGCGGAGATTATTACTAGTGCTGTGGCGCCAGACGCGAATATTATCTTTGGTGCAACATTGAAGCCAGAGATTGAAGATGAGCTAATTATTACTGTTATTGCAACTGGTTTTGATTCGGCGCATTTGCGTGAGCAAACACCAAGCAGTCTAGAGGACGGTGTTTCAACAGTTGAACAGGCGCCATCGGAAGAGTCAGCTACTCCTGTGGCAGATGTTGAGGTTGATAAAATTGATATGGATCTCGATAAGCAGCCAACACCACAAGGTTCGTTTACCGACGATGACGAAGGCAAAAATATTTGGAACTATGACGATAATGCTGAAGAAGAAACAGAGTCAGATCGCCCTTCTTTCTTGAGACGGCGCAAGAAAAATAAGAAAAAAGACAAAAAGCAAGAAGAGAATCAAGAAGACGACAATTAAAATTGTTGTAAAACACTATATGTTGTGTCAAAAACTCTTGCATTTAGCATATATGTGGGGGTACACTAATAACTAGCTACATCGTGAGAGAGGGTGTAGAGAGCCATTAACACAATAAATTAAAGGAGAACTTTAGGGTAATGAAGTGTCCACAATGCGGGCGACAAGATTCAAAAGTTGTAGAATCACGCGAGACAACCAATGGAGATTCTATTCGAAGACGACGTGAGTGCTTAAAGTGCAAGCAGCGCTTTACAACGTATGAGCGGATAGAGCGGCCAAACTTAGCGGTTGTGAAGAAAGATGGAGTGAGAGAATTGTTTGATCGCCATAAACTTTTTGCAGCAGTTCATCGTTCGGTAGGTAAGTTTTTATCGTCCGATGTTGAAGTTGAGGAGATTGTTTCTCGGGTTGAGAATGCTTTATATGCTTGCGGGGAGAGTGAGATTCTGTCTCGCCAAATTGGGGATTTGGTGTTGGCTGAACTAGCAGAGCGCAATCAAGTAGCGTATGTACGTTTTGCAAGTGTGTATCGAGATTTCAGAACCACAGAGGAATTTGAGAAAATTCTTAAACAGCTAAGAAAGTGATCCAAAATTTAACGTTAGTGGCATTCGCACTATCAAAAAACGAGCGGGGTTTTTGAGGGGCAAACAAAAACAATACTAAATAAACTAGGAGGGTAGTAGTTTATGGCACATGCAGTGTCCACACTTTCGGTCGCACGTCATTTTACGGAGGAAGATACGAATCCGTATGACTCGTTGACGTGGGTAAAACGAGATTCAAAAATTGTAAATCCGGGAACGGGCGAGGTTGTTTTTGAGCAATCTGGCGTCGAGTTTCCTGATTTTTGGAGCCAAAATGCAATTAATATCGTGGCTCAAAAATACTTTTACGGTACGCCAGGCGAGAAAGATCGAGAAACAGGTCTAAAAGATCTTATTGATCGCGTTGCCGATACGGTAACAAAACACGGCTACGACCAAGGCTATTTTTTAAACGAAGCAGAAGCAGATACGTTTAATGCTGAATTAAAATATATCCTTGCAACCCAACGAGCGGCGTTTAATAGTCCAGTTTGGTTTAATATTGGAACTCCAGATCGAGCGCAACAAGCAAGCGCATGCTTTATTCTTAAAGTTGAAGACACTATGCCCTCAATTCTTAATTGGTATAAAGAAGAAGGAATGATCTTTAAGGGGGGTTCAGGTTCTGGGCTTAATATTAGCTCACTTCGATCTTCTTATGAATCACTTAGTTCTAGTGGCGGAAAAGCTTCTGGTCCACTAAGTTTTATGCGCGGTGCTGATTCTTCTGCAGGAGCAATTAAAAGTGGTGGTAAAACTCGTCGGGCAGCCAAGATGGTTATTTTGAACGTAGACCACCCAGATATAGAAGAGTTTATTTGGTGCAAAGCGCGTGAAGAGAAAAAAGCTCACGTACTACAAGATGCTGGTTTTGATATGGGCTTAAATGGGAGTGATTCAATATCAATTCAATATCAAAATGCAAATAACTCGGTTCGTGTAACTGATGATTTTATGAAAGCGGTCGAAAACGATACAGACTGGGATCTAAAGGGCGTAAAAGATAAAAAGACATATAAAACAATAGAGGCTCGTAACTTATTTAGACAGATTGCCGAAGCTGCATGGGAATGTGCTGATCCTGGTATGCAGTTTGACACTACTATTAACGATTGGCATACAACGCCGAAAGCAGGGCGAATCAATGGCTCAAACCCATGCTCTGAATATATGCACCTCGATAACTCAGCATGTAACCTAGCAAGTATTAACCTTCTGAAGTATCTTGATGAAGACGGAAGTTTTGATGTTGAATCTTTCCGCCATACAGTTGAAACAGTGTTCTTGGCGCAAGAGATTTTTGTTGGCTACTCAAGCTATCCAACTGAAGGAATTGATAAAAATGCACGAGCGTATCGTGAACTTGGCATGGGATATGCAAATCTTGGAGCACTTCTTATGGCAAAAGGTTTGCCGTACGATAGTGAAGAAGGATTTGCAGTTGCTGCTGCTATTACCGCTCTTATGACTGGTCACGCATATGCAACAAGTGCAAAAATTGCGAAACGCGTTGGGCCATTTGCAGGATATGAAAAAGATAAACAGGGTATGAACCGAGTGCTAAAGAAGCACAGAAGTGCAGTGCGCGATATTGATGCAAGCTTGGTGCCAGAAGAACTGTTGAGCTCGGCGGCAAGTGCGTGGGACGAAGCAGTAGTATTAGGAGAAAAGCACGGTGTTCGTAACTCTCAGGCAACCGTTCTTGCACCAACGGGTACAATCGGCTTTATGATGGATTGTGATACAACAGGAATTGAGCCTGACTTTAGTCTTACGAAATTCAAGACGCTTGTCGGCGGTGGGTCAATGGTAATTGTAAACCAAACAATTCCTCGGGCACTAAAGACATTGGGCTATAGTAAAAAAGAATCAAAAGCGATTGTCGATTATATCCACGATAATAATGGTTCTGTATCTGGAGCACCACACCTTAAAAAAGAACACTACAGTGTGTTTGCTTGTGCAGTTGGCGAAAATGCAATCCACTATATGGGCCATGTAAAAATGATGGGTGCAGTGCAGCCATTCCTCTCTGGCGCAATCTCAAAGACCGTGAACATGCCAGAAGATGTGACGGTGGAAGATGTTGAACAGCTACACATGGATTCATGGAAGCTTGGGCTAAAGGCAGTGGCAATTTATCGAGACAACAGCAAAGCTTGGCAGCCACTTAGTGACAAAAAAGATGAAAAGAAGGAAGAAGATAGTGCAGCTGACGTTCAAGTGAAGACTGAAACAAAAGTAGTTCGTGCTGTGATGCGCAATGAGTTGCCACGCAAGCGAAACTCAAAGACCTTTAGCTTCTATGTTGCTGATCTTCACGGGCATTTCACGGTAGGCGAGTATGAAGATGGATCACCAGGTGAAATATTTATTCAGGTAGCAAAAATGGGATCAACACTTGCTGGAGTAATGGAGTCATTTGGTCGTTCTGTAAGCTATGGCTTGCAATACGGCGTACCGCTAAAAGCTTTTGTTAAAGGGCTGAGCAACACTAGTTTTGCACCATTTGGCGCGACTGACGATCCTGAGATAAAGACGGCAAGTTCAATTGTTGACTATGTATTTCGTCGTCTAGCGCTTGAATATCTAAGTATTGATGACCGACTTGAGTTGGGGCTAGCAAACATTGAAGATTTAGAAAAAGAGATGGAGAGTCAGCAGGCGAGTTTGCTCGAAGAAACAAGCAAAGAATCTGCAAGTGCTGAAGAGTTAGTGCAGCAAAAAGTAGTTGAAAAACAAAGTGTTACTACGGCTGATACAAAAGCGGCAGCTACGAGTGATAGCAGCGCTCCACTTTGCAGTAATTGTGGTAATATCACCCAGCGCTCAGGCAGCTGCTATGTGTGTACTGCTTGCGGCTCAACAACTGGCTGCAGCTAAACATAGATGGTATGCTAAGGGTGTGAAAACGTACGTAATTTACAAAGACGCAAGTGATCATGCTAGGGCGGTGATTGATTACTTGCGCGACTTTGAAAGACGAACAGGAAAGACGCTTAATATTGTTGATCCAGAATCGCCAGAAGGTGCATCATTATGCAGAACGTATGATGTAGTAGAATACCCAACTGTTGTGGCGACAGATAATAATGGAATAATGCAGCAGATGTGGCGTGGGCTACCGCTACCAACAATAAGTGAGATTAGTTACTATGTGGAATAAGATAAAAGAAGTTTTTCATAAAAAAGAAGCCACCGAGAAATCTGACAAATGGATTTTTGGCACAATGCTGGTGTTTGGCATTATTGCGCTTTTGGCATCTTTTGTTTTAACGATTGAAGAGTTTCATCTGTTGAAAAATCCTGATGCACAGCTAAGTTGCAGCATAAATCTTGTGTTGAACTGTGCTACGGTGATGCAAACGTGGCAAGCATCAGTTTTAGGATTTCCAAACATGCTCATAGGCTTAATAGCATTTCCAACAGTGATCATGACAGCTGCGTTGGGCTTGTCTCGAACAAAGCTTCCTCGTTGGTTTTGGCAGGCGGCAAGCATCGGCTTCTTTTTCAGCATGTTGTTCGCACAGTGGCTGTTTTTCCAAAGTCTTTATGACATCGGCACGCTATGCCCATGGTGCTTGACGGTCACTGCCTCAACAGTGGTCATCTTCGCAACAATAGCGCATTATGTAGTTCGAGAAAATGTCTTTAACTTCAGCAAAAAAACACACCAAGACTTGCTGAAGTTGCAAGAAAAAGATTACGGAAAACTCATCACGGTTGCTTGGCTAGCCTTGCTTGTGGTGCTTGTCTTTATTAAGTATGGCGACTCTTTATTTGCATAGATCAAAGAACAGAGATAAAATGAAGATATAAATGCGCTTCATCTTTTGATGAATGAGTGGCTATCACCCACGAAGCAGCGGGAAGAACGTTTGGAAAAACAACTAGAACCCGACGGAACTGGCCTGTAAGACCAAGCAACTAAGCGCTAAAAGAATCACTTCTTTTGGAAGTCAGATGGTACCTCCCAGCATCGGGATCTGACAGACAAGAGAAGTGATTTTTGTATTATTTAAGGAGATGGAAAATATGAAATTTAAATCAGGCACACGCAGGCGAGCGAAAGAATATGAAAATGAGCTTGTTAAGCAGTGGAAAAAAGATAAAACGTTTGAAAAGTCGATAGAGAATCGACCTGAAGATAACTCATTTGTGTTTTATGATGGACCACCGTTTCTCACTGGTACGCCGCATCATGGGCATCTTTTAATTTCAACAATTAAAGATACGGTAGCGCGATATAAGACAATGCAAGGCTATCGTGTTGAGCGACGTTGGGGATGGGATTGTCATGGCCTACCAGCAGAAGTTTTTGTTGAGAAAAAGCTAGGCATTAAGAACAAAAAAGAAATTGGTACAAAAATTAGTATCGCTGATTATGTACGTGAATGCCGGGCGGCGATGGTAAAAACTGGTACTGAATGGGAAGATACAATTGATAGGCTTGGCCGTTGGGTAGAGTTTGAAGGTGCGTATAAAACTATGGATAACGATTATATGGAATCGGTTTGGTGGGCATTTAAAAAGCTTTATGATGAGGGAAAAATCTATGAGGGTGAGAAGATCTTAATTTATTGCACTAAAGATGCAACGCCTATTTCAAAGAGTGAAGTTGCAATGGAAAATAGCTACCAGATGGACACAGACCCAAGCGTGTATGTTTATTTTCAAATTGAAGATACAGATGAATACTTACTGGCCTGGACAACGACTCCTTGGACGTTACCAGCAAATGTTGCTTTGGCGGTGAATCCTGAGCTTGAATATGACTTGGTTGAATATGAAGGTAAGAAGTTTTATGTTGGTAAAGACGCGGTTGAGAACGTAATGACCGACGAAAAGCATAAACCGCTGAACTATAAGACTTTGAAGACGGTGAAAGGTAGCGAGTTTATAAATAAACGCTATACGCCTCTCTTTCAAAATCATGGTCCAAATGCGCACCGAGTATTGGCGGCTAATTTTGTAACAAGTGAAAGCGGAACAGGAATTGTTCACCAAGCGCCAGCCTATGGTGAAGATGACTATGAGCTTTGCAAAAAAGAGAACGTTCCGATAGTTTCGATTGTTGACGATAACGGACACTACACAGAAGGTCGTTGGATTAGCGAGAATATTTGGGACATTAATAAAGAAATTGCCAAAACCCTAGTTGCCGAGAATAGCGCGTTAAAAGTTGAGTATATTCGACATGAATACCCACACTGTCACAGATGTGGAACGAAGCTTATGTATCGTGCGCACCCAAGCTGGTTTATGGATATTCAATCACAAAAACACGAGATGCTTGAAGCAAATAAGACAACTTCATGGACTCCAAAGAATCTACAAGAGGGAAGATTTAAACATATTATTGAAACTGCCCCAGACTGGAACTTAAGCCGTGATCGTTATTGGGCGACCCCAATTCCAGTATGGCGTGGGGTAAGAAACGATGGCACAGAAGTTGTAAAAGTAATCGGCTCCTATGAAGAATTCGAGAAGCTTTCAGGCAAGAAGCTCGACGACTATCATTTACCGAATGTTATGGATGTTGAATTTGAATTTGATGGCTGCACATTGCGGCACATTGGCAAGGTGCTAGATTGTTGGTTCGAGTCTGGTTCTATGCCGTTTGCGCAGTTTCATTATCCGTTTGAAAATAAAGAAAAGTTTGAAAATAACTTTCCTGCAGATTTTATTACCGAAGCAATCGACCAAACTCGCGGTTGGTTTTATAGCCTTACGGCGGTTAATGTCGCACTTTTTGGAAAGTCGCCATTTAAGAATTTAATTTGTACGGGCTTTATCAACGCGGCTGATGGCAAAAAGATGAGCAAAAAGCTCAAAAACTACACTGACCCAATGGATCTTATGAACGAATATTCGGCAGATTCTTTTAGGTTTTTACTGATGACAACACCGCTTACTCATGGAGAAAACTTTAGCTTAAAAGATAAAGATGTTGGCGATGTGGCACGCAAACTTAGCATGATTTGGAATATGTATGATTTCTTTACGATGTATGCTGAGGTTGATGGTTGGCAGTGGAGTGGTAAGCTTGAACATCCTGCAGAATTTCAAAACCCGCTTGATGAATGGATTGTGAGTCGTCTTCATCAAGTATCTAAAGAAGTAGAAGAAGCAATGGACGGATATGATATTGCCGAAGCAACAAAACTTCTTTTGCCATTTATTGACGATGCGAGTAACTGGTATGTACGCCGTTCTCGTCGACGTTTCTGGAAGAGCGGAAATAGCGATGATAAAAATAATGCCTATCAAACGCTCCATTATGTTTTGGTGTATCTCTCAAAAATTCTTGCGCCATTCACACCATTTTTAAGCGAAGAACTTTATGAAAAATTAACGGGTGGCGAAAGTGTTCATCTTTTAGATTGGCCGGAAGCGGGTCATATTAACGAACTTGTTATAAAAGATATGGCAACTGTTCGTGAGTATGTAAACGAAGGTTTAAGTGTTAGGGCAAAAAATCAACTCAAAGTTCGCCAGCCGCTTGCGAGTATTACCGTTCCAGAATTTGGTGAGTCTGTAGATTTTGAGAATATTTTAAAAGACGAGCTTAACGTTAAAGAAGTAAAAAAGGGCGATGTGTTGGAGCTTGATCTTGCTATTACGCCAGAGCTGCATCGTGAAGGCTTAATGCGAGAGGTGGTTCGTCGTGTGCAAAATGCACGCAAAAAGGCTGGGCTTAATGTTGATGACCGGATTGACCTGAGCTTGAAGGCAAACGGAGCTTTGGAGCATGCTATTAAAGAGCACGAAAAAACAATTCTTACGGAAGTTTTGGGTGAGAAAATAACGCAAGAAGAATATTCATATTCAGATCAAGTAAAAATTGAAGACCAAGAACTTGCAATTAGCTTAGTAAAAGCTTCCTAAAAAACAAGCAAGTTTAGTATGTGATATACTTTATTAAAATAATTTATTTATTTTGACGAGGTGGTGAGGTCAAAAATCAGGAGGTCTACATGCGGGTAGTAGGAGTTTTTAATAAAAAGATAACATTTGCTGTTATGGCAATTTCTGCGTTAATCGCGCAGCCATTTTATTTGGTGGCACAATCGCAGGTTGCGAGTGCTGCGACGACTAATATCACGCAGCTTAACTTTACAACTGCTGCTCAAAATATCGAAACCAACGCAGCTTCAGCTGCAATGACTATCCACAAAATACAGGAAGTTCACTAGAAAGTCTTGATACATCATCTACGAAGTTATTATTAAGCGCTAATTCAGCAACAGGTGAGTTTTCTGAAAATGGTACAAGTGGATGGACTAACGGCGGTCTTACGCTAACGATGGCGTCAGGAACGGCCAATAAAAGCTTTTATTATAGGGACAGTACGCCAGGAACGCATACTATAACTGGTACTGCTACGGATAGTGTCGGTAATCCTTACTCCTGGGTGGCTGCTACTCAAGCTATTGTAGTTACTGCACCGGCTTCACCAGCAGCTGTTCCTGCTGCTACATATACACCAACTCCTCCGCCAGTAAAACCAGCTGTTTCGGGGGAAGTTATCCATGATTCTATTCCTGGCACGCTGCCTTCAAATTCACCAAGCCTTGGTTATCAAGCAACTCAGACTAGTGAATTTGGCGATAGAATTACTTTTGCAGGTACAGGTCGTGATTTGAGTCAGGCAGCCATTACACTTAGTAGCTGGGCGTGTGAGTCGGGAACATGGAATACGGGCTGTACAACTACTCCAGGAGCGACATTTGATCATCCAATTACTTTGAATATTTATGAAGCTAATGAAGACGGTACAGTCGGCAGTTTAATAGCTTCTCGTACGCAAACCTTCAGTATTCCATATCGCCCAACTTCTGATCCAACTTGCGCTAGTCCAACTGCATGGCGTGATACGAATGGCAATTGTTTTAACGGAATTAATCATGTAGTACTCTTTGATTTAAGCGGTATTACTGTTCCAAATACGATCGTTTATGGTGTTGCTTTTAATACTCAGTCATACGGAGATACTCCGGCTGGGTCTAATGGACCATATAACGCCCTTAACGTTTCTTTAGCTACGGGCGCTTCTGTAGGAGCTAATGACAACGAAGATGAAGTGTATTGGGATAGCACTTATCCGGGAAGAACTGCAGGCTTTGCTTCAGACAGTGGGTGGGGTGCAAGTGGTAACCCAGCAGTACTCTTTACTGCCGTTATTTCTGATTCGGGAAATCCTGGTGGCGGACAAGATGGAGATGGTGGTGACGGTGAAGAAGTAGGAGGTTCTGGTGGTGGAATAGTTTTTGATGATGAGACATCTGCTTCACCGTTAATTACGACCAGCTCGGCGACACCATCACTCACTACTGCAGCAGCATTTAATCCTATCTTTAATGTAGATTTTGCAGGAACTGCGAGTAGCACAGAAGGCGATGTTTTGGGAACGACGACAGATAAAAATTCAGCAAAAAAGACAGCGCAGGCAAATGTTCCTGGTGTTGATGAAGAGGGAAAAATTCTTGGCCTAGCTTGGTATTGGTGGCTCGCTATTTTAGCCGGAATTGCCTCAGGCTTGTGGTGGCTGTTTGCAACACTTCGTCGCCGTAATTTAGCAGAGTAATGAGATAATATAATCACGAAAGTGGTATACTGTTCTTAGCTGTGAAAGTAAAACAGAAACATATTAAAAAAATAAAAAAGCCGCTAAAGAAAACGCTCATTCCGCATAAAGCGAATCAACATCGGCCATATCTTGTGCGTCGGCACGGTGTTGTTGCGTTAATTGCATTGGTGTTGCTTTTGCAGGTGGCTTATAACTATGCAATAACAGGTAAGGTTGCGGTGTTGGGCCAAACCTCAAATGTTAGTGTTAGCGAAATTTTTAAAGATGTAAACCAGGAGCGCAAAGAGAGTGGGCTTAGCGAGTTACATATTGATGAAAAGCTAAACAAAGCTGCTTTCCTAAAAGCTCAAGATATGCTTGAGAAAGGGTATTGGGCGCACGAATCTCCAGACGGCGTGCAACCTTGGCAGTGGTTTGCTAAAGCAGAGTATAGCTATGATGTTGCCGGTGAAAATTTAGCAAAAAACTTTACGTCTTCTAAAGGGGCGGTTGATGCATGGATGCGCTCGCCAAGTCATAAGGCGAATGTTTTGGGAGAAAAATATGACGACATTGGACTGGCTGTAGTAAACGGCAAGCTGGATGGAGAAGATACGACGCTTATTGTGTCACTTTATGGGTCCAAAGCAGATAACGCCGGTGTAATGGGCAGTAGTAATAACGAAGAGCAAAACTTTAACCAAGCAACCCAAGGCTCAACCAACCCGCTGACTAACTTTGGTAGCGCTTTGCAGGCGCTTAATCCGGCGGCACTTGGCGGAGTTGTTATTTTACTACTTGGCTTCTTGGTGGCGTCTCTTGCTCACTTAAATCGGCATAAATTGCCATTAAAAATGAGAAAGAGCTGGCGGCTGCATCATGGGTTATATAAAGCAGGCATCTTTTTATCGCTTGCTGCCTTGCTATTGCTTAGTGCACTTGGCGGACAAATTTAGATAAAACTAACATCTCTTTACACTAGGTTGCATATCTGTTACAATCTACCTCTGAAGTCAATAAATTATAAGGAAGAGGAAAATGACGAAAGCAGTCGTGAAGATAGGTGGCAAGCAGTTTATTGTCGCTGAAAAAGAGACCCTCTTGGTGGACCGCCTCCAAGATGGCACAAAAGAGCTCACGCTTGATGCACTGCTCACATTTGACGATAAAACGACAAACGTGGGCACGCCAACCGTGAAAGGCGTGAAGGTAACCGCTAAAGTGGTTGAGCCTGAAGTAAAAGGTGAAAAGCTACGAATTATTCGTTATAAAGCGAAGAAGCGTGTTCACAAAGAAGCTGGTCATCGCCAGAAGTATAGCAAGATTCAGATTACAGGAATCAAATAGCAAAAGAAAACCCTGCGAGAAGCGGGGTTTTTTGATGGTGAAAAACTTTTCACGCTCGTGCTACAATAGAGATATACAAAGAGAGAGGGAATAAACACGCGTGAAAAAAACCACAGTAATTGCGGTCACAAATCAAAAAGGGGGCGTTGGTAAAACAACGACGGCAGTAAATGTAGCCTTTTATTTGGCAAAAGCTGGCAAGAGTGTGCTGTTGGTTGATTTTGACCCGCAAGGTAATGCTACAAGCGGGCTTGGTTTTAATAAACAAGAGTTAGAAAAAGATGTTTTAGACGTTGTGCAAAACGGTGCTGCAATAAAAGATGTTGCTTTGAAAACGAAGCAAAAACGCCTTTTTCTTTTACCAGCAACACCGCATCTTGCAAATGCTGAAGTGGAGCTTGCCAAAGCAGAAAAACGCTTTACGCGCCTGCGCCAAGCGGTTGCAGGCACTGAAGAGTATGATTTTGTCATTATCGATAGTCCGCCATCGCTTAGCTTACTGACAGTGAATGCGCTTATTGCGGCGAATTATGTCATGCTTCCGGTGCAGGCTGAATTTTATGCGCTAGAAGGGCTGGGGCAACTTCTTGAAACAATGCAGCTGGTGCGAAAAGGCATGAACCCAACCTTAGAACTGATTGGCGTGGTGATTACGATGTTTGATGGGCGCACGACGTTAAGCGCGCAGGTAAGCGAAGAGGTGAAGAAGCATTTTCCTGGTAAGGTTTTTGAGACGATTATTCCGCGCAACATTCGCCTTGCTGAAGCGCCAAGTCATGGTGTGCCAGTTGGCGCATATGACCGATGGAGCAAAGGCGCTCGCGCCTACAAAGCGCTAACAAAGGAGGTGATTAATCGTGTCGGCTAAACCGAAGAAAGGGCTTGGGCGAGGGTTTGATTCGCTGCTCCCAACAGATATGCTAAATGAAGCTTTTGATCCAACGGCTTCGCAAGATGAAAAAGTGTCTGAACTTCGCTATGTTGCGGTAGGTGAGATTTCTGCTGACCCAGACCAGCCAAGACGATATTTTGATGAAGCGGCGCTTGAAGAATTAGCAACTTCGTTAAAAGAGCATGGAGTTGTGCAGCCGCTGGTGGTTGTTGCTAAAGACGGAAAGTATCAAATTGTTGCTGGTGAAAGGCGATGGCGAGCTTCGAAATTAGCTGGTTTAGAAAAAGTTCCAGTGCTTGTGCGCACGCTAAGCGATCAGCATAAGCTAGAACTTTCTTTGATAGAAAATCTGCAAAGACGAGACCTTAATCCGCTTGAAACTGCGACAGCATATTTAAAACTTCGTGATCAATTTAATCTTAAATTAGAAGAAATGAGCGTGCGAGTTGGCGGTAAATCACCAAGTGTTATCAGTAATGCCTTGAGGCTTTTGCAGCTTCCGGAGGACGCAAAACAGGCATTGGTTGAGAGAAAGATATCTGAGGGTCATGCGCGCCAAATTTTAGCTTTAGATAGTGACGATGCAAAAAAAGAGCTTTTAAAAAGAATTGTTAAAGAAGGATGGAGCGTTCGCCAAGCAGAACGGTTTGTGATTGGCTATAAAAAAGCTAGCGGCAAAGACGCAAAGAAAGCTTCTGCTGTGCGGCATACGCAAACACAAACGCCAACTACAAAGGCACTTTCTAAGAAGCTGAAGGCAGATGTGAGTATTAAAACAACCGCAAAGGGCGGACAATTGATCATTAAGTTTAAGAGCGGCGATGATTTAGAGCGAATTGCCTCGCTACTTGATTAAAACGTTCGTATTTTATTAAAAGGGAAGAACCTGATTTCTACTGGGCCGATGATGTCTTTATATGGAACGGTGCCGAGCCCGTTTCGTGAGTCAAGAGAATAATCACCTGCTCGATGGTCGCCCATAACGAATAACTCTCCCTTAGGTACTTTTGTATCAACGATGTTACTTGTGTAATATCCAGGTTCGTTATGGAAGGCTTTGTCGGGGTTGAACCCTTTTGGATGCTCTTTGTTATAAACTGTCACAAGGCCATTTTTTACTGTTACACGTTCGCCAGGAAAGGCAATAACGCGCTTAACGATAAATTCTTCGCCAGCACCAGAAACATAATGCGGATTTCTAAATACAATTACTTGCCCTCTTTCAGGCACATATTCTTTACCGCGTATGTGATCCCAAGTAACAGGCAGTTTGTTAACGATTAAACGATCGTTTGTATAGAGTGTTTTTTCCATACTAGGCCCGTTAACGTTAAAACTGCGGAAAATAAATTCATTTATAAAAAGAGTGCCAAGGATTACTAAAATAATGAACCCAACAAGGTTGAGGATATCTTTTGAGGTTGATTTTTGCTTATCTGACATAGCTTACTTAGCATACATCCATTGGTGGTTATTGTGCAAAAATAAATAAGCATTATTGTTTACGAAATGGGTGAGAATCGGGTATAGTAGAACTCGACATTCATGAATAGAAAAAGAACTTCAACAGATGGATTTATATTACGACGTCGACAACCTCAGCAAACAGCGGGGAGCGAGCGTCGTCAACTGGGAATTGATAATTTACAGGTTCCTTCTCAGTTTTTGGACGAGAAAAAATCTCGCTCAAACCCAACTGCTCTTAATAAACATAATAACAAGACAACCGGTATCGGTATAAATAGAAGAGACATTGATGATTCGCTAAAGGATATTGACCTCAATGAACCAAAGAAAAAGAAGAAGCGACACTTTAAACCGAGTAAAAAAGCTGTGAAGCGTACGTTTATTGCATTGTTTATTATTTTGGCGCTGATTGGCGGTTATTTAGGCATAAAAGCGCTGATTGCTAGTGGGCGATTATTTGGCGGTAATTTTTTGGATCTTTTTGGGCAAGGGCAGCCACTCAAGACTGACCAGTTTGGTAGGAGCAATATTCTTATTTTTGGCACATCAGAAGATGACGAGGGTCATGACGGTGCAAGCCTAACAGACTCGATTATCGTTGCAAGTGTTGACCAAAAAAAGAACGATGCGTTTATGTTTAGTGTTCCAAGAGATCTTTATGTTGATTATGGAGAAGCGTGTAACAGTGGATATGAGGGCAAGATTAACGAGGTATATGCTTGTGCTCGAGGTAATAGCACAGACGATGTTTCAGAGCGACGTGGCCAGCAGGCACTTCAAGATATGGTGGGTGAAGTGTATGGTATGGATGTTCAATATGCGGTAAAAGTGAACTATAAAGTAGTGCGCGAATCTGTTGATGCTATTGGGGGTGTAGATGTTACTATCAATAGTCGTGATCCTCGGGGCGTGCTTGATAGAAACTTTGACTGGCGCTGTAATTACCAATGCTACAAAGTTAAATACTCAAACGGAAAGCACCACCTGAACGGCGAGCAGGCGCTGTTCTTGGCCCAGGCGCGTGGTGAATCTGCACCAACGTATGGTTTTGAAGAATCAAACTTTGACCGCGAAAGAAACCAGCGAAAAATTATGACCGCGATGTTAAAGAAAGCAAATAGTTCAAGTACTCTTTCAAACCCTGTTAAAGTAAGTAATTTAATTGATGCACTTGGTGATAATGTGCGTACAAACTTTGTTGCCGGAGAAATTAAAACACTTGCACGTCTTTCAAAAGATATTAAAGCCAACACCATTCAAAACCTAGACTTCTTTAAAGAGGGAGAAGCACTCTTTACTACTGGAAATATCGGTGGAATGAGTGTTGTCATGCCTGCAGCTGGAACGTTTAATTACGATGATATCCATGCTTTCATTCGCTCATATCAGATTAGTGATGAAGTAACAAAAGAAAAGGCGAGCATAGAAGTTCTCAATGGGTCTGGCGTACCGGGTGCGGCGCAAGAAACCGCCGATAGACTAGAGGATAATGGTTTGATTATATCGAATATTGGCAATGCACCAGCCGGACAATATGGCAAAGTGGCGGCATACACAGCTAATGGCAACAAGCCTGCAACGAAGAAAAAGCTCAAAAAGCTGTTGAAAGTTAGTAAAGTGAAGTCTTTACCGAGTAATATTCAATCTTCGGCTAACTTTGTTGTAGTGGTTGGCCAGTAAATTCTTCGATTCGCTGACTGTAAAATCATGCTATAATGGCTAACATATATGGAGTTAATACGAACAGCTTCACGTAAGCGCTCTTTGCTTAGTGAAACGATTTACGTTGTGCTTAACTTGGCTTTGGCAGCCATTGTGCTATTACTTACTTTGAGCTTTAACGAATCGCCAGTTTTAGCGTATATTTTTATTCTTCTAAGTAAATGGCGTATTTTTGCCGTTCGTCCTCGTTTTTGGTTTGCAAATATTCAAACGAATTTGCTTGATACGCTGGTTGGTCTTAGTGTCGTCACACTATTGTGGCAGGCAACAGGCGCGTTGCCATTACAAATTGTGCTCACAATTCTTTTTGCATTGTGGCTCATCGTTATTAAACCGCTTTCTGGGCGTGTGGCAATGGTGTTTCAAGCAGGGCTTGCCCAGTTCGTTAGTATTACTGCACTATTCACTATTTCTTACGCCTGGCCAGCTTTCTTTGTTGTTCTTATGATGTGGCTCATTGGATACGCTGCAGCACGACATGTTCTTAGTGCCTATGACGAGGAAGATATGAACCTACTGAGCTTGCTGTGGGGGCTCGTATTGGCGCAACTTGGCTGGCTTGGTTATCACTGGGCTATTGCCTATGCTTTGCCATTTACGAAGATGTTATTTCCGGGTGCGGTTGTGCAGATTCCACAGAGTGCCATCGTCATCACACTTATTAGCTGGTTTGCTGAGAGATGTTATTTTATCTATCGTACAAAAGGCAAAATTCGCGCTAAAGATGTTTTATGGATGGCAATATTTTCTGCTGTAGTATTGTTTATTTTATTCTTACCTATTTTTAACCAGGTATACGACCAGTAGTTTAATCTTTTCCTTGGGGAGATTTAATGAAAAAAGAAAGCACAACATCGCACTCAACGGGTAAAACAGCAGCAATTATATTTCTTTGTTTTATTGCTAGTTTTTTTGGAAGTTGGCTATTTTTAGCTACTGGGCTTGTAAAGCAAGATGCTTCTCAGACAATTAATAATAATCGTGAAAATATCGTTCTTCAAGAAGGCGAAGTTGTTTCCGAGGTAGCTAAAAAGGTTTCGCCAAGCGTCGTATCGATCGTTGGTCAAGCAGGAACTACTATGGGCACAAATGGCATTGTGGCTCAGCAAGAAACAGCTGGTACAGGAATTATTATCAGCGAAAATGGCTATGTTGTTACAAACAAGCATGTACTTGAAGGTTCTTCTGGCAAAGTTAGTGTAGTGCTTTCTGACGGTACACGATATAAAAATGTTAAAGAGGTTGGCAAGGATCCGCTGAACGACATTGCCTTTTTAAAAATTGAAGATGCAAATAATTTAACTCCAGCTCAGCTAGGGAATTCTCGAAACGTTGATATAGGTCAAAAGGTTGTTGCTATTGGTAATGCGTTAGGGCAATTTAAGAACACGGTTACTTCAGGTATTATCTCTGGCATTGGACGACCAGTTGTTGCGGGAGGCAGCGAAGGGCAAGAACGGCTCGAAGGGCTTTTCCAGACGGATGCAGCTATTAACCCGGGCAATTCTGGCGGACCGCTTACCAACCTTGCTGGCGAAGTAATTGGTATTAATACTGCAGTGGCGCAAGATGCAGAAGGTATTGGTTTTGCTATTCCTATTAATGCGGTGAAAGGTCTTGCGAAAGGGGTGATTGAGAATGGTAAGATTCAGCGACCTTACTTAGGTGTGCAGTATATTTCTATTACGCCAGATGTTGCTGAAGAATTTAATCTTAGTGTTAAACGCGGTGCGTTTGTTTTTGATGCTAATGGAAATAACGCAGTAGTTTCTGGTGGTCCTGCTGCAAAAGCTGGTATTCGTAACAGAGATATCATTACAAAAATAAATGATATGCCAGTAAATGAGCGTAATAATCTTGCAGGCTTGCTTGCTGAGTTTGCGCCAGGAGATAAAATTAATCTTACTGTGTTACGCGATGGTCAGCAGCGAACGCTAGAGGTTGAGCTCGGTCAGCTAAGGCAGTAGACTATTTCTTTTTTAAGACTACAATAAAATCTTGCTTTTTAAATAAAGAGAGCCCATGCTCCTTTGCAAAATCTAAGACTACTTGATGCTGACGAGGATCCGCTTCGAGTAGAAGAAAGCCACCGCTAGGCAGCTTCTTTTGTGTTTGAGCAATTAATTTTTTAATAAGATCTAATCCGTTGTCTTTAGCGAAAAGGGCGAGGGAAGGCTCAAACTTTGTCTCAAAAGAATAATCCCAATTCCTATCAACATATGGCAAATTAGCAACGATAACGCTATATGCATCATTCGTTTCTTTTAATAAATCACTTTTTAAAAAAATAACATTCGCATTAAGTTTCTGGGCATTTTGCTTGGCAATGCTCAAAGCCTCTTCGCTTATATCACTTGCAAAAACGTTGGCTTGAGGCAGCTCTAATTTCGCAGTGATAGCTAATGCGCCCGAGCCCGTGCCAACATCAATTATGGTTTGAGTATCTAGCACAATTTCTTTGAGGATTTCTATAATTATTTCGCTTTCAGGGCGGGGGATGAGCACCGTATTGTTAACTGTAAAGTTTCTTCCATAAAATTCTTTAAAGCCACGAATATATGCTAATGGCTCGCGCTCATATCGTCTCGAGAGAGCGTCTTTTCCTGTATTTTTATCAATCTCATCTTCGCTATGGGCAATGAGCCATTCGCGGCTAACATCAAGTGCATCGCATAAAATAATCTCTGCATCAAGTCGCGCCGAAGCTACGTTAGATTTCTTTAACAAAAATGAAGCTTCTTCAAGCCACGTTTTAACTTTTATTTTCGACACCTTGGGCTTTAAGCTCGCGTTCATAGGCAAGTAATTTGTCAATTAAATCTTGAATATCGCCATCAAGCGCAGCCGGCAGATTACTGCGGCTATAGCCAATTCGATGGTCGGTAATACGATCTTGCGGGAAGTTATAGGTGCGAATCTTTTCGCTGCGATCACCAGAGCCAATCAGGCTCTTTCTTTCAGCTGAAAGCTTAGCTTGTTCTTCATCAATTTGCATTTGTAAAAGCCGGCTTCTTAGAACTTTCATAGCCTTATCTTTATTTTTAATCTGAGATTTTTCGTCTTGATTCGCCACAACTAGGCCGGTTGGCAGGTGAGTAATGCGAATAGCGCTGTCGGTCGTGTTGACGCTTTGCCCGCCGTGTCCGCTTGCGCGAAAAGTATCAATTCGTAAGTCGCTTGGGTTAATCTCGATATCTTTTTCCTCAGCTTCTGGAAGAACAGCAACCGTAACAGTGCTTGTATGAACGCGCCCCTGACTTTCAGTTGCGGGAATGCGTTGTACGCGATGTACGCCACTTTCAAACTTTAGCCTTGCATATGGAGAATCTCCCTTTACGGCAAAAACCACTTCTTTATAACCGCCAACTTCAGAAGGACTGTCATTTAAAAGCTCTGTTTTAAAGCCGTTTTTTTCGCAGTAGCGCATATACATTCTTAGAAGTTCGCCGGCAAATAGGCTCGCTTCATCGCCGCCAGCTCCAGCACGAATTTCAACAATAACATTTTTTTCATCGTTTGGGTCTTTTGGCGTCAGCATCACAAACAGTTCTTCATCTAGCGCTTCTATTTGCTTTTCTAAAGAGGGAACTTCTTCTTTAGCAAGCTCAGCAAGTTCGTCGTTTCCGCCGCTTAGCGTTTTTGCCTCTTCGAGCTGTTTTTGCAACTGCGCTTTTTTATTAACGCGTTCTAAAATACCTTCAAGTTCTGTGAGGCGCTTACTTTTGGCTGTAAAGTCTTTATTTGCATAAGCATCTGGGCGCGACAAAAAAGCCTCAAGCTCTGCTTTCTCTTCTTTAAGCTGGCTGGCATTGAGGTTTAATTGTGCCATTATTTTGCCCCCGGAGTTGGCGTGTCCGCCTGTAGTTATTTATCTTTTTCGGCTTCTTTTTTCTCGGCGCGCACTTTTGCTTTTTTTGCCTTGCTCGCAAGTGCAGCTTTTCGCTCTTCAGCTTTTGCAAACTTCGCTTTAAAGCGATCAACACGACCTTCGGTGTCGATAATCTTTTCTTCACCAGTAAAGAATGGGTGAGAAGCACTTGAAATGTGAATTTTTACAAGCGGATATTCGTTTCCATCTTCCCACTTAATAGTGTCGTCTGTTTGTGCAGTAGACTGTGTTAAAAACGCAAATTTTGCCTGATCGTCTTGAAAAACGACAGGTCGATAGTTAGTTGGGTGTAAATCTTTTTTCATAATCTCGAGCTATTGTATCTGTTTTTACAGAGAAAGTCAAAAGGGTTGAAAATAAAAAAGCGCTGGAGCAATTTTTGCTCACAGCGACTTATTTAGAATTGTCCGTTTCAGCTCCCTTGATCATCGATGCCAAGAGAGGCGAGAGATTGTTGCTATGTCCGCATTGGCTTTAGCACTCTGTCGAGTGCAATGATGAGTAGTAGAGCAGCAAAGCTAATCACCACCGAGAGAATAAACCCCGCCATTACTAGCGCTCCTGCTATTACTAGCGCAGCAAGGATGGCGATTGAAATCCACCCCATGGCAAAGAGTAAGCCATTTATGATATAGCCATAAATGATCCATCCAATAGGCCAGCCCTCATATGTTGTCGCTTCTGGGCTGTTTCCATAGGAGAACAACCCTACTACAAACAACCCAACGAATATTGAGATTGCAAGAACTGTGCAAACCCTTTTCAGATTCACAAGCTTAACCTTTCTCGTCATTGACGGAATGAGCATTGGCAAAACTGTCACCAGGACAGATATTGCCAGTACCCAGAGTGCCGTCGGATTTATTTTCTCAACTGTCACTCCTCGTACCACCAGCAAAAACCAGCGATAGAAAGGAGCGTCAAAAGCAGCGCCAGTTTTGCAATGGCAGCCTGCGCATATGCAATATCTACATATGTCTCCACTGAGACCTCCTTTTTAAGGAACGAGTACAATTCTATTTACTATCTATAGCATAAATTTATTAATATTACAAATTATTTTAGATTATAAAAATAGCTGGGAGTGAAAATCACTCAACCAGCTTTTTTAAGAATAGTATCTGCGAACCCCTCCCGATCTTCGGTGCCGAGAGGGGGTGTGAATTTCGTTTAGCACTCGGATCCATGTATCGTCACATGTTTTATCTCAGCGATGTTACTAGGATAAGTACCGAAGCCATGAGCGAAGGAGGAAAATTCGTCCTCCACTCTAAAGTCTTCGAAGTTTACTATGGGCTCTTCGTCATCGTGTTCTTCCAAGCCCTTGAATACGACATAGGCCTCGTGTCCTTCTGTGCTGACAATCTTGACGTGATCCTCGGGCTTTATGCCTTTGGCGTCAAGCACCGCTTGAAACTCGATTGCCCGAGGGTCGCGGAGTGCTTCATCGTTGAGTACTTCGTTTTTCTCACCGAAAATACGACGCAAAAAAGCGAACATGCAGTCCTCTCAACTAGATATTTTTTAGATACAACCCTTAAGCAAGACTATACTATTAAATTTCAAAAAAGCAATCCACCTCTTGAATAAAACACGCCCTATCTGTTATAATAATTTTCGTAACACATTATTAACGACACAACTTGCGCGGATAACTTCTTAGAAAAGGTGCGCAGGTGAGGAAAAAGGAGTAACACACTATGGCAGTAACTGTCGATATTAAAGCTCTGCTTGAAGCAGGCGTTCACTTTGGTCACAAGACCAGCCGTTGGCATCCTAAAATGGCGCCATATATTCATAGCAAACGGCAAGAAAATCATATTATTGATTTAACAAAAACAGTAGAAGGGCTTAACGTTGCACTTCCTGTTATTACTGAAACCGTTACAAAAGGCAAGCAAGTTCTTTTAGTTGGCACTAAGCGTCAGGCGAAAGATTTAGTGAAGAAAGCAGCCGAAGAAGTTGGGCAGCCATATGTTAGCGAGCGCTGGCTTGGCGGTGCTTTAACGAATGCCGCTACTATTGGTGGTCAAATTAAGCATCTTAAAAACCTGCAGCGACGCATGGACAGTGGTGAGCTTGAAAATCGTTACAATAAGCTTGAGGTACAGCGCTTTCAAGAAGAGATTGATGATCTAAAGATGAAATACGGTGGCATTCAAGATATGAATGGCAAGCCGGGCGTTGTATTTGTAACAGATATAATTTCTGATGCAAATGCGGTTCGCGAAGCAAATAAGCTTAATATTCCTGTGGTAGCAATTGTTGATACGAACGCAAATCCTGAAAATATTGATTATGTTATTCCTGGCAACGACGATGCGATTAAAAGCATTCAACTTATTTTGGATTACGTGAAGCAGGCAATAAACGAAGGCGCTGCAAAAAAGAAAGAGGAGGCAAAATAAATGAGCGTATCTTTAGAGGAAGTTAAGAAATTAAAAGAACTTACCGGTGTTGGTTTGAGCGATGCAAAAAAGGCGCTTACTGAAGCCGATGGTGATTTTGATAAAGCGCTTGAAGCTATGCGAAAGAAGGGGTTAACTAGAGCCGAGAAAAAGGGCGAGCGCGAAGCACGTGAAGGTTTAGTTGATTCGTATGTTCATAGCAATCGAATTGGTGTTTTAGTTGAGGTAAACTGCGAAACAGATTTTGTCGCCCGAACAGACGATTTTAAAAATCTTGTGCATGATGTTGCAATGCATGTTTCTGCAACTGCGCCAGAGTATATTTCAACTGATGATATTTCAGATGAAGAAAAAGAGCGTGTGATGAGTGAGTTTTCTGAAAAGGCAAAAAATGAAGGCAAGCCTGAGGATATGATTGAAAAGATTGTTGGCGGGCAAGTAAAGAAATACTTTGCTGAAAAAACACTTCTTGAGCAGCCGTTTATTAAGAACCCAGACCAAACAGTGGGTGATCTAGTAAAAGACCACATTGCGCGCCTAGGCGAGAATATCGTTATTCGCCAGATCAAGCGTATTGAACTTGGTGTGAGCGAATAAAAAGCGAGCGCAAGTAAACTAACAGCCTCTGCCTAGAGTAGGGGTTGGTTTATTATAAATATATAAATAATATTGACATATTAACAAATTTATGCTAATATGTTGCACAGTACGAATTGAGCGTGGAGTTCTTCGTATCAGTACATTTACAAAAGAGATACTAAGATTTCCTTTTCAACGGGAAACCTAGAATGCAATGGCTGCATAAGATTTTGTGCTGTGATTGCATTCTAGGTTTAGCCAACAAGAAAGGAAACATAAGAATGGAGCAGACTGTTCCCGAGCGTCCGAGTTCAACCGCTACACCGAAGGTGAAGAAGCGGTTTTACCGTCAGCTTGATGCTTTGAGGCGTCAGGCCATCGAAACTGGATCCTTCAAGAAGAGAGGCAAGGCTGCCCCGTTGAGGGGCGAGGAAAAGGATTTCCTCGTTCAGACCAAGATCAATGCCAAGATGGCGGCGCTGGATCGCGACCGTATGATTACGCTCCTGCAGCGTGTCATCAACAGCGAGCGTCGCATGCAGAGGGCGCATCACGGCTCCGACTCGCGCCGCAAGGCCGAAGCGAGGAAACGTGAGCGTCAGCTGCGTGACAAGGAGCTGCGAAGCAGGATGCGAGGTAGTAGTGAGAAGAAGCCGCTGCACGCTGGCGCTCGCTAACTTCCAGTTTCTGCAAATTCGATGACCTTGAAAGGGGCATTTGTGATGAAGCGGCACGCGGAGGGGTGGGTTGCGGCAGGCAACCCACCCCATTCACCTCTATTTGTATCTCTTTTGTAATTTTCAACCTAACGATTTATCAGGACTCGCTGAAAAAGCCAGTCCTTCTTTTTATGCCAAAATTTGCTACACTTATAGATATGTTTGATACAAAACCATTTGAAGATAAAATGAGCCAAGCGCTCGCACATTTTGAAGAAGAACTAAAGAAAATTCGTACTGGTCGGGCACATCCAAGCATGCTTGATGGCGTGATGGTTGAAGCGTATGGTGCAAAAATGCCACTTAACCAAGTGGCGAATGTAACAGTGCCAGAGCCGCAACTTTTGCAAGTAACGCCGTTTGATCAATCAAACGTGCAAGCAGTTTCTGATGCAATTCGCAACGAGCAAACACTCGGCTTTAACCCAAGCGATGATGGAAGAATTGTGCGTGTGCCAATTCCACAGCTTACCGAAGAGCGCCGTCATCAGATTGTGAAACAACTTGGTGACAAGGTGGAAGATTGCCGAATTTCTCTTCGAAATATTCGCCACGATGGTCTAAAAGATGCAAAAGGCAAGAAAGACTCTAAAGAGCTTTCAGATGACGACTATAAACGAGCAGAAAAAGCGCTTGATAATGTAGTGGCAGATTTTCAAACCAAAATTGAAGAGATCACCAAAGCTAAAGAGAAAGAAATCTTAACAGTTTAAATGAGCGAAGAAAAAATCATTCCTCGCCATGTTGGGTATATTGTTGACGGCAATAGGCGATGGGCAAAAAAGCACGGTTTGCCAGGCTATGAGGGTCATTTAGCTGGCTATAACACGCTAAAAGATATCTTGCGTTACACGGTTGATGCAGGGGTAGAATACGTTTCGTTATATGCGTTTTCAACCGAGAACTGGAAGCGTGGTGAAGGTGAGACGGGGAAGCTGATGAAGCTTGCTTTAAGGTTATTTAAAACAGATCTAAATGAGCTGATTGAAGAAGATATTCGTCTGAAGGTTTTAGGCACTACAGAGGGCTTAAGTGAGGAAGTGCAAGAGGCAGCGCGAAAAGCCGAAGAGGCAACAGCGCAGTGCAAAAAGGCAACAGTAGCGCTTTGTTTTAATTATGGCGGACAAAGAGAAATCGTAGACGCAGTGCGTAAATTAGTTGTTCAGGGCAAAAGCGCAGAAGAAATTACTGAAAAAGAAATTGCCAAAAATCTTTATGCTCCAGAAGTGCCAGAGGTAGATATTGTTGTACGCACAAGTGGCGAAGAAAGATTAAGTAACTTTATGCTGTGGCGCGTGGCATATAGCGAGATGCTTTTTCTAGAGAAATATTGGCCAGACATGACTAATGAAGATATAGGGATTATTATAGATGAATATCAAAAACGTTCACGGAGATTTGGAGGATAAATGGACATCATTGGAATTTTAATAGGGCTATTTTTACTTATTGTTTTAGTAGTAATTCACGAGCTAGGGCACGCAATTGTTGCGCGTCGTAACGGAGTTGTTGTTGAAGAATTTGGCATTGGTTTTCCGCCTCGTGCGTGGGCAAAGAAATTAAAAAACGGTGTTTTATTTAGTATTAATTGGTTGCCGCTTGGTGGATTTGTAAAACTGCAGGGTGAAAATGATGCTGCTAAGAAAAAAGGCGATTACGGCGCAGTAAACTTATGGGCAAAAACTAAGATTTTAATGGCTGGTGTTGCAGTAAACTGGGTTTTTGCAGCGTTTATTTTCTCTATTATTGCTGTTGTTGGTATGCCAAAAGTGCTAAACAATCAGTTTACTGTTCCGGCCGATACTCAAGAGGTAAGCCAGCCAGTAACAATTAGCACGGTGGCAAAAGATTCTCCTGCATCAGCAGCTGGGTTAGAGGTCGGTGATGAGATTTTGCGATTTGACGGGCAGCCAGTTCCAACTCCAGAATCGCTTACGGCTTTAACAGAAGATCATAAAGGTGAAGAAGTCGAAATTATTTATAAAAGAGGCAGCAAAGAAGCAACTGCTCAGACAAAATTAAATGAAGAAAATAAAGGAAAAGGCTATTTAGGCGTTGGATCCACACAGCGGACGGTTACTCGATCAACATGGTCTGCGCCGATTGTTGGCGTTGGCGTAGCAGTGCAGTTTACCGGTGCAACGTTAGATGGGCTTGGCAATTTGGTGGCAAGTCTTGCGAAAGGCACAACGTCGCAACTTAGCTCAGATGAAAGTGTGCGAAAAGAGGGCAGTCAGCAACTTAGCGAAGCAGGGAATAGCGTTGCTGGTCCCATAGGCATTTTGGGTGTTATCTTTCCTGCAGCAAAAGATGCTGGACTAACATCGCTCTTGCTCTTAACGGGTATTATTTCGCTAACACTGGCAATTATGAACGCACTACCAATTCCTGCGCTTGATGGAGGGCGATTGTTTGTAACACTTCTTTTCAGAGTAATGAAAAAGCCTCTCAACAAAGATTTAGAAGAAAAAATTCATGGCACTGGCTTTGCCTTCCTCCTTTTATTAATAGTAGTGATTACGGTGGCAGATGTTGGAAAATTCTTTGGCTAACAAGCCGAACATGACGAACAAAAAGAAAATAGCACACGTTATTTCAATAACTGCATGGGTGTTTTTTGCCTTTGTTGCAACGCAGATTGGCATGCTTGCTATTTTGCAAGCTGCAAAAGAGCTGGGTTTTCGTGTTCAGGCTGGAGATCAGGTTCTTTCTATGCTTTTACTGAATGCAGTTATTTATACACTTGCACTCATTATTACAGTGGGCGCGCCGCGTTTTGCTAGGTTGCTGCCAAAAGATCTTTCAATCAAAAAATTGCTTGGCATAGATAAAAAGCCAACTTTATCTGATTTTGGTATGGCGGTTATGGCATATATTGCATATCTCGTCATCTCGGCGGTTGTAATGCTAGTAATAATTCAGGTGATTCCAGGTTTTCAAGCTGATCAAAAGCAAGAGTTAGGATTTGAGTCACTTGCGAGTGGGTTCGAATATATCTTTGCCTTTCTAGCGCTTGTTGTAATGGCGCCACTGGCGGAAGAGCTACTTTTTAGGGGGTATTTATTTGGCAGGCTTCGTAGCTATATTTCTTTTATTCCCGCAACAATTATTACGAGCGCTTTATTTGGCCTTGTGCATGGGCAGTGGAATGTTGGGATAGACGTTTTTATTCTTAGCATCGCACTTTGCTATCTTCGTGAAAAAACACAGTCACTTTGGCCTGCGATATTTTTGCACGCTACAAAAAACGGTATTGCGTTTATGCTGCTGTTTGTTTTTCCAACGCCTTTTGTATAAAGGAGTGGGATCGTTTATAATAAGAGAATATATGGCTACTAATATTGCATTATTTTTAACTCCGCCAGCTCCGATGCGTCACCGGGGGCTTTGATAGATTTTAATTAAAAATAGTACAAACGGCCCTCGGGCCGTTTTTTATTTTGTACTGGGGCTAAATCGGAGATGAAAGAAAATGGAAATGGTAGAAGTAGAAAAAGAAACATTGATTGAGCGATATGTTGAAGAAACAATTGATGCAATTATATTTGGTGATTTTTCGGTGCAAAGTTTAAAGAAATTTCACCAAGAAGTAAATGAGAAGAATCGACAAATTGCGCACGGTGAACATGAGGAGAATTTAAATATAGATGATTTACAATTTATGCACCAAGTAACCAAGTATGCCGTCAAGGCTGTTGGAACACGGCAAAGATTGAATACGCAAAGAGCGCGCAGAAGTATACGCTTAAGAAACTCTGTAGTAGAATAAGAGGCATTATGAGACTTTCAAAACTTTTTACAAAAACACGAAAAAACGCGCCTAGCGATGAAGTAGCGAAAAACGCACAGCTCTTGATTAGAGCCGGGTTTATACACAAAGAAATGGCGGGCGTGTATAGTCTTTTGCCTTTGGGCCATGCCGTGATTGAGAATATAACGCGCATTGTAAAAGAAGAGATGAATGCAGTTGGTGGCGTACAGATGAAAACTTCAGCGCTGCAGACAAAAGATGTTTGGGAGAAGACGAACCGATGGGACGACGAGATAGTTGATAACTGGTTTAAGACAAAATTGAAGAACGGTACTGAGCTTGGTCTTTCATTTACGAACGAAGAGGCGTATTCAAACATTGTTAAAAACTTTGTGAATTCGTACAAAGATTTGCCAATATATCCATATGACTTTAAAACTATTTTTCGTAATGAGCTGCGCAGTAAATCTGGGATTATGCGCGGACGAGAGTTTTATTGGAAGGCACTCTATTCATTTTCAAAAGATGAAGCTGAACACAACGAATTTTATGAAAAGATGAAAGTTGCCTATGCGAATGTATTTGGGCGTGTTGGGCTGGGTGATAAGACGTATATTACATTTGCATCTGGCGGAACGTTTTCAAAATATTCTCATGAATTTCAAACAGTGTCTGATGCTGGCGAAGATATTATTTATATTGATGAAGACAAAGGAATTGCGATTAATAAAGAGGTGTTTACTGATGAAGTGCTGGCAGATCTAGGCGTAGACAAAGCAAAATTAATTGAGCAAAAAGCAATTGAAGTAGGGAATATTTTCTCTCTTGGACATAAGTTTTCAGAACCATTTAATTTAACATATACGGATGCAGACGGAGCCGAAAAAACAGTATTTATGGGATCATATGGCATAGGGATAACTCGCTTAATGGGCACGATTGTTGAGCTTCTTTCAGACGAAAAAGGTATTGTGTGGCCAGAAAATATTGCACCAGCCAAAGTTTATTTAGTACGAATTGGCGATAAAGATGAAGTTGTAAAAGAGGCAGATAAACTATATGCGCAGCTTGAAGAAAAAGGAATTACTGTACTTTATGATGATCGCGACGAGCGCCCAGGTGCAAAATTTGCAGATGCAGAACTTATGGGGATCCCGCATAGAGTGGTCGTGAGCGAGCGCTTATTGGCTGAGAGCAAATATGAATATGCGTCTCGAATGAACGGTGAAACAGAAACATTGACGGCAGAATTTTTGTTTGATAAACTGACTTGACCTGCGGTATATTTTGACATCGCGGTAACTTTGATAAAGAAAATTAGAAATTTTGAAAATAATAGAGTAGGTTTATTGCAATTTTGTTTAAGAAAATGGCAATTCAGGCGAGAGAAAGGAAGGGTTTTATAGTATGAAAAAGCAATATCAATTGACTCTTGATGGTAAGAAATCTTTAGAAAAAGAGTTAGAAGAACTAAAGAGCCGACGCGGTGCAATTGCAGATAAAATTGCCGATGCGCGCGACTATGGCGATTTAAGCGAGAACGCGGAATATGATGCAGCTCGTGAAGAGCAGGGTCAGGTTGAAGGTCGTATTTCTGAGATTGAGGAAATATTAAAGAATGCAGAGATTATCTCTCATAAGAAATCTTCAAAGGTTGCCGTGGGCAGCACAATAGAATTAAAGGTAGGCAGAAAAACTGTTACTTATACGCTTGTTGGCCCTGTTGAGGCAAACCCGCTTGAAGGCAAGATTTCTAATGAATCACCAATTGGCGAAGCGCTGCTTGGGAAAAAAGCAGGCGATACATTTTCTCTTGAAACGCCAAAAGGGAAAGTAAATTACGAAGTTATAAAAATTAGCTAATATTTGCTGCTTAATAAAGAATAGCGCCGCACAAATTTAGCTGCGGCGTTTTTATTATTTTCTGCTATAGTATTAGAGAAGTAACAAGAGAGATTTTAAATGGCAACACTAAAAGAATTGCGCGATGAGCGCCTGCGAAAACTAGAAGAACTAAAAGGACTCGGAATTGATCCGTATCCTTCAGTAGCCAAGGCAAGTACGCACACCGCTGCAGCGGCAAAAAATAATTTTAACGATTTTGAAAACGAAGAAATTACGATTGTTGGTCGTGTAAAAAATATTCGTAAATTTGGCAAATTAGCTTTTGTTGTCGTGAGCGATGGCACAGATTCCATCCAGCTTTTTATAAAGAGTGGAATAATTTTACCTTTTGATGCCAAGAAAGGTTTTTTGAATATTGAGCAACTTAGCCTTCTAGACGCAGGAGATTTTATTGAAACTTCAGGAAAACTTATTAAGACAAAAACGGGTGAGGTTTCTATTGAGGTGAAAGAGCTAAAGCTGCTTGCGAAAAGTTTGCGCCCTTTACCAACCGAACAAGATGGCTTTACGAATAAAGAAGAGCGTTTGCGTCGCCGATATGTTGATACGAATGTAAACGAAGATGTGTTTGGAAGATTTGAGCGTCGTAGTATGTTTTGGCGAGCGACACGTGAGTTTTTGGAAGACAAAGGCTTCTTAGAGATTAATATTCCGGTTTTAGAGCATACAACTGGTGGTGCAGACGCAAATCCTTTTGTAACGCACATGGACGCGTTAGATCAAGATTTTTATCTTCGTATTAGTCATGAGCTGCCACTTAAAAAACTGCTTGGTGGTGGATATCAAAAAGTTTTTGATATTGGCCCACGATTTAGGAATGAGAATTATTCAGAAGAGCATTTACCCGAGCATGTTGCAATGGAATGGTATGCGGCATATATGGACTGGCGTGATGGCATGAAGTTTATGACGGAAATGTATCGGTATGTTTTGAAGAAAACGTTTGGAACGCTGCAATTTAAGGTAAATGGCTTTGATATTGATCTTGAGAAAGATTGGGAAGAATGGGATTATGCTGAAGTTATTAAAAAACGATACGGCATTGATGTTTATGACTGTACATTAGATGAAGTGAAGAAGGCGCTCAAGGATAACAAGCTTGAGGTTGCCGAGACAGAGAATAAAGCGCGTGGCATTGATAAGCTTTGGAAAAACATTCGCAAGGACGTCGCTGGACCAGTTTGGCTTATAAATACACCATTGTTTATAAGCCCGCTTGCTAAAACCAATCCAGAAAACCCGAATACAGCGCAGCGTTTCCAGCCAGTTATTGCTGGCTCGGAGCTTGGCAATGGCTTTTCAGAACTTAATGATCCGATTGATCAGCTTAATCGCTTTAAAGAGCAGCAGGCGATGCGAGACGCTGGGGATAAAGAAGCTATGATGCTTGATATAGATTTTATTGAGATGCTTGAATATGGCATGCCACCAGCTTGTGGCTGGGGATATAGCGAGCGCGTTTTTTGGATATTTGAAGGCGTTTCTGCTCGCGAAGGTGTGCCGTTTCCGCATATGCGCACTGAAATAGATGAAGTAACGAAATCAATTTATCCCGACGTTAATTTTGATAAATAAAAACGAATAATAATCTTACTTAAGAATATTTAGGCTTTTGGGCACAATTTTGTAAGCCAACGGGGTTGCAACCTTACTTACTTCGCCATCGTGTGAAACATATATTTTCTTGTGCCCATGAGCCTTAATAGTAATTTCGTTTGCCGAATAACTTTCAAATTCATCTGCTTCGTGAAGTTTGCCAGTGGTGGCATGGGCAAAGATTTTAATTAAAGCAAAACGACTGTGTGCTTTGGTGACGTAGATAGAAAGTTGGCCTTTGCTTAGTGATTTGCGGTTTGTTAAGGCAAAATCATTTACTTCATATGGATTGTTTCCTATGAAAATAAAGGGCGTAGCAAATGTTTTTTGGTTAATTGTAACGATGTAAGTTTTATAGCGAATAAGAGCTTTTATAATACCAAATGCTGCCGCAGGCCATTTGCCAAGTGTGCTTTCGGTATCTTCACGCACTTTAAGCGAAGAGGGATAAAGCCCAATACTTGAATTATTTATAAACACAATATTATTTACTTTAGCGATGTCAATTTTTTGCTGTTTTGCCTTTTTAAGATGAGCAATCGCTTTATCAATATCCTGAGACACGCCTAAATCTTTTGTAAAGTGATTTAAGGTGCCGCCAGAAAGAGGCGCTAGAATAGCAGGAGTTTCTGCAACGATGCCTGCAACGGCACTAATTGTGCCATCGCCACCAATGGCAGCAATAATTTGTTTTGGCTTTAGAAAAGGTTTTAGCTTCTTTTCAAAACCAGGCTCGATTTTAATATCTTTTTCAATCTCAATATTGTTTTTCTTAAACTTCTTTTTTAAAGAAGTAAGCGAGAGCGCACTGCCAGATTTTGCATTGTGCACTAAAACGATTTTCATAACACAGGTTTTATATAGTGGATTATGACGTAAAGTCCTGCGGCACCAAGTAGCCAACCGCCAATAACATCACTTGGGTAGTGCGCACCAAGATATATTCGAGAAATGCCAATAAGAAAAATTAATATGCCAAGCGCAACTGCAGCTACAATATTCCATGGCTGAGGCAAATACATAATAGCGAAGTAGGCGAGCAGACCATACGTGACCATTGCGCCAGCGGCATGACCACTCGGAAAGCTAAAAGTGTCGAAGAACATATTGTTTACATAGTCAGTCTCTGGTCGATCGCGTTTTAAAAATGCTTTTAATAGGCTGCAAATACCAAATGTAATTGCAGCTGCACTACCAGCAAGCACGAGCTTTTCGTTAGTTTTATAAAAGCCGTAAGCGGCAATAGCCAGCGCAATACCAACAGTAAAAAATGGCTGACCAAGAAAGGTAACTATTACCATCGGAAATTCTAGCCAATGTGGCCATGATTGCACAAGCTGTGTTATGCCTGTATCAAAGCGCGCCAATATACCTCTCATACTTACAGCATAACAAAAAGCTTTTACTTGCGCAGCATAATTAACAGAGTACAATTAAGAAAAGCACAATAACTGGGTGGCAGAAGAGGCTAATTATAGATAATGTCTGAAAGAGTAGAGTCACACTTTAGTGAAGAAGAAGTTTCAAAAGCGACGGTTTTTGAACAGGCGACTGAGCTAAACTTGGTCATGATGCAAGAGTCAATTTTTGACAGCACGTTTAGCGTTAAGAGGGAATATCAAGAGCAGATAGATGCTTTGAACGAAAATGCTGCAATCGCTAATTTATTTGGTAGGCGTGTAGAGATGTACGGGGAGAGAGTATATATTCCAGATGTGCAGTATTGTGAAGATGGTACTGCATCGCTTTTTCATATAGCAATTTCTAGACATAATGAATCAGGAGCGCAGCCATTTGAAAAGGGTGAGTTTGCTGGATTTGGTTTGCAGATTATTCCAACATTTGAAGACGAGGACGATGAGAGCGAGCCTGTTGGATATGCTGCAAGAGTTTGCATACGTGTTAGCGAAGAGGATACGGATGTTGCTGGGTTTGAGGGCGCGCAATTTAGCTATGGTTCTATTGATGAGGTGCAGGTTGATTTTATCGACGATCGAGCGGCGCGGAGAATAGCTGAAGCCGAAGAGTCGCTTTTGTCTGTAAAACATAAAGAATCAGCACGAGATATAGAAAAAATGAAACAACTTTTTTCAGAAATTTTTGATGAAGATGATCATTATAATATTGAAAATATTCAAGATGCGGCAAATCTAGCCAAACAATTATTAAAAAGAGAGAAAGATAAGGCTAATTTTGATATAGAAGGAGCTCTATTAGAATGGTTTGAAGCACAGCTTATGCTGAAAGGGGCATATGTGGAGGTAATTGCATTTACATCGGCGAATCTATACCCTGTTGGCTCGGGAGGGGTCGAATGTACTTATACAAGAAGCAAACACATAAATTCAATTGAAGTAGAGGGCGAAGTACTAGGCGTCGCGTTAATCCCATCCGACTGTGGAGAAGACAAAATTTATAGTCACAAAGAGACCCAGCAGCTATCTGACACACTGTGTCTATCGATAGAATATGATGATAACGACAATAAGAATGAAAATGAAGATGATCGTTGGAAAATAGCCTATCTTCCACTTGAGGCAATTGCTGGAATAGATGTTCAGATTCAAGGCTAAAAGAGTATACTAAAATTATGCAAATTTCAGATGAACAGTTTTCGCAGATTATAGCTGAGGCGGTGGAATCATTGCCGGAAAAATATACAAAGCTTTTGAAAGATCAAAATGTGGTGATTGTTTATGAAGATGAGCCAACGCATGGGCAGCGACAAAAAATGCACCTAAGAGATAACCAAACACTCTTTGGCTTGTATGAAGGTATTCCAATGACGCAGCGCGGAGCAGGATATAATTTGGTACTGCCAGATAAGATTACTATTTTTAAGCTGCCGATTGTACACGCAAGTCGCGATGTTGCAGATTTAAAAAAGCAAGTAAGACATACGGTTTGGCACGAGATCGCACATCATTTTGGGCTTGATCACGATCAAATTCATAAGCTCGACGGAACGGACCAAGAAGGGTAGAATAAAGTCAAGTAAATTAAGTTGGTGGGTGAATATTGAATTGTATGCCAAAACACCACGACCATCTTCAACATCTACAGGAAGTCAGTGATCTGATTATTGATCCGCATGTTGAGAGAAGTCAAAATCAGGTACGACATGTGAACAATCTCTCTGAAAGCGGAATGCTTGAGGATGATGCCATGGAGAGCGCAGTAGAAGAATTCAATAGACTGTGGCCTTATGAAGGGCATTTAATGCTTGTTTCTGGTGAAGTTCATGAGAAAGCAGATGGCTATGGAGGCGAGTACGTAGTAGCCATTAAGGATCGAATGGCTGTATCATATGGGTTTACCCTAAACACTGTAGATGGAATTTCTGTTATCGGGCACCAGTTGGGTATTCTTCGACTAGATGATGGATCGGATGATATCGAAGAGTCGTTTGTAGCTTGGGCGGACCCGGGCGATATTTTTATTGATCCAATAGAGGTAGATTCTGAAAAAGCTACAAAGTTATTTAGTTATCATTACCCACGGGCATTTCAGGCGATAGAGTCGCGATTGCTGAATAGTGGCGAAGGATGTGAACAAAGGAATGAGATTGATATTGCTGCAATAGAATCTTTAGGGGGGGTAGTGATTACTCATGATGTTGAAAAAGGAGACGTTCAGGAAGATCGTAATATGATATCAAAATATCTTGAGCATATGCTGCCGCTTAATCACGCTAATATGATTCCATATAGCATTGCTTTTAAAGGACTATACTATACTGTTAATCAGGAAACAGGAGATATAGATTTAGGTACTGCGAGGAATCTTAATCATTGGCATAAAACGTTGGCGGTTCCTCAGAAAATACTTCTTATACCGCACTTATCTGTCGATGATGAGCTAAATGCAGAGATTAACTATAATCAGTCAATTGCTGCCGTCTATTTTCATACCTCCGATATCGAGGGCAAAGATCCAAATACTATTCATCCGGTTGTTATACCTGTTGGCGACAATATAATCATGGATCCCAATACAGATTTTCAAAGATTCAGCCATTTAGATTAGTCAATGAAAAACTCTTCCTATATTCTAGTATGGTGAATAAAAAACAATTTCAGTTTAAGATTTCTAAAAAGCTTGATGGTGCGTTGGCGCGCAGCGGGGTGATTTCTACACCTCATGGCGAGGTAAAAACACCGGCTTTTATTCCCGTTGGCACGCAAGCAACTCTCAAAGGCTTAACGCCAGATCAGCTTGAATCAACCGGCGCGCAAGCGGTTCTAGCAAATGCTTACCATCTTTATTTGCGCCCTGGCGAAAAGGTAATAGATAAGGCTGGTGGTCTTGGTAAATTTATGAATTGGAATAAGCCAACTTTTACAGATAGCGGTGGCTTTCAAGTAATGAGCTTGGGCGTTGGGTTTAAAAAGATTGTTGACATGGAAGGTGGTCAGCCCCTAGAAAAAAAAGAAAAGCTCGCTTGGATTGATGATGACGGGGTAACATTTAAATCTCATCTTGATGGCAGCAAACGTCGGTTTACTGCTGAGAAATCAATGCAAATTCAGCACCAATTAGGTGCGGATATTATTTTTGCGTTTGATGAACTGACGACATTACAGCACGATAGAAAGTATCAAATCGAGTCGCTGAAAAAACGAACGCATCCGTGGGCAGAACGAAGTTTGGCAGAGCATGAAAGGTTAACAAAAGAACGAGCAGACAAGCCATACCAAGCATTATTTGGTGTTGTGCAGGGCGCAAATTATGAAGATTTGCGACGGGAATCTTCACGCTTTTTAGCGAATCTTGATTTTGATGGCTTTGGGCTTGGTGGTGCATTTAAAAAAGAGCAACTTGGTGAAACGGTGCGCTGGATGAATGAAGAGCTGCCAGAAGATAAGCCGCGACATATGTTAGGGATTTCTGAACCAAACGATATTTTTGATTGCATTGAAAATGGTGCGGATACGTTTGACTGCGTGAGCCCAGCAAGAGTGGGGCGTAACGGAGCGCTGTATGCAAAAAATGGTCGTTTTAATATTACAAATGCAAAATATAAAGAGGATTTTAGTAAAGTTAGCGCTGATTGCAGCTGCTATACTTGCCAGAATTACACAAAAGCATACTTACACCATTTGTTTAAAACGAATGAACTGCTTGCTTATACGCTTGCGACAATCCATAACGAACAGTTTATCGTTGAGCTGGTTGATGATATTCGTGAAAGTATAGAGAATGATACCTTTTTTGCTTTTAAAAAAGCGTGGCTTTCGCAATATTATAATTCTTGATTGACAAAATATAATTTTGCTTTAATAATGACGATACTATGAGTGAGCAGTTTTCTGAGTCTCGCCGAGAGATGGAGCATCCCTCTATTGTTGTGGGCGAGGCACAGAGTCCTTTGTACAACCAAGACGCCATATTAATTGATAGAGAGAACTGCTTTTTTGGGGTTTTTGACGGTATGGGAAGTGGTGGAGGCAGTCCACGTAGAGCGGCAGAGATTGCTAAATCTACAGTCAGCGAAATAGCTGAGTTTTCGGGTAGTCCAGAAGAATACACAGAACTATTTGCAGCCGCAATGGAAAAGGCGCATCGAGACATTCTTGAAGCAGCTGGAGAATACGAACATCCTGGTGGCACAACAGCAGCCATCGGTAAGATTATTTACCATGACAATGCACCATATTTAATATGGGCCTCCGTTGGTGATTCTAGAATCTATCTTAATAGAGAGCCGAACAGTGTTTTTTCTAATCCAGAACAGCTCTCAAAGGACGAAGGTTTTGGGACATATTTATTTCACTGTTTAGGCTGCGAAGTATCTGCTTTTCGCAGTTTAAAGCAGGCGGATATTGTTAGGTTGGAGCTTGGCTGCAGGATAATTATCTGCACAGATGGTGTTACCGGAGATAAAGAGGAAGAAATTATTGAGGCGCCAGAGCTAAAAAAGATGACATATAAAAAAGAGCCTCAAGAAGCTGCAGAGTATCTTGTGAAAATGGCAAGAAAAAATGATGACCGAACTGCAATTGTGATTGATATAAAATAGCAACAGAGCTGTTATAATATAACGCATGTTAGATATCCGTTTCGTTAGAGAAAATCCCGAAAGAGTAAAAGAGGCAAGCCAACAAAAGGGCTATGAGGTTGACGTTGATCGAGTATTGGAGCTTGATGCACGCCGCCGAGAGCTGCAGCAAAAAGCTGATGAATTGCGTGAAAAGCGTAATGAAATTTCTGGGAAGATGAAAGGTGGAAAGCCATCACCAGAATTAATAGAGCAGGGCAAAGAAATAAAAACACAGCTTGCCAAGCTTGAGGCAGATCTTGGCTTAACGAACGAAGAGTTTGTTAAAGATCTTCAGGCAATTCCAAATATGCCGCTTGGCGATGTGCCGGTTGGGGCAAGTGAAGATGAAAATGTTGTTTCAAAGACAGTAGGCGAGAAGCCGACATTTACTTTTGAGCCAAAAAATCATTATGAAATTGCCGAAGCAAGGGGCTGGATTGATAAAGAACGAGCAGCAAAAGTAGCTGGCGCTCGGTTCGCGTATATAAAGGGTGATCTTGTGAAGCTTCAGTTTGCGCTCATGCAGCTGGTGGTAGATGTTTTAACTGATGAACAAAAACTACAAGAGATTATTCAAAAAAATAATCTTTCTGTTTCAAGCAAGCCATTTGTGCCTATTCTGCCGCCGTATATGATCCGGACAGATATCTATAGCGCGATGGATCGCCTTGAGCCAAGAGACGATAGATATAAGATAGAAGATGAAGATCTTTGGCTGCAAGGCAGCGCAGAGCATGTGCTAGGAAGCATGCACGCAAAAGAGATTTTAGATGAGAAAGAGTTGCCTATTCGCTATATTGGCTATGCTACGAGCTTTCGCCGCGAAGCCGGAACATACGGCAAAGATATGGAAGGCATTATTCGTATGCACCAGTTTGATAAGCTCGAGATGGAAAGTATCACTGATGAATCGGCTGGTGAGCAAGAACACCTTTTCTTGGTGGCTATTCAAGAATATCTCCTTGATTTATTGAAGCTGCCATATCAAGTTTTGCTAAAATGCACGGCAGATATTGGCAAACCAAATGCTCGTGGTGTTGATATGGAGGTGTGGCTGCCAGGGCAGAATAAATACAGAGAAACGCACACGGCTGACTATATGACCGATTACCAATCACGACGTCTGCAAACGAGGGTAAGAAAGAACGCCGAAGTTGAATTAATTCACACTAATGATGCAACGGCATTTGCGCTTGGGCGAGCGATGGTAGCGATTATTGAAAACTATCAAAACGAAGACAACACAGTCCGCGTCCCTGATGCTTTGCGCCCATATCTTGGCGGTAAAGAGCTCCTTTAGCTGCTATAATAACCATAGGCACTAACAGGATAGTTGGTGTAGTAAAGGAGGGTAGCTATGATTACGCATATTGATATTGCAGGGGTGAAATATAACCTCGACGACACGACAAAAAAGTATGTGAACAAAAAAATTGGACGCCTAGATAGATATCTTCCTAAAAAAGATCGAAATGGCGTACGTGCTGAAGTGAAGCTAAAAGAAGTTAATCGTGATCATGGTAATAAATATGAGTGTGAAGTTCTTTTATTTGTGCCAGACAAAACGTTGATGGCAAAAGATACCACCGTTAACATGCTTGCAGCAGTTGATATTGTTGAAGAAAAATTAAAGAATCAGTTGAAAAAATATAAAGGCGAACGCACAAGCCACAGGGGCCGTCATGATCTTCTTGGCAAAGTAAAAAGAAGTTTTCGCCGAGGATAAAACCTCTATAAAACTGTTTTCTATTAACGCAAAAAAGCGTATACTATTAAGTAATTATTGTTACGAAATAGTTAGAGAGGGTTTTCCGGTATGACCAGTATGAAAAAAGCCACTGTGCTAAAAAAAGTGTTTGGCGATCCGCAAGCACGGATATTAAAACGACTTCAAAAGAGGGTGAAGGCGATTAATGACCTTGCTGATAAATATAAAAAAATGAGCGATAGCGAGCTAAAAAAACAGACAGATGTTTTAAGAAAGCGGCTTGAAAACAAGAAGACGACACTCGACGATATTTTGCCGGATGCATTTGCATTGGTGCGAGAAGCATCTGACCGTTCGCTTGGAATGCGCCATTTTGATGTACAGATGATTGGCGGTATGGCGCTGCATGAAGGCAATGTTGCTGAGATGAAAACTGGTGAAGGTAAGACGTTGGTGGCGACGCTACCAACCTATTTAAATGCACTCACTGGAAAAGGTGTGCATGTGGTAACGGTAAATGACTATTTGGCGCAACGAGATACTGGCTGGATGGGCGAATTGTATGATTATCTTGGTTTGAGCATCGGTGTTATTGTTAATGATGCCTCTTTTATCTATGATGCAGAATACGACAATGAAGATCACGATGATCCGCGCTTAAAGCGCCTTCGCCCCGCTACGCGAAAAGAGGCCTATGCGGCTGATATTACCTATGGAACTAATAACGAGTTCGGCTTTGACTACTTGCGCGACAACATGGTGAATGAAGTTGATTTGCTTAGGCAGCGCGAACTCAACTTCGCGATCGTTGACGAAGTAGACTCAATTTTGATTGACGAAGCAAGAACGCCACTTATTATCTCTGCACCGGCGGCAGAAAGCCCAGAATCGTATCTGCAATTTTCAAAAGTGGCTGAAAAACTAAAGCCAGAAGACTATGTTTTAGACGAGAAACGCCGCAGCGTAGCGCTGAGCGATAAAGGTGTTGAAAAGGTGCAGCAACTACTGGGAATAAAAAATTTATACAGCCCAGATTATGTACGCATGGTGTATCACATGGACCAAGCCTTAAGGGCACAAACACTCTTCAAGAGAGATAAAGATTACGTGGTAAATAATAAGGGCGAAGTCGTTATTGTTGATGAATTTACCGGTCGTCTAATGCAAGGGCGTCGCTATAACGAAGGGCTTCATCAAGCAATTGAGGCAAAAGAGCGAGTCGATGTCTTGCAAGAGAGCATGACACTTGCGACAGTGAGCTTCCAAAATTATTTTCGTCTTTACGACAAGCTTTCTGGCATGACTGGAACGGCATTTACAGAGGCAGAAGAGTTTCAGCAGATTTATGGCCTAGATGTTATTCAGATTCCATCGAACAAGCCAATTGCTCGTGAAGATAAGACAGATCTTATTTTTAAAACCGAAGCAGGTAAAATTCAAGCACTTGTAAAAGAGATTGCGGGACACCAGAAAGCGGGAAGGCCGGTGCTGGTAGGAAGCGCTTCGATTGCAAAGAACGAACTCATTAGCGCAGCACTTAAAAAGGCCAAAATCCCTCATGAACTTTTGAATGCAAAGAATAATGAACGTGAAGCAGCGATTGTTGAAAAGGCTGGTGAAAAAGGCGCAGTAACACTTGCGACTAACATTGCTGGTCGTGGAACGGACATTAAACTCGGAAAGGGCGTAAAAGAATTGGGCGGTCTAGTTGTAATTGGCTCAGAGCGACACGAAGCACGTCGAATTGATAATCAGTTGCGTGGTCGTGGTGGTCGTCAGGGTGATCCTGGCATTACGCAATTTTATGTTAGCACTGAAGATGATCTTATGCGTATCTTTCAGGGTGAGAGAATTGCCAAGCTTATGGATAGGCTTGGCGTTGAAGAAGACACACCAATCCAAAATAAGGCCGTAAGTAAGACGTTAGAAGCGGCGCAAAAACGTGTCGAGGGCTATAACTTTGATACACGTAAGAACGTGGTGCAATATGATAACGTCATTAACCGTCATCGTCGTGCAGTGTATACAATTCGCCGTGAAATTCTTGAAGGCGAAAACATTAAGCCAGAAGTTGATAAATTACTTGAGGTAAAACTAAAAGAACTGACTGTTGTTCCGGCAAAAAATAATCCAAATTTTGTACAAGAGTTTGAAATTACTTTCCCGCTTGACGAAAAAGAGATTAAGAAATTTGGTGAAGAAAAGAAAGACAAACTACGTTTTGAAAAGGCTAAAAAAGCCGTCGAAGGGCTTTATGCCAAGAAAGAAAAAGAGCTTAGCGAAACAACAATGCGCGCTGTAGAGCGAGAAGTATATCTGCAAGTGCTCGATACACTTTGGATGCAGCATCTTGAGAATATGCAGCATTTACGTGAAGGTATTCACTGGCGCAGTGTTGGGCAAAGAGATCCGTTGGTTGAATATCGCCAAGAATCACAAAAGCTGTTTGATTCTTTACAAATGACACTTCGAAACGAAGTTCTAAAAGCGATTATGCATGTTACAAAAGCAGATGTTTCGCAGCAGGTTGAAGAAAATTATGAAACCGAACTTACAAGAGCTGCCGAAGGTGCTGTTGAAGCAGGAGTAAATGAAATTTCATCTGGCGCAAAAGAAAACGACTTTAAAGTGAAGAAAGCTGCAAATGATGGTGCAAAGCGCAAAAAAGCGAAAAAGAAGAAGCGCAAAGCGCAAAAGCAAGGCAGAAAAAAGAATCGATAAGATAAGACAGACGGTGGGAGATTAGGGGAATACCTTTTGAAACATACAGTAAAAGAAATTAAATTAAAAAACGGCGCAAGAGGCTTGCTGGTAGATATTCCTGGTTCAACCGTAATGAGTTATCAGTTTCACTTTAGAGCTGGCAATCGTTTTGTACGCAGCAAAGAAAGCTATGAAACAGCACATATCATGGAGCACATGGCTTTTGGTGCGAATTCAAAATATAAAGACGAGCATGCGTATGAGGCGGAGTTCACGAAAAATGGTGCGTACCACAATGCGTTTACGAGTGATTTAAGCATGGTGTATGTTGCCGATTGTGCTGAGTTTGAGTGGGAAAGAATTTTAGAACTTCAGAAGTTTGCAATTACAGAGCCGCGGTTTAATAACGAAGAGTTAGAGGCTGAAAAAGGCAATGTAAAAAGTGAACTAACAGAATATCTAAATAATCAGGGGCGTGTACTTTGGCCAAAAATGCAACAGCTTCTGGGCGAAGACGTTTTAACATATTGGCAGCGTTTGCAGACAATTCAAAATGTTACGCTGGCAGATATTAAAGAACACCATAAGCGAACGCACACAGCAGAAAATTTGCGATTTGTGATCGCTGGCAAACTGCATGGCAAAAAATCAGGGATTTTGCGCCAGCTTGAAACGTGGAAATTACCAAAAGGTGAGCGGTTTGTTGTGCCAAAAGATGAGCTTTCAAAAGCGAACCCAACACTTATTCGCCGTAAAGAGATTCCAAACTTAACTTTTGGTCTATCTATTATTTTGCCAAGAAAATTAAACGACAAAGAACGTGACGCAATGAACTTTTTGAACCATATTCTTACTGGCACTATGTACTCAAGAATTTACGGTGCAGCACGTAAAAAAGGCTTGGCATATGGCATTTATTCGGGCACGAATTCTTATGCTCATGATAGCGCTTGGGATTTTGAAGGTCAGGTGAATTTAGATAAAGCACCGGCGCTTTTTGATATCATTACTCGCGAGATGAAGAGTGTTCTTAATGGGAAAATTAGCGATAAAGAGCTTGAGGCTGCAAAACAATATGCGCTTGGTCGTCATCAAATGGGGGCGCAGACAGTTGCACAAATTAGTAATTTTTATGCTGGCAGATATTTCTTTGATGGATTTGTAAAAAACTATGAAAAAGTGCCAGAGCTAATTGCTGGTGTTTCAAAAGAGCAAATTATTGAAACGGCCTGCTCTTTCTTGAAGGCGGATACATGGGTACTAGCAGGTGTTGGCAGTGCAGAAAAAGAACTTGTTGATAGCTTGGGTGAAAAGGTAGATAAGCTATTTACAACATCAGTAAAGGAGTAGTTTTATATGCAGCTAGATTCGCAGTTTAAGAATAAGAAAATACTTCTTACCGCGTTTAGCACGGCTAAAACAAGCGAGTCAGTGGCGCTATATGATTATCTTAAAGCGCATGGCTGCAGTGATATCTCAACACTTTTCTGGGGTGGTGATGAAATCGCAAAAGACATTCCCGAAGATGTAAGTAAAATTGAAATTAATTCACCAAAAGATATAAAGAACTTTGATAAAAGCGATTTTGATATTGTTTTTCGTCACACGTCAGTTCCACCTAGAGATGTTGCAGGCGCGAAAGAAACAATGACTGCAACGCAACTATTTTTTAACGAATGCAAAGCACCGATTATTGGCGTGACGGGCACAAAAGGGAAGGGTACAACAAGTACGCTCATTACAAAGATGCTTGAGAGGGCTAGCAAGAAAACATGGTTAGTTGGCAATGTTGGCTTGCCAGCGCTTGGTCTTACCTCGCAAATAGAGCAAAGCGAAGATTCAATTGTTGTCTATGAAATGAGTAGTTTTCAGTTGTGGGATTTAGATAAAAGCCCGGAAACAGCAGTGGTTCTTTTAATTGAGCCAGATCATCTAGATGTTCACACTGATTTTGATGAATACGTAAATGCAAAAAAGAATATTGCCAAGTTCCAAAAAGAAGACGATCTTGTGGTATTTCACCCTACGAACCAACGTAGCCAGCAAATTGCAGATGCGTCACCGGCAAAAAATAAAAAACGTTATTTAACGTCAGAAGGTGCATATGTAAAAGACGGTAACATTATTATAGAAGATACGATGATATGCGGCGTAAATGAAGTTGGCTTGCCGGGTGAGCATAATTTGCAAAATGTTTGTGCAGCAATAACAGCTGTGTGGAAATATATACAAGATGTGAGCGCGATAAGAAAGGCAATTACTGAATTTCACGGGCTTGAACACAGACTTGAAAAGGTAAAAACAGTGAATGGCATTACTTTTTATAATGATAGTTTTTCATCTGCGCCGGCAGCGGCAATTGCGGCCGTTAAATCTTTTAGTAATCCAGAAATTATTATCTTAGGTGGGCACGACAAAGGTGGCGACTATGCTGGTTTGGCGCGTGAACTTTCGCAGCAAAAAAATATAAAACAAGCTCTACTTATTGGGCAAAATAAAAATAAGATTGCCGCTGAACTGTCTACATTAGGGTTTAATAAATATATGATTATTGAAACAACAGACTTTGAAAGTATTATAAAAGCTGCATATAGAATGGCAAACGAAGGGGATATCGTTTTGCTTAGCCCAGCATCTGCGAGTTTTGGAATGTTTAAGAATTTTTATGAACGCGGTCGCCAATTTAAAGAAATAGTCAACAAGCTATAAAAACTATGAAGCCTTTTATATTTCGTTCATATTTTTTTGATGAAACAAATAAAGAGGCTGTTTTTGAGTATAGCTATAATAACCAGCATTTTTTTAAAGAGAAAATAGTTTTTTCGCAAGTTAGTGAAAGCTACAATAAAGCCGTTTTAGATAAAGCGCTCTTTTTAGCTTTTATTGTCATAGGGACTTCTTATTATAAAGCTTTTCCGACTAATAAAATTGTTTTTGAGATGGGTGAACTTGACGAATGGCAGGCTAAGTTTACAAACCAAATATACCAAGATGGGCTTAGCCAATTTGCATATGAGAATAAGTTAAAACGAGAAGATTTGGCTTTTTTTGAAGCAACTCAAGAAGCTAGTAATGGTGCGTTGGAATATAATGGCGATGGTGTTTTGGCATTACAAAGCGGCGGCAAGGATTCATTGCTTCTTGCTACTTTTTTACAAGACAAGAATATAGCATTTACGCCTTGGTATGTCGGGTCGTCAGATACATATCCAGATGTTTTAAACAAATTAAAGCACGCACCCATAACTGCTAAAAGATTAATCGATCACCGCTCTTTAGATGGGGTAGCGCAAAAGGGCGCTTTAAATGGGCATGTTCCTGTAACCTTTATTGTGCTGTCTATTGCATTAGTAGAAGCGATTTTAAGTAATAAAAACACAATTCTTGCTTCGATAGGCCATGAGGGCGAAGAGCCCCATGCGATGATCGGTGATTTGCCGGTAACGCATCAATGGTCAAAAACGTGGCGTGCTGAGCAGTTATTTGTGCAATATGTTCATAGATATGTTTCGTCGGACATTAATGTTGGGTCGCCACTACGTGGTTACAGCGAGCTTAGAATTGCTGAGCTTTTTGCAAAATATTCATGGGATATGTTTGGCAAGCATTTTTCTTCTTGTAATCGCGCTAACTATGCGCAAGGGCACAACAATACTCATCTGCGGTGGTGCGGGGAATGCCCAAAATGCGCCAACAGCTATCTATTATTTGCACCGTTTATTTCACCTAAAGAGTTACAATCTATCTTTAATAACCAAGATTTATTTACCAAAGAGTCTTTAGATACGGTTTTCAAGGGTCTGCTTACTATTGATGGAGTGATGAAACCATTTGAATGTATAGGCGAAGTAGATGAACTAAGAACGGCGTATTATATGGCAAAGAAACGGTGGGGAAGTGAACTAGGAGATCTACCTTTTTCTGTTCCAGAAGCCACGTATGATTATAAGAAAAAATATCCAATGCAAGAATGGGCTAAAAAGTTTGTAGAATAAATATTTCCCACAAGAGTATAATAGAGAATAATGCAGCCACTACTAAAAAAAAGTAAAGAAGTTGAAGCATCTATAAATGATGCCTATGCAAAGCTCGCAATTGATCAAAAAATAGCTGAGCAGCAAAAAATTGAAGAAGAATTAGCGCGACCAGACGCCTGGAGTAATTCAGATGCAGCACAGACGAAGAGCAAAAACTTAGCTAAACTACAGGAAATAACTGAGCCATGGCTGGCGTTAAAAAACCAGCTGGCAGAGGTGAGTGAATTTATTGCGACCGAAGATGAGACGCTAACTAAAGAAATTGAGAAGCAGCTTGATGAAATTGAACAAAAATGTAATACATTAAAAAAACAACTTCGTTTTCAGGGAAGATATGATGACCATAATGCGATTTTACGTCTAAGCGCGGGTGTTGGCGGTACGGATGCGGCCGATTTTACAGAAATGCTCGAGAGAATGTATTTGCGCTGGGCAGAGAAGAGCGACATGAAAGCAGCTATTATTGAACGCTCACCAAACGAAGAAGCGGGGATCAAAAGCAGCGTGATTGAAGTAAGTGGAGCGTTTGCGTATGGAAAGTTGAAAAGCGAGCATGGTGTGCATCGTTTAGTGCGGCTGAGCCCGTTTAACTCTGATAATTTGCGCCAAACAAGCTTTGCTTTAGTTGAGGTTCTGCCAGATATTGATACGCCAGACGAAGTGGGTATTAATGAAAAGGATTTAAAAATTGATGTGTTTCGTGCAGGCGGACATGGCGGGCAAAGTGTTAACACAACAGATAGCGCAGTGCGCATTACACACATTCCAACTAACATTGTGGTGAGTATTCAAAATGAGCGTTCGCAACTGCAAAATAAAGAAACCGCCATGAAAGTCTTGCGCTCAAAATTAGCACAACTCCAAATGGAGCAGCATGCTGAAAAACTCTCAGATTTAAAAGCAAGCGAGAGTGCAAACTGGGGGAGCCAGATTCGAAACTATGTTTTGCATCCATACACTATGGTGAAAGATACTCGCACAAAATATGAAGAGCGCGACGCGCAAAGCGTGCTTGATGGAAAGGTTGATGGGTTTATTGAAGCGTATCTAGAGCAGCGAATTTCTGAATAAAATGAAAGACTTAGGAATTATTTCATCGTTGCTTATGGTATAATTAAGTACTGTATGATTCTGTTAGATAGGGTAACAAAGGTATATTCAAAAGATGCAAATCCGGCGCTTAATCGGGTGAGTATTCATATTGAGCCAAAAGAGTTTGCGATTTTAGTTGGCACCAGTGGTGCTGGAAAATCAACTCTTTTAAAGATTTTAACAAGAGAAGAAAAGCCAACTAGTGGCAAGGTGGTAGTTGGGGGTATTGATTACGACGTACTAAAAGACAGTCAAATTCCGCTTTTGCGCCGTAAAATTGGTGTAGTATTTCAAGATTTTAAACTATTGCCGCAACGAACAGTGTTCGAAAACGTGGCATTTGCGCTTGAGATCGCAGGTATGACCAACCGCGAAATTAAAAGCACAGTGCCAAAAGTTATTAATCTTGTGGGACTGAAGGGCAAAGAAAAGCAATTTCCACGTCAGCTTTCTGGTGGAGAGCAGCAGCGTGTAGCAATTGCACGCGCCGTAGTGCGACAGCCTAAAATCTTGATTGCCGACGAGCCAACGGGGAACTTAGATCCAAAACATAGTTGGGATATTGTGCGGCTGCTAGAAAAAATTAATCGTTATGGCACGACCGTTCTTTTAACAACGCATAATGCCGAGATTGTGAATAAGTTAAAACGACGAGTGATTACGATTGAACATGGAAAAATAACCTCAGATCAAGTGCAGGGGAGTTATAGGCAATAATGAATAAAAAGAAGCAAGCAAAAGGCGCAAACGCAAAATCTGGCTTAAAGCAAAATAAGCGTATGCGACGTCAATGGATTACCTTTGTGCGCATGTGCCGTTATGGTGTCAATAACTTTTCTCGTAATGCGTGGCTAACTGTTGCGGCAACTGCTGTGATGACCATTACGCTACTAATTGTCTTTACTACTTTATCTGCTCGTAGTGTATTGACGAGCACAATTGAAGAGATTGTTAGCTCTAAGGTTGATGTATCTATTCCGCTTAAAAAAGATATTACACGGAATGAAGTAAAAACACTTGAAGATAAGCTTAAAAAAGAGAGTAATGTATCGAGTGTTGAGTATATTGATATAGATAAAGCACGGCAAATCTATATAGACAATAATAATCCTAGCAAAGAGCAGTTGGAAATTCTTGCAGAACTACAAGGAGACCAAACTCCTTTTTACCCTGAGTTAAAGATTTTTGTTAAAGACTTGAATCGAATGCAAGGGTTGGAGAAACTATCAAGTGATGATAGCAATTTCCAATTAGCGTTACACCCAACAAGAAAACCAACCTTTCAGGATAATCAAATAGTTATAGAGAGGATTAGCAGTTGGATTAGGTTCGCTGACAGAGTAGGTCTTATTGCAACTATAATATTTGTATCTATTTCTATACTTATCATTTTTAACACTATTCGTATGGCTATCTTTAACCGTAAGGAAGAAATTGAAATGATGAAGCTGATTGGAGCGGATAAGAGCTTTATCCGTGGTCCGTTTACTGTTGAAGCTATGATGTATGGCTTTATTGCTGCTCTCATTGCGTTTGCGCTGGGGCTTATAGGAATTTTTAGTATAAAACAAAAGCTTGTTGATTATGGCATTGCTGTTCAGCCGACAATTGATGCAATTATTGCCCATAGCCCCTTCGTAATTATTGGCTTGATCCTACTTGGTTGCTTTATTGGAGTTATTTCTTCATTCTTTGCTGTGCGTCGGTATCTAAAAGTATAAGAATAAATTAGCTATAAGCAGAAGCGTGTTGACGCTTATGTTTATGTCTGCTAGCATAGGAGTTAAAGCTATGAAACTACGGTCCACCACACCATCGTTAAAACAGCTTGCGTCGTCATCAACTCTCGTTGCCGCCGCAGTATTAGCTGTTGTTGCATCGCCTCTAGCGATGACTAATTCGGCGTATGCTGATCGTTTTGATGATGCGATTCGTGCAAAAGAACAAGAAATTTCTCAATATCAGAAAGAAGCAAGCAAACTCGCCAAGGAGGGAGATACTCTTCAGGCTGCTGTTAGCAAGATTACTGCTCAGAAACAGACCATTCAAGGTCAAGTAGATCTAAGCCAAGCAAAATACGATAAATTACAGTCGGAAATTGAAAAAACAAAACAGAGGATAAAGAAAAATCAGAGTGCCTTTGCAGAGAATGTAGAAAATCTATACGCTGATGGAACTATTACTCCACTAGAGATATTAGCTGGAAGTGATAGCGTAGGCGATTTTATTACGAATCAAGAGCAAAGGTTGGGCGTCAACGATGAGATTGGCTCCAATATCGAAACTATTGCAAGAGAACAGAAGAAACTAAGTCGTCAGAAAGACCAAGCAGAACAAGTGCTTAATGACCAGAAGTCTCAAAGAGATGCACTTGCAGCAAAAGAAAGCGAGCGGCAGAAATTACTTAATGAAACTCGCGGCCAAGAGTCAGCGTATAATTCATTAAGCGCAAAAAGAAACCAAGAAATCTCTGGCTTGCGTGCTCAACAAGCGTCTGAAAATGCAGCTAGGGCACAACAATACGGTGTTCACGTGACGGTTAGCGCTGGCGGCGGCGGCGGCGGGTACCCATCGTATCTTGCCGGTGCTCCAATGGATAGTTTAGTGGACCCATGGGGAATGTATAACAGAGAATGTGTAAGTTATGCAGCATGGAAAGTACATCAAGCATATGGCAATATGCCATATTGGGGCGGTTATGGAAACGCTAACCAATGGCTTGGTAATGCTCGATCATCTGGTATTCCAACTGGCTCAACGCCAAAACCTGGTTCTGTTGCGGTAATGATGAGTGGTTATTATGGGCACGTTGCGTGGGTAGAGAGCGTAAGTGGCGGTATGGTGCATGTCAGCCAATACAACTGGGATATGGCGGGCAGCTATAGCGAAATGACGGTTCCGGCTTCATTCTTTGACGGCTATATTTACTTTGGTCGATAAACTGAATATTTCTCTTTAGTCTTGGTAATTGCTTATGGTGTGTATAATAGATTTGTAGATGAAAAAAACTGAACAAAAACTTGAGGAAGTGCACTACCAAAAACTCCCAAGAAAAGGGGTCTCTTGGTTTATATTTATTCCAGTAGTTCTATTGATAGCTGGTGTTTCTTTTGTAGCGGGAATGCGCTCGCACGAGATAGCGCAATATATTGATCTTCCTTTTGTAAAATCTGCAGCCCCGCTTGATGTAAGCTCTCTGCAGACAACCTACGAAGCGTTGCAAAAGCGTTACGACGGCTCTTTAAGCACTAAAAAACTCATTGAAGGAGCTAATAGAGGACTCGTTGAAGCAACAGGAGACGACTACACTGTATTCTTTAATGCAAAAGAGGCAAGAGAGTTTTCTGATGATCTAGAGGGGACTTTTGAAGGAATTGGCGCTGAACTTACGAAGCGCGACGGCAATCTTAAAATCGTTACAACATTAGATGGTAGCCCAGCAAAGAAAGCAGGGCTACAGTCTGGTGATGTTATTGCTAAAGTGAATGGTCAGGATACGACTGACTGGTCGGTAGATAAGGCAGTTTCTCAGATACGAGGCGAGAAAGGGACGACCGTAAAACTAACTATTATTAGAGGTGGTACTGAGGTAAAAGAATTTAACATTACCCGTGATACAATTACCGACCCAAGCGTAAAGACTGAAATTAAAGATGGCATTGGTATCATGCGAATATCCCGCTTTGGCTCAACAGACACTGTGTCATTAGCCCGTAAAGCTGCACAGGAGTTTAAAGACAAGAAAGTGAAGGGCGTGATTGTTGATGTGCGCGGTAATGGCGGAGGCTATGTATCGGCAGCTCAAGAAGTAGCTGGCTTGTGGCTAAGTGATAAAGTAGTTGTTTCTGAACGAAGAGGTGGTGAAGTCGTAGATAGTTTAAGAACGGGCACTAATGCGCCATTAGCGGGTATTCCAACGGTTGTATTGATAGATCAAGGCAGCGCCAGCGCGAGCGAGATTTTAGCTGGAGCTTTAAGGGATCATGGGGTTGCAAAACTTATTGGCGATCAAACATTTGGCAAGGGGAGCGTTCAAGAGCTGGTTGATCTTCCAAATGGCGCCAAGCTAAAAGTAACGGCAGCTCGTTGGTATACGCCAAACGGCAAGAATATTGGCAAAGATGGCATCGCGCCAGATGTGAAAGTTGTGCTTAGTGAAAGTGATATAAAAAATAATAACGATATTCAACTGCAAAAAGCTTTAGATTCATTATTGCAGTAAGCATTAGTTGTATTCGCGAAGTAAACAAACTATAATTTAAAAGTATAATTTATGGAAGAAAAAAAGAAAATATTACTAGTCGAAGATGATGAAACGCTATTAAATGTTTATAAGTCTCGTTTTGAGCTTGAAGGTTTTGAAGTTGCAGAGGTGAGTGATGGCGAACAGGCGCTGGCGAAAGTGATGGAGTTTAAGCCGGATCTTGTTTTGCTTGATGCAATGATGCCAAAAATTAACGGTTTTGATGTTTTAGATATTATTCGTAACACACCCGAAACAACGAGCATTAAGGTGATTATGCTCACTGCGCTTAGCCAAGAAAGCAATAAAGAACATGCACGTTCTGTAGGTGCAGATGATTACCTTGTAAAGTCGCAGGTTGTTATCGGCGATATTGTTGCGAAGGTAAAGCAACATCTTGGCATTCCGGCCAAAACACAATATCTTGATCAAGAAAAAGAAGCTGCCTAAAAAGCAGCTTCTTTAAAATAAAGATTTTATTTTATTAAACAACCATCACTTCGGTGCGAGGCACAGTTTTTCCTGTAAAGCGTTGCTTTTTTACTTTCCTAAATTGCACTATACCGTCTTTTTCAGCATGAATTGTGAAATTGCGGCTAATGTAAGTGCCAGCACCGGCCAATTTGGTTTGGCCAACTTGGCGCACAATAACTTGCCCAGCTTTTACTTTTTGACCACCAAAAAGCTTTACACCAAGCCTTTGCCCGGGTGAATCATGGACGTTTTTACTGCTTCCGCCAGCTTTAACTTTTGACATATTATCTCCTTATAAGCACTAATAGTTCACGCCCAACGATTTGACCTTCTCGATAGTAGATTAAATCTTCATTAGAAGCGTGAGTGAAATCTAATCGATTATAGCCCAGATTCTCGAGGTCGTCAAGCATTGGCATGTGATACACTTTGTTTTTTACATGCCATGCAGGAACGGCGAGACAAAGTGATAAACCAGAGGCTGTTTGGCGGGTAACATTTGCTAAGAATTTTTTATGAATAGTGTTGCAGTCGTGGATTACTTTTCTTAAGGATTCTTCATCAGGCTCAGAAGAGAAGGGGCGACCAAGATAGGTTTCGCCGGCAATAACATCAGGTGATTTTTGCCAGTTAAAATCAGTGGCATCTCCTTGCTCTAAACTCAAAAGTGTTCCATTTTTATTATAGTTTTCGTGTCTACGAAGCCACTCTATATTGGCTTTTGAATAATCAATCATGCGCTGGTCGATATCAGATCCCATTACAAAACAATTCATAAGCAACGCTTCTTGTAAAATTACCCCTGTTCCGCAGAAAGGATCAAGCAGGCGTAAGTTCTCGGTATTTTTATCACCAATCGCTAGATTGATAATTGTTTGCGCTAGCTTTGGCGGCAGCATGCCAACACGTGCATCACGCTTTGGGCGAGAACGATCGCGCTGGGTATACGCCGTAATATCTTGCACGTGAGTTGTTTTGGCAAGAAGAACGTCGCCAGTAAACGTTTTAATAACGAGAACTTCCCACTTGTGCGAAGAAGTGAGTTTGTTATGTAGAACTTGGGCGCTATTTAGGGCCGCTTCTTTATTTGGAATGAGCCGGGTGCTAAAATTATTTTTTTTACGTTTTTGCTTAAGAATAAGTCCTAGTTTTTGCACGTCGTGCCCAGAAACAGCAAAGTTATATGCGCTGATTCCAAGCGTTACTTTGCTATCAGTTGGAAGGTTTTTTTCTAAAAAAGAGACGGCTTTTTGGCTAGCGTCACGAAAGGAGGTCGCCTGAAACTGTGTTAACGTCTCGCCAATTTTTAAAGCGCTACCAATTGGTCTATCTGATGGCGGAGTGTCAACTAGCGCGACCTCAGGGGCGATATGAGAGACTTTTTTGCTGCCAAAAACTCTTTCAAGTTCTGCGAGCCCGATGTGCGGCTGTCTGCCTAAGATATAAATCGTCATTGCCTTATTATACATTCTCTAAAGTGTTTTAGGTTATAATGGCTTAAGTATGTCATTTCGATTTTGGGTTAGTATCATTACCGCTCTCATCTTGGCTGTGATTATTTTCTTTGCAAGAGAAGATATCATTCAAGCCTGGGATCTTATGAGCAAAGCCAACTTATGGATTTTACTTTTAATGATACCGGCACAAATTATTGTTTATTTTGCTGCCGGAGAAATGATTTTTGAATACTTGCGGGGAAAGAATGCACTGCAGAATGTCTCAAGATGGTCGCTAACACGACTAGCGCTAGAAATTAATTTTGTGAATCATGCCTTGCCAAGTGGTGGAGTTTCGGGTGTGTCGTATACGGGATGGCGTCTTAGCAAAATGGGAGTTTCACCCGGTCGTTCAACCATGGCTCAAGTAGTGCGTTATGCGATGGGCTTTTTGTCTTTTCTTGTGCTTTTAATTGGGGCGGTGCTTGCGGTTACAATTGACAGCGGTGTTAATAGAATGGTCATTCTGGTGAGCTCGATATTGATGTGCGCGATTATTGGAATCTTTTTATTTGGAATTTATATCATCGGCGATATTGATCGTTTACACTCAGCTGTTCATTGGGTCGCTGGCGTTATAAATCGAATCGGAAGGTTTGTAACAGGCGGAAAACAAAAAAAACTCCTAAGTAGAAAATCGCTCGAGCATTTCTTGCTTGAAATGCACAGAGACTACAAAGAGCTACTTAACGAAAAGAAGCTCCTTTTAAAGCCATTTTTATGGGGTCTTGTATTCACGACATTCGATATTATTTTATTTGTGATTGCTTTTTGGTCGCTAGGTATTGAAGTTAATTTTGCGCCACTTGTGATTGCTTATGGACTTGCCTCACTTGCAGGATTTATTGTTATTACCCCAGGTGGAGCAGGTGCCTACGAGGCATTAATGATTGGTTTTATTAGCGCGGCTGGCATGCCGCAAGGGGCGGCGATTGCTGGTATTGTGCTGGCGCGAACTCTTATTTTGCTCGGTACGATTTTTTCTGGGTACATTTTTTATCAATTAACTATTTGGCGATATGGAAAAGCTCCAACTGGGCGTTAGTGAATGCGTTGCGCTCATAAACCAAACGCTTGAAGGTGCATACCCAAGCGTTACAGTTGTGGGCGAGATTGGCTCATTTAAAGTAAACCAGAATAAATATGTCTTTTTTGATATTAAAGATGAACAGGCAAGTCTAAGCTGTTTTATGACAATATGGCAGCTACGTACACCACTTGAAGATGGCATGAAGGTTGAAGTAGTTGCGCAGCCAAAAATTACGCCCTGGGGAAAGTTTAGCTTAACGGTTAGGGAGGTGCGACCTGTCGGAGAAGGAAGTCTGCAAAAAGCGTTTGAACTTCTAAGGGCAAAGCTGCAAAAAGAAGGGCTTTTTGATATTGAAAGAAAGCGAGCGCTCCCAAGCTTACCGGCACGTATTGGGGTTATTAGCTCTACGCAAGCTGCTGGATATAACGATTTTATAAAAATTTTAAACGATAGATTTGGCGGACTACACATAGAAGTTGCGCATGTGCAGGTGCAGGGCAGCGGTAGCTCGCAGCAAATAATACGCGCCTTAGATCATTTTAATAAATCGGCAAATCCTCCGGAGGTTATTGCGATTATTCGTGGTGGTGGTAGCGCAGATGATTTAGTAACTTTTAACGACGAGCCGCTTGTGCGCTCAATTGCAGCAAGCCGCGTTCCAACAATTGTTGGAGTGGGACACGAGGTTGATACAACACTTGCTGATATGGTGGCAGACGTTCGTGCGGCAACGCCAAGTAACGCAGCACAGCTTCTTGTTCCTGATAGAAGAGAAATTATATCTCAAAATAGACGAGAGTTGGTTTATACGGTGGATCGTATAACAAAACGATATGAAGAACAAAAAACAGCGCTGCAAGACATGCGCCTTCAAGCTTTGGGGCAGATTACGAGAAAATATGAGCAGATGCAGCAGGCTGTTATTTCCACAAGACAGATTCTTCAGCAAATTAACCCCCAACAAGTTTTAAAGCGTGGCTATGCAGTAGTGCGTAGCAAAGACGCAATTGTCGCCGGAGAAAAGGTAGCAAGTTTAAAAAAAGGTGAGGTTTTAAATATTGAGTTAGAGCAGTTTATAATTAAAGCAGGAGTAGAAAATGTCGACAAAAAATAAAACCTTGCAAGACAAGATTAACGAACTAAATCATCTTATAGAATGGTTCAACCAAGAAGATTTTTCAATTGAAGAAGCGCTAGAAAAGTTTAAAAAAGCAGATGCGCTAGCTTCAGAAATTGAAGAGCAACTTGATGGCTTAAAAAACGAAGTAACTGTGCTAAAACAGCGCTTTGACACGGAGTAAGCGTGACGTTACTTCTTATTGCTGCAGCGATTATTGTTGTTTGCTTTGGCTTTGTTGTCTTTCGAGGTGCGCCCTATGTTCCAACGAGACGAAAGCAGATTCAGCAGGCGTTTGACGAACTTTATGCGGTTAGTACAAAAGACGTTGTGGTTGATCTTGGATCGGGTGACGGAGCGCTTTTAAGAGAGGCAGCAAAAAGAGGTGCAAGAGCTGTTGGCTACGAGCTAAATCCAATTTTAAGTATCATCTCAAGATTATTGAGCCGAGATGAAAAAATCACTATTAAATGGGGTGATTTTTGGAATCAAAAGCTGCCAAGCGACACCACGGTTGTTTATGTTTTTATTAATAGTAAAGACACAAAGCATATGAAGCAGTTTTTAGAGCAGCATGTTGTGCGTACAAAAAAAGATCTGAAAGTAATTAGTTACGCATTTACTTTGCCTGAAATGAAGCCCAAAAAAACCGTTGGCCCAATGCATCTATATGAGTTTAAAGCATAAACGTCTTTACAGAGAAGGGCATCTGACATATAGTGAAGATTAATATGAAGATAAAAACAATTTTAAAACAAGAAGAAGGCGCAGTAACTGCTGCGTTTGTTGCAAGTGTTATTTTAGGATTCTTTACTGTTATTTTTGGTGCAGTAATGATTTGGGCTCTAGTAAACTATAACGACCAAAAAAATAATGTAGATAATAAAATTGACGTAGCTGTTTTAGAAGCGCAGCAGCAGCAAAAAGATAAAGACGCCGAAGAGTTTGCTGAAAGGGAGAAAGAACCATATAAGAAATTTATTGGCCCCGATGATCTTGGTCGAGTAACGTTTGAATATCCAAAAACATGGAGTGCGTTTGTAGAAAATGACGGAAAAGATGGCTCTACGTATCAAGCTTTCTTGCATCCAAACGTTGTTCCGCCAGTTGTTAAAGGTCAAAAGTTTGCACTTCGTATGACAATTGATTCAAAATCTTATGAAAAAATACTTGAAAAATACGAAAAGCTGATTGAGAAGGGTAATCTTCGAAGCTCAACAATTCAGGTGAGCGGCTATAATGGCAATCGTTTAGATGGTAATTTTGATGATGAAACAAAGGGCTCAGCAGTCGTATTTAAGGTAAGAGATAAGACTCTTATTTTGCAAACAGATTCAGAGCAATTTGTACCAGACTTTGATTCTATTATTCTAAAATCTCTTTCGTTCCAAACATAAATCACTCGCTTGCGTGTGCTACACTAAAGTGTAGGTATGAGAGTGCAGAGTGGAGGAGACGATGCAGCTAACAGCGAGTTTTATAATAGCGACTCGTCGATTGTTGCTGCCGCCCATGAATTAAAAGCGCCGTTGGTTGTTATTCGCCAACTGGCCTTAATGCTACACGAAACATCAATGGATATTTCAAAACGACAAGAATTATCATCTCAAATAAAATTAACCAGCGAGCGCTCTTTGCGTTTGGTTGAGGCACTTACAAGAAGCACAAGGCTAGAAGAGGTAGAGTTTCAGCCTGAGCCTGTACAAATTGCTCGCTTGTGCGAAGATGTGGCACATGAACTTTCACCATTATGTAAAGCAATGCATAAAGAGATCGAACTCAGACTGCCGTCTCAGCCGGTGTTAGCATATGCTAATTATGACTTGCTTCGAAGCGTTGCCATTGGGCTGTGCGACAACGCACTTTCATATGGCGAAACTGATACTAAGATTATTTTAAGTGCAAGCAATCGAAAGTCGTACAACGCATTGCGGCTAAGTGTGCGCGATAATGGCCCAAGGCTTGAAAAGAATGCTTTAAGAAAATTAAGAAGCCGGCTTGGCAAAACACCGCAGCCACTAAATCGAAATCCTGCTGCGAGTGGGCTAGGGCTCTACATTGCTGGCCAATTTGCTGAAGCTATGGATAGTCAGCTTGGAATGGTTGCCCATAAAACTTCAGGAACAACTTTTTATATTGAAACTCCACTTGTAGAGCAATTAAGCTTTTTGCCATCATGACACCAAGAAAATACGTTTTAATTGTTGAAGACGATAATTGGCTTGCTGAAAGTTATTCACTTATTCTTACTCAAGCTGGTTGGAGCGCGCATACAGTGCATTCGGCAAAAAAGGCCCTAGAAGCAATTGATGAAAAAATGCCAGATGTTGTTTTGCTCGATATGTTATTGCCGGGTGCAAATGCGGTTGAGCTAATGCACGAGCTACAATCCTATTCTGACACAAGAAAGTTGCCAATAGTGCTTTGTACCGGCTTAACACACCAGCATCTTAACAGAGAAAATCTAGAGAAATATGGCGTAAAAGCCGTGTTGAATAAAGCTCGGCTTACGCCGCAACATCTTTTAAATGCTTTAACGCAAGCAGTAGAGCATGAGTGATGTATCATTTAAAACTGAAGCAATTGTCCTTCGTCGAACTAACTTTAGCGAGGCAGATAGAGTGTTGCAATTTATTACTCCAGAAAATGGCAAATTTGGTGCCATGGCGCGCGGTGTAAGAAAAGAAAAAAGTAAATTGGCTGGTGGCATAGAGCTGTTTGCCGTGTGTGATGTCGTTATTCATCTTGGAAAAGGCGAGCTTGGCACGCTAACATCTGCGCGCTTAAATACGTTTTATTCGCATATTTTAGAAGATTACGACCGAATGCAATTCGGCTATCAAGTTTTAAAACAAGTTGCAAAATACGCCGATAACATGCAAGATCCAGAGTTTTATACTATTACCAAAACTGCACTTGAGGGCCTTAATAATTTAAAAATTGATCTTCGAATTGTGCAGGCGTGGTTTTACATCCACTTAGCAGAGGTAATTGGACACGGCTTAAATGTCTCTCGTGATAATCAGAATCAGCCACTGGCAGAAGATAAAACCTATCGATTTGATATTGCCGAAATGTCTTTTGCAGAAGACGAGAAAGGTGCGTTTGACGCAAATCATTTAAAACTTCTAAAGCTCTTGCAGCACAAGAACCCAGATATAATTGCTAAAATTGGCGGAATAGAACAGCTACTGGATGATTGCCTAAGCATTGCGCATGCTGCAAGCGAATAGATAATGCTACAAACAGAGGTTATTTGGTGATATAATAGCTTTTGATATGTCAAAGCAAAATATAAAAATGGAAACAATTGTTTCTTTAGCAAAACGGCGTGGATTTATTTACCAAGGTTCAGAAATTTACGGCGGTCTTGCTGGTACATGGGATTATGGCCCGCTTGGCGTCCAGTTAAAGCGAAATATTCAAAACCTTTGGTGGCAAACATTTATTGATAACCGCGAAGATATGCATGGCTTAGACGCGGCTATATTGATGAATCAAAAAGTATGGCAGGCGAGTGGACACACCGAAACGTTCGTTGATCCGTTATGTGAAGATACGGTCAACCATAAACGATACCGAACAGACCACTTACTACAAGATAATGGCGTTGATCCTGAAGGCATGACGATGCAGCAAATGGACGAAGTTATAAAAGAAAAAGGCATAAAGAGCCCAGACGGCAATGCGCTAAGTGAATCTCGAACTTTTAATATGATGTTTAAAACGAATGTTGGTCCCCTTCAAGATGAAAGCAGCGTTTCTTATCTTCGACCAGAAACAGCGCAAGGAATATTTACGAATTATAAAAATGTGCTTGATAGCTTTTATCCAAATTTACCATTTGGAATTGGGCAAATTGGTAAGGCGTTTAGAAATGAAATTAGTCCAAGAGATTTTGTGTTTCGTTCGCGTGAGTTTGAGCAAATGGAAGTTGAATATTTTGTAGATCCTAAACGCTGGGAAGAAGCGTTTGAGCAGTGGAGAAGTGATATAAAAAACTTTTTGAGTGAACTTGGTTTACCAGAAGATTCTATACATGAGCTTGAAGTTCCAGAAGAAGATCGCGCGCATTATAGCAAGCGAACAATCGACTTTGAATTTGACTTTCCGCATAAGAGAGACGAGCTTTTGGGTCTTGCGTATCGCACAGATTTTGACCTTATGAATATTCAAAACGCAACGGGCAAAAGCATGGAATATACCATTAAAGGCACAAACAATAAGTTCGTTCCACATGTTATTGAGCCGAGTTTTGGCGTTGAGCGTGCAATTGTTGCAGTGCTTGTTAGCGCGTATCACGAAGATGAAATAAATGGCGAAAAGCGAGTAGTGATGAAGTTTCCAGAGCATATCGCGCCAGTGCGCTGTGCGGTTTCGCCGCTTCTTAAAAACAAACCAGAGCTTGTTAAAAAAGCGCGTGAAGTTTATAAAATCTTAAAGAAAAAACACGGCAACGTAATGTGGGACGACAACGGCAACATTGGCAAGCGTTATCGTCGCCAAGACGAAATCGGGACCCCGGAATGTGTGGTGATTGATTTTCAAACCCTTGAAGACGATACGGTTACTGTTCGTAATCGCGATACAACAGAGCAAAAAAGGGTAGTTAAGAAGGACTTATAGAGATTTTTTAGTAACGTAGTCATAATTGATATGTTGTTATGAATAAACTATTTTGTGTAACCAAAAATAATAAACAAGTTTTTCTTGATGAAGAAAATACGAACATTCACTTTCATATTTTGGAAACGCCAAATTTACTAGAACTTGCTAAGGAAGCACTTGCCCTAATAGAAGTGGGTGACGAAGATCAGATTGTTTTTGAAAAAGATTTAGGCAGGATCATTGGCGCAACGAGCTTAGTTGAAACGAGCAGCGAAGATGAAATTATTTATGCAAAACGAAAAGATAGGAATGGGTATTCTCGTTTTGTAAAGAATAAGAAGCCAATTCCAACGAGCTGGATTGTGATTGTTCTAAGAAAGGCAGAAGACGAATATTATCTGTGGACGGCAATGTGCGGAAGATTGTTGCCACCAGAGGCATATGGTCCTAAAGATAAAAGTAATCCAAAAGGGTTTAACCAAACGCATGCATTAGTTTATGATAAAAATTTAGTCCAGGCAGATACAATTACTAGTATTTGTCCGTGGGGCTTATAGCAAAGAAATTTGCTATAATAAGATTAGATATTAGCTAAGGAGTTACCGTGCAGCTAAATGATTTTCAAAAACAAGCTTTACAATCTGTAGCTATAACTGATAAAAATGTTGCAGCGCTGGCGCATAGAACCCTAGGTCTTTCAGGAGAGGCTGGTGTTTTAGCGAATGCTATTAAGAAAGTCATTAGAGATAAGAACGGTGAGTTGTCTGATGAAGACATCTTATTTATTGAAGAAAAGGTAGGAGATGTTTTGTATTATGCTGCGGTGCTTGCAGATTATGCAGAGCTTTCTCTTGAAGACATAGCCCAAAAGAATCTTGAAAAATCTACAGCATTTAAAAAACAGAAATTGGATAAAAAAGTATGACAATAAATAAAAATAAGTTAGAAATAATGAAAGACGCTGCTAGGCAAGCGGGTGATTTTATATTAGGGGCGCAGCATCTTACGGAATCATCAACAAAAGCGAATGCAAATGATTTTGTGACAGTTGCTGATGTGAAGTCTCAGAATATTTTAAGAGAGGTCTTGAGGAATAATTTTAGCGACAAGGTAGTTATATTATCTGAAGAAGATCCAGAAACGGAAGCAAAGAAAGTGCTTGAGCCAAACTTTACTGGTTTTGCGCTTGACCCGATTGATGGCACGTATAACTTTAAGCGCGGTATGAAGGAATCGGCAATATCAGTTGGCTATATTGAAAACGGGCAATCAGTCGCTGGTGTTATTTACGATGTTTATAAAGATGAATTGTTTGAAGCTGAGCAGGGGAAAGGAGCTTTTCTCAATGGACAACCCATTAGCGTGAGCTCTCAAAAGGACTTAGCAGGAGCAAGTGTTGCAACGAGTAATGGCTATGACTATGAAGCGGCAGTTCGTAATTTACAGCGCCAGATTGCAATTTATGAACAAACTGGAATTATGCCGTGGACAAGCTGTCCTGGCAGCGTAGTTTTAGCGATGGTTTGGATTGCTTGTGGGCGAATTGATGCCATACACCATACTGGATTTAAACCTTGGGACAATGCAGCGGCTTTTGTTATTAATCAAGAGGCTGGAGCAAAAATTGTCACACTAGGTGGGGAAGAGGCTCGATTTGCTGACGATAAGTTGGTGGTGGGCGCGCCAGCAATAGCTGATCAACTTTTGGAAGTTTTTAGCGAACTCCCTGCAGAATTACTTCAATAGGCTACGGCTTGCTATACTTAAGGATATGAAAATAACAAGATACCCACAAAGTTGTTTACTGCTTGAAAAGAATGGTAAGCGGATTTTGATTGACCCGGGGAACTTTGTGGCAGAGAAATATAAAGTGAAAAACTTTTTGCCGCTTGATGGAGTTTTGATTACGCATAGGCACGCCGACCATGCTGACCCAGATTTTATTAGCGAACTGACAAATGCTGGCGTGACGATTATTGCAAACCGTGACACCACAGAGCTTTTGGGCGAAGTTGTGTCTGAGATTATTGATGACGGTGGTGAATTTGAGCTTGGTGGATTTAAAATTCGCGCGCATGAGCTAGCACATTGTTTGATGGTTGATGGCTCTAACGGTCCGCAAAATACCGGCTATATTATTGATGAGGCTTTCTTTCATCCTGGTGATGGAGTGAAGACTGTAGGCGTCGAAGTGCAAGCTGCGGCCATTCCAATTGCAGGACCTGATGTTAGCCCTCATGATGCGTATGCGTTTATTCAAACGCTTGGTGCACAAACAGTTATTCCAGTTCACTATGATTATTTTGTGAATGACCCGGCGTTTTTTAAGCAGACAGTTGCTAGGTTTAATAAAGAGATTAACGTTGCAGTTTTAAAGGATGGAGAATCGATCGATGTTGACAGTTATTAAAGAAATGCCAAACCAAGGTGCACAAGAGATATTAATGCTTGAAATCGAGCGAGCATATTATGAAGCGCGGCAATTTTTGCCGAGTATTCCAGAAGATATTAATATTCGGTTTGATAACGAAGTTTTGATTGAAGATCAGGGAGTTGGTGGATACGCTTATTCACCAGATACTTTAACAGTGGCGTTTGACCTAACGTTTCCTGATAAAGACAAACAACTTGTTTTTCTTAGAGAGACAATATTTCATGGTGCAATGCATCTTGCTCAAAACTTTACCAAAGAGACCTTTAAGGGCAATCCGATTGATGAGATGGTGTACGAAGGCGTTGCGACAGTTTTTGAAAGAGAAAAAGCTGGTGCAAGCCCGGATTATGGGCAATATGAAGAATATGATGAGGCAGAGATTCAAGGTTGGATTGCGCAGATTAGAGAGCTTGACGAGCATTATGACTATAAGCAGTGGAAATTTTATAACGACGAGATAGGTGAGCGCTGGATTTTATATAAAGCTGGAACGTATGTTGTTGATATAGTGATGAAAAGAACCGGAAGAACGATCTTTGAATTAGCTGAACTCTCGCCAGCAGAGGTGTTGGAGATTGCCAGGGTTTAGCTTTTAACTTTTACAATTTTTAGCTGACCATCAACCACGATATTAACGCCAAACGTTTGCCCACGAAAGGCAAGCTGATGGCCTGATTCTACCGCTTCTACGCCACGAATACGATCAACTTCCTTGAGGGTGTTGATTAAGAAGTCACGCTCTTTATTGGTGTCGCTATCTATCTGGTGGGTGATTTGTAGATTTCGCATACGAAAGGCAAAAGGTGATATGTCATGAGTTGCTGCGCCGATCCATATTTGTTGATTTGACTGAAACAAGTGACCAAGCACTTTTTGCCAAAACGTGTTGTGGTTGTCGCTAGCTATTGGGTCGAGCAGCCAAAAACGAACATGATGCCTGTGCCGTGGCGTGGGCGGATCGCCTTGCTGGACTTGAAAACCAATATCTTGGCGACGATTGAACAAAAAGAGACTACTAAACGGCGCAGTAGGATAGGAGCGATTAAATAGAATACAAAAACCCTCGCGCAAGACAGAAGTAAGTGTTGATTTGTCGGCAACCGTCCAGCCGGCTTCTTGCATAACGTCGATTAGCTGATTTTTAGAATGACATACAATGGCAATATTAACTGGATCCGAAGCCCAGCCGTCACCAGTGGTTACATACATTGGAATGTGATTTGGCTTAATGACAAGTCGCCAAAGGCGCACCAGGGCGGGTACAGCAAGATAGGCGATAAGAATATAAAGAATAATAACGACAAGTAGTAAGGGGAGGCGACGATCGAGGTAAGGAAAGATACTTCTAACAGTGAGGTATATAAACCCAACACCAACAATAAACACCATAAGCCGCCAGGCGATTCTGAAAATAATGCCAAACATTTGTTTGTATTATACCTTAAAAAACGATAACAACTTTACATATTAAACAAATATACTTGACTTATTATAAAGCTTATGCTAATGTAAAAGTATTATGAAAAACACAAAAAAGAAAAACACAACCAAAAAACAAGCAGATGTATGTGATTGCGCAAATTGCGTAAGCGGCAATTCTATGATTGTTTCTCGCACATCTGAAGACTTTAAGAACACACTTCTTATTGTTTCAGTTGCGATTAATACTTTCTTCTTGGTTGGGTGGCTAACACTTCAGGTAGCCAACTATTATAGCGCCGAAGCAGTATCGTTAATTATTCGATAAATTAAATTGCTTATGGTTGTTGTAAAATAGCCCAAAGTAGCAGGGGGCATCAAAAGATGTTACCCCTGTTTTTATTGTGACTTATCCACAAAAATGTGGATAAACATTAGCTTGTTCTCTTTTTATAATCATTTTTGCTATTGCAGTGGGTAACCGTGGGTATTAAACTGATGTCAGTGGGTCGCAGTGGGTAACACCACCAAAAAACAAAAAAGAAAAAGCACCACGAAAATTTAAAAAACTGTTAACAGGAAGAAGACATGGCATCAGTCGACTATTTTGTGCGCAAACTCGATGAGAAGCGTCGGTTAACAATACCGGCGGAACTTCGTAATGAATTTGCAAGCGGGGTCGTTGTTACCCGTGGCTTTGGTAAATATCTTCACCTTTATCCTAAGCAAGTTTGGGATAGAGAGGTTGAGCCAGCGCTAACGGGAAGCATCCTGGACGAAAGAGTAGCGGATCTAAACGTTCGATTTCGTACTGGAAAAGCTGAAGCAAGTCTGGATGTGAAGCAAGGGCGTGTAACGTTAGAACAACACTTGCTTGATTACGCGACTATTTCAAAAGAGATAGTGGCAGTGAGAGCTGGTGCGTATTGGCGCATTATGAGCCCAAAAGAAGCTGAATAAACCTGTTGATAGAACGCACTTTAATAATTTGGTAAGAACAGATAGCAACCGAGGAGAAAAGCTCGCGAGGTCAGCTATCTGGCAGTCAGTGGGTGGACATGAGAGCTGCCACCTATATAATAGCTCTTGTACATTCCTTAAACACACCTCCCAAAAAAACTCCACCTCACACACATAAGTCTCTCAAATAATAGATGTTTTGAATTACACCGTAATTCTCGAGAAGTATCTATTAAAGACAAACAAAAACAAAAACTTTTACAAAAAACAAACACATTGATTGCCAGTTAGGTGACCTCGATTATGAGAAAAGAATATCCACCACAACAACTCCAACATATTCCGGTATTGCTTGAAGCAACTCTGCGTGAGCTAAAGCCGCAAAAGGGCGAGACATATCTTGACCTTACTGCTGGCTATGGCGGACATGCAAGCGAGTTTATTCAGCATATTGGAGATGCCACACTTGCGACGCTGGTTGATAGAGATGATATGGCAATTGAATCTTTAAAGACTAAGCTAAGCGGCGTGCATCTTTTGCATACGGATTTTTTATCTGCTGCCAAGCAGCTTATTGCTGAAGGGCGGCGGTTTGATATGGTGTTAGTTGATTTGGGTGTTTCGTCACCGCAACTTGACATTGCAGAGCGAGGTTTTTCCTTTTCGCACGATGGGCCATTAGATATGAGAATGGACCGTCGCATGGAACTGACTGCAGAAAATGTGGTTAATACCTATAGTGAAGCGGAGCTAGCCACTATTATTTGCCAATTTGGTGAAGAAAAGGCTAGCCAAGCTAAAAGGATTGCTAAGGCTATTGTGGATTCACGACCGCACCATAGCACGGCAGAACTTGCATCTGTTATTGCCAAAACTTTTCATCGTCAAAGGGGGAAAATTCACCCAGCGACGCGTACTTTTCAAGCACTACGGCTAGAAGTGAATCAAGAGCTTGCTCAGATTCGCGAGCTGTTGCCACTTTTACCAGATTTGTTAGAAGATGGCGGGAGAGTAGGGGTTATTAGCTTTCATAGTCTAGAGGATCGACTCGTTAAACAGTATTTTAACGAGCAAAAGAATTCGGGATATGAGGCTAAGTTAAAAATCCTTACCAAGAAGCCGATTAACGGTGCAAATGAGGATGTTCACAACCCGCGTGCACGAAGCGCTAAGCTTCGGGTCGCAGTGAAAATAAAAACATAGAAAGGGCTTGTTATGTCAGTAAAGATCGTTGACAAGTCTCGCGCGTTTAAGGTTACTGTAAAACACAAATAACCTAAACGGCTAGATGTAGCCTCGAGCAATTGGGGCTACATCCAAAAAGACAAAATAAATATAAAAACGGAAAAAATACATGTCGTACTATAGAAGTAGCGCGCTGCAAACAGGGCGCCAAGACCGAAGGTGGCGTCGAAACCAAAACACAATTACTTTTGAATCAACCGCAAAACTTGGAGTAGTTTCGCATACCGTACTGGTTGCGTTAATGGTCGCTGTTTTGGGATTGATTTATCTTACACAAATTACAAAAACCAGCACATATGGCTATGAACTTAGCGATTTAAATAACGAAAAAACGAAGCTTTTAAGCCAAAAGAGTGACCTTGAGGTTGAAAATGCACGTTTGCAGGCACTTGAGCGAATTCAAAATAGCGAAGTAGCGAGTAATTTAAGCAAGCCAGCTAGTGTTGATACTATCCGAAATTAACCCTAAATTAGTATAAAATAGAGTATATGAAGCCATTACTGAAGCGATATGGAAGATCTAAGGTACTTGCCTTTGGTCTTTTAGGTGTAATGGCTATTTTTGTGTTGCAGCTTTTCTACTTGCAAATTATTCGTCATGGGTATTATCAAGAACAGGCAGATAAAGAGCATCTAGCAAAATTTGATGTGCCAGCAAAACGCGGCAAAATTTATGCTAGAGAAGGCGATAACAATATAATTCCGCTCGTTTTGAACCAGCCTGTATATACTGCGTTTGGTGATCCACAAGAGGTGAAAGATAAAAAGAAAGTTATTGAAACGGTGCAGCGTATTGCTGGTGGCAATGTGGTTGAGGGTTTTGAAAAAAGCTTAGATGATAAAAAATTACGCTATGTTGTGTTAGCTCGCCAACTTACTCGACAGCAGGCTGAACTTTTGAAGAAAGAGGAATTGGTGGGAGTTGGTTTGCAAGAAGCAGATCAGCGAGTGTACCCAGAAGGTAGTTTAGCGGGGCAGTTACTTGGATACGTTAATGCAGATGGAAAAGGACAGTATGGCATTGAAGGTGCGTTAGATAAGCGTTTAAGAGGCGAGCCAGGTGTTTTACAGACTATTACCGACGTTCGTCGTATTCCACTTACGATTGGTGGGAACGACATCAGCATACCCGCGAAAGATGGCGATGATTTGGTGCTTACGATTGATAGAAATATTCAGGCGTATGCAGAACAGGCTTTGAAGCGAGGCCTTGATAACGCCGGGGCAACCACCGGTAATATTGTTGTTATGGATCCAAACACTGGTGGCGTAGTTGCAATGGCAAACTATCCAAATTACGATCCATCAAAATATAGCGAGATAAATGATTATTCTGTATTGCAAAACAGGGCAGTGAGCGAGCCTTTTGAGCCAGGGTCGGTTATTAAAGTTTTGAGTATGGGCGTTGGGCTTGATACTGGGGCGGTGAAAAAAAATAGCACCTTTAATAACACTGGTTCAATTCAGGTTGATGATACAAAAATTAGCAACATTGAAGAAGATCCAATTAACCCGGCAGCAACAATGACTGATGTTTTGCATTATTCTTTAAACACCGGTGTTGTGCATGTACTGCAGCAAATGGGTGGCGGGCAGGTAAACAGGCAAGCAAGAGATAAATTATATGAATATTATAAAAACCACTTTTTCTTTGGTAAGAATACGGGAATTGAACAAGCTGGTGAGCAACCGGGAATCATGATTAGCCCAGACGAAGAGCAGGGGAATAACGTGCGTTATGCCAACATGGTGTTTGGCCAGGGTGTTGATATGACGATGATTCAGGTTGCAGCCGCATTTTCAGCAACGATGAATGGTGGAACGTACTACAAGCCAACCCTTATTTATGGTGTAAAAGAAGGCGATAAAATCGAGAAGCAAAAGCCAACAATAGTAAGAAAAGATGTGTTAACACCTGCAAATTCTGCAAATTTAAAAGAAATGACGTATCAGGCGCGCCAGCTAGGATTGTTTAAAGGCAAAGATAAATCGGGTTATATTGTGGGTGGTAAAACAGGAACTTCTGAGATTATTGACCCAACAACAGGAAAATATTCGGAAGATAATTCGATTGGAACGTATCTTGGATTTGGTGGTAATGAAAAAACGCGATATGTCATAATGGTGCAGGTAAAAGATTCAAAACTACCTGGCTATGCTGGTACGGTCGCTGCTGGACCGATTTTTACAGATATGTCTAATTGGATGATTGATTATTTAAAAATACCGCCAGTGCAATAATAAGGAGAAATATGCTTGAAGGAATAACACTAGCTCAACTGACAAACGAAATGATTAAGATTTTTGCACTTAGCGTGGGGGCGTTTGTGCTCGCGATGGCTTTAACGCCTGTATATACTTTTGCCGCATATCGTTATCGTTTTTGGAAGAGGCAGCGTAGCACCTCGACAACGGGTGAGGCGCTAAAGGTGTTCACAAAGTTGCACGCAGAGAAGTTTAAGCGCAATATTCCAACTATGGCTGGTTTGATTGGCGTCGTGTCAATTACCGTGGTAACGCTAATTTTTAATCTAGATAGAGAGCAAACATGGCTACCACTTGCAGCGCTGCTTGGAGGCGGGGCGATTGGACTGCTTGATGACATTATTAATATTCGTGGTCTAGGTGGCGGTGTTAAAGGACTTCGTTCAAGCGTAAAATTCTTAATGATTACTGCCGTTGCTGCAATTTTGGCGTGGTTCTTTTTTGCAAAACTTGGCTATGCAGGTGTGCAAGTTCCGTTTATGGGCGAATTTTATCTTGGATGGTGGATCATACCACTATTTATTTTTGCGGTTATTGCAACGGGTAATGCAGTCAATATTAGCGATGGGCTAGATGGGCTTGCTGGTGGATTGCTAGCAACGGCCTACGGTGTTTTTGCTGTAATCGCATTGCTCCAGGGTAATTTTGAAATCGCTGGTTTTTGTTTCACAGTGCTCGGTGTTCTTTTGAGTTATATATGGTTTAATATTTATCCAGCAAGATTTTTTATGGGTGATGTTGGGTCGTTTGCATTTGGCACCTCGCTTGGTGTGGTTGCTATGCTGACTGACACACTTTTCCTTCTTCCGGTGATAGGTCTATTGTTTGTACTTGAAGCTGGCTCGAGTTTGATTCAGATTGCTAGTAAAAAATTGTTTAAGAAAAAGATTTTTATTTCTGCACCTTTACATCATCATCTTGAAGCAAAAGGGTGGCCAGAAACAAAAGTAACGATGCGCTTTTGGGTAATTGCTCAAGTGACTGGGTTCGCAGGGTTATTACTTGCGCTTGTTGGAGGATATATTAAATAATGCGACAGCGATTTGCAGAAGCAGCTTCTTCTTCGCGGCAGTTTGTGCGACGCCATCGCCCTGATTATCAACTAATTATTTATATTGGTATTTTATTGCTCCTTGGCTTAGTGGTACTTTATGCAATTAGCCCTGCACGTACTGAGGTTATAAACGAAGCTGGCGGGCATGCGCTTGACCAAGCTCACTTTATGCAGCGGCAACTTATGTTTCTGCTGGTTGGGCTAACTGGATTTGCTATTACGGCATCAATACCCCTAAAAATATGGGAAAAATATGCTGGAAAAATCCTGATTACAGCATTTATTCTTTGTGCGCTACTTGTTGTTTTCGGGGCTTTAAATGTGCCACTCGCGCTATGCACCTCCGGCGCGTGTCGCTGGTTTAACCTTGGCTTCACGACTTTTCAGCCAGCAGAGCTAGTGAAATTTGGTTTGCTTTTATTTACGGCTGGATTTTTAGCAAGACGAGTTGCAGAAGGGAAGGTGAATAGCATCCCAGATACGATTGTTCCTTTGGGCATTGTAACAGCTATATCTGTTTTGTTTATTATTGTGTTTCAAAAAGACATGGGAACAGGCATTGCGATGATTGGTATTTTAGCAACAATGCTGTTTGTGGCAGGCGTTAATAAGCGAATTGGCTTAATGCTACTTGGGGCAATGGTTGGTTTAGGTATTCTTCTAATTTTGATTGCCCCGCACCGAATAGAGCGTGTGACGACCTTTTTGAACCCAAGTGACGAAATAGACGGCTCAAGCTATCATATTAATCAAGCAAAATTGGCAATTGGCACTGGTGGAATGTTTGGGCTGGGACTAGGAAAGAGCGTGCAGGCCTTTGGCTACTTGCCAGAAGCAGTCAACGACTCCATTTTTGCAATTATGGGAGAGCTCTTTGGCTTTGTGGGGTTATTGGCGCTCCTGGCGCTATTTACGGCCTTTTTAATGCGTATTTTGCGCATTATGGATCATGTTGGCGATCCGACGATGAAGTTGCTTGTGGCTGGTGTATTTGGTTGGGTGGCAACGCACGTTATTGTTAACATTGGCGCAATGACAGGTCTCTTTCCGCTCACGGGTCTTACGCTGCCTCTATTAAGCTTTGGCGGAACTAGTTTGTTGTTTATTATGCTAACTTTGGGGTTAGTATTCCAAATTTCTCGTTATACTTCGCATATTCAATATAAGGAAGGAAAAAGTAATGAAAGTGCTGACGGTCGGCGGCGGATCAGGCGGACACGTAACGCCAATCCTCGCTATTATTAGAGAATTGAAGAAGTCACAAGTTGATAATCTTGAGATTCGTTTTTGGTCGGATCGGCGCTTTGCTAGCCAAGCAAAGCAAATTATTCAGCATGATAATGCCGATATAAAAACCAAGGCGATATTTTCAGGTAAGCTGCGGCGCTATCACGGTACTTCTTGGTGGGGACAGCTATTTGATATTCCAACGCTGCTGCGAAATATAGGTGATGGTATTCTCTTTATTTTTGGGTGTATTCAAAGTTTTACGCTGTTAGTCGCGTGGCGACCTGATGTTATTTTTACAAAAGGTGGCTTTGTTTGCTTACCAGTTGGTCTTGCTGCGCACCTATTAAGAATTCCATTCGTTATCCATGATTCAGACGCTCATCCTGGGCTTACAAATCGCATTCTTGCGCCGTGGGCGCAGGCAATTGCTACTGGTGCTCCTCTTAAGCACTACAACTATCCAAAGAATAAAACAAAATATGTCGGTATTCCTATTGGTAGTGAATTCCATTCGTTCTCTTCAGATGAGCAAAAGAAGGCTAAAGAAAGTTTTAGCCTTTCGGCTAGTAAGCCACTTGTTGTTGTTACCGGTGGAGGTCTTGGTGCGCAGAAGATTAACAAAGCGATGCTGGCGATTGCTGATAAGGTGCTGCCACACGCTTCAGTTGTTCATATTACGGGCGCAAAGCAGTTTGAGCAATTTGAAGATGAAGTGCCGCAAGATTCTGATTATAGGCTTTTGCCATTTGTTAGTCAGGGCATGGCTCAGTTGCTTGGGGCGGCGGACGTGGTTGTAAGCCGAGCAGGTGCCACGACGATGCTTGAACTTGCAGCGCTAAAAAAAGCGGTTATTGTTGTTCCAAACGCAATGTTAACTGGCGGTCATCAGGTTAAAAATGCTAAAGTATATGAACAAGAAGGTGCGGTTATTGTTGCCGATGAGCTGGCGTTTCAAGATAATCCAGATATATTATTTGAACAAATTATGCTGCTTGTTAACGACGGTAATCTGCGCCATAAAATGGGCGAAAAACTTGGCAAGTTTGCAAAGCCAAATGCTGCTCGTGACACAGTAGAAATAATTATTAAAACAGCAAAGAAGGAAATATAAAAAATGGCTTGGTGGGGTAAAAAGAATAGTCAGCCGGCTCGACGCCAGCCGCGCTATATGACAGGGCAAGATAATACGTCATTTCGTCGTAGTCGAACACTCTCAGATCGCGCGCCAACCGAGCAGCAAAAAGAGCAATCTGTTCGTTTGCAAGAACATGCTCGTGCTCGCCGGCGCCATATTATGAAAGTTGTTATAACTATTGCTGTTGTTGGGAGTGTTTTATTTTATTGGCTTTTAACTCAATATGCTTTAACTGTTAACTCTGTGGCGTTTACCCCATCACCAACTAAACCGCCACAAGAACAGCGCTATAAAGATGCTATTGCGGATTATCTTTATAAATATCCTGTTGAGAGATTTCGGTTCATTCTAAATGAAAAGAGGTTTAGTGAATATTTAGGCGATAAACTACCAGAGGTGAGTGCTGCAAAAAGTAGCGGTGGCGGCATTGGCTACGGTGACTATACAATTACGCTCAGAGAGCCGCTTGTTGGGTGGCAAGCAGGGGACAGGCAATATCTTGTAGACAAGAACGGTGTGCCATTTAATCAGAATTACTTTAACTCACCCTCTGTAAATGTCGTTGATCAAAGTGGCGTAAAGATAGAAGATGGGGGAGTTATCGCCTCTAATCGCTTTCTGAGTTTTTTAGGAAGGATTGTTTCGCTTGTTAATGAGTCTGGTGTGGGGCAGGTTGAAAAAATAGTTATCCCCGCCGGAGTAACAAGACAGGTAGATGTGTATCTAAAGGGGAGTGCGTTTCCTATTAAAACCAATGTTGACCGTGACCCTGCACAGCAAGTAGAGGACATGAAGAAGGTATTAAACTTTCTAAAACAACGAGGTATTACGCCGCGCCATGTTGATGTTCGGGTGTCTGGCCGAGCATTCTATCTCTAGTTCGACTCTCCTCTTCAAAAGAGAATGTTCTAATTTTGTTCTATAATTAATCTTGTTGGATGCAAAGTAGGTAAAAGTATATTAATATATTAAAAATACAAAAAAGCAAATAATGCAAATAGGGGCGAATGGGAGAGTAGGGCGTGAAAAATATATTTAAAATACAAAAGCTACAAAAAGCAAACTATGTGTGGAAAACTAGTTAATGTCAAACAGCATTGCAGCACTGCTTGCAATTAAAAGTGAGTTTGGTGCGTAGAGACTTTAGCAGGCAATATCAAAGTGTGCTAAGTGATCAAAACTGTAAGCTATAAGTGTTATATAGTAATAAACCCCTACTTCGGGAGGTATTGCTATTCATCTTTGGATACTATTATTTATGTCGTAAAAGATATATTGTGCGACATAACATTTATATCTTGTTTATGAATGTGCATGCCTCTTTTCTTAACTTCACTATTACTTTTTTGCTGTCTTATTTTCATTTATTAATAACTCGCCTGCTTTTGCGCTATGGCTTGGAGTTGGTTAGCTTCGTTTTCTATTTGCCATAAGTCTAGTTGATTTATTTATATTTGAATATAATTATAAATATATAATGTTCTAATTTTGTTCTGTTTGTTCAATATAAAGAAAGCCCGCATGAAGAAGCTCGAGCCGAGGAGACTGTGAAGTCTCGACTCAGCGAACTTTCTTCATGTGGGCTAATCATCACCATACGATATGAGTGACGATGATGGCGGCATTTTGAGCTTGCTCTTCGTTCATTCTCATAAAGCCGCTTAGTGCAATTACTACACCAAGAAGTATGAGAAATCCTCCGAAGGGAAGCCCCTCTTCTGACAGTATTATGCAAACTGCTCCACATACGCTGAGAAGAAGACCGGCTATAACAATCCATTCATTCCAACCCATGGGACCACCTCTCTTGTTCAATTTCTTCACAGATATAACAAGCTAGTATATTTATATCACCAAATATATAAATTATCAATAGATTGTGCTTGGTGTAAGTCTAATGATGTAATTTTATTTCTGTTGGGTCGGACTGCGGCTTTTTCGGTGACTCTTCGCTCTTTGAGCTATTCACTGCTCCGCTTTGATTAGTAGTTGGGGTATTCGTTGGCTTTTTCTTGCGAGACCGAGTGCGGGTTCGTTTTTTCTTTGGCTGATCGCCGCTATCTTTATCTGATGATTTGCTATCTTTTTTAGAGTCATGAAGGTGATCGAGCGTTACTTCTTTAGGGCTCTTCTTTTTACTTGGGTGTTGGTTATCTTGAGGAGAAGAGCCAAGTAGCCCCTTGATTTCGCTCTCAACATCCTCTCTGGTGCGACTGAATTGTTTTCGGCTATTTTCAATAATTAACTCTGTATTATCTGCTTGAGCTGGCGGTAATTGCAAAGTTGTAGCGCTGAATGCTGGTGCTTTCTCGCCATTAATTACCATAGAAATAATGAAATGGCGATTATTCATTTGTAGTAGATCATCTGGCTCGAATTGCGGTGCAAATGGCTTGGCAAGCACTGGTGCATCGTCTGCGCTAACACGGAATGAAATCATCGTACCGACGTTACCAAACACAGCATCACGTACTGTTTCGTCCATCTGTGAGACGTATTGGTTAGCGACAGTAAGATTCAGCCCATATTTACGCGCCTCACTTAAGATCGTTGCGAATGAATCTGTTGCAAAGTTTTGGAACTCGTCTACATATAAATAAAATGGTCGTCTATCTTCTATCCTTGGAATATCGCTACGGCTCATGGCTGCAAGCTGTACTTTTGTTACCAAGAAAGATCCCAAGATAGCGGCGTTATCCTCCCCTATCAAGCCTTTTGATAGATTCACGATGAGGATTTTACCTTCGTCCATAATTTGACGAATATTAAATGTGCTCTTTGGCTGGCCAATAATATTACGAATAATTGGGTTTGCGGTAAATGCTCCCACCTTATTCAACACCGGTGCTACGGCTTCTGAGGCAAATTTATCATTCCAGCTGGCAAATTCTACATTCCAAAAGTTAAGCACAACAGTGTCGGTAACATGACTCAGCACTTCTTTTCTGAATTTTTTATCTGTTAGCATCCGAGTAATATCAAGCATGGTTGAGTTTGGATATTCTAAGAGCGCGAGAATGGTATAGCGCAAGATATATTCAAGACGCGGCCCCCAGCTGTCGCCAAACATGCGCTTAAGCACGCCAATGATTTCAGAGCTAATGTTATTCTTTTGGCTTGGATCGCTCATCTCCATTGGGTTAAATCCAACCGGATGTGCAGTGTCGGCTGGGTTAAAGTAAACAACATCGTTCACTCTGTTATTTGGAATAAAGCGCATATTATCGACCGCGAAATCGCCGTGCGGGTCGATAATGGCATAGCCAAAATTATGAAAGACATCACTGAGCGCAAATAACTCTAGCAAACCAGACTTACCAGTACCCGTTTGCCCAATAACATAGACGTGACGGCTTCTGTCGCCTCGGTGTAAGCCAAATTGATAGTTCATGCCCCTAAAATTAGTAAGACCAAAAGCGCTGATCTCATCGTCACCTGCAGCATCACCAGTTATAACCGGTAGTTTTGAAGGCGGCTCTGCGGTTTTTGCATTTGCCCACACAATACTTGGTGTTTCAACATTCGTGTGCGGCAAGTGATACACACTGGCAAGCTCTTCAATATTTAAAATAAAACCATGGTCGATAAAAAATCTTGTGGTGTAATGGGCGATGTCTTCTCTTTTAAAGCTTGGTTTATGTAGCTTAAAGCCATTTAGGTTGGTGCTATTAAACTGCTTAAAAGCGCCTACAATTGCTTGTAGCCTATGCTTCGCAGTTGACTGGTCATTGCCGAGATAGGCAACGCGAATTTTAATTTGATACCCAAGTTTTTGCGATTTCTTTTCTATCTCTGAAATGCGTGTTTTATCTCTTTCGGAAAGTTCTTTTTCTCCGCCTTTGCCCATTTCGGGTGGTTGCCATAAAGCACCAAGCATTCCAATGAGATATTTGCCGAAACCCCCTAAGAAATCGACATTTGCTTTGCCAGATTTAATGCGGCTTGCATAGCTTGAAGATCGCTTATGCCAATCATCAGCAATTGGGCGGGCAAGCACTTGAATCCACATTTCTTCATTGTCGTCTTCTAATTTTGAAAGCGTGGCGGTAATTCCTGCTAATGGATCTACCTCAAAGCTTTGAAAAGTTTTAATTGGCAGCACATCAGTATCTATAAGAGATAATTCGCCAGTATATACTACTTTATGATCAAGCTGTCGCTTTGTGTAATCTTCGCTTTCTTCATAAATTTGCACGGTTGGATATTGTGCATAAATTTGTCCTTCAACAAAGTTTTGAAGATGTTTTGGCGTCCACACATAAAAACGAATCAACTTCCCTATTGAAGCGATTTCAAAGCTAATATGCTCTTGCAATCCCCCACTTGAGCGAAGTTCTTTTTTATCTTTTAAAATACCGTGTAGGCTAGCAAAAAGCTGTTCGGCAGCTAATTCTTTTTTATCGTTTGCTCGAGGAATCTCTAAAATGAGCAAAATATGCTCAGTGTCTTTTAGAGAAGCTACTTTTTTGTAATTTCTCCAGGTGAAGAAAGAGATAACACCGAAGACTGGTAACCAAACATACCATTGAAGAATAAATTCAAAAAACCAGGAAAAAAATGAACCAATCATTACTAGTTTCTATTGTGGCCTAAACGGCGTATAAGCGCAAATACCACCCTTTCTTTTTAGCTTAAGTTAAGCTGCTACTTTTTCTTCAGCAAGCGTATAAGTTGCGCGAGCAGTTCGCTTAAATTGCGGCTTACTCTGAAGATTCAAAAGAATAGTCGTTTCTTTTACTTTGCGGTGTTTCAAGACTCGCTTAACGATTTCGTCTCTGTGAAGCGGCTCGCCTTCTTTCTTTAGAACATCGGCAATAATATCTGAAACTGTTCCTCGGCTATAACCCCAGTCGCTTAGTGCGTAAATGCCGCGACCGATAAGTACAAATCGCTTGTCTTTAATAAGTTCGTTGTGGATAGCCTGCATAGTTACGTCTTTTCGTTTGAAGTCAGACTCTTTAATTGCATTTGCAATTGCTGAAAAGTGCATTGGCTTATTTTCTTCTGAAAGAACAGCAAAAATCTTATCGCGAATATTCTTTGGATTTACAGTTGGCCATTTTACAAGTCCCCACATATCTTTAAGATGTGTAATTTGCTTACTCACCATAGCAATTGCTTTGACGTGATCCGGGTGTTCATATGATAGCTTTTCGTCTAGTTCTTCAATAGTAAGAGGTTTCTTATTCTCTTTTACTGCTTTTACAAGCTCGTCTACTTTAGCTTTAATTTGCTTCTCGTCGCCATATTCTTTAATGCCAACGCTCTGGTAGTAAAAGTCGTTTTCATTCACAAGAGCGAGTTTTGGCGCAACCTCACTAATGAATGCAATATGAGCTTGTTCTCGAGGTCCAGCTTTTGAATCAATATGTTTTGCAAGATCAAGCGTGCGAGCCGTACGCCCAAGCTCGTGCAAGTGACGAATAAGATGTTTTTCTAGCTGAGCAACTTGTTCATTGCCTTCTTCGGCAGTAATTTTAAGACGAATAAGCACGGCTTTTTCTAGCTGGCGTACTCGCTCTCTGGTGATACCAAGCAATTCCCCAATTTGCTCCAGCGTTTCTTTTCGGTCATATAGTCCAAAACGGCGTGCAATAATTTCACGCTCACGTTCACGCTCGATTGTTTTTAGCACATCAGCAACCAACTCTTTAATATCTAGAGTTTTTTCGGTGTTTTCAGGGGTGCTCATATATTTTCCTCTCTATTCAGTCATACTATTATTTCTAGGATTCAGACGTCCCCACCAGTCGTTTATCCGTTCAATATGTATTCACTATAAAACAAAAAATTTATAATGTCAAACTATATCTTTCTATACTTAATTATAGCACAAAATAGACAGACTATGTAAAGTCTGTCCTGAGGCTTTTTAACCGGTGTTTTTTATGAAATAAAATGAACTATTTCTTTTTCTTCACTGTTCTTTTGCCCCGAGCCTTTTTAGCTGGCGCTTCTGCAAGAATCTTCTTTGCCTGTTCGTGCGTTACATCTTTTGGCTCAACATCTTTTGGTATTTTTGCGTTTTTAGTGCCGTCAGTAACATATGGTCCAAAACGACCCTTTAACACCTTAATGCCATCGCCAAAATCAGCAATATTTTTCTCGGCTTCAGCTTTTAACTTCTTTGCATATAGTTCTTTTGCTTCATCTAGGGTAATTGTGTGCGGGTCAAGTGGTTTAATGCTAACAAATAGCTTATCAACTTGAATATATGGCCCAAATCGCCCAATGTTCGCCTTAATATCTTTACCATCTTCAGTTTGCCCCACAACTCGAGGAAGCTTGAACATCTCTAGCGCTTCTTCTAGTGTTACAGTCTCTATTTTTTTGCCAGCTGGCAGTGGCGCAAAGCGAGGTTTTTCATCTTCGTCATCTGTGCTGCCGAGCTGTAACATGGGTCCAAATCGCCCAAATCGAGCAAGAACTGGCTTATTCGTCTTTGGGTCGGTGCCAATTTCTCGCGCCTGCGCAACATCACTGCGCTTAATATCGCCAGATTTTTCAATGAGCGCATGAAACGGCGTATAAAAATCTTGCAACATTGTATTGCGTTTTTGCTCACCTTTTGCGATGTCATCAAACTCTTCTTCAACGTTGGCCGTAAAGTCGTAGTCAACAATCTGGTCAAAATGCCCAGTTAAGAAGTCGCTTACTACTTGACCGCTTGAAGTTGGCACGAGCTTTCCTTTGTTTGCCCCTGTTTTTTCTTGCTCAATATCACGGTTAACATTGTCTTTTTGCAGGCGCAGAACGATCACGTCGCGCGGTGTGCCCTCGCCTTCGCCTTTTTCAACGTAGCCTCGCACTTGAACGGTGTTAATGATTGTTGCATAGGTTGAAGGTCGTCCAATGCCAAGATCTTCAAGTTTTTTCACTAAACTTCCTTCGGTGTATCGTGCTGGCGGACGAGCGAATACTTGCTTGGCCGTTGCTTCTTGCAAGGCAAGATTTTCGCCAGAATGTAAAGGTGGCAGTAAAGAATCTTCTTTTTTATTTGCACCATATACTTTTAAGAAACCATCAAAAAGCACAACTTCGCCTTTTGCTTCTAGCGTTTCGTCTCGGGAAGAAATGGTAATTGTCACAGTTGTTTTCTCCAGCTTAGCTGGCGCCATTTGACTAGCTAATGTGCGACGGCGGATTAAATCATACAATTTTTGGTCGTATTCATTGCTACTCGCCTTTTCTAACCTAACATCTGTTGGGCGAATTGCCTCGTGCGCCTCTTGAGCGTTGGCAGATTTACTCTTATATTTTCTAAATTGATGATATTCTGCGCCAAACTCACCCTTAATATAGTTAGTCATTGCGCCAAGTGCTTGATCTGCTAAGTTCACAGAGTCGGTTCGCATGTAGGTGATTTTTCCATCTTGATAAAGCTTTTGCGCCGCAGACATAGTGGCTTTTGTACTAAAGCCAAGTCGCGCATTCGCCTCTTGCTGCAAGGTACTTGTTATAAACGGTGCACTTGGGCTGCGAGAACCAGGGCTTTTTGAAATGTCTGAAACAGTAAACGCCGCACCTTTTAAGCTTTCTAAGAATGATTGAGCTTCTTCTTCAGTTTTAAGCCGTTTTGGTAATTCTGCTTTCATAATTGTGTCGCCTTCAAGCAAGAATTCGGCAGAAATTTTAAATTCAGATGAACCTTCAAAATTTTCAATTTCGCGCTCGCGCTCAACAAGTAGTCGCACCGCTGGTGATTGCACGCGTCCAGCAGATTTTCCGCCAGGAACTTTTTGCCACACTACGGGCGAAAGCTCAAATCCAACCAAGCGGTCTAAAATTTGCCGTGCTTGCTGCGCTTGCACTAAATTCATATCTACTTTCCGTGGATTTTCGATAGCTTTTTCAATAGCACTTTTTGTAATTTCATGAAATACGATTCGATTTGTCGTTTTTGGATCAAGCTTCAAAACTTCACACAAATGCCATGCGATAGCTTCTCCTTCTCGGTCTTCATCAGTTGCGAGCCAAACGATCTCAGCTTCTTTTACTGCTTTTCTAAGCTCGGCTATGGTTTTTTTCTTATCAGAATCTATCTCATACGTTGTTTTAAAGCCGTTCTTTACATCAACTGGTGGCGTGCCATCTTTCGTTTTCTTCGCAATGCTTCTAATGTGCCCAACACTTGAAAGCACATGAAAATCACTGCCAAGATATTTTTCAATCGTCTTGGCTTTTGCCGGGCTCTCTACTATAACTAAATTCTTTTTGCTCATGCTTTACTTTCGCGTTCTAGCTAAACACAAACACCAATACTACGCAACTTTTATGGTTTTGTAAATTATTTTATTGCCCACTGGTTTGCGCCAAGTGCTCGAATGACGCCTTTTATCTCTAGCATAGAAAGCGTTTGATTAAACTCGCTGGCGTTTAGGTTGCTTTTTATAAGTAGCTCATCGCCATCGCGAATACCTTGTTTTAGTAAATCTAAAATAGTCTGTTCCGTTGGAGTGTCGCCTAATAGCTGAACTTGCTCTTTTTTAAGCTGCGGCTTTAAGATTTGTAGCACATCATCTGCGCTCGTAATTGGTTGTGCACCTTGTTTAATAAGCGCGTTGCAGCCAGCGCTTAGCGGGCTTGTAATATTTCCGGGAACGGCAAAGACGTCTTTTCCTTGCTCTAGTGCATGATTAACAGTGCTTAGCGTGCCACTTCGCTCGGCAGCTTCAACCACAATAACGGCGTCGGCTAGCCCGCTTACAATGCGATTTCTAGCTAAAAATTGATGAGGAAGCGGCGGTGTGCCGGGTTCATATTCGCTGATTAATGCCCCACCACTTTGTAGGATCTCTCGTGCTAAATTGGTATGGCTTGTGGGATATGGTTTATCTACTCCGTTTGCTAGCACGGCGAGAGTGATACCTTTTGCTTCAAGAGCAGCTCTATGGGCGATACTATCTATTCCAAGCGCAAGACCGCTAATAATAATGATGCCGTGTTTCGCCAGATCATATGCTAGCTTATGTGCGACTTCTTTACCATATGCCGTTGGCTTTCGTGTACCCACAATTGCTACTGTCTCCACTCTGTTTTCTGGCAATCTGCCAATAAAATGTAACTTTTTAGGTGGTTTAGCAATAGAACTTACTATCTGTAAGTAATTTCGTTTCTCTGGTGGTATTGTATTGATTTTCATTGGAATTGTTTCAAAAAGTATTGACAATAAGTATATTGAGTGTTAGTATGGTTGACGGTTGGTTGTTACTATGTAATGACCAAACGCACCTTATACCCCCTATTCTAACTTATGTTAGAGTGCGTGCAATGCTTGTGTATGAGTTTACTACCCTCCACTCTTCACTATTTTATGCCTTGCGCGCATACTAACCCCTTTAACCGGCGGACCTCTTAATTGTGTGAGGTGGGTCACGCTAATACCCTTATAGGGTGGGTTAAAGGGTAAGATGGCGCCTGAGCGATGCCCACCCTTGCTCAGGCGCTTTTTTGATTGTTTTATATATTGACAAAATAGTAATTATAATATATAATTAAATTATGCTTAGGTAATAACGCTTAAGCTGTACCTAAAGGAAGTACTATGTCGTTTATCGGCTTTGTCTTGGCTGTTCTGGTTGTTGTGACGCTGCTTGCTGCGGTGATCAGCTTTGTCGCAACATCGGGAAGGTTCGCCTCTCCAGTTATGGGACTGAGGAACCTTTCTCTGAGCTTCGTGTTTTCCGGAGTCTTGGTGTATGTTTTGCGCCAAGAAAACAGCGTTGACTATCTTGCCAAACAAGATGGGGTGTCTTGGGGTAACCTTCCCGAGGCTGCCTATTTGGCGCCACTGCTTACTGGCATCGTCTTGATGGCAATCAGTGGTGCAGTCGCCTTGGCAAGAGCAAGGAAGGATACCTGATGGACTTCAGCTGGATGGTTCCAACAGTCATCGCCGCTGGGGCGCTGGGTATTTCTCTTGAGAAGAAGACTCCGTTTTGGGGTCGAGCTCTCGCCGGGATTGTTAGCGTCGGATTTGCCTATGCGGCAATTCAGTCGCTTGCGACTCCCGATGCCTGGGTTTCGTGGCTAGGAATTATTCTGGCTGTCGGAATTATGCTCTGGTGGCGCCGGGATCGACCAGGCTCGTCTGATGATGAAGGCGACGAGTAAAAAACAACAGGGGTCTGGGGACGATGACTTCCGTGCTTTTAAGCACGATGTATCATCCGTCTCCGGCCCCTTTCAACTTTTTAAACCTTAAAGCTTGTTGCTTCTAAACTATTATTTAAAAAATTACTAATCAAATTTAATACCTCTGGGTTAATAGTTTTTTCAATAATACTTACTTCATTTTTACTGAACCTGCTGAGTACAAAATCAGCGTCATCCATTTTTTCTTGCAGCTCATTCCAAATACCAATACGAATACGCCAATAATCTGTACCAATGTGCGCTGAAATGCTTTTTATACCGTTATTCCCTGCGTCGCTGCCGCCTTTGCGCGTTCGAAGCGTGCCAAATGGCAACGCAAGTTCGTCGTGAATAACCAAAATATCTTCGTTTTTAGCTTTATAAAAACCTTTTACAGCATGAACAGCTTCACCACTATTGTTATAAAACGTTTGCGGCATAACAAGTAAAGTCTTCTCTTCTTCACCGTTATATTCGGCGCATATAGCTTTAAACTTAGTTTTTTCTTGCCATTTTAGATTGTGCTTTTCTGCAAAATCATTAAGCATTGAAAAGCCAAGATTATGACGTGTTTTTTCATAATTCTCACCAACATTGCCAAGTCCAACAACTAATTTCATCTTAAGAACAGTATAAACTATTGAATATTAATATAATTATGATATAATAAATAAGTAGTACCTTTTCAAACTCTAAACTCGAGGCGGCTTATGGCGTTTTTTTATGTACTTGCTGTTATCGTGGGGGTCGCTATAGTGCAAACGGCCTTTGTGCGTTGGATAACTCGGAAGGTGGCAAGGCGTCGCTGGGCCGGCGTTGCTCCACAGGCTCCAAAGACTGGACAGATGCTCATCTTCGCTTTAGCCAATCTGGTGTCGCTCATTATTGCGGATAGTTTACTCGGAATGCTGAGCTGTATCACCATAGCAATCTTTGTAAGTTTGCTGATGTGGCTTGAGCTGTACTACTTAGATGTACAGCACATCAGACAGACGGGCGTGTCTTTTTGGAGGATTTTGTAATACTACAACAGGGGTCGAGGAGGATGATTTCCGTGCTTTTTGGCATGATGTATCATCCGCCCTCGGCCTCTTCAGCTTCTAATATTTTCCGCTGAGTCTTTGCTTGGCGGTTTTTAATTTTTGGCGATGCCTCTTTACTATTTCAGGTTCTTTTTTAAAGAAACTTTTCTTTTTACTCGCTTTTTTATCAAGCTCTTGCTCTCTTTTTATTTCCTCTGGTGTTTTTTGTGGTTTGCTTGACTTTTGAGTTTTTGGTGTTGTTTTATATGATTTTGATTTTTTACTTCCTTCTAGCAATATGTCACGCGCTTTTAAAAGCTTTTGAAACTCTTTAGCGGCTTCTGGTGATTTATTTCTATCTGGGTGAACTTCTCTTGCTTTTTTGCGAAACGCCTTTAAAATTTCGGCTTTGTTTGCTTCAATATCAACCCCGAGAACTCTATATGGATTCATAGCCTCTAATCTTTATGTTTTAGCTGCTTGTCGTCTCTGAAACTAAACATAATTGGCGTACCGCTAAAATCGTATTCTTCGCGCAGATTTCGCTCAAGATAACGCTTATAACTCCAATGTAGAAATTTTAAATCTGAGCCAAATAACACAAACCATGGCGGCGAAACATCTGTCTGCACAAGATAGCGAAGCTTTGGGTGGGTATTTTTGAGCCCTGCTGGCGGATGCTTCATTAAACAGCGCTGCAGCACCTTATTCAGCTGACTTGTCTTCAGTTTTGTTTTGCGCCTTTCATAAATTTGCAAAGCAATATCAAAGAGTTTTGTGACGTTTTGTCCAGTTTCAGAGCTGGTAAAAATGAGCGGAGCCCACGGCACGAACGTAAAGGTGCCTGCAATTTGCGGCGCTAAAGCATCGCGCGTAAAAGCATCTTTTCCTTCGACGCTATCCCATTTGCTGACTACTAAAACCAGGCCTTTGCCTGCTTCTTTGATCATGCCGGCAAGCTTTTGGTCGAGCTGAGTATTAAGCTCGTTAACATCCATAAGCAAAAAGCACACGTCTGAGCTCTCAATAGCCTGCAGGGTACGTAGAACGCTAAATTTCTCTATCCCTACTTCAATCTTGCCACTACGGCGCATACCGGCCGTATCAAGTAGCTGGATTTCTTGCTTTTTGTATTTGACAGCGACATGATTTACATCTCTGGTTGTTCCTGCAACGTTAGCCACAATCGCCTGTTGTTTGCCGGCTAGTGTGTTAAATAAGCGACTTTTGCCGACGTTCGGCCGTCCAATAAGGGCAATTTTTAAAACGTCATCGGATTCTTTTTCTATTTGTGCTGGAATGTGCGCGGTAATTTTTTCAAGCAATTGCTTGATGCCTTTGCTGTGTTCTGCGCTTGTGCGCACGATGGTTTTTATGCCTAGTCGCTTAAATTCTTCATTTTCAAGACTGCCTTTTAAATCTGTTTTATTCACTGCAAGAATAACTGGCTTTTTACTTTTAAGCGCCTTTTTGGCAACATAACGATCTTTGTCGCTAATATGGTTTGTGCTATCAACTGTTACCAAAATAACGTCGGCGGCGTCGGCGGCTTCGGTGATTTGCTCTTGAATAGTGGCTTCAAACTCGTCGTTTGGATCTTTAAGGCCTGCGGTATCAACTAGCCAAAAGTTATGGTCGTTAAAGTTTACTTTGCCTAAAACGCTGTCTCGGGTTGTGCCTGCTTCTCTGGCAACGATTGCCTGTTGAGAGCGTACTAAACGGTTAAAAAGCGAACTTTTTCCAACGTTCGCTTGACCAATAATCGCCACTGTTGGCAGTTTTTTACTCATCAGCATTCATTTTAACAGATATGAAATAAAATAGCACCCCTGTTATGAAAGAATGCTATTTCGCTGAATGCTCCAGTTACTTTTAACTTGGTGTGTTGTTGAGTGTTGCATCAAAAAGATTTGGGTCTTTACTGCAAACCCTAACAAGGTCTTTCTATACTTTTGCAAGAGTCTCATTTTTGTGTGCTGGACAGCCCGATTGTAGTGATAGTTCGGTGGGATATCCACGAGCGGCCGCCTCCCGTATTGCTTTCTCGCGCACTGCAGTCCAGTTGATAATCTTGAGCTTATAGCCGAACAGCCTATAGTGCTCCAGCTGTTCCTTCGAAATGCCACTAGGATAGGTCATGAGACCTAACTCTTTTTCTGCCGCTGATGCAACCGCATTGCCATGAACTGCAATCATTCCTAAATTTTGAATAGTCTCAGGGTGTCTAGCAACGATCTCTAGCCCCTGCTTTGTCATATTATTTTCGGCAGATTTTACTGCAACGACATAAAGAAAGTTGTTAATTACCCTGAGACCGTGCTCTACTCCACCGAATCGTAATTCTTCTGGGCTTTTCTTTGATATACTGTGAAAAAATCTCTCTGCGGCTTCTCCGTAGCAATTTTGAGTGCCAGGTTGGGTTTCATATTTAATAGTTTGTGGCCAATTTTCTGCAGTTTCTTCGGCTACTTTTTCAAATTCTGTAAATACTTCCTTTGACATAATTGCTTATTTTACAATGAATATATTACTTTTGCAATGTAGAGTATTCGCCCGATTTCAGGCTTTTTGCAGCAAGAGAATAGTTTCCGAAAGTAGTGCGGTGTAACTTTTTCACTTTATATCCTAGCGCTTCAAATGTACGTCGGATTTGACGATTACGGCCTTCGTGCATGCTAACCTGCCACTCTCCTCGATTTTCATCTGAAAGACGCGAAAGATTGAGTTGGCTTTTGCCGTCCTCAAGCTCAATACCATGGTTGTGTATCATTTGTTGATGGAGCGGCTCAAGCTCTTTATCGAGCATAATTTCATATGTTTTAGTTTTGTGAAAGCTAGGGTGTGTCATTTGATGTGCGAAATCGCCATCATTGGTGAGTAGCAAAAGCCCAGAACTATCTTTATCGAGCCGACCAACGGGCTTTAAATGGTGGAGTTTACCTGGCAATAGTTCATAAATTGTTGGTGTTTCGCCTTGCCTTTTGCGTGAGCAGACGTAGCCTACCGGTTTATTGAGAGCGATATATTGAAGTTCTTGCGAGCTAGTAATCTGCTTACCACTCACGGTGATTGCATCCTGCTCGCCTACCCTTTCTCCTAAGTTGGCAAAATTGCCATTCACTAAAACCTCACCTGAATCGATGAGGCCGTCAGCCTCTCGGCGACTTATGCCAAGCTGCAAAGCAAGGTGTTTATTTAAGCGAGTTTTTTCTGCCACAATACGTTCTAGTATAGACTATCGCTGGGTTGGAGGAACTGGTGGACGTGGCGGTGGTGCCACTGAATCACTGTGTCCTACTGCAGGCGGTTTTGGTACATTTTCCGACCCAGGTGCTGGAGTGCCAGCTGGTGAAGGCGGAAGATCGGCTTCTTTGGCAATTTCTTTATTGATGAGCTCGTTGATATCAACTTTTTGCACGTTTGGGTTATTTTCTAACGGCTGAATAACTTTTTCGCCCGATCCGCCTAGTGATGGTGGTTGCGGTGCTGAAGGATTTTCTGGAGCTTGAGGCACTGGTGGGATCGGAGGAACTACTGTTGATTGCGGTGGGGGCATGGTAGGTCCGGTGGGTGGTGGAGTTGGCTGTTGAGGAGCTGGTGCTGGTGGTACAGCAACTGTTGTTTGCGAGCCGAATGCAGTTTGTGGTGGCGTTGCCGCCGCCGGTGCGCTTGCTGGCTGTGCTGCGGGAGCTGCCGGTGCAGCTCCAGGAACATCACCAAGCACTTCATGTACTGCGCGAATGACGTCCTCAATACCTACTTGAGATTTAACAAGATAGCGATCAGCGCCAAGCTTTTCACCGCGAGCACGCTGCTCTTCCGAGCTGAGCGCGGTCATCATAATCACTTTTATGTCTTTTGTTTCGGTTGTTGAGCGCAAGATATCAAGCATATCAAAACCACTAATTTTTGGCATCATGACGTCGCTAATAATCAGTGCTGGACGCTCTTTAATTGCCATGGCAAGCGCTTCTTCGCCGTCGCCTGCGGTAACGATGTCATATCCTTCTGCTAGTAATCGTACACCGTATATTTCTCGAAGACTTTTATCGTCTTCAACTAACATTACTTTTATCATATTACTTCCTATTGTACGTTGTTATTTTTAAAATTACCATAGCCCTTATGTTTAATAATTACACAGCTGGTGGCGGTGTGTCGTGCATTGTGGTAATTTGCGGACCTTCTTCCTTTTCTCTTTCGATGCGGTCAACAGCAGTTTGGTGATCAAGGCGTGGAACTTCAACAAAGAAGGTGCTACCTTTGCCATATTCGCTTTCCACCCAAATTCTTCCGCCCATTACTTCAACTAAACGCCGGCAAAGATAAAGCCCCAGACCTGTGCCGCCGATTTCTCGCGTAGATGAATTGTCGATACGATAAAACTTTTGAAACAAATGAGAGACGTCTTCTGGCGGGATGCCAATACCACTATCTTTAACGCTTACCTTTACATGTTCGTTATCTCCGGTAATATCAACAGTAATACTTCCCTCTTTGGTATATTTAAGGGCATTTTCAACAAGGTTTGAAAGCACTTCTCGCATATGGTCGGCATCTACTTCAGAATAAAATACGGGCGCGAGCTGCTTTTCTTTGGTAGTTGAGATATTTGGTTTATACATAAGGGCTAGATTTTTTTCTTTCGCACTAATCATAAAACCGTTAACAACATCTTGCGTAAATGCACCAACATCAATTACTTTTGGATGATTAGTAATTCGCCCGTCTTCAAGCCGAGAAACATCCAACAAATCTTGAAAGAGCCGCCCAAGGTGCTGTACAGACTCTTGCGCTTTACCAATATAGCCACGTGCCTTATCATCAATTACGGCAGTGTGAGGATTTAAGGCTAAGCCAAGATAGCCTTCAATAGCTGCAATTGGTGTGCGCATTTCGTGGCTGGCGGTTGAAATAAATTCTGCCTGTTCGCGCTCCTCTTTTTTCTCTTCAGTAATATCGCGAAACACAATAATACACCCTGAGCCAATTTGCCCAACCGGTGAAACGTGAACAGAAACAAGGAGCCTTTTGCCGGAGTTTGTTTCAAGCGTTAGGTCGTTACTGGCCGATGGCTCATTCGTTGCCAGCGTTTTTTGTACGACGTCTTGAGATGGCTCAAGTGCTTTGCCGTTTTTATCTTTTAGCTTTAATACTGACCGATAATCAAGCTTCAACGCATCTTGCTTACCCCAGCCAATAGTACCCTGCGCTGCCGGGTTAATAAGTTGAATAACGCCCTGGCCGTCTACAGCAACAACACCTTCATCAATAGCGTTAATTACAATCTCAGACTTATTTGCTACCTGGCTTAGTTCTTGCGCAAGTGCGGTGTAGGTTTTTTCTTCAGAGCTTTCTTCTCTGTTTTTCTTACGCCACAAAAAGAAACTTGCTACAAGCGGCAGTTCATATGCCAAAAGAAAAATAATAAATTGCTCAGTACTATTAATAGTATGAAGAAACACAAGATCGGCTAGCAAGTAGCCGTTAATAACAACACCAACAATTGAAAGAATGTACACGCCAAATAGTCCGGCAAATAGTCCAATTAACATCCAAAGTGCAATAAATGGCGAGGTGGTAAACCCAGTATTAACAACTAGCAATCCTACGGTGGTGGCAAGCAAGCCATAAACACCCGTTGCCACGGGAACGATATATTCTTTTGCAATCCACTGCCGACCAATAAAGCTTAAAATGGCGGTAATTCCTGCCAAAATGGCAACATAAAGCGGAACAGAAAGATTATTACTTTGCAATGTGTCGCTTGCAATAAAACCAATGCCGTAAAGCAATGCAATAGCCACGCCAACAAACATGGTGACTTCGCAAATACGGCGATACCAGAACGGCGATACAGTGATAGGTGGTTTTATAGGATGTGCCCTCCCTTTTGTTCTTATCTGTATTATGCCGAATTTTTGGTTTTGAGTAAAGGTTTATAGATGCTAAAAAGAACTGCGCACCGCAGAGCAAGAGACTGATTTCTTGCTCTGCGGTGCTTACTGTTGGGATTAGTTCTACGCGGGATTGCCGATTACGGCACCTTTTCCGCGGAGAACCCTTCCCCACCATCCACGCAGGCGTCGTTTCTGCTCGTAGCTCATGAAGTTACGGGCTTCGAGCGGCGACGCGGACCGCGAGGGTGAATGTTGAAGTGGAGCTGGAACTCATCGGGATTTGGGGGTGCGCCGCGACGCTCACCTGTCATCCCTCGAAGTCGCTGCTTCCAACCTCTTTTACGATTAACGCTCACTGGTTCCTCCTCTTTGTTTGACTGGTTGTTTTTACAAAGACGATATTCCCTGCCAATGAGATATACCCATTATAGAACTCTTTTAAAAATGCTCAAGTTTGCGTAGTTATTTTTCATGAATGTATAATGATCTGTAATCATGACGAAGCAACCGAAACTAGAAGAAATCGTTAACCATAACAAACCTGCTGAGCCGAATATTGAGGCAACATGCTCTAAAGATCATCCGCTCACTAATGCAGCAGGTAGGTTTCTGAAAGAAGGTTTGCAGAGTGATGGCAGCGGCATTGGCATCGATCTAAATCATTATGATAAAAAATCATATGGTTCTGAGGTTGAGTTTAGTCTTGCAAAAACCAAAGACTGTCTAGTCATAATGAGCGCGATCCTCCTGAGGGATGGACGAATTGGTAACCCTCAAATTATCGTCAACTCACCAGAATATAAGGAAGAAATTTATAATGGTAGCGACGACGATATTATTGCCATCAAAGGCAAAAAGATTTCATTTTTCCTGGGTGCTGATGGGCAGTTTGTAAGAACGGTTTCGTTTGGCTCAAGCACAAGTTACGAGCCATATTCGGCGGTTATGCCTGATTGCTGGGGCGAGCCTTCTGTGCCTGAGGTTTCTCATGAAGGATTCTTAGTTGAAAGAGAAATTTCTGACGAAGAAAAAGAACTTTTAACGGTATATCTTGAGAATCCGTCTGATATTACAACACTTGCTTTTGCAACAAAGTGCACCGATGAAGATAGAAAAATTAGAGAGCAGAAACGACAAGAAGTTCTTGAATGCGTTGCCACGAAAAGACAGCACGAAGAGCGCTTTGAAGAGTTAAGCAAATCTCACGGCACTCGCCCATTTCCATTTGATAAAAAGCCGCTTTGAAAATAAAAAAGACTCACTTGTGAAGTCTTTTTGGTGACCAGAATCTCTATAGATTGGAATCAGTTGCAAAAAGAACTAATTGCATTTGGTAGGCTTTATGAACATGCTATCACCCGGAGTGCTACCCCTTCATCAGGCTGAGGACACCAAGAAAGAATATAATAGCTTGAATATAGCCAGCTATAAATAGAAAGTATCCACCCAGCCTAAAGATCTTATTCAGCCTATCATAAAGAGACTCTTTCTTTTTTGTCTTCTCCGCTGAGTCTTTAATTAGCTTATAGTGAAGTTCACCATCTTTTGTAATTTTCACGAGCTCTTGGCTTGTAAAATTTTCTAAAGTATCGGAAGAGACTATATTAGGGTAATTTTTATACAACTCTATTTCGGCTTTTGTTTTTTTCTTCAATGCAATCAAGTAATGGCCGTGGACAGTGTGTGACAAATACGTTACCTCATGCCACCTTGATAGTAATAAAAGAATGATTGAAACTAGCCATGAACTTACAGCGGCAACCACAAAATAATAATGTAAGTGTGTTACGTCGCGTGAGCTATTAAATAGAATGCCAATAAAAGTTAACAAAAGAGAAATTGAACCCGCCGATAGTAGTATAATTTTATCGTCGATAGATTTAAGGGTAGACCTATAGAGTTCACTGAATGTGTTGTGGTTTTTGATCTCTTCTTGAACTTGTTTGCTGGCAGAATCAACTGTATCGGCAAGATTTTTCATAACCATTGGACGGGGTAACTTAGAACTCATATTTAAATTGTACAACTCCTGCACTTATTTAAACAGCTAATGGGGGTGGTATTGCTCAACATCTGCTGTATCTCTACGTGAGGACCAAATATACCCCTACCCCTCTTTGCATTATTTATTCTTTGTACTTGGTGTTCGCACAAAATTTTATTTTTTTGGTTCGCACACAATGCTAACTTGCATCGGAACCCCAAATACTTTTTCGGCAACAGCTTCTATAATCGCTTTGTGTGCCGCAGTATCAAATTTATTTTTGTGAAATATGAATTTGAAATTCACTAAAAGTATGCCACCCTCTATTCTCGCTGTACTCATCCGAAGAATATTGCCAAGCATTTGATCAGTGGTGCTAACACCTTTCCATACAGGCTTCCATTCGTCTAAGCTCAAGACTCTGTTGGCGGCTTGCTCCCTAGTCACCGCGTTTACTTGTCTTGCTATGCCCTTTAATAGTGTTTGCCATTTTTGATTATCCGAAGCAACTGCAACCCACAAACTCTGAGCAGCTCGTGACATTGCTACGTATTGAATTCTTTTATTTTCACATTCGAGCATTTTGTGTTCAGTAATTTTCAAATTTAGAGTCGTCGAGTGATTAGGGCAGCCACAGGCAAGTGTTTTTTCTCGCAATGCATACAGAACGCCATCATACGTTTCACCCTTAACGCCGTGAATAGTTGAGAATACTAACCTAACGTTTTTATAGATAGAATGATAATCGACTGGTTTTTCGTTTTGAGACACAAGCATGTTGGCGATAGGCTGATCATTCATCGCTATAGCAGCGTAATCGCTCTTAATTTCATCAGTAATATTGCTCGAAAGTGCCTTGAGCTGCCACTCGCTTATTTTAGAAAGTTTAGAAACCATAGGCTCATCGTCAGAAAGTTGAGACTCGATTGTTAACAAATCAGCATAAAGAGTCTTTCTATAGCTGTAGGGGTAACTTTCATCAAGCCCTAGCTTGCTAAGAAGCTCTGCTTTCATAGATTCGAGGCTTGAGGCGTCGCTTAGTTTGTATAATGTTCTCTCATATGCCTTAAACGCATTATACCTATCCCCAACGGTTAAATGGTAAGCGACTCTCAATATCCCTCTTGAGTGAGCGTGGTTAAACTCTGCGGGCTCAACTTTTAGGTTAGGATTCTCGACGCAAAATGCTCGATATTGAGCTGCGTCTTCTTTACTCCTTGCCAATATCGCTAAACGTAACTCACCCTCGTTGTGAGGATTCCTGACTGAAATATGTTGAGCTAGATCATCAACAATCGTTTTAAAACGTAAGCCCGCATCATTATCTTTAATGCTCCAGTTGATGATCTCGACATCATCTGTATAATTCGAATTCTTAGATCCATATGCGGGCTTTATGTTGCCTGATATCGTGAGTGAGTTCAGTGCGTTGCAGATATTTTGACTGCTCCTGAAAGTTCCTGAAATTTCATGCTCCAGCCAATTATCATCAGCAACCTTTTGTGTAAAAAGCTCTGGGCGAGCAGTGTTCCATTCATAAATCGCTTGTTGCTCATCTCCAATCATAACGACATTCTTTAGGCCGTTCTCTATCAAATGATCAAGAATTGCATGCTGTATCTCGGTCATGTCCTGAGCTTCATCAATAATAAATATTGGATACCGTTTGATAATGCTTTTAGTAAGATGGCTAGAGTTAAGTAGAACTTTATATGCGAAATAATTAGCATCTGCTTGCGAGACCAGACCTTCTTTATGCTTCGTTACTTTATAAGCTCTAAGTGCTTGCACATACTTTGACTCAACACCACCATTATTAAACCAAGGAATGCTGGCTGCTTTACTACCCTGACGAATAGCTACTGTCACTTTACCGTTATTACCATATTTCACATGCCCAAAGTTTGGGTAAATCCGATCGTCAATCCCATAGTAAGTTTTGTCAAAAATATAGCCGTAATCTAGATTACTGATACTATTGAACCTATTTATAATAGTGCTGTCCTTTGACTTGAAAGTACTAAAAGGCTCTCCTACGAGTTGTGGTCTGCCATTAGGAAAGTCCATATAATCTCCGCCATGCAATAAGAAAATATTTTTATTTAAAAATGAGTCGATAGTTTCGATAGAGTGAGGGTGGTTAATTAAGCTGGTGTTACCTCGTGATTTTTGCAGTTTAGTTTTAATTTCATCTTTAGCGACATTTGTATAAGAGACCATCGCCATTCCTTGCCATGGCTTAAATATCGTCTGCCACTTGTCTGCGATACTAATGCAATATTCGGTGATGAGAGTTGTTTTACCAGTTCCTGCTCTTGCTGATATTACCTGTAACCCAAGGCGAGGTAGTCCAGAACTCCAAAGACTATCGTTCTGCTCTACCGTTAACTTCATCGGTTGCACCTGTCTCTGGTTTTTCTTCTTCGTCTGGCGTTATAACAAATTCTATTGCATCTCTTATGTACTTCGGAACTGTAAATCTAGTTTGATCAGTTTCTGGTAGCAATGCTTCATATAAATAGTATGAATAGTCAGATTTTGAAGTTAAAAAAGCACTGTTCGTTCTTGCATTACCTGACCATTCTGCTTCACTAACTAAAAGTGTTTGTCCAGCTGGTGGTCTAGTAGACTTCTGTTTCATTTTTTTATAGCTGAGTAGTGGGTTCGAAAAATCTAAGTAATCACTAACGAAGTCGACGTTAACTTGAGTATCACTCGAATTACGAGCCTTACCTAGACTGCTTGTCAAGAGGCTTTGCATATCCACATTCCCGACAGCACTTAATAAGAGTTCAAGTTCAAATGTGCCAAGACCCTTAAAAGTTTTCTGTGTTCCAGTCCCCGTAACGTTTGTAGCTTCTGTTTTCTTAACGAGATCGGCCACAATAGTGGGCATAGTATCTGGATGTGCATCATCATCCGTAATGAATGCACAGCGTAAAGGTAGGCCGCCTTCACCGAATAGTGCCTCAAAGTGATTAAAGCCACCCTTGGCACCTAAAATCACGATCTCAACACCATTCTCTCTTAAGCCGCAGCCGATCATCTCAGAAAAACGCTCAAGTAGGAGTGCCTCTGTCACACCCTCAACAAAAATGACAGAGTTTGCAAAGAGTAGTTGGGAGCGAGTGACATCTAAGAACTTATGTAAATACCTCTTGTCCTCATCTTTTATTATTTCAGACAGATGGGAAGGTTGACCACCTATATTCTGTTGGGGGTGACTCATAACGATAATTTTGTCGACGTCACTCTTTGCAGTAATTGTCGGCGAATGTGAAGTTACAAATATTTGATGAGAAGTAACCTTGTTCAACTCTTGGAAGAACGAGTCCTGTAATTGGGGGTGCAGATGAGCTTCAGGCTCTTCAATCACAAAGAAGCGATGGACATGAGCCGTCTCTTCGCTTGTACGAGATAGAACAATACTTGAGTATATGAGATTATTAATTCCAAGCCCGTTACTGGAGAGGTTTAGCTTTGAGGCACCGTGAATCCCATGCTCTAAAACAGCTTCTAGCGACCTTAGTAATTCGTCATTTAAATTTGTGGGTGCAAAGTGCAATACATCTTCTGGGAACTTATACGCACTAGCATACTTAGCAAAATTTTTTCCAGCAGCATGCTCGTGTTTGTTACCATCCGTAGCCTTCTCGAGTAATTCTTTTGCCTTCTCTTTTAACTCGGGCGGGATATCTTTCAACTTTTTATGGTCGCCATGTCCATAAAGTAGTCGTTCAATTTCAAGCCCGATTCGCCTTCGATCCGTACTTAGATCACGCAAAGGTTCAAGATATATCGATTTCATATAGTCCAATGATTCGGGACTAACTGGATGAGAGAAATCTTTCCCCCCACTGATGTCTCGTGATTTGTAAGTAAACCTTTTTTTGGCCTCATCAAAACCAAAGTTAACTTGATATCTAAGCTTGAAGATTCCATACTCATCGTCCTCAGAGTTTTCATTAGTATCAATGTCATAGAACATGCCAGGAACATCGGTATTTTTCCGGCCGTGAAAAGTAGCCTCAAATGATACGGTAGCTGTGTCCACATCACCCAAAAGCCTAGAGACATCTTTATGCTGAACTCTTATGAAGTCTTCTTTTTCTTCATAAGATCCGATGCTAAAAATCAATCGCAGTGCATCAACTAATGCACTCTTGCCGCCATTATTTGGCCCTACGATAACATTAAGGCTTGGATTAAAATTAAAAGTAGCATCTCTCAAAACTCGGAACCCTTTTACCGTAAGACAGCTTAAATAAAAGTCAGGCTTAGAGGGTGATGTCGTTTCTGTTTCTGCACTACTTGTCTTATTTGGTGATGGTGCATCTTCCATGCTTAGTGAGTTCCTGCTATTTAATCATAATGTAACTACTTAAACAGTAATTGTAGGATTCATTATAGCACTAGTCTCTCGACCTGACCCCTTAGGAGTCTAGCTCAGACTCTATTTCTGCGAGTATCTTAAAATAATCGCAAAGTATCTTTATTGATTCATCATCGAGTAAATTCATTATAAGTTTTGCTGAATATAGCTCTCATAGTCATCTTCGGTATATAACATCTTTGCTCGACTGTTTGTGGGATACTGAAGAGATTCTGGTTCATATCTCTGATAGATGTGGAGTATTGGGCTAGGGTCGGATATAACCTCTGCTTCCTGCCCAGAAATCTGATCTAGTATTGTTAACTGTGCTTTGGCGGCCTCTTTTCTGTGTTTCACATACTTATCATAACGAGCTTCATAGTCACTTAATAATGGCTCACATTCTTCCCTAAATTTACTTGTGAATTCTGATTCTAATGCTTCTAGCTTTTGTTGACTGACACCTTCATTGAAAAGTCGGTTTGTAATTGTGTGTATGCTTGGATCTCCGAGTTTGATAGTACGATGACAGTCTGCATATCTGTCTTGATTGCTCGAAAGATATTTTCTATCTTTGAGGATAGTTGGGCTAGTTTCAGCAGGCCCTGATGATGAACTTAAATAATAGTAGCCACCGAATAAGATGATTATGACAATAACGCCTAAGGCAGGATATACGTAATCAAGTAACTTATACATAAGAGTAGTATAACACACATTCTATGTTTACTCTGTAGATGTTTACTATGCACTGATTTGTAATAGAGTCATGGTTAACAAAGTCTTATCCAGCAAAGAAAAGGCAGAAAAAGAAATATTTGCAAAAAAATTCGGTAAAATCTTGAGTGATGCACGTAAAAAAGCTGGTTTAACCCAAGAGCAATTGGCAGATAGAGCTGATTTTCACAGGACATATATTGGCTTTATGGAACAGGGTGTATATTCACCCAACCTCTACTCGCTAACAAAAATAGCTAAGGCGTTAAACATAAAGCTTTCGGATTTGGTGAAAAAGCTAGATTAAAGAAAGTTAAGATGCTAAGTGCTGACGCATACGAAAAGTCTTATGGTGACGAGAAGTATCGTGAAGCCAAAGATTATACAGACCTAATAACAGCTTTGGCTGGCGATCTTGAAGATGTAGAGGCTACGTATGAGAGAAAAAAGTACGGGAAAAGAAAGCGTAAGTTTGAGAAATCAGATCATCGCGAGAGTGAGTTCCATCAATCAGCTTTACCGCTTGAGTATCAACTTGATACAGCAATCAACAGTGTGAAAACCTTTATACCCTCCCCTCAAGAAGAAGTATTCATAGGAAGAGTTTACAAAAAATGCTACAAGCTAGGCTGGAATTACACGCCAGCAAATCGCTTAGAGTTAAAAATACGTAATGTTCGCAGAATCATCTTATGGTTTAAAGGCCGGTACAGTATGGAGCTTCGGAAGAGATACTGGTATGAAGATGGGGCGATATATATTGGTGATGGAAAATATGTTGGATTACCCGACGATACATTTACATCGGCTATTGCAAAAATACTTTTTAGAAATCCAAGTGTAGAATGGCGGATTCCTGATTTAATCGATGAAATTGCGATGGAAAAAGGCATAGCACTACACTCACCCGAATTTGATGTAGTTGAATACGGATTAGTTAAGAGATGCTGTCAAACAATTAATGATAAGGTTTCGACTACCAAAGGCCAAAAAGTAAGACTAGTTGACTGTAAGGTAAGTAGGGTTAAGTTAAACACAAAACTTTTTCATATTTTGGATAGAATTACGACAGAATAAGCTATTTAACAGGTAGTCATACAGGTGCTATTAAGTGCGTTGCCTAGCTTACGATGTGAGTATGAATAAAGTAAGACGAGGAACATCGACTCAACAAAAGAGGTTAAAACTCCTCTTTTGCGGTAAACCTCCCACACTATACTATCCTGGTCTAATTTCAGTTTTTGGGTTTCAGCTTGGTTTGTTATTGTCTCAACTCGCCTACTGGCAAGGTAAGGGTAAAGATCCGGGCGGTTGGATCTTCAAAACAGCGAAGGAACTGCAGAAAGAAACTGGCTTAACAGCTGCAAACCAGAAGCATGCAATAAAGTTAGGTAAAAAACTTGGCGTTCTTGAAGTCATATACAGGCAAACGCCCCGTAAGCGGCACTATAAAATCTTGTGGGAAAAGGTTGCTGAAATTGTTACATACGAGGCTCCTAAGTACGGACTAAAGGTGTCAGTCTCGGCTATGAAGTTGGCTGATAATAACCCAACTAATACAAAGATTACCCAGAATACTACTTCAAAAACTGTTCAGCCTAAAAACCAGATTGGGGAAATAATCAAAAATCGTTGGCTTCCGCGAGGTAAGCATAATGGCTGATGATTTGGATGACCAAACTATTATGTCCGTAGCAGAAGCAAGAGAGATAATGAGCAGGACTACTCACGATATGACAGATACGGAGGTTGTAGATCTTGTAAATAGCCTACGTCTTCTAGCCAGTGCATTTATCAAAGCGGTTCAAAAAAGTAATAAATTCAGAGTAAACATAGCGTATAATAGAGACGAGAAGTTGGAGTAATGGTTCTAATATGTTTTCTATATCTTACATACGCGTATCAACTGAGGAGCAAGTACATGGCACAAGTTTAGAGAGCCAAGAGCAAGCCTGTTTTGAGTTTGCAAAACGAAACGGCCTAAACCTGAGCCGAGAACATATTTTTCGCGAAGAGGGTGAATCCGCAAAAATGCTTGACAGAACACAGCTGCAAAATATGCTTGCCTTTGTAAAAGCCAACAAGGGTAAGATAGATAGCTGCATTGTATGGAAAGTTGATCGCCTTGCTCGCAAGAGCGAATATCATCACGCGATTAAAGCTATTTTGCTCAAGTATGGAGTGAAGCTTAGATCGGTTACTGAGCCGATTGACGAAAGCCCAATGGGGTCGCTAATGGAGGGCGTCCTAGCCGCTTTTGCTCAATTTGATAACGATGTTCGCACCACAAGAACAATAACTGGTATGCGTGCCCGAACCCTGCAAGGAGGTTGGCCGCACAGAGCAACATATGGCTATAAAAACACGAAAAATCAATCAGGCATAAGCACAATTGAACCCGATGAGAATGAAAATATTGTAAGGCAGCTTCTGCTAAAGTTTGCTACAGGAGCATACAATGTTAACCAAGCTGTTGATTTAGCCAAACAGCTAGGCATTGTTTCTAATTTGACTGGCAAACCCTATGGCTGGCAAGGAATTAGACATATACTTAAAAATCCGCTATACGCGGGCTTTATTAGCTCAAACTTTACTGACGGGACATACATCAGAGGTATCCACGAACCTCTGATAAGCCCAGCCACACACTATAAGATACTCGCAATTATTGATAAACGCCTAGATCGCAAAAGCAGGAGTGCAAAGGAAGATTGGCCGCTTCGTGGGGGATTTCTAAAGTGTCTTTATTGTAAATCTTCCCTAACAGGTGGTGCCCCAAAAGGCCGTGCCAAACACTATCCTCGTTATAGTTGCCCGAAATGTAGAATCTCGGAAGAAGTGAAAGCCACTAGCAAGGATCGTAATAAAGCACACACCGAGTTTGCGTGTTTATTAGCCAAAATAAAGCCTCGTGAAGACGTTGCAAAAGGATTTAGGGAAATTGTACTAAGAACATGGAACAATGACTACAAAGATACTGTAAATCAGAAGCAACGCATTGATATACAGGTTGCTAACCTACAAAAGAAGAAGTCAAAAGTTATAGATTTATTTATAGAGGACAGGCTGTCAGACGAAATAAAAACCCAAAAACTTAAAGAAATCCAAGATAGTCTTACTGATCTTGAGCTTCAACGCTTGGAAATAGGCAGTAATGTAGCCAATAAAGAAGAGATTATAGACAGTGCTGTCATGTTTCTAACCGAAGCTGATAAGTTTTGGCAGCTCGGCAATTTAGAAATACGAAAGCAAATACAAGATATGATATTCCCTGAGGGTTTATACTACAGCTTTACTGATGGTTTTGGAACCATAACTTTAAGCAAATCACATCAGTTAATAGAAAAAGTCACCTCAAAAAGTGACTTAAACCCTAATTTGGTGACCCTACCGGGAATCGAACCCGGGTTACCAGGATGAGAACCTGGCGTCCTAACCGCTAGACGATAGGGCCATAACAGATGTTAATGTAGCAAATTTAAAGAGGTATGTCTAGCTATTGCCACGTAACGGTTTGGTTGGTTGGAATGGCGGTGATCCAGGTTTGTCCACGCACAAGCGGAACTTGCTCGCCTTTTTCGTTTAAGAATTGGATCTGCTCTTTGGTGCCAGTCTTTTTCCATGTGCCTTTTACAACTACTCCATTTTGGAAAATGAACGCTTCGCCGCTGCCGGTGGTTTGCATTTGCTCTCGCCAGCCATCTTCAAAACCAAGCTCGGTTGGCACTTTTATGGCAATAGCAACTTTAGGCGTAATTTGCCCTTTTTCACGGTCTGTGTGCGGCTCGCCGCCTTGCGAGCGTTTGTAGTTATTATTCTCGGCATCGTAAATATAATTTACGTTATAGGTTGCGCTTGAAACGGTAATGTTAATATCTTTAGCTGCTGGATATTTTTTTTGTGCTTTTTTGATGTTTGTTTTTGGATTTTTAGTTACTTTTTCTCTTGGGAGCCCTTTAAAACTAGATGATTTGTACCCTTTTTTGGCATTGAGCTCGTCTAAATTTTTAAAACTGGTATAGACATTGTGTGGTGCCCAGCGGTCGTCTGATCGCCAATATGTGCCGGAGTTAAAAAACTCGTCGATATCGCGATAGCTGCCATTTCGTACTTCTTGTAGCGCTTTGTAGCTGCCACCAATATGCGCAATGCTAGCGTCATATGGTGCTGCCCATTCAAGAAAGTATGGTCGTAAACTGCGAACTGGTCCGATTAGTTGCGGTTTGCTTTCTTGATAAAGTGCTAGAAAACGAGTAATGCCACCTTCGGCAATTGCTTCATAAACAACGCCAGCTTCTTTAAGGCCAGATTGTGGTCTTGCATCTGGGCTGTTTTCAATCATGATTGCAGTAACGGGCTGCTTGGTGGCTGCTTCGTCTGAAGCCTCAAGCCCCGTAAGTGGTGAGTAATATTTTTTCGTGTCAACAATTTTAGCAACAGTATCTGAAATGCTTGGCTGTTGAAATTGAGCCATCATGGCAAGTAGTGCAACGCCAGTGGCGATGATAATACCGAGTGAAGCAAAAAAATAACGGAGTCCCCTGTCGTCGTGAAGGAACTGATGCAGTTTTGTCCAACGTTTTGGTTTTAGTTGCATTACATAAGCAATTATAGCGTACTTGCAAGACGAGCAATAACTTTTTCTTTGCCAAGTAGTGCGAGTGTCTCGTTAAGCTGTGGGCTAAATTGTGCCCAAGTGGTATAAATTCTAATCAGGCTAAAAAGCGTGCCTGGCTTTTCGCCGGTTTGTTCAAGCAGCGTGTTTAGCGTTTCTTGAATAGCACTTGGAGTAAATTCAGTTTGCGCTAAAGCTTCTTTTGCGAGATTTAACAGTTCTTCTCTTCTTTCGGCAGAAAGCTTTTTAAGTTGTTTGCTGTTTTCAACTAGGCTCATATCAACTTCTGGTTCTGTGAAGAAATAACGTGTAAGCGCTGGAAGATCGGCGAGTGTTTTAAGACGGTCTTGCGCAAGAGCTAATACATCTCTTTTGTATTCTTGGTTTGCGTTTTGTGCTTCATTTGGCCAAAAGCTTTCACTTCTTTTTTCTAGTTCATCTAAAGAAATTTTACGAATCCATTGACCGTTGAGCCAAAGAAGGCGTTGTTCGTCGAAGCGAGCACCAGAATGCTGTACGCGCTCAAGGCTGAATTTCTCAACTAGTTCACTTTCGGAAAATACTTCTTGCTCAGTACCATCGTTCCAGCCTAGTGTGGCAAGAAAGTTCATTAAAGCTTCTGGCAGGTAACCTTCACGCTTATAATCGAGTAAATCTTTCGCGCCGTCGCGTTTTGAAAGTTTTTTATTTCCACTTGCACCCATTACAAACGGTAGTGTTGCCATAATTGGCGGCTTGATTTCTAATGCTTCATAAAGATTAAGGAATTTTGGCACGCTGCTAATAAATTCTTGGCTGCGAATAACATGTGTTATTTGCATTAAAGCATCGTCAACAATGTGGCAAAAATTATAAGTTGGATAACCGTCACTTTTTATAATAATAAAATCATCAATTACCTCTTCACCGCTCGAAAGCTCGCCCATAACAGCATCTTTCCAGGTATAGCTTTTTGGCTCAGACCTGAAACGTAAAGGCTGGGAACCATCCCATTTTGGTGGGTTTTTGGGGCGGTGATTTCGATATAAAAATGGCTTCTTTTCGGACTTTGCTTGGTCTCGAAAAGCTTGCAGCTCTTCTGGCGAATAAGGATCAGCATAGGCTCGCCCGGCATCAATTAGTTTTTGCGCCCATTCTTGATATATTTCAAGCCGTTTAGATTGCTGATATGGTGCAAATTCACCACCAATGTCTAGGCCCTCATCCCAAGAAATACCAAGCCAGCGTAAACTTTCTTGAATATGATCAATGCTACCTTCTACCTCGCGGGCTTTGTCGGTATCTTCTATTCTTAAAATAAATGCACCATTATTTTGTTTGGCAATGAGCCAAGAAAAAAGTGCTGTGCGTGCAGCACCAACGTGCAAAAGCCCAGTTGGGCTCGGGGCAAAACGAGTTCGTGTCATGCCTCTATAGTAACAGATAGAGTTACATGCTTACAGCAATGTGCTCGATTTGCTGGCTTGTAAGTGGCGCATTGTTGCTTTTAAGAACGTGTAATACGCCGCCATTTACCCACACAGCTTTATTGCCATATGTATAAATCGTAAGTCCTTGTTTGCTGCGGATTTGATAGTCGTCACTTGACTCTTTTGCAACAAAATTATCGAGTGTTGCGCGTGAATCCCATTCACTTGATGTTTGAGTAATGGTATATTCTTGGTTTCCAAACTGGGCTTTATAATCTGCCGTTACTTTATTATCGTCGTAGGTAACTGGACCGTTTAGCGCGTAGCCTTGTGGCTGATATTCTGGTAGTTTTGCGTTAACGCCAGTTTGCATGGCAGCAATACGCATTGAAAGATTAGGCATGCTGAGATATGTCAAATAACCTGCGAGCACAAGCAAAGATAAACAGACAGTAATAACACTGGCGGTCCGCAATTTACTTGGAGAGACATCTTGTGCTTTTGCTTTTCGCACTTTTTCAATTGTGACTCTTGCAGCGGGTGCTTTTTCCATTTGTTCGCGAATGAGCTGCTCTTTAATTGCTCGCGATGAAACAGCCTGCACTGGCTTTTTTTGCGCTGGTTTAGTTACTTTTACCACCTCTTTTTTTGCTGGTGCTGCTACTTCTTTTTTATGTATAACCTCAGGATGCTTAGCAAATTTCGTAATTTGAGGGCTTCTGGCATATTTTTTGCTAGAACTTGAAACAGCAATTTTATGAGATTTTGCCGCAGCAGGTTTTTTTAGTGCGGTGCGCTTGAGCGTTTTGGAACGCTGTGTTTTGCGGTGCATGGTTTTTGCAGTTGTTCTTGGTTTAGCTGAAGCAATGTCTTGCGCCACTGTTTTTTGTATGCTACTTACAGACTTTGTTTTTGCCGCATGATTTGCGCCTTTTTCAGAGACAGCTAAGCCAGTCGTCGCGTCATATGTGCGACCGTTGATGATAATTGTGTGTTTTTTACCCATATTCCCCGCTATTTTTTCTGCTCATGCTTTTAGTGCGTTACTTCTATCCTAGAAGTATTTGTTAAAATACGCAAGATTTTTACTATAAATTGCTATAATAGACTTCATGCACCACCACTCTAATTCGAAGCGTCAAATCGCTATACGGTCTTTTACTTATGGCGTAATGACTGCAGCTGTATTTGCCGCGGCAGTTTTTTGCTTATTGATCGTGCTTGGTTATCAGTTCAATCAGTCGAGTGGCAAGCTCGAACAAGGCAGTCTTTTGCAGTTTCGCAGTTTTCCAAGTGGCGCTAACATTTCAATTAATGGTCAGATGCAAAATTTTACGACGCCAGATAAAAAGAATATTGCGGTGGGCGATCATACTATTTCTATGCAACGTGAAGGCTATAATGAATGGTCAAAAGCGATTCATTTACGCCCCGGTGAGCTTATGTGGCTCAACTACACACGCTTTGTGCCAAAATCTGTTGTTACAGAGGAGGTAAAAGAATTTAATGCGCTTAATAATGCGCTTGCTTCACCTAATAAAAAATATTTTGCTTTGCAACAAACTCCTTCAACCAAGGTTTTTGATATATATAATCTTGAAGACGAAAAGAAGCCAAAATTAGAAACAGTTTCTCTTGCCGATGGTATTTTGCCTGAAAAAATCCAATCATCAGAAATTACAGACTGGAGTAACGATAGTAAGTATTTTCTTGTAGCATATAACAAATCAAGTGCGCCAGAATATGTGTTAATTGACAGAACGAATCCAAAAAAAGCAGTTAATATAACAAAAAAATTAAACATTAAAATCGACGATATGCAGTTTGGTGAGGATGGTGGCAATATCTTTTTTGTCCGTAGCCAGGGTGATATTCGCAAGATTGATTTAGGTTCGGGTACGATTTCTGAGCCGCTTGTTTCTCAAGCTACTGACTTTGAGATGTATAAGTCAGACACAATTGCTTTTGGTGCGCTTAACGGTACAAAACGAGTGATTGGTCTTCATAAAAATGGCGATGAAAAATCAAGAATTGTTCATACGCTGCCAAATACTCAGCCAGCGGTGAAGATCGTTAGCAGCAGTTATTTTGGTGATGATTACCTTGCTTTCTCGAACGGTTCTGAGGTAGAGATTATAAAAAATCCGCAAGATTCTAAAAAAATATTTGCAAGCTTTGTACTTAAATCGCCTGCTCAGTGGCTACAATTTTCAGACAATGGGCGCTTTATTGTTGCGCAGCACGCCAATGAACTAGCAACATATGATTTAGAGTATAACCAAACACAACATATCGCACTTGAAGCAAATAAAACACCAACAAAACCGGTCGGTTGGCTTGATGGCTATCACCTTTGGGATGCATATAGCGGTCGTATCTCTATGATCGACTTTGATGGCACAAATCGCCAAATCATTACAGATGCGCTACTTGGATATGACGTGACGCTAAGTTCAAACGGAAAAAGACTCTTTAGTATTGGCCAAAATAAAGCTACAAAAAAACCTGTCTTTCAAAGTTCACAAATGGTTATTGAAGAATAGTATTAGTTACTGAAACAGACGCTGCAAGACTGTCGGCGAGTTGCCAGATATATCTTTCGGCTCCTCTTTCGGCTTTTCTGTTGCCTCAGGCTTGCTTGCTGCTGCTGGGTCTGGGCTAATTTGCTTTGCCATTACAATCAAGCGCTTTAGGGCTGTTCCTGGTGGATCACAGGTAATAAGAGTCACCATCGGAACGTCTGTATCAATAGCCAGCTTACTCACCTCTTTTGGATCGATGATCTCTTTAGAGGCCACGCTATAGGTGTAACGAATACTTTTATAATGAATATAAAAAGTATCACCTTCGTTAAGTTGGCTCAACTGCACGAAAACAAATTTATATGCACCGTCATCAAACACATCGTTGCTTGAATGGCCCAAGATTGGCATGTTGCCTACTTGACCTGGCTTAGCATCTGCGCCAGGAATTGGATAGTCAACCACACCTTTTTTTAGTGCTTCTTGCACGGCCGGCTCATTGTAAGAGTCAACGCCAAAAACAAGTGGGGCATCAACATTAATTTTTGGAATAATAAGGCGCGGCTCAGGCCCAACTTTAACATCTGCATTTGGGTCAACCACAATATTTTGCGCATTGATGTTGCCAGGGCTTATATATGCTTGCACCTGGGCGATTAGCAGGCGGTTAAATTGCAAGAATGTAAATACCAAGCCAACGCAAAGTGCGGTTAAAATTGGCATAAAATGGCGGCTTTTTCGCACTGCTTTAGCGCGCTCTTGTGCCTTGCTAAGCAGCTGATTGCGGATCTCATTAGTTGGCGCTTGCTCGGCTGGTTTGTCTGAAGAGATAATTGACGATACGTCATCGCCAGGCGTCGCTGTGCCCGCTGGCTTGTCTTTCATCTGTGTTAAATAGTAACGCTCGTAATACTGCTGATAATACTGCTGCCAGGAACTGTGATAATTTTGCCACTGCTTCGCTGCAGCCGCATAGGCGGCGCTGTCATCGTGAGACCTGTCATATACTGATGATTTTTCATCAGTATCAGTATTTTTATTCTCACTTGCCTCTTCTTTGTTTAAAGGGGCTTCATTTTGCTCAGGCTGATTGTTTGATAATTGTTTGTCTTTCCAGCCTGATTGTGGTTGATCAAATGTATTTTCTTCTGATACTTCTTCGTGTTCTATTCGCAGTTCACCGTCTTGAGATTGCTCTTCATCTTCGCTCTCATTACTATCCTCAGCCTCTATAGCTGCTGCCTGCGCCGCTTCTTTATTTGGCGGATCGTTTTTATACGCCTCTTCTATTTTTTGGCGTGCAAGATTAGCCGCTGCATCGCGACCTGCAACGTCATCTGTTCGCTGATTATTTAGAGCATCATCAGCATTTGCAGAATTTTGAAATGGTGTTTTAGGCATAAAAATAGATTCCCACTTGCTTTTATTGTACAATTTCTAAGAAGTGATTGCTAGATTGCTTATAATTTAGGGCGAGTGGCGGAATTGGTAGACGCGCGGGACTCAAAATCCCGTTCCTTCACCGGAGTGAGAGTTCGATTCTCTCCTCGCCCACCAGATTACTGATTTAACTCATGTAATTTTCTGTATCAATCTTAGCTAGTTTTAAAATATCAGCACACTCCATTTGCGTTAGCTCCACTACTGTTTTTCCAGAGTTCTTAATTGCTTCGTCAATAATGTATGTACCAGCTTTATAGGCAATCCAACGACGCCCATCTGGGTGGCTAAAGGTGTATTTCTCCCATACAATCGCATCATTTTTATCTATAATTTCTTGTACCCAGTCAGCGACGTTATCAGGATATTCACCGTATGGTGGCTTGCTGCCTCCGTAGTCTCGCTCAAAAACTGTTGCTAGACCTTCCAATATACAGTGGTCGAGAAACTTAACATGAAAAATCGGAATATTAAATCTAGCTGCATGATTCATTTCATGAAAAATGGTTGCTTTGATATTACCTAAGATGATTTTTAAACCCTTATCATCAAGGGTCGGATTGAAGGCAAGCTCAACAAATTCACTGTTGTATGCGCGCCCATTGTCTTGAGTCTCGGGGATTAAGCTATATTCACGGGGTTGCACAAAGAAATTGATATGCTTTGACCCAAACGGCAATAGCTTACTAACCTCCTTGTGCGCTGTTTCAATTTCAGCAATGTACTTTTTCTTAAAGCCAGGATCGATTTTATACGCAGATTCAGCAAAGTGTATCTTCATTTGTTACAGATTATAACAGCTTAGTTTTCCAAGCTGCATTTTTCGTTTATATTCTTGTTCGGTTTGCGATATTTCTTCAATTATATTTTCGAAAATAGTATTCATCAGTTCGTCATTTCTATTTGCAGTGCCGTGTCGCTCTTCCGTAAGCTTTTCTTGGACCTCTCTTAAAGAGGCTCCCGCTCTCGCGCAAACATTTTCTGCGCCAATAAGTGCTATATGATCGTGATAATATTTGCGATGGTCGCCTCGAACCTTCGTTTTTACTTGCACAGGAATCGCCTCGTAAGGTGAATAAATTGAGAAAACAGCTAAATCATGTGCTTGTCGGCCATTTTTAAAATCATCTTTTATATCTGCAGGAACGGCAATAATATTTTCATTTTTTATAAAATTTCGTGAAAAGAGTGCCTGAATGGTTAGCTCAGACGCTTGCCCTACAAGATTTTCTTGGTTTAAGCGGTCAGACTTATCCAAACTCGACATCAATATGCCGTCATATGTTTTTAGCTCATTTAAAGTTTTTGTAAGTAAATCAACAATTGCGTAGTGAGCTTTTCTTGCGTCGTTTAGCACATCAATATCAAATGCCGTGCCCTCCTCGACTTTCTGTCTCATCTCAGTTATGTACGATGCTGGAATTTTAGCCTGAGCATAACGAGAGCCGCTTCTTTCGTAAAGCGCTCTTGCCTCATCGCCGCGCCCTTCTGCCATTAGCTCATCGGCGCGATTTTCATTCTGTCGTGCACTTCGCTTTCTAATTTTTTCTCGTAATGAGAGCATTTTATTATTATATAATAATTATTCTATAAATACAATTTACTCTGCAATAATACTCGCTGTTATGGCTTCGAATGGGTTTTTAGGATTCCATAGCCAATAGCAGGCGGCTTTTGTGGCGACAGAACCGCGCCATATTGCCATCGGGTTATTCCAGGGCGTTGAGCTTACTTCTCCGCCGCTTGCAACCAGCAAGTTATCATTATGCATCACCATAATATTTGCAGGATATGTGATAGTAAATTTATGCAATGCTTCAACCAAGCTGGTAATCTGCATGCTAAAAGTAAGCAATTTTGGATAGTAAACCGCCTGAAATAGCTTTTGAAGTTGAGCGAAAGAAAGCACCAAAAGTGTATTTTCTCTTGCGATAATTTCGTTTGAGTTTTGGCGAAGTAAATCAATAACGTCTCGGGCAATGACAACTGGACTGTCGGTTTTTTGAAGGAGATTTTCATATGCCATGGCGGTTTCAGAATTTTTGCCAGAATCGCCAATTAAAAGTAGCATATTTGCCCATTCTGCGGCAGCAAATAAATCAGCACCTCCCTCTTTTGATATCCCGCCAGAAGGATTTGAGGGAATAAAAACGGTATCGGTAATAGTAGTCGGAATTGATTTTTTTAAAACATCGGGCAATATAACGCGGCATTCTCCGGCGCCAATTTTTAGTGCTTCGCTATAATTTTCGGCAATTGCGGCAAAACCAAGCTTGTTGCCACCTAATATCGCCATTCTTCCAGCTCGAGAGCGTTGCTCTGGCTTGTTCCAGGCGATATCGGTAAACAGAGGCTTTTCTAGGGTCTGTTTATGCCAATAGTTAAATTGAGCGTTATTCATGCGGCAATGTTTCAACTTCTTTTACATCATGGGTGAGCATATTGTCGTTTTCATCAAACGTAAATTTGCAAAACACCTTTCTCCCCTCGAGCACCTGTGGTAGCCAATATTCATCGTCTTGCCACATGTTTTCATAAGGAATCTCAGAAAGCTTAAACCACTCAGGTTTCATTTCTTCGGTCTCGGTTGGCTCGCCCTCCCACTCATAGCAAAGATAGGCATGAACGTACATATTCCAGTTTGAGCTGTCATCATTCTTGCCAATAAAATCGTGCTCGGCGACTTTTTGGTATTTTTTTGGCGTTACTTCAATCTCTTCTTGGCATTCACGAACCAAAGCCTGTTCAATCGTCTCGCCTGGGTCAAGCTTGCCGCCAACACCATTAAAACGATTTGCCCCAAAGCCACGTTTTTTCATGGCAAGCAAAATCTGATCATCTTTTCTTAAAAATAAGAGAGTGCAAACTTTTATATTCATCTAAACCTCTAGTTCAACACTAACTGGGCAATGGTCTGAACCCATGACATCGGCGTGAATTTTGGCGTTTTTTACTTTATCTTTTAATGCGCTAGAAACTAAGAAATAATCAATTCTCCACCCAACATTTCTTGCTCGGGCGTTTGCCCAATGCGTCCACCAGGTGTAATGTCCGTTTCCTTCGGTAAATATGCGAAATGTATCAATGAATCCTGCGTCAAGAAAATTTTGAAAACCTTCACGCTCTTCATCTGTAAAGCCGTGTTTGCCAACATTTGGCTTTGGATTAGCAAGGTCATCTTCGGTGTGCGCAACGTTTAAGTCGCCGCAGAAAACAACTGGCTTTGTTTTCTCTAGCTCTTTGCAGTGTTCTAGAAAGGCAGGATCCCACTGTCGGTGGCGCAGTCCAACCCGCGAAAGATCTCCTTTGCTGTTTGGCGTATACACCGTGACAACATAAAAATTTTCATATTCAGCCGTAATAATCCGCCCTTCTTTCACTGGGTCGCCATATTTATCGGCAACGAGTCCATATTTTTTGGCAATATCATCAGTGAGGTTATTCGCAATGCTAATTGGCTTTGTTTTAGTAAAAATTGCTGTGCCAGAGTAGCCCTTTTTTTCGGCGCTATTCCAATATTCTTCATAATCTGGCAGGTCAATTTCTGCCTGACCTTGCTGCGCTTTGGTTTCTTGCAAGCACAAAATATCTGGCTGATGCTGCTGAACAAACGGCACAAAAGCGTCCTTTTTTATGACCGCCCGAATTCCGTTTACATTCCAAGAATAAATTTTCATTACTTTAATTATAGCGCGAATCTATTAATCTGCTATGCTAGTTGAGATATGAATCCACACAAACGTGTTCTTTTGAAGCTTTCGGGTGAGCAGTTGGCGAATAAACAAGGAACGGGCATTGACCCAGAGTTTGTGGGTTGGCTTGCGGGTGAAATTAAAAAAGTCACAGAGGCTAACATTCAGGTGGTGATTATGGTTGGTGGTGGCAACTTCCTTCGTGGAGCAACATTTGCTGGCGGTGGCATTGAGCGCTCAACGGCAGATTATATGGGAATGCTGGCGACGATTATGAATGGAATGGCACTGATGGACATGATTGAAAGTCACGGTCAACCAACACGTCTTCAAACTAACTTGCGCATTCAGCAAGTTGCCGAGCCATTTATCCGGCGTCGCGCGTTGCGCCATCTTGAAAAAGGTCGTGTGGTGATTATTGGCGGTGGTATTGGAAAGCCATATCTCACCACCGATACAGCGGCAACCTCTATAGCACTAGAGCTTGATTGTGATGTGATTTTAAAAGCCACAAAAGTTGATGGAATTTATGATAAAGATCCAAACAAACATGATGATGCGAAGAAATTTGAGACACTTACCTTTCAGCACGCGGTTGAAAATGATGCAATTAAGGTGATGGATAAAGCGGCGCTAGGGCTTGCTATGGAGCAAAATGTGCCTGTTATTGTGTTTGATTTAATGAAAGATGACAACATCCTAAAAGCTGCAAGTGGCGAAAAAATAGGCACGAAAGTGAGCTAGTATTTTTTAAGGGTTCTTTGCGTGTCGCGGTCTTGGTCGCGGCGTTTGATGGTTTGGCGCTTGTCGTAGCGCTTTTTTCCTTTTCCAAGAGCGATAACGAGTTTGATATGTCTTCCTTGAGTTAATAACCTTAATGGAATAATGGTTAACCCTTGTTTTTTGCGCGCGATAAGCTCATCGATTTGCTTGCGGTGTGCAAGGAGTTTGCGCGGGCTGGTGTCTACACTCCTCTCGCCTTTTTGCTTTTGTTCGCTTGGCTTTACGCTAAAACTAGCATTTGTAAGCCAAAGCTCGTTATCTTTTATGGTGGCGTATGAGCCTTTTAATTGCACATGGCTATCGCGCGCAGCACGAACTTCACGACCATTAAGAACAATACCAACCGTGAGTTCATCGCCCAGTTCGTAGTCGAATTTGGCGCGGCGGTTGGTGATTGCTTTTGGTTGCGGTGATTTTTTAGCCATAATCTTATTTATTGTAACACTAGTTAATAAAGAAAAAGGCACCCCGTCTTGGGGTGCCTGTGTTATTGCTCGAGATAGAGAATCTTCTCTTTCTCGAGCAATCTGGCGATTCGACTTCTAGGCGTCACCTTAACGCGTCCTGCGCCAAGATTAGTAATCAGGTAGCTTCTTTTCCAGAAGCCAAAAAACCCTGCAAAACCCCTTGATATCTTGATACTCTCACCGGGAGCGAGCCGAAAAATCTTGTGGGTGAAACCCCTGGGGCGCTCGCCAAACTGAGGAAGGTAAAACCCCCAGGCCGAGGCAATGCCGAGGGCGGAATTCCCCCATGTTTTGACTATCGCATCATCGTTCATAGCCTCTCCTCTCAAGTTGTTTGTAGAAAAAGAAGACTAGTAGTTATATTATAACAAAAAAATAACTTTTAGTCAATCTTCTTGATAAGAAACTATATCTATATTTCTCTTGAGATTTTTGCCAGATTTTTGCCAGCTGAATTTTTTGGACTGAGCTAACCCTTTGTTAATAATTTCTTCTCTATTCTGTTTATTTTCAAGTTTTTTAATCTGTTTTGCGAAAACTTCTGAAGAAGTAGCCGAGAAATAGAGTGCTGCGTTGCCGCCAACTTCGTGAAAGATTTCTGTATCAGCGCAGACGGCTGGCACGCCCTTTGCCATTGCTTCAATAATTGGCAAGCCAAAACCCTCGGCAGTTGAGGCGGTGGCAAGGGCTGAGGCTGAGCTAAGTAGTTCGTTATATTCTTTTTCACTGACGCCGTTATGAAATACTACTTTTGTGTTTTTGGGTATAAGTTCTTCAAGTTCATTTTTGCGTCTTGATGAAACTTTACTAAGAAGATGAAGAGTATAATCAGGCAAGTATTCCATACCTTTAATGAGCGTCTCAACATTTTTATAGGGCATGAATGATCCCATATAGACGATATCTTTTTTGGTTTTTTTGAGGTTTGCCTTTTTTATTTCACCAGTTGGGGCATTTGAAACCACGAACACAGGCTTATTAGTGAACTTATGTTGCAGAATCTCTTTTTTTGACGTTTCGCTTACTGTTGCAACGGCATCGGCAGATTTTAAAAGTAGTTTTTGCGGCCAATATGCCTGATGATAGAGCCACCAAATACCACGCACAAGCCATGGTAAATGCGTAGGTGGTTTGGGGTTTTTGTAATAAATAAGGTCTTGAACGGTTAAAATAAGTTTATATTTCTTACCTAGAGGGCCCATAGTCTGCAGAGGACTAAATACAGCGCTTGCGCCAAGTTTATTTAGCTTACGAGCGATAAAGAACTCTTTTAACGAGAATGGATTGTTGAGCTTTACATAAGGGACGTTTTTTGGCAGCAAACGAAGCTGTCTTTCGTCATGGATAATCATAGTAACGGGCTGTAATTTTGCGAATGCTTCGGTGAGGCTGGCGGTATAACGACTAATGCCGTCATAGTAATCTGTTCTAACCCACCGCGCATCTATAAACACTTTCATGGATATTACTGTAGCACTGAAATGATATAATAGTCCAAACATGAAAATTTTAATTGCATCTGACCTTCATTGGCCAACCATTAATGGTGTGGCTTCTTTTAGCCGAAATTTGGCGCAAGGGCTGGCGGCGAAAGACCATGAAGTAGTGGTCATTGCACCGAGCCAAACTGGCAGAGGCTATGAAGAGTATGACAAAAACCACGTTGTGAAACGGACTATGGCACTGCCCTTTCCGTTTTATCAAAACTTTCGTATTTCTGTAACGCCACAACGTGAGGTAAAAAAGATTATTGAAGATTTTGACCCAGATGTAATTCATATTCAGAGTATGCTTGGTATTGGGCGTGCAGCGCTAATGACGGGTAAAAAGCAAAATATTCCAGTAGTAGCTACAAACCATGCTATGCCAGAAAATTTGATCGAAAACATGCGCCTGCTTGCACCATTCGCACGACCAATCAATTACATTTTAAAAAATTATGGTGCGCGCTTTCATAGCAATGCAGATTATCTTACGTCACCAACACAATCTGCAATCGACCTTTATAAAGACGATATGAAGGATACTTCAATTCCTGTTGAGGCGGTGTCTAACGGGATTGATTTAAGCCGTTTTGCCCCAGGAAAAGTTTCAGCAGAATTACGTAAAAAATATAACCTTCCAGATGAAAATACACCGATTATTACCTATCTAGGCAGGCTTGATAGTGAAAAACATTTGCCGGTTATGTTGCACGCAGTGCGACGTGTGCTTGATGAAATTGATGCGCATGCGCTGATTGTTGGTTACGGTAATGAAATTGAATATTTAAAAGAACTAAGCGAACAGCTTGGGATAGACAAAAAAGTGACTTTTGCTGGCCGGGTAAGCGATGAAGATGTGACGAAGCTACAAAAAGTTGGCTCGGTTTTTTGTATGCCTTCGCCTGCCGAGCTTCAATGTATCGCCTGCCTTGAAGCAATGGCGTCTGGTGCGGCAGTTGTGGTAGTAGACGCTGGCGCGGTGCACGAACTATGCGATGAGGGAAAGAATGGTTTTGTGTGCAAAACAGATAATGATGCAGACATGGCAGAAAAAATTGTAATGATTTTAAAGGATAAAAAACTACAGCAATCCATGAGTAAGCGCAGTATTGAAATTGCAAAAACACACGACATTAAGCACACGTTAGCCCGCTTTGAAGCTATTTATCAGCAGCTTATTGATCAATATTCTTAGATAAAGTTTTTAATTGCGTTTGCGGCAAATTTTGGCGTTTCGTAATGCACTAGATGGCCAGTGTTAGGCTCTATTTCTAGCGTTGCATTTTGCATGTTTGCTTGTAGCTCTTTTTGGTCTTTTAGTTTTGCAATACCATCTTTTGCTCCGGCGATCAGTAGCGTTGGCAAGGTTATCTCTTGGGCTGCACTTGAAACGGACGACGAAACAGACGCTTTAAAAGATTCTTCCATTACCTGCTTATTCGCATATGAGCTAAAGTGCGTAAGGTGTTTTGAATGAATTTGGCGCCGCAGAGTTTTATCTTTTGTTTTTGCAAGATATACGCTAATGGCAAACACACTTGGTTTGTTAGCAAAATAAGCTCTTGAAGCATTTTCTGGAAGAAGTGTTCCGATCTGATAATAAGCATGACCAAGCACTTTATTGATGGTGCTTTGTGGCTTTGCAATTGGGTTAACAAGAATAAGTTTTTGAATATTTTTTGGGTTTTCTTTTGCAATATTGGCAGCAATAATTGAGCCAAAAGAATGACCAAGCAGAAGGCTATTTTTGGGCACAATTTTGTTAATAAATGCCAAGGCGAATGCGCTATACCCTGTTATATCGTGTTTGCGCCGAGTCATTGGCGTAGATTCATTAAAGCCAGGTAGATCTGGGATGATAAACGTTATTTCAGGCAAAGACCTAACAATATCCTCTAGCCCGTGGTGCGTGCCACGAAAGCCGTGCAAAGCAAAAATAACTGGGGCACTCTTCATACTACTTTCATATGTCCAATAACGAACAGTGCTGCCGTAGATTACTATTTCCTTTTTTGTAACAGAGTGGTTCATGATATGTATTATAAATTATTTTTTAGATATATATGGCGAATCTGTAATATAAAAACGCAGTAGTTCATTTGCGCCTTTTGAAATGCCAATGCGTGGTGCAAGCATGATGTCTTTAATTGAAGTTGTGCCGCCGTCAACTATTTTTAAAGGATCGCGCTGTAAATTATGCCCATAGAGATTATGCTGAATAGTTAGCGCCTGTGCTAGTTTTGCTGGTCCATTCATGAGCTGTTTTTTGTCTTTTACTTTTCTAAATCGTTGCATTCGTTTCGTGCCTTTTATTGGTTCTGCAGCACGAATCAGCACGCCCTCTCCTCTACCCACTGGCCCAGCGGTAACGTTAAAGCACCAGTGCATTCCGTAGGTAAAATAAATATAGGCTCGCCCCGCTTCGCCAAACATTGCTTCATTGCGTTTTGTTTGGCCGCCGAATGTATGGCTTGCCGGGTCATCTTGATGATAGGCTTCAGTTTCAACAATCTTTGCTTCAAGAACTGTTCCATCTTCAAGTGTTCGAATAATGTGCGCGCCAAGCAAGTAGCGCGCGGCTTCTGGCGCATTTTGTAAATATTCTGGGTCGATGAGATTAATAATCAATTCCTTCATTAGCTAGAAATTTGTCGTCAAAATGATGCTTAATTTTTTTCATCTCGGTTGCAATGTCGGCATATTTATATAGTTCTTTAGGGAAATTTCTGCCAGTTACGCAAATACTTGTTTTGCTTGAACGCTCTGTAAAGAGTGCTTCCATCTCTACCGCTGTTAAAAGACCGTCATTGACGGCATTATTAATTTCATCGCAAATAACTAGATCATATTTACCGCTCCTCACTCTTTCGAGGGTAAACTTATATGTAGCTTTAGCGGCTGCTTTATGCTCGGCCTCGCTAACATTTTCAGCGCTAATTGCACCGGCGTTAAAAAAGCCTTTTCCGCCTTTATAAAAAGTAAGCTTTGTTTTATAAACAGGCAAAATATTTTTAATAAACGTGTGCTCACCCACTTCCCAGTCTTTAATAAACTGGATGTAAGCAACTCGCCAACCGCGCCCCAGCGCGCGGCACATTAAGCCAATGCTTGCGCTTGTTTTGCCCTTGCTATTGCCGGTATACACAATAACAACACTGTCTTTTTTCTGATAATCCTCAAAAGCCATCTCTTTTTAGTTTATACTAAGTCGTGCTTTTTTAGAGATTCGTCAATCTTTGGGCGGTCAAAACCTAGAATGATATCTCCGCCGATATCTGTAACGGGAACTCCCTGAAAGTTGCCACCGACTTTTTCAAGTAGTTCCTTTTGGGCTGCTGCATCTTTTTCAACATCTTTATCTATATAAGCAACTTTTTTGCCATCAAGATATTGCTTTTCAGATCGACAAAATCCACACCAAGAAGTGCTATAAATAATTACTTTTTGTTCTGCCATGTTGTGCGCTCCTTTTTTAAATCTACTATACTTATTATACTCTATTGCTTAACCCTATTTACGCTGTTATAATTAGTTTGTACATGCCGAAAAAGAAAAGCAAAAAAGCTGTTTCTGAGGTTCCGTCTCCTGCGACGGTTCTTTTGTTGTTTGGCACTATTGCCGATACAACCTGGCGGCTGTTTGTACCAACGCTTCTTGGGGTGATTGTTGGTCTTATGATCGATAACCATTTTGCCACGAAGCCATGGTTTACAATTATTGGCGTGGGTGTTGGCGCCTTATTGGCGTTTGCGCTAGTTTATTCACAGATGAAAGGAATTAAGAAATGATCACTGCATTTGCCGAGGCAAGTTCTCCGCATATTTCGCTAGCGGCTGAAGAAGTTTTTTCTGTGTTTGGCATTCCTATCACCAACTCAATGCTACTTGGCTTTTTTGGCTACGTCCTTACGCTTGCGGTGTTAATTTTTACGGCGCGGGCAATCAAAAATGGCAGCAAAAATCGATTTGCAATGCTCATTCAATGGGGCTACGAGGCGCTCCTTGGTACAGTTGAGCAAGTTATGGGTGACAAAAAAATGGCTCGCCGGTTGGCGCCACTTGCTATTACGCTTTTCTTCTTTATTATCATGAACTATTACATTGGTATTTTGCCATTCGTCGGGCCAATTACCTGGAATGGCGTACCTCTATTTAGGGGCTTAGCTGCCGACTTAAACGTGACATTTGCTTTGGCGATTATTTCAATGGTTACGGCACAAATTTATGCAATTCGCGTGCATGGTGCTTTTGGTAATGCCAAGCGCTATTTAAGAAACCCAATCAAAGATCCAACCGGAGCATTTGAAGGAATTTTGGAATTTATTGCTGAGTTTTCTCGTCTTACTGCCCTTTCTCTTCGTTTGTTTGGTAACGTATTCGCTGGTGAAGTGTTGCTTATTATGGTCGGTTTTATGACTGGCTATGCAGCTGCAATCGCTCTGCCCCTATTCCTGTTATTTGAATTGTTTATGGGCGCAATTCAGGCATATGTATTCTTTATGCTTACCGTTGTATTCGTGTCGCTGGGCACCGTGAGTCATGATAATCATTCTTCAGATCATTCTAATGAAAAGGCGTCTCGCAAGGCGACCCCAGTTGGAAATAGTTGAAGTTTTGGTTAGAATATATAAGTAAATAATAAAAGGAGTAAATAAGAAAATGTCAGAACTCGCATTTGGTTTGACGTATGCTATTGCAGCAGGGCTTTGTGGTCTTGGTGTAGGAATTGTTGCAGGGTCAGCCGTACAAGCTGTTGGTCGTAATCCAGAAAAAATTAGTGAAATTCGTAGCTTGATGATTTTGGGTATTTCATTCGTGGATGCTCTTGCGATTATTGCAATCATTGTTGCGATCATTGCTAAGTTTATTTAGGAGCTTCATGCATGATATTGCTTGAGAGCGCGAAAGTTGTTGCCGAAGCTGCTTCTTCAGGAGAACAAGATCTTTTGGCTACATTGGGAATTGATTGGAAAATCCTTATCTTACAAGGGATTGCCTTTTTAATTACCCTATGGATTCTTAAAAAATTTGTGTATCCATATTTAACGAAAGCACTTGATGAGAGAGAAAAGACTATTGAGGCAAGTGCCGAAGCAGCAAAACAGGCAGAGGCTCAAGCGAAAGAAACGCAGGTTGAGATTAAGAAAATTCTTAAAGAAGCTCGCAAAGAGGCCGACGATATTGTAGCGACAGCGCATAAAGAAGCAACTGCTCTTGCAGCCGATGCTGAAGAAAAAGCAAAGAAGCAAGCAGCGCACATTGCTAGTGAGGCAAAAGAGCAAATTCAGCAAGATGTTCGCGATGCCAAAAAGGCGCTTCGTCATGAAACAACCGAACTCGTTGCTCTAGCGACTGAAAAAATTGTAAAGCAAAAAATTGATGCAAAAAGCGACAAAGCTTTAATTGAGAATGCTTTGAAGGAGTCGCAATAAAAATGGCAGTTTCAAGGCGACAAGTTGCTTATTACACTGCCGATGCGCTTCATCAAGGTGTTGATATGAAAGCCATCGTTAAGCAACTGGCTGCCTATTTAGTGGACGCAAAAAAGACGAATGAGCTCTCTTTGCTATTGAAAGATGTTGAAGCGATTCTTTCAGAAAAATACGGTATTACTTCAGCTAAAATAACTACCGCTCGACCGTTAGACAAAGCGCAGACCGAAGAGCTGAAAAGTTTTATTAAAGAGCAAGAGAATGCTAAGAGCGTAGCGCTTCAAGAAGCAACTGACCCTAGCTTAATTGGTGGTGTGGTGATAGAAACACCCACCTCCCTGCTAGACGCTTCTATCAGCTGGCAACTACAACAACTAAAAGCACTAAGCAAGGCGTAAGAAAGAGGAGAAAATATGGCCGAGATATCAGTTAAAGAATTATCAAAAGAGTTGCAAGATGCAATCAATAACCTTAAGCAAACTGAAGGTTTAGAAAAAGTTGGCATCGTGACTCGTATTGGTGATGGCGTTGCGTGGGTGCACGGGTTAACAAGCGCTGGTTATAGCGAGGTGCTCGAGATTGAAGGCCATGATGGCACAGTTGTTGAAGCTTTTGCCCTAAACCTTATGGAAGATGAAATTGGTGCGGTAATTTTGGGTGATGACAGACAAGTTGTTGCTGGGGCAAAAGTAACACTTAAAGGTTCTGTGCTTGAAGTGCCAGTTGGTAAGGAATTGCTTGGCCGTGTGGTTGATCCTCTTGGTTGCCCACTTGATGGCAAAGGTGCAATTAAGACCAAGCAAAAAGGCTTGGTTGAGCGCTCTGCTCCGGGAGTAATGGATCGAAAAAGCGTTCATGAACCACTTATGACAGGTGTTACAGCTATTGATACCATGGTGCCGATAGGTCGTGGTCAGCGTGAACTTATTATTGGTGACCGTCAAACCGGAAAGACAGCGATTACTGTTGATACGATGATTAACCAGGCACAACAAAAAACAGGCGTTATTAATGTCTATGTTGCGATTGGACAAAAGCTTAGCAAGGTTGCTCGTATTGTTGAGCGCCTAAAAGCTGAAGGTGTAATGGAGCAAACAATTGTGATTGCAACAAGCCCTGCCGATCCTGCTTCTCTTCTCTATCTTGCACCATATGCGGCAACAGCTATGGGCGAATATTTCCGTGACAACAAAGAACACGCACTTATTATTTATGATGATTTAACAAAACATGCTGCAGCCTATCGACAGATGTCGCTACTGCTTCGTCGCCCACCAGGTCGAGAAGCTTTTCCTGGTGATGTGTTTTATCTCCACTCTCGCCTGCTTGAACGTTCTGCAAAACTAAGCGACAAACTTGGTGCAGGTTCGCTAACGGCTTTGCCAATTATTGAAACGCAAGCTGGTGATATTTCAGCTTATATTCCAACCAATGTTATTTCTATTACTGATGGACAAATCTTCCTTGAAACAGACCTATTCAACCAAGGTATTCGACCGGCTGTCTCTGTTGGATTGAGTGTGAGTCGTGTTGGCGGCTCTGCGCAAACGAAAGCCGTAAAAAGCGTCAGTGGCAATCTTCGCCTTAGCCTTGCTCAGTTTAGGGAACTCGCCGCATTTGCTCAGTTTGGTTCAGATCTTGATGAAGAAACAAAACATCAAATTGAGCGCGGACAGCGACTGACTGAGCTTCTAAAGCAAGCGCAATATCAGCCAATGGGCGTTTGGGAGCAAACTGCTAGTGTGCTTGCGGTTACGGAAGGCTTATTCGACCGCGTTGTGGTAAAGAAAATTAAAGCAGCCCAAAAAGCACTTCTTACCGATCTTTGGACAGATAGCAAAAAAGCAATGCAAGAACTTAATAAAGGCGGCAAGCCAACTGATGAGCAGCTTAACGTCATTAAAAAGACCGCCAAAAAAGTTGCTAAAGGCTTTGAAGGATCAGAGGAATAAATATAGCTTATGGCGTCAACGCAACAGCTTAAATCTCGAATTCGTTCGGTAAATAACACTCGCCAAATTACCAAGGCGATGGAACTTGTTGCTGCGAGCAAAATGAGAAAATCCCAAGACTCTTCAAAAGCAACGGAGCTTTATTCTCGTACTGCGCGCGAACTACTCACCTATCTTTCGCAGCAAAATGATATTGCAGCGCATCCATTGTTCAAAAAACGAACAATTAAAAAAAGACTGTTGATTGTTATTACCAGTGACAAAGGTCTTGCTGGTGCGTACAACACTAATATTATGAAAAAGTACACCCAAGCCTTAAAAGAGGATGATAACGATGGTATTTTAAGTGAAACAATTGCTATTGGTCGCAAGGGCTCACAATTTGTTACCCGTATTAAAGATACTGAAATCGTAGGAGCGTATCACGACTTTGCAGACAAACCAACGGGCAATGAAGTAAAGCCAATTATAAATTCAGCCATGAGTAAGTTTATTAATGGCGATGTTGACGCAGTTGACGTTATCTATACAGAATATGTAAATAGCATGACTCAGAACGCGATGATTGAGCGAATTTTGCCTGCTGGATTCATAAAAACCGATTCTGTTGAAGAGTCGGTGCGGTTAGCAAGTTTTGAACCTTCAAGCGACGCTGTGCTAGAAGGCGCGGCAAAACGACTGATTGAAGCACAGCTTTTTCAGGCACTTCTTGATGCAAAAGCGAGCGAATATTCAATGCGCATGGTTGCAATGAAAAACGCGACAGATAACGCGACCGATCTTTCTAACGACTTAACGCTCGAGATGAATAAAGTTCGCCAAGCGGCAATTACTCAAGAGCTAGCGGAAATTAGTGGTGGTGCGGAGGCAGTGGCGTAATGAAGTTTAAACAAGAGCAATTATTTGAATCTGAAGATCTTGTAGCAAAAGAATATGAGCGCATGGAAGGATTCCTTGCGAGCGTTATCGACGATTTCGACTTAGATGAAGAAGAGGGTTGCCAAAACGCTACTGACGCAATGCTAATTATTGCCGAGAGTTTGGCGCGCACGATGGCATATAGCCGTGGAGATGTTGCTTATGATGCAGACGAGTTTGAGTCAGAATTGCTTGCGTTAAGAATTAATAGCGAAGATGAACAAGGTGAGGCGTTTAGGTTTAATATTGATGAAGAGTTCCGTGATGTTAAAGATAAGGGCGAAGTGGTCCGCTCGTTAATGGAAAGAGCGCAAGCAATCGCTGAAGCTGTTGTTTTAGAAGAAGCCCGAAAAATAACAATTGAATCTTTCAAAGAGGCAGCTGCGTAATGAGTGAAAATAAAGGAGAAAAAATGAGTAAAGCAGGAAAAATTATTCAAATTGTGGGAGTGGTGGTTGATGTTGAATTTGAGAAAGGTCAACTTCCCGCTATTTTTGATGCGCTTCGCGTGAAGCAAGATAAAAAAACAGTAGTGCTTGAAACGGCGCAGCATTTAAGCGAAACAACCGTGCGTGCAGTTGCACTTGCAAGCACAGATGGTTTAGAGCGCGGCGCTGCGGTTGAAGCAACGGGTGCACCAATCAAGGTACCAACTGGAGCTGAAACGCAAGGTCGCATGTTTAATGTTGTTGGCGAGCCAATTGACGAAAAAGCTGCGCCTAAAAATGCCAAGCTCTCCCCTATTCACAAAAACCCGCCAGAACTTACTGAGCAATCAAGCAAAACTGAAATCCTGGAAACTGGCATTAAAGTTATCGACCTTATTGCGCCAATGGCCAAGGGCGGAAAAGTTGGGTTGTTTGGCGGTGCTGGTGTTGGTAAAACAGTTCTTATTCAAGAGCTTATTAACAACATTGCTAAATTCCATAGTGGTAACTCTGTGTTTGCTGGTGTTGGCGAAAGAACTCGTGAAGGAAATGACCTTTATGAAGAAATGAAAGATGCTGGCGTGCTCGATAAAACTAGTCTTGTGTTTGGTCAGATGAACGAACCACCTGGAGCGCGACTTCGTGTGGCGCTAGCTGGTCTTGCGATGGCTGAGGCGTTTCGTGATGAAGGCAAAGACGTTTTGCTTTTCATTGATAACATTTTCCGCTTTACTCAGGCCGGTTCAGAGGTGTCTGCCCTGCTTGGTCGTCTTCCAAGCGCTGTGGGTTATCAGCCAAACTTGCAGCAAGAAATGGGTGCGCTGCAAGAGCGTATTACGTCAACGAAAAAAGGCTCAATTACTTCTGTTCAGGCAGTATATGTTCCGGCAGATGACTTAACGGACCCTGCTCCAGCAACAACCTTTGCTCACCTAGATTCAACAATTGTTTTGAACCGTGCGCTTACAGAAATCGGCATCTACCCTGCTGTTGACCCGCTCGATTCTAATTCAACTATTCTTGATCCTGAAATTGTTGGCGAAGAACACTATAAAGTAGCACGCGAAGTGCAACGAATTTTGCAAGAATATAAAGATTTGCAAGATATTATTGCGATTTTGGGTATGGAAGAGCTTTCAGATTCTCAGAAGCAAACCGTCAATCGTGCTCGTCGCATTCAGCGTTTCTTAAGCCAGCCCTTCCACGTTGCAGAGCAATTTACTGGCAATCCAGGTCAATATGTAAAGCTAAAAGATACGATTACTGGCTTTAAAGAAATTGTTGAAGGCAAACATGACAATAAACCAGAAAGTGCTTTTTATATGAAAGGCAATATTTCAGAGGTAAAAGAATAAAACATGAAGCTGGAGCTGACTACATTGCTAGGTAAGAAGTTAGACCAAGAAGTCTATGGCGTTACACTGCCAACGGCTGCTGGCGAGATTTCTGTCTATGCTGATCACGAGCCACTTGTAACGCTTGCTGTGCCTGGTGCTATTGCTGTGCGCCACAAGAAACAAGATTCTGATGATACTTTAGAATATTTTGCGATTAGTGGTGGTATTGTTGAAGTTGGAAACAGTAAAATGCGTGTGTTGGTTGATGAAGCTGATCATGGTAATGATATTGTTGAAGCTGAAAGCAAAGCCGCACTTGAACGCGCGCTTAAGTTACGAGACAATGCCAAAACTCAGGTTGAGCTTGAGGAAGCCCATGCGCTTGTTGACCGTCACGAAGTTCGCCTTAAAGTCGCCTCTTTGCGCCGCCATCGTCGTCGAAAATAGTTGAATATTGCTTAGAATTGCTCCAAAAACACTATATATAGCGTTAAAATAATGCCAAAATGTGGCATTATTTTATTTTTTGTGATAAAAATAAGGCAAGGAGTTATATATGGAGAAGAGCTCAGCAACCAAAATAGATGACTGCGAAAAGCAGCAACAAGAAGTTGTGCAAATTGGCAGTGTGGTGGCAGTTGAATTTGGTGATGGCCACCAGAGAGTGTTCCTCGTGACAAACGCCGATAAAGAATTGCCAGAAGACGCTATAGATGATGAATTGCCGGAAGAAATAGTACTAGCACCTAATACGATGCCACTTGTTCGAGACATCATTGGGCAGCCTGCTGGATATCATATTAAGCCCGTACAGCACAATAAGTCTCAAGATTTTCCTGCGTATCGTAGAGAGGGCGTGACAATTCTTGATGTAGTTTCAATCGAAGATTTTTTAACGCGTAGCAATGGCGATAACCAGCGCAATGCTGATGATAAAACCGATAAATAGAATAAGTAGACCAAGGAGTACGAGACCAAGATAATTAAGCCAGTGTATTTTTGGTCGCTTTGTTTTATGGTCGTAGCTATATTGTAGCTGACGATATAGTGCTCCGCGACCTGCAAGACCAACAACACTGCCAATAAATGGGATTATTGCGGCAACGGTGCTAACCCCAAAGATTTCCCATAAACGGCCTTTTACTACCGCTTTCAGTTTTGTGTGTGAATCAACTACTCCCTTTTCTTTCTCAGATTCGTTCATAATGAGATATGGCAGCAAGCTATAGCGAAGAGCTGCAACAATGCCAGGAATAATAAGTAGTAGCGTCCAGCCAAATATCTTTAGTTGCGCCAAGATGCTCGCCCAAAATAACCGCCAAAAACGCTTCGTTGTAGCGTGAAACGCTTCTGAGAATGACACAGCTTTTCCTTGTTCGCTTTGATTAATAACATGCGAGAACATACCGGTAAGAAAGGTTTGGATGACACCTCCAATTACCATAATAATGAGTAAAAATAGTACAGCTATAGTAATAACGGTGGCGATAATGCCAATATCTACATTACTAAAAGCACTATGACTTGATGAAGAGATAGATGAATCGCCAGATGGCTCACTTACGTTATTGGCTACTGAGCTTGTTGCCTGAAACAAAAAACCAAATAAACCAAAAGCAAGGATGACGATCGCCCATGCAAGATTGGCTTTAAAAAATCGCTCTAGCGCGTTAAACGAGAGCGTAAATGGATTTGAATTATATTTTTTTGCTGGATTAGTTGCTTTTGCCATAACACCTCCTAGTAAGTGTGCTTCTATATTGCTCTTAGCATAGCATATTATTATTTTGCTTTTTCAAGAAGCTGCCGCACTTCGGTGGTGGTTTTGCATTGCATAAGCTGTGCACGTAGTTCACTCGCGCCAGCAAATCCACGAATATATATCTTGAAAAATCGTTTCAATGGGTCAAATTTGCGCGAATGTTTTTGAATAGCTTTGTCGTAAAGATCAAGCTGAAGGTTTAATAGACCGATTAGTTCTTCTTTGCTATGGTCTTGCGATTCTTTTTCAAATGCAAAAGGATTTTGAAAAATGCCACGACCAATCATAATGCCATCAACGCCATATTCTTGTGCTAATGCTTCTGCGTGTTGCCTGTCTTGTACGTCACCATTGCCAATAATAAGTGTATTTGGCGCAATCTCATCTCTCAGTTTTACAATCTTTGCTATCTCTTCCCATCTTGCTGGAACTTTACTCATCTCTTTTTGGGTGCGAGCATGGATGGTTAAAGCTGCTAAATCTTGCTCCAATATAAATCTCCCCCATTCTTCGGTTTTTTGTGTTTTAAAACCGAGTCGTGTTTTTACACTCACTGGCAAGCCACCCTCTTTTGTTGCAGCGATAATTTCTGCGGCGAGCGAATGGTTTTCAATTAAAGCCGAGCAAGAGCCAGTTTTAATAACTGCTTTATCTGGACAACCCATGTTAATGTCGATGCCAGCAAAGCCCATTTTCTTTAGTTCACTCGCCATAAAGGCAAAATGTTCTGGCACTGCTCCCCAAATTTGCGCAACCATAGGCTGTTCGTCGCTAGTAAATTCTAATCTTCCACGCGTACTATGCTGTCCTTTGGGGTTAGCAAAACTCGTTGCATTAGTAAATTCAGTAAAATAAACATCTGCTGGTGCGGCCTTGGCCACAACATGGCGAAACACAACATCAGTGACTGCTTCCATTGGAGCCAGTACAAAAAAAGGTTTTGGTAAGTTTTGCCAAAAATTTTGCATTACGAAATCCATTATCTCATATTACGTATATTTAAAAATGAAAATGCTCGCTAACAAGTAGCGAGCAAAGGTGTAACGAGTACTATTGATGGATATCAAATTCCTCTAGTTACGTAAATCCCGCGGTGCGGAACTCTCGTGGAGCTAACGTTCATTTTTTAGTTCTATCTGAGATTTTTTATCTCAGCTTAGAGCCGAACGTGTCTATGCTCAACACGAGAGTCGCACACGCGAGATCTGGCAGTACTCTACCCAGGTGATGATCATCGAAATGATCAGCCTCCCTCCCTGCGGATAGTCTTCGTTTGGGCTTTCCCCTGCCAAACAAAGAGTGTACTGACAAGCTTGCGACAACCTTGTGGTTCATGGGAGATGACACCGACCCTATCGTAACCACAGGATATGAGGTGGTTACAGGTAGGTTGTCGCAAGGGATTTGTAGCAGTCGTGTCCTCGGCCGAGGAACACCACGAGACCTTGCTCGGGTCATTTCGTGCTCCTGTTTGAACACCAGCAGGTTATGAGGCTGATGTTGAGGAGAACTGCTACAAGTTTTGCAGAAGCATTGCGGGTGTGCGCAACACAGGAGGATCACTCCTGGGCTCCTTCATCTGTCTGGGGGAAGACAGGTGTCCTGAGAAGAAGCTACTTCTGCAAATGAATTGCGACGGTGCCCACGGTTGCCTAAACCGAGGTTTTACGTGAGCTAGAAGACCTGTCAGCATTGCGCCTTCTAAGTTCTTCCTCTCCTCTTATCCAGGGTAAAAAAATTCTCTACCCTGGCAGAAGATCTACCGTCGCAAACTTTAAAGGTGCTGCAAAGCGCGCCTAGCAGGATTTGAACCTGCGACCGCAGTCTGATTTTCGTTGACTGGTGAAAGTCTTGTATCTGATCAGACGCCGCTCTACCGCTGAGCATTATAGGCGCTAGACTTGAGGTGGGGCTTGGACTCCCACCTCAAGTTGCTGTAACACTATATCACTTTAGATAGACTAAATCAAGTCTTTTTTCAGGTCGTCTTCAAACTGTAAAATACCTTTATAATTTTTGTCGTAGTTTTCTGTATTGGGCATATTGGCATTCTTGATTTTTTGCCAAACGGCTTCGAGCAGTTTTATAAACTCTACAAGCTCGGTTTGGTCATATTCAATAACAAGTTGGCGAATTTGACCCCCCTCTTTTTCGGGCTCGACAAACTCTAAAGCTGCATTTTTCACTGTGTATTCGCTATATTGCTGCGAGTTTTCAACCATCAATTTATAGAAAAGAAGTTGCTGTTTGTATCTATGAAGCTTAATCTTTTCATAGTCATCTCTCCCCTTCCAACTAAGAGCCGGTTTGCCGGTTTTATAATCAATAATATCTATTATTTTTTCTTTAGAATTTATCGACATAACATCAATTGCACCTGTCAAGTGAACTGAATTAATAACGGCGTTTTGACCGCTAAAATTACTTTCAACTTTTTGATCTTCAGTAAAACTATCATATCTAGCATTGAGATAGGCTTGCAGGGTATCACTTCCTTTTTGCAAATAATATTCAAAGCTATTTGGTTCGAGCCTTTGCTCGCTTAAAAAGACTTCAAAATCGTGCAAGATATCTTCTAGCGGTCGGCGCTCTTTGGTACTGCTGAGGTGAAGGTGTGCTTTTTGCAGTGTTTTATGAATAGCAGAGCCAAATGCTGCGCTTGGGTGAGCAGCCTGCGGAAATTTAAGAATATTTTGCATAAAGAAACTTTGCGGTCCGCAATCGACGATATCTATGAAATTGTTTAAGTGAGTTGGGCTAATTTGATAATTAGCAAGATGAGATTTTATGAGTTCTTTAAAAGAAAGATTATTACTATTTAAAACGCTATCTTGCCAAGCATAAGTCGCCGTCTCAATCTGCGTTTTTAAGGGTTGTGTCGTCACTATTTTTGGTTTTAAGTTTTTGATGTGCAAGAAATTAGCCAGAATTGTTGGCTTTTCGGCGGTGCTTTTTAAAGAATATGAAATAGAAAGCTCGCGCTTTGCCCTGGTGAGCGCAACGAAAAAGAGTCGTAAGCGTTCATCTGCGCTTTCACCCGCTGGAGCAATTGGAATATTTGCAGGATACGATAGTCGTTGTGACCTTCCGCGACTTTTTGTTCCCCAGGTTGTATCGGTTGCGTTAACAATAAAAACACTTTCAAATTCCTGCCCTTTTGCTTTGTGCGCGGTCATAATATTTACGGCGTCAAGCCTATCGTTTGAAGGGTCGGTCTCGGCATTTATAGAGAGATTTGCTTGCTGATGCATGGCGATAAATTCAACGAAATCTTTTAGGTTGAGTGTTTTTTCTGGCATATATTCTGTGAGCTTTTGGCGCAAAAGTTGCAGAGATCGTAAATATGATAAGTAAGCATCGGGCTGCTCCCTCAGTTTTTTATCTGAAAAGAAATACTTCATAAATGGCGAAGTAAAATCGCTTTCTTTGTTGCCATTGCCAAGCAAAATATCTAAAGAAACGTCGAGCGGATGGCTTTGAGTGTCGTGCGCCATGGCAATCAGCCACTCTGCTATACTCTTTAGCTTATTGTTCTCTTCAAGCATTATTTCAAGCCAAAATCGCCTTTCTTTATGTGCTTTAAGGCTTAGTTGCCAAAGTATTTTTGGCGAAAGTTCCCACGCGGGATGCGCAAGTAGCTCTGGTAACATTGCGTTGGCATCGTCGATACGACCAATTGCAATACTATGCAGCATTTTTGCAAGTGACGTGAGTGCTATGATTGGTGGTTGCTGTAAGATATTATCTTTATGTTCATAATGCACGGCAATGCCTTCGTGGCTAAAATAAGGTAAAAGCAGTTGAATATCTTTATGAGAGCGCGCTAAGATCGCAATATTGCCCGGCTTTTCGCCGTCTTTTATGCGACCTTTAACTTCTTGGGCTAGCGAATAGAGCTCATCGTTTTGCGTTTCGTATTCTACTAAACTAACGCTACTTTTCGGGTGGTTACTATTTGCAACGAGTGTTTTATCTATATCTTGTAAATGGTTTTCAAGCCTGTTTTCGCCCTGCGTAATGACTTCTCGTGAGCGCGATAAAATAGCTTCTGAGGAACGATAATTTTCAGTAAGAGTAATTGTTTTTAATGCTGAGAATCGATCTTTAAATGAAATAATATTGCCAACTTCTGCTCCTTGAAAGCTATAAATTGCTTGATCGTCATCACCAACAACTAGGATATTTGGTTTGCCGGCGTACAGTTCATTATTTGTTAAGTCATTTAAAATACGCATCTGTGCACCATTTGTATCTTGAAATTCGTCAACTAAAATATACTGATATTGCTCTTGCAGATTTAGCCGAAGATCATCAAATATCTCAAGGGCATGGGCGACTCTTAAAATCATATCGTCGTAATCGTAGAGCGCGTTTTCTTGCATAGCGCGTAAATAATCGCTGTAAATAAAACTTGCAGCCAAGAGTTTTTTAGCGCGTTTTCTATCTTTAAAAATAAAGTCGTTCTCGCTATTTTTTTCTAGCCATGTATTTTTCCATTCTGTAATTGGCTTGGTGCTGTCTTCATTTTGCGCACGCTCGACTGCCCTTTCAAGCTGTTCGGTACAAACAGTGCTGAGGTCAGTAATATTTGGTAAACTTAAAGCCTCTTCTTTAAATGACGCAAGTTTAGGCACTATTTTCTCAAGCTCTGTAATAGTTGCTTTGCTAATTCTGCTCGCGAATATTTTTTGCAAAAGTGGTTCGGCAAAATCTAGAAACAGAGTATTATTTTTAAGTATTTTTTGAATTTCATCAGGAGTTAAGCCGCTCTTTTTAAAATCTGAAATAGTATTTTGAACAGAGCGAAGCTGCGTGTATTCATCGTTCATTTTGCTACTTAATGGATTATCGTGCGGAAGTTTTTCAAAAATGCCGCGCAGCACGTTATAGCTGCTTAATTCATCTGCAGGGTGAAAATGCGCGCCACTATAAAAATAATCACTGTGTCTGTTAATAATTTCACTGCCAAAGCTATGAAAAGTGTGCACAGAAACACCATATGCCTCTTGCCCCATAAGCTCAATAAGGCGTTCGCGCATAGTGTTTGCACCAGACTCAGTAAATGTAAGGCAAAGAATGTTTTGAGCTGACGTGTCGGTTTTTTGCAAAATATTGGCAACTCGCATGCTAAGAAGCTCGGTCTTCCCTGTTCCAGGACCGGCTACAACCATCACTGGGCCGTCGATTGTATCAACCGCCAAGCGCTGATTTTTATTCAATTTTTTATACCGCCGTGCAAAATTATCCATCTTGTTTTATTATACAGGGGTGAACCACGAAATCTATGAAGACTTTGCAATTGAGAAGTTAGCCAAGGATAAATTTGGCCTAAAAGTTGATATAAAACAAGTTATTGCTCGAAGTGTTGCTGTTAGTCATACCTCTGAGGCAACGGTGTTTTTAACAGCCAAGAATGAACTTTTTGTGCTTATTTCTGGTGAAGCACGGTTACTTCTGCGTGATATAAGAAAAATTGTTGTAAGAATGGGCTTAAGGGCCGAAATCTTTTTGCCTCCTAAGGGAGAACCAGATTATTTTGACCGAATTGGCCGCGAGAAATATCAAGAAGTTTTTCCTGGAAAAGGCATTGTTTCTGCCAGCGATATCGCGTTTTATCGTACGCTTGCGCCATATAACCCAGCGCTAGTGCAAATAAAAGAGATTAAAGATGGCGTCATCCGCCAGTTTGACAGCGACAATCCAACCCAGTGGCGCATCGCTGCTGAATTTAGCTATCGTCGAATCAAGACAAGCTAAATTTGATCTCGTTTTTCGCTTAAGAAGCGCGTCCATTGCCGAGAAAGTCGCAAAAATGTTTTTAGTGGCAGTTCAATTGCCATATCTAAAATAAGTGTTGCAAAATTCATGCGGGCGTATTTATCTGACAGCCAGCTGCCAACCAGAATAAATGGCGTATAAAAGAAATCACGCAACACGGCGATAATCCCTTGTTTTGTGGTAATAATCTCTAGCTCTTGAATCATGCGCGACAAGCGGAAGCCTAGGAAGCTTGCAGTTGAAATAAAGATGAAGAATATAATAATATGCAACCATTCAAAATGCGCAAGCAGTAGCAAGCTCGTAACAAAGCCAAATGAAACAATAAACATCATCGCGTAAGCGATACTAGCAAGTAGCGAATTACTCGATTTTGCTCGGGTGTAGGCATATTTAAAGTCTTGATTGCTTTCATAAAGTAATGCGTCTGCATATTCTTTAAGCGCTAAGGTGTTGGCGTGCCCCGGAATCGTTAGCCCAAGTTTTAATGTAGCCATATACAACGGCGGAACAAGAAGATTTATAACAAGCGGCAGAACAATAATAGTGCCAGTGATGTATAGGTCGTATGGAATTTCAATTGCAATACCAACAATTACCTTTGTAATAAACAAGAAGATAATACTCTTTATAATTCCCCTGTTAACCTTTTTGCCAATCGCCTTATATTCTGTGTGCGTCTGGTCTTCATAAAGCCCTAAAAAACTACCTTGTTTGTCTAGCACGTGATTTAAGTTTGGATATTCGTCAATCATACGCTTGATGATTCTAAGTGGCGCCCCGTGTTTATTCACCACTCTTGTGAGTGTTTCTGTGGTATGTGAGGCAAATATCTCATCAATCTTTTTATTAAAATGAATATATTCAGAAATATTTTTTGGTGACTGCCTATAAAGCTGAATCATTGCATTGCGAGTAGTAGCAATATCAGACTTTAACAGCGCTCTGTGGATTGCAACATAAAGAGACGCTTCGTAGTCTGTAACTTTATCAGTTTCAAAAAGCTTTTCTTTAGAAAGTACTTTCACATAATGCTGATAAGAAAAATTAGCAAAGATTTCTATATAGGGATTTTTATTTAATGCAACTTCAGTCTGCACAGAGATCGTATCAAGTAGCCATTCAATACTTCGCTCTTGCCCAACGTGGTGCTTCTTAAATTCATAATATGTGCGGTAGTGCTCCAGAATAAGTTTATCAATATGCGTGGCGGTTGTTTTATTAACAGTGTTATTTGCCAAATAGCCTGCCTGTGTAAGCTCAATAACAAGCTCTTCGCCTAAGTTTTTCCGTGGTGTTGCTTCATGAAACGAGATATTTCGTTTATAAAAGCGCCGGATGGCTCGTTGCAGCAATAAATGCTCTTCGGTGTATTCTGCGGCGTTGCGAAGCTGTTCATAAGCCGAAGAGACCATATAGCCGCTACTCGCAACATAAATTTTGCTAGTAGCCATATCTTGAGTATGTTTGTTTCGGGCATTGGCTTTTGCAATCGCAAGTTGATCACGAAGCCATATGCCGTCAGCTGTAAGTGACGTACGAGAATTCATAACTAAGAGCTATTATAACAGTTCTTAAATTATTCTGATATAATGTTTTAGCGTACGCCACAGCTAAAACATATTGGGACGTGGCCAAGTGGTAAGGCACCTGGTTTTGGTCCAGGCATTCGGGGGTTCGAATCCCTCCGTCCCAGCCACGAAAACAGTCGAGCATTTGCTCGGCTTTTTTCGTTTAACCATAACCAGTTAGTTTTTTAAGCAAAATGGTATACCATAAATTCTAATGGGAGTTGTTTATTCTAGTAGAGAAATTGCCAATGGTGCTATTCCGCAAAATGGTGCGCACCTAGAAGCAGCGCAAAAAATCATTGAGGAAGTTCCTCGGGTTGAAGGTGTTGATCTTACGACGGTTTATGGCTCTGTAGTAGATGAAGACAAGCACGCGAATGTGCGCAGCGATTTGGATTGTTTGATTGATGCTGATGAATCTTATAAAACTCTTTCGCAAATTAGAGAAATTATAGAGGAAGCCGAGCAAAAAACGCATGTAAAAATTGAGCCAAACATTTGGATTGCAAACGAATCGTTTGAGGCTCGCACGCAGCGAATGCACGATAGGCTCTTCAGTGTTTATTTAGCTAATGCGATAAAAAATCCTACATGGAGCATCGGTAAACAAGATGAAAAGATAATACAAATTGCACAAGAGATACCAAGCGGAGAGCAGCTGCGTAGTGTTGTGCTTGGTTATTTGATCTATAAACATAGAGGCATTACCACTGCCCCACTTCATTTTGATGATGATAAATCAATTAAGGCTATGCAAAGAGTACTTGAGCTGCCAAAGTCGCTTGGAAGAAAAGCTAGCCAGTTGTGTGTTTTGTTAGAAAAAGATGGGTTTAAAGAAGAGCGTAGCCTATTCGATCATGTGGCAGAAGATGAAAAACTTCCAAAGATTCTTACAGATCTTGGGGCGATTGATAAAGAATATACTGAATATGTTGAAGAGCTTGCCATTCAGGTGAATGAATTACGACCCGAAGATACTGAAGAATATAAGAAGTGGCTTGCTGATCGCTACAAAAAGGCAATGCCATTAGGTTTAGCGGCCGTGCATGGATTTAGCGAAGCAATTTCTTCAGACGAAGAGCTTATTCTGGCGCGGTAAGTTATAATATAAAACAATATGGCAGCATTTAGTTTTGATATCGTTTCAGAATATGACAAAGCAGAGATGAATAATGCGTTCTTGCAGGCGCAGCGTGAAATTGCGAATCGTTATGATTTTAAAGGTACGCCAGCAGCAATTGAATGGCTTGGCGATAAAACTGGCCTAAAAGTTATTGGCAGTAATGAGTGGCAAATTGATGCGATTGTTGATATCTTTCGTAAAAAACTTGCTACTCGCAATCTAACTTCAAAAGTGCTTGATGAAACAAAAAGTGTGAATGAAGCAAATATGCGAACAACAAAAGAAATTCCGTTTAAAGAAGGGCTCGACCAAGAAAAAGCAAAAAAGATTACAAAACTACTGCGCGAAAAGTTACCAAAAGTAAAAGCGCAAATTCAAGGCGAGGCTGTGCGAGTTTCAAGCGCGAAGAAAGATGAGCTGCAAGCCGCAACGGGATTTATAAAAGAAGAAAACTTTGACTTCCCTATCCACTTTACAAATTATCGCTAAGCTTAATCTGAATGCTTTTGCCCTAATGCTGGCAGTAAGAAAAGCAAGAATGCTAACGACCCGATAAAATACGAAAGAACAATGACAGAAAAAGAAATTATAAGAATAACAATATTGCGCCTATTTGCGTCTTCTAGAATTTTCTTTGGCACATCATTATTTAAGCCAGTGCGCTTGCTTGTTGCGTAGTGCCATTGCCAGAAGCTAATAGCAATGAGCAGAAATACGTTAATTGGAAGAATGATTTGCGCTAGTGGAACGCCAAGAAAATCAGTTGAAACACTCGTGGTAAAAGGGATAGTAACCACGGTGAGTAGCCGCAAGGTGTTGATTGTCATGAGGCGACGGTCGGTTTGTTTAATATATTCAAATTGTCGTGTGTGAACAGCCCACATTGCACCAAGGAACAAAAAGCTAATCACAAAATTAAGAGCTTGTTGAGATATACCGTTTAGCGCGCGCCATAATTCTTGGTTGTTAGCGACTTTACCAAGCTCGCTAACGTCAAGGTTGAGAACAAGTAGCGTCATGGCAATGGCAAATACGCCGTCGCTGAGGGCTTCAATTCTTCGAGTTGAAAAACGTTGAGTTAGTGTTTCTTTGCTTGTTGCCATGGCCAGCGACCGTTAATTTCAAGCTCAAATTCCATACTGATGATAGTTCGAATAATAACTATGATTCCTAAAATAACGACGCCTTCAAGCGTGATGTCTCCAGCGACCGAGCGGATGATATCACCAGCAATAAGAAACTCAAGCCCAAGCAGAATGCTACGAGCTAGGTTGTTTCGATATGATTTATATAACTTATGGGCAGAGCCTTGAGTAAGTTTGAAAAGAACTGCAATGGTTGAAGCAACGATACCTATTAAAATAATAGCCACGCCAACTATATCAATAAATTGACCAATGTTTTGTGCAATAATATTAAAATCAGACATTACCCTCATCATGGCAAGCTGCTTTTATTTTGTCAAATTAAGAGTATTATAAAGGGTAAGTAAATTAAATGAGGATCTAAACAATAGATGCAAGATAACCCAGTTAAAAGTTATTCAAAAATAGTTCTTTTTGCCATCCTCTTCGTTATTCTTGGTGGTGTTTTTTATAAATACGTTGAAGATTTAAGCTGGCTTGATGCGTTTTACTTTACGGTAATTACTCTTTCAACTGTTGGTTATGGCGACATTGTTCCAACTACACCGGCAGGTAAACTCTTTACTATATTTTATGTGTTTGTTGGTATTGTCATATTTATTTTCTTAGCACGAGTTGTTGTGATGGAGATGCTAAGAATCCATCACGGTGGTAAGAAAAAGAAATAAAATCTATTCGTAGCGAAGCGCGTCGATTGGGTTTTGTTTTGCAGCGCGTCTAGCAGGTAGTGTGCCAGCTAAGAACGCGATTGCCATAATAATAAGCAGCACGAGCAGTAGCGAGCTAATCGGAAAAGCCGTAAGGTCAAAACCAGTGAGGTCTTTTAAGAAAGTATCTGATGCTATTTGATTAACGATTTGACCAATGCCGACCGCAGTAGCAATTCCCAAGACACTTCCCCAGAAACCAAGCAGCACAGCTTCTGTGCTAAAGAGCAAGAATATTTTTGCCTTGCTCATGCCCATGGCCTTCATGAGCCCAATTTCTTTGGTTCGCTCTTGAACAGCCATGAGGAGTGTGTTGATGATGCCAAAGCTTGCAGCAAGTAGCGCAATGCCAGCAAATACATTCAAGACAATAATAATTGCATCAATAACTTGTTTTATAATACCAATCTGATCTTCCGCCGTTGTTGCCATATAGCCTTCTTCGGATAAATTCTGCTTAATTGACTGATATCTTTCATCGCTAATATTTTTATCTAGCTTTGCGGTAGCGGCAATGAATTGATTTTTTGCTAAGTCTGGCAAACCATCTGTCTGAATGTTATGAAGCGTTTGTATAAGATTTTCGTTTACATAGGCTCCATCAGTACTGCTAATAACACTTTGTTCTTGCACGCCAATAATTTTTGCATCTACTAATTCTTCTTTGCCATTTGGTCGGTTAACTGAAAAGGTAATATTTTGACCAACCGCATCGTCATTAGATGTAAAACCAAGTGCTTTAACATATTGCAGTGGAAGAACGAGTTGGTTTTCATTTGCGTTATTACTTGGCAAAGTGCCAGCTGCAAGATCAAGATTTAATCCATCAATATACGTTGAAACAGTAAGCACATATTTTTCTTTATTTGGGCCAGTAACAAAATTTGGCGATGCGCCGATATATGGTTCTACATCGTGCAAACCTTCGTGTTTTTTAATACGGTCGATATCTTTTTGCGCTAAGGTTGGAATACTTGTGCTGTCGCTATTGGCAGTTGCTTTGTCTGGGTTATATTTTTGTGGTTCGCCGCTAAGAGAAATATTCGTTTTTGCACGAATAATGATTGTATCTTCCATGCCAATATTGCCAAGCTGATCATCAATATATTTTGAGATACCCGCCCCAATACCATTAGTGATGGTAAGCGTAAAGGCGCCAATAAAAATAGCAATGATTGTTAAGGATGAACGAAGTTTGCTACGAAACATGTTTGAGCTGGCAGTTTTGATGATATCTAGAATTTTCATTTTTTGCCTCCCGAGATAATCTTGCCGTCTTTAATATGAACTTCTCTTGTGCAACGCTTGGCAAGGTCTTTGTCGTGTGTCACCACGATGAGTGTTATCCCCTTCTTTTTATTTAGTTTAAAGAGGAGATCTTCAATTTTCTGTCCTGTCGCACTGTCGAGGTTGCCAGTTGGTTCATCTGCAAAAATAATGCGCGGTTCGTTGATAATGGCGCGAGCAATGACAACTCGTTGTTTTTGCCCCCCGCTTAAGTCGTTAGCTTTACTTTTTGCTTTGTCGTCTAATTCAACTTCTTTTAAAACTGCCATGGCGCGCTTGGTGCGTTCTTTTGCACTGATGCCAGCAATTTTTAAAGGTAAAACAACATTATTTAAAACCGAATCATTACCGTTAATAAAAAACTGTTGAAAAACAAATCCAAAACTTTTGTTACGCAGTTTATTAAGATCTTTTTTGGAAAGTTCTTGAGCATTATTGCTATCGATATAAACTGAACCTTCGCTTGGCTCGTCTAGAAGAGCCAAAAGATGCATGAGCGTGCTCTTGCCAGAGCCACTTTTTCCAATAATTGCTACCGACTCACCTTCTTTAATTGAAAGGTCTACGCCACCAAGTGCCATAAAAGCAGCGTCTTTTTTGCCATACACCTTCTTCAGTTTTTCTGCTTTTATAACCGTCATTATTTCCCCCTTATCTAAACTGTCACTGAATCTATCATAGCAATTATCTTTCGTTGGCTCTAGAGGCTAGTGAAGTTGTATAATGAATATATAGATAAACATGCACTAAACAAAGGAGCTAAATAATGTTTACACTACCAAAGTTAGAATATGATTACGACGCGCTTGAGCCATACATTAGCGCGCAAATTATGGAGCTTCACCACAGTAAGCACCACCAAGCTTATGTCGATAAGCTAAACGCGGCGCTTGAAAAGGCCCCAGAATTTCAGGGTAAAACAATTGAAGAGTTGCTTCAAAACCTTGATGATCTTCCAGAAGAAATTCGAACCGCAGTAAGAAATAATGGCGGTGGGCACTATAACCATAGTTTGTTTTGGCAGTGGCTTTCGCCTAGTGCAGCTGGCGAACCTCAAGGAAAACTAGCTGAAGACTTAACAGTCAAATACGGTAGCTTTGATGAATTTAAAGAAAAGTTTGCTGCGGCCGGTGTTGGCGTTTTTGGCAGTGGTTGGGTGTGGTTAATGCCGGATCTTTCAATCGCTACATCGCCAAATCAAGATAATCCTATATCTCAAGGTCAGCCAACACCACTAGTTGGCGTTGATGTGTGGGAGCACGCATATTACCTAGACTATAAGAACAAGCGCCCAGATTACCTTGCTGCGTGTTGGAACATTATTGACTGGGAAGAAATTTCTAATAATTACGGAGCATAGACGTTGCCAAGCAAAACTCTAGGCGGTTTAACGCAAGCTGAAGTTGAACGGCGCATTGCAAAAGGACAAGTAAACGACACTGGCCAGCAAACGAGCCGCCCGCTAAAAGATATCTTAAGGGCTAACGTTTTTACTCGTTTTAATGCGCTGCTTGGTGCTCTTTTCATTATTGTTTTAAGCGTTGGCTCTCCAACCGATGCTTTATTTGGCTTAGTGGTAATAATTAACAGTGCAATTGGCATTGTGCAAGAACTACGCGCAAAGCGAACGCTCGATAAGTTGGCAATTCTGCATGCACCGGTTGCCCACGTGCTACGCGGCGGCAAAAAGCGGCAGCTTCCTGTTTCTGAAGTTGTGCTTGATGACATTTTAGAAATTTCAACAGGCGATCAAATTCCGGCAGACGGCATCATTCTTGAAAGCCAAGGCTTAGAAGTAAACGAGGCGTTATTAACGGGAGAATCGGACCCAATACATAAAACAAAAGATACAAAGGTGCTTTCGGGTTCGATGGTGGTTGCTGGTAGTGGCTTTATGAAAACAACCGCCGTTGGCAAAGAGGCATATGCATATAAAATTTCGAGCCAGGTTAAAAAGTTTTCTCGCGCTAAATCAGAATTAGTTGAAGGCACTAACAAGCTTCTCGGCTATATTAGCTGGATTATTCTTATTGTTGCACCGCTCTTGGTTTGGGGGCAGATTGTTAATAGCGGTAATACATGGCAAGAGGCTATGGTGCGTTCAACTGCTGCAATTGTTGGTATGATTCCTGAAGGTTTGGTGCTGCTTACATCCATGGCGTTTCTTATTGCAACATTGGTGCTTGCGCGTCGAAAAGTGTTGGTACAGCAGCTCCCTGCTGTTGAAGGGCTGGCGCGCGTAGATGTCATTTGCCTTGATAAAACAGGAACACTAACAGAAGATAAAATTATTTTTAAAGAACTTATTTTGCTTGATGAAAAGTTAGATAAAACAGTGAAACGTGTTTTAGCAGCTTTTGCGAATAAGCCAGATTCTTCTACGCTTGTTGCGCTGAATGAAAAATTTCAACACAACGTAGCCTCTGTCACGGGTAATGTGCCCTTTTCTAGTGCGCGCAAATGGAGCGCACTAACTTTAAAAAATAACGACAGCTGGGTGCTTGGTGCGCCAGAAATTGTACTGGGAAGCAAAGACAAATTAGCGCAAAAAAAAGCTGATGAAATTGCAAATGTGGGGCATCGTGTTTTATGCCTGCTTCATTCTAAAGAAACACCCAAGAAAGATCACTTACCAAAAAATATGAAACCAGCTGCTCTTATAGTGTTTGCTGAAAAAATACGCGACGACGCAAAAGAAACGTTGGAATTCTTTACCAAACAAGGCGTTGATTTAAAAATTATTTCCGGTGACAACCCTAAAACAGTTGGCGCAGTTGCGCGCGCAGTTGGCGTAATAAGTAGCAGTGTGCCAGTTGACGCAAGAAAACTCCCGGAAGATATTAAGGAACTTGCCAGCATTTTAAAAGAAAAGAATATTTTTGGTCGCGTTAATCCTGACCAAAAGCGAGCCATGGTGAAAGCGCTGCAAGCAAATGGGCGCGTGGTTGCGATGACGGGCGATGGCGTAAACGACGCATTAGCTTTAAAAGACGCTGATGTTGGCATTGCAATGGCCAGTGGTTCGCAGGCAACAAAAGCGGCTGCAGAGTTAGTGCTGCTTGATAACAGGTTTTCGCACATGCCGCGCGTTTTGGCAGAAGGTCGCCGTGTGATTGCAAATATTGAAAGAGTGGCTAATTTATTCTTAACCAAAAACGTTTATTCGCTCTTCTTGGCTTTGGCAGTTACGGTTGCAGCGCTTCCCTATCCTTTTCTTCCGCGCCACATGACAATTCTTTCTGCGCTTACCATTGGCATTCCAGCATTCTTTTTAGCGCTTGCACCAAATAACAGGCGCTACATTCCAGGCTTTTTGCCGCGAGTGCTAAAGTTTGCTATTCCTGTTGGCAGCTTAATCGCAATTCTCATTTTCACTAGCTATTTACTAGTTAGGGGCGATGGCGGCTCGGCTGCGCTTGCGAGCACAGTTGCATCAAGCGTGGTGATGATGATTGGTGTTTGGGTATTACTTTGCCTAGCACGACCTCTTGCCGTGTGGAAAGTTGGGCTGATTGCAGCAATGGCGGTGGCATTTGTGTTTCTGATCAATTTCTCCTTCTCGCAAAATCTTTTAAACTACGCTCTTAATGAACAATATTTAGGCATAACTTTAGCACTTGGCTTTATCGGTTGTGCTCTAGTTGAGGCTATTTGGCGATTCGATCAGCGCATACGGATATAACTAGGTTTTTAAAGCTCTACGGCTGTGCATTTTGTGCAATTCACTTATGGCGATAATTACTGCAGCTGAAATGGCGCCAGTAAGTAGCAGATCGTTTATATTAACCGGCGCAACATGAAGAATGCCTTGCAGCGGCCCGAAGAGAGCGAGCATTTGAAGTGAAATAGCGATGGCAAGACCAGTATAGAATTTTATATTAATGGCTTTAATGCGTGTGAATACTGATTGCAGTTCGCTTCTGGCGTTGAATGCGTTTGCCCACTGCATAGCCACAAGGCTGCTAAATGCTATGGTGCGAGCGTAGTCTACGGAATGGGATTGCAAGAAGATAAAGAAAATAGATAGCGCCAAGACGGCCATTGAGAGCGAGATGAGTATAATTCTTGTGATTAAAAATCGGTCAAGAATTGGTGCGGTTGGTTTGCGCGGAGGGGTTTTCATAATGTTTTTTTCGCCTGGTTCTAGCCCTAGCGGAATAACGAGCGACGTATCGGTAACAAGGTTTATCCATAGAATTTGTACTGTGGCGACGGGTAGCGGCAGGCCAATTAACAGTGCGCCAAGCATGGTAATCACTTCACCAGTGCTTGTTGCAAGAAGGTAAAAGAGCATTCGCCGAATATTGCTGAAAATAATTCTGCCCTCTTTGATGGCCGTAATAATACTTTTGAAGTTGTTGTCTAGCAAAACGATATCGCCTGCTTCTTTGGCAATTTGCGAACCGCTGCCCATAGCAATGCCAACGTGCGCATTGCTAAGAGCCGGAACGTCATTGACGCCATCACCTGTCATAGCTGTGATATCATTCTTTTTTAAAACAGATAAAATGCGGTGTTTATTTTCTGGAATAACTCGTGCAAAAATAAAACTGTTTTTTATGCGTGCAAACAGTGTGTTGTCGGGCATTTTTTGCATGTTTCGGCTGTCGAACACCTGGTCTCGGTGAGTCACCATTCCAAGCTGCTTGCCAATGGTGAATGCTGTTTCAAAATGGTCGCCGGTTATCATACGCACACTGACGCCAGCCGCTTTTGCTGCGCTAACAGAACTCTTGGCTTCTGGTCGTAAAATGTCTTCAACGGTTAAAAATCCTTCAAATGTAAACTTATTTTTTGGCAGCTCTTCAAGCGAGTTGATAGCGCCAGAAAGCTTTATTTTTGCAACTGCAATAACTCGAAATCCATGGCTAGTGAAGTTCTTTAGTGTTTGCTCGCAAGCTGCTAACTGCTTTTTTGTAAGAGATGATTTTGCCAATATATGTTCGGGTGCACCTTTTAAAATTACCTCATGACCGTTTTTTGTTGACCACACATTGCCGCTCATAGCAAAACGATGGTCAAACGGTAGACTTGCAATAAGTGTGTAGTCTTTTGGCTGAGCTGCGTTGTGTTCGTTGGCAAAGCGATGCATGGCGTCATCAAGTGGATCGTGTAACTTTCCCTTTCCTTTATTAATGGCAAGAAGAGATAGTTGCGCCAGAATAGATTCCTCTGCTCTTTCGTGTGGCTGCCATAGGTCGGTAACAGAAAGTTGGTTTTTAGTAAGAGTGCCAGTTTTATCGGTTGCAATGGTTGTTATAACGCCAATAGATTCTATTGCTCGCATGCTGCGAACAAGTGCTTTTCTTTTTGCCATTCGGCGCATACCTAAAACCAGGATGACTGAAATGGCGACAGGTAGACCTTCTGGAACGGCAGACACGGCAAGTGTTAAAACAAAGCGCAGCGCCTCAGCAGCGTCCATGCCGCGCAGCAAGCTAAGTCCAAAAGCAATAAAGGAAATGACTGCGATTGAAATGATGATTTGCGTAAGTAACTTATCAATTTTGTCTTGCACGGGGCTGGTTTGTCTATCGCTTCCAGCTAATGCGGCGAGTTTGCCAAATTGCGTGTTGTCTCCTGTTGCTATGATGATTGCCGTTGCCTCCCCGGCAACAATAAATGAACCTTGAAAGAGCATGTTTGTTTGCTCGTAAGTTTCTTTTTTATTTCGCAGATGTTTAGTTTGTTTGCTAACGGGCGTTGATTCTCCGGTAAGGAGCGATTCGTCGCAGCGTACATTTTTAACATGTAGCAGCCGAGCATCTGCCGGCGCTTTTTGGCCTTCATAAAGCATGATAATATCACCCGGTACGAGCTGCTCGGCAGAAATGTTAACTGCTTTATTATTTCTTAAAGTTTCAACAATTTGCTTATCATGTTTTTTTAACGCCCTAAGAATTCTTTCGGTTGAGAAGCTTTGCACATAATAAATCACTGCACTCACGGCTATGATGACCAGAATAATGACTGCGTCTAGCGCCTCGCCTTTGGCAATGGCAATTGTTGCAGCAATAATGAGCACAAGCATAAAAACATTCCAAAATGGCTCGATAATTTTGCGCCACAACGGCTCGCCTTTAATAGTTATGGAATTTTCACCATATTTTTTTAGGCGTTTTTTAGCTTCTTTATTGCTAAGACCTTGTGTTGATCCACCAACTGCCGATAATGTTTCATCTACTGTTTTTTGATAAAAAAGCATTAACTTTATTGTACTTGAATTACTACTAATCGACCATTATTGTCATAAGAGTTTTATAATGCTGCGCTACTGTGTATACTTATAAGCAATATGGTAGCGAAGAAAAAATCTAAAAAAGCTTTAACTGTTAATTATAGCCCCAACAAAGTGACGTTTGGCGTAGCTTTACTTGCAGTTATGAGTATTTTTGCACTTGCGATCTTACTCTTTACGACTGGACAATAGCACTATTAATTTACCAAGCGCGCGTTGCTTATTACCTGATAGCAGCGTATAATCAAGGTAAATTAGTAAGGGACGGTTTAGTGTATGAAGGTACGAATTGAGATAGAGACAAAAACATTTGTTAGGTTTTGGCTAGTTGTTATTGGTTTTGTGTTGGCACTTGGTGCAATTTATATTGCGCGCGAAGCGATTATTGCTGTTGGCATCGCAGCATTCTTAGCAATTGCTCTCAATCCGCCGGTTTCAAAAATAGCGAAAAGCCTTCCTGGCAATAGTCGAGTTGGTGCAACGGCGATTGCATATATTGCTGTTGTCTCTATTATTATGGGCTTTATTTTGCTCATTATTCCACCAATTACCCAGCAATCTTCAAAGTTTATAAAAACGCTGCCAGAAACAATTAATCAGTTTAGCACTCAAACAAAAGTTGTTGATGATGCAATTACAAAATATGGACTTGAAGATCAATACCAAGAAGCAGTTGAAAGTATTCAGCACGAAGTTTCCGGATCGCTCTCTTCTGTTGGAAAAGTTGCTGTTGGTAGCGTTGGCTCTGCAATTAACATGGCAACAATGACTATTATTGTGCTAGTTCTTACCTTCCTTATGCTCATTGAAGGTCCGGGTTGGATCTCTCGAATCTGGAAGTTATATGAAAGCGACAATAAACTTAAACAGCACAAAGAGCTATTCAATAAGATGTACAAAGTTGTTACAGGCTATGTTAACGGTCAGGTAATGGTGGCTGGTATTGCAGCAACAGTAAGTCTTGTGGGCGTATTAATTCTTAGCTCAATCTTCCCACTACCTGCTAATCTTGCCATTCCTATTGCAGTAGTTGTTTTCTTCGCAGGAATGATTCCGATGTTCGGTGCTACAATTGGCGGTACAATCGCGACTGTCTTACTTGCTTTGAATGACTTTTGGGCTGCAATGGTCTTTATTATCTTCTTCTTTGTTTATCAGCAAATTGAAAATAATTTCATTTCCCCTGTTGTTCAGTCAAAAACGGTCGAACTTTCTGCGCTATCTGTGCTTGTGGCAATTACAATCGGGCTTTCGCTCTTTGGTATTTTAGGCGGACTCATTGCTATTCCAATTGCCGGTTGCTTAAGAGTGCTTTTCTTAGACCACTTAGATCGGCGACAAAAAATCAGTAGCTCAAAAAAGTCTGCTAAACCCAAAGTAAAAACTGCTTAGCTTTTCTTTAAACGCGATACCACACTGTGCCATCTGGCGTATCGTTAAGATGGATACTTTGTTTCAAGAGCTCATCTCGTACTGCGTCACTCTTTGCCCAGTCTTTGTTTTGTCGTGCTGTTTCTCGATCTTTAATCAATTGCTTTTGCCCGTCTATTATGTCTGGCGTGCTATTTTCTAGCTCGAGACCAAGCAGGCTGTCGATTGTTGCAAGTAATGTGCTAAGCGCATCTTTACAAACTCTTCCTAGTGGATTTTCTGAAACGATTGAAAACGCTTCGTCGACAATTTGCAATGCTGCTGGCGTGTTAAGATCTTCGCTAAGCGCTTCGATAACTCCTTGAGTCGCTCTAACCAGCGAGGCTCGATAACTTTCAATCACTTCTGAAGAATTTTCTGGTTGGCTTTTTGTCTGCCACCTTAAGCAAGCAATTTCTCGCCAATGCTGCAGTCGCGCTTTTGCGCTGTCAAGATTTTCCCACGTGAAGTTACTTTCAGTACGATAATGACTTTGCAAAACAAACATTTTAAAATCGAGTAAAGAATAGCCTTTTGCTTGTACATCTTGCAAAGTATATCCGTTGCCAAGCGATTTACTAATTTTTGTGCCATCTGATTTTAGGTGGTTATTATGGAGCCAATAATTCGAGAAGGTCTTGCTCGTCGCGGCTTCACTTTGGGCGATTTCGTTTGTGTGATGCACGGGAATATGGTCGATGCCACCAGTATGAATATCAAGTGTTTCGCCCAAAAGACTCATTGCAATTGCAGAACATTCAAGATGCCACCCCGGAAAACCCTTTTTCCCTACATCGCCCTCTAGCAACTCTTTTGGCGTAGCCCACTCCATGTCGCGCTTAGTGCTTTCAGGTGTAAACTTCCATAAAGCAAAGTCGCTAACGTTACGTTTTTGCGGATTTTGCTCAACCCTTGCACCAGCCCGAAGCTCGGCAAGGTTCAAATGTGCGAAGCTTGCATAGTTAGGAAATTTGCTGGTATCAAAATAAACGCCATCATCAATTTGGTACGTAAAGCCTTTTTGTTTTAGTTTGCGAACAAGCTCAATTTGTTGAGGAATAAAATCTGTTGCTTTTGCAATGTGAGTTGGCGTAATAAGGTGCAGGTTTTTCATATCTTCAAGGCAATCTTTTGTGTAAAAGTCGGCAATCTCCCACGCCGTTTTATTTTCGCGCTTTGCCCCTTTTTCAAGCTTATCTTCGCCTTCGTCCTCATCGCTCGTTAAGTGTCCAACGTCGGTGATATTCATAACTCTATTAACCGAATAGCCATTTGACTGCAAAATGCGCACTAAAATATCCCAATAAATATACGCTGTCCAGTTGCCAATATGCAGGTAATCGTACACAGTTGGGCCGCAAGTGTAAAGCAATACTTTCTGCGGGTTTTGAGGTGAAAAATCCTCCACTTTTCTGGTGAGCGTATTATGTAGTCGCATCATATTCCTTCAATATTTTATCAGTTGCGCCAATAAGCTCGTTAACAATAACATCGTATTTTTCATATGTTCTAAAGCCGGCCGCAAACGGATGTCCACCACCGCCAAAAAAACCAGCAACTTTTTCTGCAATTTTTGCATCTGGATTTACCCGAATTTTACCGGTTACTTTGCCGTCTGGATATGTTTTTAGCGCAACAGCAATGCGCACACCAATAACAAGCCGCATTTCATCAAGCACGAGCATGCTCGGGTTATATTGGTCGCTATATTTTGCAATCTCTTCCCACGGAATGTGCACTAATGCCAGTTGTCCATCAAGATGGTACTCGACTCTTTCAATCAAGCGACCTTTATAGGCAAGAATTTCGGGGGACTTTTTCATAAATTCTCTACGGCGAGTATCAATTTCGCTTGGATGCGCGCCGAGCTCAATAAGATCGGCCATTACTTTTACGCCTTTTGCAGTCGTTGCTTCGCTGCTTAGGCCAAGACTGTCTGAAAGAAGAGCTATCATAATATTCTCTGCCGCTTGCTTGCTTATCTTCCAGCTGTTTTGCACTGCAATGTCATAAATAATTTCTGAAGTTGCTAGCGCATTTTCCTCTGAAATCATCGTGTGCTCAAATGACAAATCACTTTCGGTAACATGATGATCGATTACGATAACTGGCTTTTTTTGTAGCTGGGCGCTATTTTCAGGAAGTAATACTTTTTCTAACAAGACCTTGCTTGCCGTATCAACGATAATATATGCGTCGGCATGTACAGGAAAAATATCCGTTATACGATCCCAGCCGTGAATATAACGAAGATATTTTGGAATATCAACTGGGCAATAGAGGCTGATGGTCTTTCCGGTATCACTAAGAATTTCTTCGAGTGCTAATGCACTGCCAACTGAATCGCCATCTGGATTTTCTGCCTGAATGATAGCGATATGCTTTGCGTTTTCAATGATAGAGTGAGTTTCTTTGGCGTTTTTCATAGCTGCTTCCTTCCCTCTAGAGCGTGCGTTAGTGTTATTTGATCAGCATATTCAAGATCGATACCAACCGGAATTCCGCGCGCGAGACGACTCATCTTAATAGTTAGCCCTGCATCTTTAATCTGTTTTTGCAAAAAGAGTGCAGTTGACTCACCTTCAACGCTTGCGTTCGTTGCCAAGATGACTTCCTCGACTTTGTCGTCTTTTAATCTTTCAAGAAGCTCATCAATATGTAGTTGCTCCGGACCAATGCCATCAATTGGGCTAATAGCGCCACCAAGCACGTGATACGTTCCTCTAAACTGACCAGTTCTTTCAAGTGCTAGAACATCAAAAGGCTCTTCAACAATGGCGACCAATTGTTTATTGCGCTCTTCATTGCTATAAAGCGCAGAAACCTCCTCATCTTTATCAATGAGCATAAATGTTTTTGGGCACTGCTTAACACCATCATGCAACTGACTTATTGCATCGGCTAGTCTCTCAGACGTTTTTGGGTTAGCGCGTAATAAAAAATATGCATAGCGCTCTGCCGTACGCGAACCAACGCCAGGCAATTTTCCTAGTTCGTCTATGAGCGTTAATAATGCTTTTGGCAGTGCTGATTTCACAGAGTGTCCGTTACTTTATTTAAAGACCAAGATTGCCAAGTCCACCCATAAGTGGTTTCATTTTTTCTGCTGCTACTTCTTGAGCTTTTTGAGTTGCATCGCGTACGGCGATCTCTATCCACTTTTCTAGTTCTTCAATATCATCAAGATCAACCATTTCTGGATCGATCTTTACTTTTTTAAGTTTTAATTCGCCGTTTACTTGAACAACAACTGCGCCATCACCAGCTTCAACTTCAACAAGCTCTTTTGAAAGTTCTTTTTGAGCTTTTTTAAGCTTCATCACCATTTTTGCATTGTCTAACATATTTTTCTCCTTTAAATTCTCTATAGCTTCTCTATTATTATAGCATTTCTAATGCTTGGTTTTATAGATGTAAAACCGCAACCCTTTTTCTGCGTATGCATTTGTTATGAGCTTTGAAGGATGGTCATAAAAAGGAACATTCTTCTTGAGTGTTTGTGGCGAAATAATAGCTATCTTTGTAGGATCTGTAAGTTTTGAGGTAACGGTAAGTTTTGGGTATTCTCGGTTTAAAAATGCATAGAATTCTTTTTGTGATTTTGGCACAACGAGCGTCGTGCTGTCTCCACTGTCCTTTATCTGGGTTCTTACTAAACTCAAATCATGGCTAAAATAACGGGCAACATCTGGATTATAGCGAAAGCTATTTTCGTAGCGAGCAATGCCGGTAAACGCGATACCGCCAATAAGAATTGCTAACGGAATTAATGCTGCAATGCGTGCGTATGGATTATGCGGAAACAAACTATACCATTCACGGATAAGGGCCTCGATGCCTATTGCAAGTAATAAAACGAAAGGGACAAACGCAATTGGTGTTAGTTCAGGCTGGAATACCAAGATAAACGCAATTGGAATAAGCCACACTGCCAAGGCGTATGTTCTGGCCGAGTGATGATCTGCAAGAATGCGAAGAAAGCCAAGTAACATTAACGCAACAACCGGAATACCATAAAGTGGTGTGACGGTTTCTGGTCCAATGGTTGGATGAGCAAAGCCGAACAGACTCTGAACGAGTGATTGTGTATTTGCCCAGAGCGTGGCGATAGACCAATCAACATCATTGATGCCTAGTAGCACTAGCCCAGTCTCTGGTATGCGAATTAAGCGCACGACCAAAGGAATGAGTAAGATTGACCCTACGATTAGCGCAAATAGTACTTTAAGCTTCGACATTTCTTTTAAGGTATTTCTAAGGTGTGGATGTAGCACAGCTGAAAGTAGCATTGCAGCAAGAACATAGATACTAAGTGGTGTGTAAAGGCTTAGTGCAGCGGTAACGGCAAAAACGGTCTTCCAAAGTAGCCCAAGGTGACGCGAGCGAGATAGATATGTTGCTGCAAGCAAAAGAATAATCGACCAAAAGAAAAGCGTGATCGTTGGCGTGCCTGATTGTGCAACAATAAGAAATTGGCTAGCAGTGATAGCGATGACGCCGGAAAGAATAGCAATATTCGGTCGAAACCAGACTCGCAGCAAAAAGAATAAGGCAACGCCACTAATGAGTCCAAGAATGAGCGATGGTAGTTTTATAGCGATGTCGGTAAGCCCTAGGAAGCTCACACTTGCTTTTTGCAATAGATGATATGGCAAATCAATGATAGGTAGGTTAAACGGAGGTCGAAAGGCAATGTTCATGCTGGTAACAGTACTCGCCTCTTCGGCTTTTGTAATACCACCGGGTATAAAAAAGCCAGCAATTATTAGCAGAACAACTAAAAGAATAAAGAATAGCGAATAGCCAACAATATATCGATAGCGATATAAAGTAAACTCGGTAATAATACTTTGCTTCATATAACTTGTCTATTTTATCACTGTTTGTCAGTGCGAGGCTAGCTTGGATCCTCCGAATGTTCTTTGTCAAGCGACATAAATCGCAGGCGTTCTGGATGGAAGTAGAGCTTGATGCGACCGGTTGGGCCGTTACGATGTTTAGCGATAAAGAGATCAGTAATATGCTGATTCTCAGTGTCTGGATTATAGTAGTCTTCTCGGTAAAGGAACATCACAAGATCGGCATCTTGTTCAATAGAGCCAGATTCTCGAAGATCTGCCAGCTGCGGAATTTGTGGGTTGCGGTTTTCAACCGAACGACTTAACTGCGAAAGCGCTATAACTGGCACGTTAAGTTCTCTTGCAATCATCTTAAGACCACGCGAAATTTCGCTTACTTCTTGCACACGGTTGTCGCCATTACTCCGCCCGCTTGCTTGCATAAGTTGCAAATAGTCGACGATGATAAGCCCAAGCGGATGATTATGCGCTTCTCTGCGTGCTTTTGTACGCATTTCAAGAACGCTCATGCCAGGTGTATCATCTATATAGATTGGCGCCTCTGCCATTTCGCCCATCGCCTCAGAAAGTTTTCCAAAATCATCATCGCTTAAGTTCCCCGTGCGAATATTCCACGCGTCAACACCAGACGCTTCGGCAAGCATACGGTCAACCAGCTGCTCTTTACTCATCTCTAAGCTGAAAACCAGCACAGCCTGTTTTTGCTGAGTTGCAATGTTATATGCCAAGTTAAGCGCGAATGTTGATTTACCCATTGCAGGTCGCGCGGCAAGAATAAGAAGATCCGACTTTTGCAAACCAGCCGTCATATTATCAAGGTCTCGATAGCCTGTTTTTACACCGCGAAGTTTATTTTTGTCGCGGTGCAATTCTTCCATCCGGTCAAAACTCTCAGTCAAAATCTTTTCAAGACTTACAAGATCTTGCTTTAGCGATGAATCACTTACAGAAAAAAGCTGAGATTCAGCTCGCTCCAAAAGTTCTTGTGTATTTTGGTCTTCATCATAGCCCAGCTCGGCAATATCGCTACTCGCCTTAATAAGCCGTCTTCTGACGGCATTTTGCTCAACCAATTCTGCATATGCGCTAGCATGCGCTGCGGTTGGCACATAGTTTGTAAGCTCAGTTAAATACGCAGAACCACCAATTTTATCGAGTTCTTTTTTGCGCTTTAGTTCGTCGCTAAGAGTGAGAAGATCAACTGGCTTGTGCCGTTCATATAATCGTAAAATTGCATCAAAAATCGACGCGTGGCGCTTATCATAGAAATCAATACCCGAAAGCTTATCGCTAACGTCCGAGAGCACTTCTTCGTCAATTAAAATAGCACCGAGCAAACTTCTCTCGGCATCAAGATTTTGCGGAGGTATTTTTCCGGCAGGTTCAGTGGCTTTAGTTTTTGCTGACATTTATCTCTTCTCCTCCACCCATAATAGCAGCAACTTCGCTTGCAAGCTTGTTTTTTGGTGGGCGCGGCCCGCTTGTTACGTTTATTTCTGGGCAACTGCCGTGAGTTTCTTGAATACTTTTTGTGAGCATGGTGCGATATTTCGCATCTTCAATCTTTTTTCGATGCAAACTATAGGCAAAATGAAGTGACACTTTTTTATCAGCATATTCAAAATCAGCCCTACTGAGCACGCCATAAAGTGGTAAGTAATGCTTTTTCACATAATCTAAAACTTTATTCCAATCTATATTTTCTGGCGCCTCGTCAGATGTCTCGTTTACAGTAGCTTGCTTTATTTCTGCTTTTTCAGTCGGCTTTACTACTTCTTGTTTTGGCTCTGGCTTTGTTTCTGCAGTCTCTTTCATCGCATTGCTAAAAGTCAGGCTTGCAGAAGCAACGGGCGCACTCAGCGCAGCTGTTTTAGAAGGAGCAGCTGCAAGCGAAAGTACGGTGAGCAGCTTGAGCCTTGGGTGATACGCCCTTGGCACGTCTAAAAGTTCTTCGATAAGTTTTATATAGTGTGGGTGTGATGCTATTTTTTTGCGAAGCAACAAGAGTAGCTGATTAGTAAGGACCGCTGGCGAAACGCCACTATCTTCAAGCTTATTAAGCAGGGCAATCACTTTTTCCATTTCATGCGCATCAACAGCACTTAGTAATCCCTCAACGCTTGTTTGCGGTGCAAGACCAAGTGTATTTTCAATAAGCTCCGTGGTAATCATTTTTCCACCTGCAAGTGACGCGAGTTGGTCAAGTAAACTAATTCCATCGCGAAAACTGCCCTCGCTGTGCGTTGCAATAAGCTGCAGTGCACTATCGTCTATTTTTATATTTTCTTTTTTAGCAATGTGCGCAAGGTGTTTGGTCATATGCTCGTCGCCAATTGGTTTAAAATGAAACCGCTGCGTACGGCTAATGATTGTTGCAGGAAGTTTATGCGGTTCTGTCGTTGCAAGAATGAATATGGCGTGCTCTGGTGGTTCTTCTAGGGTTTTAAGCAGCGCATTAAAGCTTTCACCAGTAAGCATGTGTACCTCGTCTATGATGTACACCTTAAATGGCGCACTACTTGGCGTAATGTGCACTTTTTCGCGTAGATCGCGAATATCATCAATACGCCGATTACTTGCAGCATCAATCTCAATAATATCTAAGTGCGCAGATTCGTCGCTGTAGGGCAACTTATTAATGTCGTGCGCTAAAATTCTAGCAATGCTAGTTTTGCCAACTCCACGTGGACCAGTTAGCAAAAAAGCATGATTAATTTTATCTGCAGCAATTGCAGCAGAGAGCACCTCTGTTATGTGCTCTTGCCCAACAATTTCGCCTAGCGACTTTGAACGGTATTTGCGATATAACGCCTGCCCCATAAACCTGTTTATTTCCCCTCACTTTTCTCATATTTTATTATACGGGGTTTACAGGCTCTTTTTAATCATATAAAAAAATAACAACACACTAACAGGAGTAAAATGTGTTGTTATTTATGCTTGATGTAACTTATAAACCAGCTTCAACCGCAGCCCATTCGGCATCTGGGTTGTCTTCTGGAATGATAATACTTACTTGGTCGCCAACATTGGCTTTAAAGTAGGTCACGCTGGCAAGTAAAATTCGATATTCTTTGCCGCCGATTTCAACGTAATATGCGCCGTCGTGTTGCACTAACGTGCCAATTACTTGCTTTCTGGCAACGGGGCCAATTTGCTTGTAAAGAAAGCCGCCGTCATCTGCAATAGTGAGCTTTAAGATGTCGCCCTCTACTAGCTTAGATTTGCTAGCGTAGTTTGCTGGCACGGGATAGGTTTTTCCATCTGGACCAATCATAGATTGTCCATCAAAAACACCTTCAATAATTTTTCCAGCTACTTCTTCGCTAACTTCTTTTTGCACCATTGGGTCTTCACCCACAAGGCTAATTAATAATTCTTTTGCGGCCGCTAAATTTGTTTCAGCGTCCTGCAGAAGCGACTTCAAGCGCTTCACTTGTTTTTCTGGTAATTCAGACATACTCGCATTTTCCTTTGTCTGTTTTTATGTGAATTGGTATTACGCTGAGGTTATCATTTATATCTATATGAGTCAAGCTAAAATTATCCACATGGCTTTAAGGGGTTTTTAAGAAATTGTTGTAATTTAATAACAAAAAATACCCACCAGCCATAATGGATAGTGGGTATTTTGAGGTAAAAGCTTTTAGATTAGCTTAATTCAACAGCAGCACCTGCGTCTTCAAGTGTTTTCTTCGCAGCTTCTGCTTCGTCTTTAGAAACCTTCTCTTTAACAGCCTTTGGAGCGCCGTCAACGATTGCTTTTGCTTCACCAAGACCAAGACTTGTAATTTCTTTTACAGCCTTGATAACAGCTACTTTTTGAGCACCTGCATCTTTAAGAGTTACAGTGAATTCGCTCTTCTCTTCAGCAGCGTCGCCACCAGCTTCACCGCCAGCAGCAGGCATAGCTACAGCTGCAGCTGGTGCAGCAGCGCTTACGCCCCACTCTTCTTCAAGGTGCTTTACAACTTCGCTAAGCTCTAGCGCGCTTAGCTTGTTTAGTTCGTCTACAATTTTCTTTTGAGCTGCATTTAGCTCTACAGTTTTCTTCTCTTCTGCATCTGCCATAATTATTCTCCTTTAATTAATACGTTTATTCTTTATGCCATTTTTTCAGCACGTTGGTTTAATACCTGGGCAAAACCGCGCTGTGCGCCGTTTGCAACACCCAAGAAGCCAGTAAGTGGTGCGGCAATTGTGCCAACAACCATGCCTCGAAGCTGATCTTTACTTGGAAGGTCAGCGAGGGCTTTTACAGCTGCACCATCAAGCGCAGCGCCAGTTGCGTCATATCCTGATACAAGCTTTAAATCACTATGCTTTTTTGCAAAAGCAGCCAAAACTTGCGCAGGCGCTATCTCATCTTCATTGCTAAATGCATAAAGCAATTGTCCTTCAAGCAAGCTGGTGTCACTTTTTTTGAAAGTGTCATTTTGGCTAAGCGCAACGCGTACAAGTCGGTTTTTTACCACCTTAATTGTAACGTTTGCTTCGCGTGCTTGTTTTCGAAGCTCTTGCATATCTGCAACACTTAAGCCCGCATAGGCGGCAGTGGTTACAGCTTTTGCATCTGCAAAAAGATCAGATAGTTCTGCAACTAAGGCTTGTTTCTTATCTTTTGAAATTGCCATTTCTAAAAAGAACTCCTCTCTTAGTTGATGATTATCTGATTGTTAATGTACACTAACGAGAATTAAAAAAGTCTTTGATTCTCGCACTACCAAAGACTTTAAGCATAAACAAATTGTTTGTTCATTCCTCGGTAGCAAATTAAGTTCTAGTTTCCCTTCACAGCTACTGTCTCTGGTAATGTTCACTTTGCAGTGTAACAAAAAGTTGTTCATGCGTCAACATCCTCTGCGTATCTACTTTTTATTCTCACCCATAATATATAATGGATAATATGAAGCAAGTTATACTCATGCGCCATGGCGAGACTGCCCACAATAAGGAGCGTATATTTCAATCAGACACTGTCTCGCTAAGCCAGACAGGGCGTCAGCAAATTAAGGACTATGCATCTACTCTACGGAAAGATGTTGAGCTTATTATCCACAGCCCATCAACTCGTGCTTTAGAAAGCGCTGAAATTATTGCTCAGGCGATACATAAACCGACTCAAGAGAGTAGTTTGTTGGTTGAGTTGCAAAATCCACCGGAGATACGCGGAAAGTCATATGACGATCCGGCTGCAGATAAAATATATCAAACATGGCTCAATAAGCTTAAGTCTCCCCAGAGTCTTTCTGATTCTAAAAAAGAAAATTATTTTGACATGTACAATAGGGCACGGAAAGCCCTAACAGAGGTATCTAGGCAAAAAGAATCTACTATTCTTGCTGTGTCACATAGCGAATTTATAAGGGCTATCATTGCCTACGTACTACTGGGAGATAATAGTAATATCGAGCAGATAGCTGACGTGATAAAACGATTTAAGCTACGCAATGCGTGTTCAGTTACACTTGAATATAATGAATCCAAGGAATTATGGAGAGTAGCACTTTAGAGATTCTCTTTTGGTATTAACTCCCCATCTTTAAAGAACGTAACGTTCTCATTCATCCTGCGCAGTTTTGTGAATTTATCACGTAGCGCTGTATTGGCAAAACACGCTCTCTCTAATGGGTCGCTAAGTAGCTCTTCTATTTGCTCGTACCATTTCATGATAAATTTTCTATTATTAATCCGTAGGCATTGCTGTAAGTCTAAGCCGCCTTTATTTGATGAACGGTGTCTAAAATGATGGACATATACATCATTTAGTACCGCGCAGCGATATCCAAGTTTCCCTAATTCCCATGATAAATCTACATCTTCACTTCCATATATCTCATATCGCGGATCTGCCACGTGACCGATGCGTCGAATGGCGCTATTGTTAACGATTGCGCATGATGTCGGTATAGCATCCGGGGGAGATTGTATATCTATCAGGCCGCTGCCATTTGCCTCTACCATAAGATGAGCTCCTGCATCAAATGAATATCCAGGAAAGTATTCCTCCAACTCTTCCTCTACAGTTGAGTTATTCGATACATGATTGAGAACTTCTTTTGCATTTTTCTCTTCAAAAAGAGGATGCCTAGCGGTGCTTACTGGCTGCAATGTGCCAAGAACGCCAATTTCTGGATTTTGCTCTAGAGTCTCTTCTAGCTGATCGAGCCAACTTGATGAATAGTAAGCATCATTATTACTTAGTACAGTATAAGGCGTACCTAGGCTAAGAGAAATTTCATAACCTTGCTGATATGCTCCCCCTGGTCCACAATTAAATGTATTAAATATAGCACTATAACCCAGACAGTGTATTGATGGGCTAAAGCCTCTTAAGAATTCTTGAGTTCCATCTTTAGAATTATTGTCAATAACAGTTAGGTAGTACGGATGATCGACTGTTTCATTAAGCCGTTGTAGGGTTGCCTCTGTAAATTCTCTTGCATTCCAAGACGGGATAACTATATTAGTCTTTGCTTTCTTCATGGCTAGCCCCCTGTTGATTACGGCCAACACTACGCAGCCCACTTAACTCGACTGTATTATCTGGCGTGTGCATAAGGTTCTGTACATAATATGAGTAGTCCTCATCAGAAAATCGTACATTTGGGTTAGTGCGCTTTTCTAATATGGTGGGAATTAGTCGTTTATATCTTTCTTCATCGCCAGGCAATGGTAGCAAGTCTCGTACTGCGCCATTTAATATTCTTCCCTCTGCTAGGCGGTCGATTGATCTATCGCCCACCCTGGCTCCCTTAACGCCATTCACAATGCGAAATGTTTCATAGGGATCACATGGGAGTTCAACGATAATAATTTCTATCGGTCCACTCTGGAGGTATTTTCTAACATCTGCAATGTCAGATTGGTCAAGCAAGGGGTATATCTCATCGATTTCTTCATTCTGCAACTTATCTATGCGCTGATCTATAATTATGCGACCCCCAGCATCAATAATCGATTTTCTAATCTTTTCTTTGATGATTGGCAAATCTGCTGCTTGCAAGGCATCGGGCTTTAGCATGATACCCCCCATAGAGGTCTTATCTTCCTCTTGTTTTGCTAACTCATCAATATGCTGACCAATGGCTTCTCCAAGTACTTCGCCGTCATCTCTGAATGGGTATATAGAAATACTATCTTTTGCATAGAAAATATGGGCATTATGATCTATGCTAATCCATTGATCATCAGCAATCCTTGGAAATGGCGCCCTATCTTCAGTGCCATTTGCTAGTTGAGCTTCATCTGGTCGAAGGTTAAAAAGAGATTCAGGATATGCTCTAACCTCTAGAAAGTTACCGGGAATTTTCTTAGAAAATTTCTTATTAATGTTCTGTGCAAATTTAGGCATTGTTGATGTTATTACTTCTTCAAGCTCTGTTTTAAAATCATCAGCAAGCCATGGCTCAAGTTGGCCATCAGCTGTATGATATAGGTCAAGTTGTTTATAGTAGTGGCCAAATGCTTGAAGCTTTTTACTTTGCCAATGTGAAGTACCTTTTTCAAGAGTACCGGAAGCGAGCTCCTCGACAAGCGCAGAACCACCTTTGTCAGCTTGTGGTTTTGCATGCTCTGATGAGGCAGTATCTTCTGTGCATATCCATATATCTAAATCGGAGTCCTTGCATGCGGTGTCTTTTCGCCGAAGGGGTCTTCTGATGGACTCATAAGCCATACCAGCCTTGCCAGTATGGCGAGGTATATAAAAATTTTTAGGGGTAGATAGCTGGACGAGTGATCCAATGGCTAAAACGCCTAATATATGTTTGTATTGTTTTGCGACGTCCTCAATTCTATCCTGTAGGTCTTCCAGAGTATATGTATCCAGGATGGCTTCAATCGGACGTTCCATTTAGTAATATTATATTCTATAGTTGACTTTTTTGCAATGTATATTCTTTAGCTTTTAAAAATGCTTCTTTTGCATCACCATATGTCAGATACTTTTCAGCAGTAGCTATATCAAGCCAGATATTCGTAAAATCTTCATTAGCACCTCTGCTTGGAGTGGGCTTATTATTATCTAAAAGCCCCATAAGGTAATAATCAACTGTTTTTTGATATTTATTTTTTTCTTCCTCAAATTGATATGTCCAAGATCCCAGTGCGCAGATAATCTCTGTATTATATCCGGTTTCTTCTTTTACTTCACGCATGGCTGCTTCTTTGCTTGACTCACCATGTTCCAGTCCTCCCTTTGGAAAGCAAATAAAGTTTTTATTTGTCCAAGTTATGGCAAGAACCTTGTTCTGGTGAACGATCACCCCGCCAGCAGAATGCTTAAGTATGATATTAGGCATAGCGCAGTATTTTCCTGTTAAATATTTATAGTATCAAGGTAAGCAAAAAGTTGTTCATGCGTCAACACCTTAAGGGTTGCTTATGGTTGACATTCAAAAGCCGCTGCGGTAAAAATATATGCATGGTGTTTAATCGATTTATCGTCGCAAAAGAAATTCGCGGGCTCAGCCTCGTGATTTTTGCATGATGAATTGAGCATCAAGTCGGGACTAAATACGAAACGAGCTCAATTCCATCCGGAAGAGAGCGCGTTTTTATTTTTGAGGCGAGGAGCTTCGGAAAAGATTTTAAAAGTCTCGATGTACATTGAAATCAATCGAAAGGAACCAATGCTAGACATTGGAAAGCAACGGCGGAAGTTCGCTGAAAAGATGGCAGAAAGGCTGCTCGATGGTGAAGTTGACCTCGAGTACGTAGCTGCATCTGCGTTGAGTTTTGCAAAAACGCTTAACTCAACACGACTGGCAATTCTTTGCCAGGTGGAGCGTGAACTCCGTCGACAGGCACGAGAAAATGGCAAGGAACTCAATGGTGTATCTGCCGAGTTCTGTAGCCGCTACAAGGAAGCCTGTAAGAAGGCAGACGCACGAGTCCGTACTCGGTCTCGTTCACGTCGTACATTGCTGCAGCCTGGCTCGATGAGCCACTTGGTTCCGACCTTTCCGGGGCGGACCATCCACTAACTTTAAAAGGGGGGTGGGCGGAATTTCTCCGCTCACCCCTCGGGCAGTACTTCCTTTCGGTTGATTTAAATATCTTTTAATAATTTTCTAATATCGTTTTGAATTTCATTGATTGTTCTCATAGAGCCGTCTTTCTTGGAGCAAATAATAGAGGTAAATTCCTCTGGGTAGTATTCGCACAGTTCTTGATAGTTACGCTGAGCTTTTTCAAGATGGTCAGCACTTGACTCGTGAACATCTCTCTTTTTGTCCGTATATGTCCGAATACTCGGATCTTTTTTATCTACATTAGCTTGGGCGTGTGATACAGGAAGCAACAAAACAATATTTTTCGCTGCACGAGGAATGCCCAATATTTCGTATTCAGTGTGCATGGTTTGCTCATAAAACCTTTTTCGTTCTTTTTTGTCATTAATCTTTGTTCCCTGATGGGCAAGATTTGATGCCATGTATCTGTCCGAAAGAACGATATTATTAGGGTCTTTTCTTAGGTGGTCATTTATTTCTTTACTGGCTGCAAATCTATCAATAGCAAAAGGAAGAATGCCAAGTTCTGCGGGTACATCATTTGCGGAGCCATATGCGCCATCCAGATATCTTCCTGCGTAATATGCGGAGTCTTTGCCATATCGAGGGAAGCTTAATCTTAAGATGCTTCTCTTTAGTTGCTGCGTAGCATAGTTGTAAAACTCTCTTGTTTGAGTACCCTTGCCCACTCCATCGCTGCCTTCAATGACAATAAATTTACCGTGCGCCATAGTTATTCTCGTGAGCTATGTCGGCTCGGTGTTGATGCCAGCCGCGGAAGTTACCCTTTTGGTCTTCGCCTTTTTTCATTGGTCGGGCGGCATGCTCAAGTGGCGACATGTGACCGCTATCAACAAGTCGCTCATATAATTCAATATCCTTTGCAGGATCACGCACGCCGTCGTGCGTTAAATAACTTACTCGCGCACATCTACCGCAAGATATTTTTAAACACTCCTCAAGCGAAAAATCCTCATCATCCTGTATTAGTGGCATATGCCACTGTCCGTAGCCAAGTTTTCTGGGAGTTGATTCATCCAGAGCCTTTTTAATAAGATCGGCAGGTTTTCTGATTTCTGGCTGAGCGTCAGAGTGAGCGCGTAAGGCAAAGAAGTTGTCCCATTCAGTCGCTGTAACGATAACAGTATGCCACATAAAGGCTTCAAGAACGCGGTTGCTTAGTTGTTTATGGAGCCCAATCTCAAGAAGTTTTTCAACATGCTCTACCGCACTATCTCGTGCCGCAAGCCACTCTTCTTTAGCTTGCTCTGCTGCTTTTCCGGTCAACTCCTTTTCAGCCTGCATTCCGGCTTGGTTTGCCCCCCAGTACTCTGGAATGAACGGATGTTCTTTAATGCGAGCCAGTTGCTTATGAACGGGAATTGCACGAGAACTTGCGGAATTACGACTAAAAACTCTATGCGTGTTAAATTCAGCCAAGATCATTCTTGGAAATGTTACCTCTAACGTTGTTAGGCGTACTTCTTCTGGTGAAATTGAGTCTGCTAGAACCTTTGCGCTGAATGCCATATTATTTTATTCCTTTCGTTAGACCACTCACGATCCCTGGCTTAACACGAGCATCTTTATATGCGCGTGGTAGCATTTGCTCTGGTGACCAGGTTTTAATTAACTCATCAAGATCGTCTGTGTGCTGATATTTGCCGCTCATTCCTTTGCGTCCATCGCTATAGTCACCGTCGACTTCACCAGTATGGTGAAAAATAATCTGTCCAATTCTTTCGCCAACTGGCAACACGACAGCTTCGTGTTTATTTAAATTATAAATCTCAAGGGTAATACGATTAATATAGCCAGGGTCAATCCAGCCAGCATCAAAACACACGGCAACGCCATTACGCCCCCAACTACTGCGAGAGCGAATTTCGCATGCTCCACCAGTCGGCCGAATGCCAACAAATTCATGCGTATGCGCCAAGATCCTTTCGCCTGGTTTTAAAACGATAATTGGATGGTCGGCAGGAACATTCTTAAATTCAGGATGGTGAAATTTCTTGCACCATTCTTTATGTGGCATTGCTTCGAGTGGACCCTTAAAATATCGATCAACATCGCTCGCATCAAATGGATTATAAACGCGATATTCGTCGCTGTATTCTTGTTTATAAAAATAATAACCAAGTGTTATATCGAGGCTTGCCTCACTAATATGGGTGTCATCAAAAGGCGTGCAAATAATCTGACCGTCTTTAATGGCCTGACGAATTTCTGTATTGCTGTAAACCCCCATACCCCTCTATTTTACTTTAAATAGAGTTGATATCAACCTGAACGCTCGGACCCATGGTTGTTGTGATGTGAATACCTTTAACGTAAGTGCCTTTTAGTGAAGATGGTTTTGCTGCCTGAATGTTATCTAGCACTGTTGTTGCATTTTCATTTAGTTTAGCAGCGCCAAATGAAACCTTTCCAACAGCAAGGTGTATGATTCCCTGTTTATCAACACGATACTCAACGCGCCCTGCTTTGGCTTCTTTCACTGCTTTAGCAATGTTTGTGGCAACAGTGCCGCTTTTAGGATTTGGCATTAAACCGCGCGGACCAAGTGTGCGAGCAAATTTGCTGAGCTTTGCCATAAGCTGTGGAGTAGCAATCAAAATATCAAAATCTAGCTGTTCTTTTTTCAAGAGCTCAGTTACTGCGTCTTCGCCAATAATATCAGCACCTGCTTTTTTAGCAGCTTCGCCCTCAGATTCAGGAGCGAATACAGCAACACGCACAGTTTTGCCAGTTCCGTTTGGAAGACTTACTGTGCCGCGAATATTTTGATCTGCCTGACGTGGGTCCACTCCAAGTCGAACGTGAAGCTCTAGACTGCTGTCAAACTTTGTTGTCGCAGTTTTTTCAGCTATTTTAACAGCTTCTGTTAGTTCATATGATTTCGTAGTATCAAACTCTTTAGCAACTTTCTGATATTTCTTGCTACGGCGCTCTATCCTTGGGCGAGTAATTGGCTTAGGGCCTTTTTTCTTCTGCTCTGCCTCAGGATTTTGCGGTGAGGTGTCACCGCTAGCTTTACGTTCTTCTTTTGCTACTTTTTCTTCAGCTTCTTTCAGCGCCTTTTCGCTACGCTTGCCAGCTTTAGCTACAGTTTTCTCAGTCTTTTCTTCTGCTTTTGGCGCATCAGCGCTTTTAATCGCTGCTTCAATTTCAGCAATAGTGTTTTTTTCAGTTACTTCAAGACCAAGCTTCTTAGCTTGTTCCAATAAATCGGCTTTCTTTGCCATTCCTTTTACTCCTTTCGTGGTGCAAGCGGTGTTTTAAACCTCCCACAAATTTAATTTTTCTAACCCTCTACTTCAACTCCCATTGAGCGAGCCGTTCCAGCGATAACCTTAACACCGCCATCGACATCAATTGCATTGAGAGTATCTTTCTTTTCTTCGTAAATTTCTTCAAGTTGTGCACGAGTGATCTTACCAACTTTTTCGGTATGTGGTGTTCCAGAGCCTTTCTGAATGCCGATTTTCTCTCGAATCAGATCATCAACTGGGCGTCCAAGGCTCTTCCATTCAAAAGTTCGATCATCGAATACCTGAAGGTGAACGATTACATCTTTACCCTGAAGATCTTTGGTTGCATCGTTGAACGGATTAATAAAATCCATCATATTTAGGCCCCATTGACCAAGCACGGCACCAACAGGAGGACCTGCAGTTGCGCGACCAGCTGGGATACGTAGTTTTAGATTTCCAATTACTTTCTTTGCCATATTTTCCTTCTCTCAGTTATTACTGAGTGCGTAACAGTAGTGAATTATACCTTCTTCACCTGTAAAGCGTCAAGCTCTACGGGTGTGTCGCGGCCAAACATACTAACGAGTACTTTAATTTTGCCCTTTTGTGTATCAATTTCGTTAATTGCACCATCAAAGCCTTTGAATGGTCCGTCGGTAATATTAACGACTTCGCCAACACTGTAGTTAATATGATGTTTTGGATCTTCAACGCCCATTCGTTTCTTAATCTTTGCGATTTCACGCTCTGAAACAGGTGTTGGATCTGTACCGCTGCCAACAAAGCCAGTCACACCTGGCGTATTGCGCACAATAAACCATGCGTCTTCGGTCATTTTCATCTCAACGAGCACATAGCCTTGGAAGATCTTCTTTTCGACCACTTTGCGTTTGCCATTTTTAATTTCAATTTGCTTTTCTTTTGGAACAAGCACGTCAAAAATTTTATCGGCCATATCAACGGTGTTAATTCGTTGACGAATGCTGTCTACTACTTTTTCTTCATAACCAGCGTAGGTATGAATTGCATACCATTGGCGAGTTGAGTCATAACGTTTTTTTGCAGTCATTATAATAAGATCCTGTTTAATATATATTCAAATCCGGCATCAAGAGCGACAATAAGAAGCGTGAAGAACCCAGTAAAAATAAGCACTGCAATAGTAAGTACCCACGTTGCGCGGCGATTTGGCCAGCGCACCTGGCGTAATTCTTGCCAAGAGCCTTTAAAATAGCGACCCATTGCAGCAAATGGTTTTAAGATCGCTGGTGTTTTGCGCTTCTTCTTCTCTGCAACTTTTACTTTTGTTGCAACAGATTTTTTTGCGGTAGTTGCCTTTTTAGCAACTGGTTTCTTCTTGGTTACTTTCTTCTCTGCCACCTTTTTCTCCAATTTAAAAAGTCTACACGAGGCAGACTGTCAATAGGTACTATAGCGAACAGAGTAAAAAATAGCAAGCGTTTAAGAAGCTTATGCTACTATAAATAGGTGAATATTTGGATTATTTGGCTTATTTTATTAAGCGCATCAATTATTTCTCTTGTTTTAACTGATGCAGTAAAAAGGCACCAGCATCAACAATTTATTGCTGCCGGCTCGTTTATCCCAACATCTTTAGCGCTGGTCGCTACTCTTTTTTTGCCAATTGAATACTGGGAGATTATTTTTCTTATTGCTGGGCAGCTTTTTGTGGCGAGCCTTGCCTTGAGGTTGCTTTTTTCGCATAGAGTAAGAGACAGTCACTCAACTGCTAAAGACGCTCTCCAGTTAATGGTTGTTATGGCGGTGTCTGTTGGCTTAGTTTTTTTGCCGCAAGATATCTTACTTTGGCTGTTAGTTGGAACTATCTTTTTTGTAACGCTTATAATGCTTTTGCAACTTCGCGATGGTATCCAAAAATATAGACTTAAAAAAGATGCCCCGCAGAAGCTAGAGGATTTGCCAACGGTAAGCGTGTGTATCCCGGCGCGCAATGAAACGCATGCGCTCTCAGACTGTTTAAATAGTGTTTTAGAATCTGACTATCCAAAACTTGAGATAATCGTGCTTGATGATTGCTCGCAAGATAAAACCTCAAGAATTATTCATTCATTTGCTCATGCTGGGGTTCGTTTTGTGCAGGGCGAAGCGCCAAGCGATGGCTGGTTGGGTAAAAATCAGGCTTTGCAGGTGCTTGCAAAGCAGGCAACGGGAAAATATCTGCTTTTTATGGGCGTAGACACGCGCCTTAGCGCTCGGTCAATCTCTCAATTGGTTGAATATACCAGAGAAAAACACCTCAGTATGGTTTCTGTTTTGCCGCGTAAAGGCGGTCGATTTGATATCGGCACTCTTTTTTCTGCTTTGCGGTTCTTTTGGCAATTAACTACCCCTCGTTTTGTTGAAACTCCCGTGGCATCTGCTCTTTGGCTTATTCAAACTAGCACTTTAGAAAAAATGCATGGCTTTAAAGAAGCCGCAAATAATATTGAACCCGAGCGTTCGTTTGCTCAAAAACTAGCTGCAAACCACACTTATCGATTTCTTATTAGCAATCAAGCACTCGGTATTTTTTATGCCAAAAAATGGTCGTCACAAATTGAAACGAGCGTTCGGCTCTGGTATCCGCTACTTGATATGCAGCCAAGTCGAGTTTTACTTGCGGTGCTTGGGCAATATCTTTTTGTCTTTTTGCCTTATATTGTTGTTATTTCGCATCTTTTTACGCAGCAATACAGTGTGGTTGCTGTGGTTTCGGCAGTTATTATAGTACTGCAATTTTTAGCATACGGTGTCTACATTGTTAAAACGCAAGAGCATGCAAAATTCTTAGCCATACTTTGTTACCCACTTGTTGCGCTGCAGGAAACATCACTTATTTTAACGAGCTTTGTTCAATATGAATTCGGAACGGTCAATTGGAAGGGGCGTAATATTTGTTACCCGATTTTATCGCCTCGTCCTTGGCGCGATTGATGAACTAAAAAGCTGAATGTTGAACCATGGTTTAAGCGTGAAGCAAGTTCAATATCTGTATTAATCTTTTCTGCTAACTTTCGCACGACATAAAGCCCCAGCCCGGTGCCACTTGTTTCGCGGGTACGATAATCTTCGCTGCGATAAAACTTATCAAAAATCTTATTTCTGTCGGTTTTTCCAACGCCAATTCCAGTGTCCTTAACAGCAAAATGAACACCGTCATGGTGATGTTTTGCGCTGAGCGTAATAGAGCCCTCGTGGGTGTACTTTATGGCATTCGCAATTAAGTTCTGCAAGATCTCTTCAAGATATAACTGGTTAGTGTCAACAAAAGTCACTCTTGGGTCAACGCTAATATTAAGCGAAACTTTGCGAGTATTAATTTGCGGATGATATTCGTGATATAGCTTTTCAAACAATTTATTCACGTCGACTTCATCGGTGTGCGACGTTCCTTTTTGCTCGGCGCGTGCGAGTGTTTCAAGATCGTTCACAATATTTGAAAGATACAAAATTTCGCTGTGAGCTTTTTCAAGATTTGGGGCAATATGTTCTGGGTCTTGAGCTCGCTCAACGAGTAGCTGCGTATTCGATATGGCCGCCTCTGCTGCTGTAATTGGCGTACGAAGTTCGTGGCTAACCACAGAGATAAACTCATCTCGCGTTTCATCAAGAGATTTCTGTTTTGTTATGTCTCGTAAGATAAATATATAGCCCTCGCGCAGGTTCTTCACTTTTGCATCAAGACGAATAGGCGCACAAGTAATGCTGAGCCGTATTTTTTCGCCATCGGCAAAATGATGCACCAAATCATCGCGAATAATAGCAGCCGTAATATTACCAAAAATATCTTGCCACTTTATTTTTTTACCATTTGTTTGGTGCAAGTTCAGTACTTTTTCAATTTTATGACTATTTAAGCTATAGGTTGTATCAATCAGCGAAAGCGCCGCAGTATTGTGAATTTGAATAATGCCCGCCGCATTTGTACTAATAACAGCACTATCAAGACCGTTGATAAGCGCTAACAGACGACTACGCTGTAAGACTTCACGTTTTCTGCTTCGCACTAGACTCTGATATTCTTTCGACTGAGAAATGCTAATAGCAATAAGCACGACAGCAGCAAAAAACATGCCACTAAGTGTTGCAACGTCGCTTAAAAACACCTCGTTATTAAATGAGGCGCCTTGCAGCATTCCGTCAATAAATCCTGTTAACAGCAACACGAGCGCACTCCACCACAGCGTTTTAATACCCTGGTTTAAAGCAGCAATGACTACTACTGGCAGCCATACGATAGCAATCGATTCGACGCCAACCACAAACAGAGCGTAACCAACCATAATAAGCTGTAAAATCAGTAGTCGTAATGTCGACATCGGCTTTGTCTTTGGCTGCGTAAGCCCAATAATCAGAAGTAATAGCGTTAATATCCACAACGCAACATCATAATAGTTTTGTGATCCAGTAATAACGCCAAACTGAATCATCAGGCCATAGCCAAGCATAAGAAGAGGCGAAAACAAAATGGCAAAATGAATAATCTTGCGCACGCGCCCACTATACGTAGCGATTTCTGGTTCAATTTTCTCCATAACTCTTATGGCTATTATGCCACAGATCCTTAGAAAATTTCTATAAATGTGGATGTTGGTCGCGGATGGCTTTTCTGTGTTCTTTGTAATTTGGGTTGCACATCTCAACTAGATGCCAAAAATTAGCGCTATGATTCATTTCTTTCGTATGACACAATTCGTGAATTAGCACATAGTCTATAAGCTCAAATGGCAGTTTCATGAGAGCGATATTCAAGCTAATAGTGCCACTTGTCGAGCAACTTCCCCACCGGCTGCCTGCATGACTAAAACGAACTTTGTCATAGCTAAACCCAAACTTTTCAGCAAAATATGCAAGCCGCCTAGGCAAATATGCTTTTGCTTCGTTGCGAAGCGCCTTAATAACAACTGGGCGAATCTTCGCTGTTACATCTACGCTATCTAGCTCATCGTCTTCTGCAAGATAGACCGTAATGTGCGGCTTCTTATATTCAACAACTGTTGCCTGTGCGCTCGCCTCCTCTACTATTAACTGATGAGATTTACCAATTTGTGCATTAGCTTCATAGCGCGGAATACTATCTTCTTGATTCTCTATTAGTTTCCTAATCTCATCCCTTGATTGTTTTATGAAGCGCTTTATAAGCATCATAGGTGTATAAAGCGGTGCTGAAACACGTAAAGTGCCGTTTGGCGCAACGCGCAAACGAATGTGCTTTGCTTTTGCACTTTTTCTTACAGTTATATCGCCAAATTCACTGTCGTGGATATGTGGCATTTTTAGCTTTTCTCTATCTTATCTTTAAATTGCGTCGATTTGGGCGGCTAATATCTTGTCGCTGCGGAACTGTTGGCTTTGCTTCTTCTCGTGGTGTCACGAGTTTTTTTAGCACTACTCTTGCTTGCGTGGCATGCACGTGCTTGCCACTAATCACCACATAGTGCTCATTCACAGCTGGTGGCGTAAAACGTTTCTTATCTTTTTCAAATTGTTCCTCAGATATACTTTGATTATATATATCATCCTTCTTGCGCTTAGAACGCTTTAAAGAACGCTGTCTTGCAGTTGGCTCGTCAACTTGCGCCCATACCGCCAAAATACCATAGTCATTCTTTTCAGCTAGTTTTTTTAAGTGCATTCTTTCAGCTTTTGTATTGCCGCCGCCATCAACGATAAATGTCTTATGCGTTTTAATAAGCTCTTCGGTTTGCGCCAAAGCAACGCGGCTAATAATCGTACGCTCATCTTTAGAATATGTTGGGTCGGCAAAAAGTTCATAGCAAAGCCTGTCATAGCTCACAATTGGTGCACCAAAAGTTTCAGAAAACTGTCTAGCAAAAAAGCTTTTGCCCGCTCCTGGCAAGCCCACTGTAATAATGATAAGTGGCTTCGATAAACTCAACGATTTCATGTTAGCTAGTATAGCAAATTATGTCCTAATTGCTATAATAGAGCGGTTGGTTGCTATAGGGGTATAGCTCAGCTGGCTAGAGCACAGGTCTCCAAAACCTGGTGTCGGGGGTTCGAGTCCCTCTACCCCTGCCAAAAGGAATTATATGCAAAAAATTTATTGTAGTAACTGTGGTAATATGGTGGCGCAAAAGGCAAATTTTTGCCCCTATTGCGGTGCGGCACAGCACGGACCATCTGCTGCTGAGTTTAATCAAGCGCCAGTTACTGCACGGCCTCAACCTCAAGTGCAGCCGGCAAGTACGCAACAAAACCAAGAAATGTCCCACCCTAGCGAAGAAGCAGCTCGAAAAATTTCTAGACAGCACCTCGACCCAATGGCCATTGTCGCTTTTATTTTAAGTTATATCATCAAGTCCGGCATTATTCTGCTACTTGCCGCCGCCACAATCATCATTGCGCCTGCTCTTTCGGCTATTATTTTAGGTGTTTATTTTACAGGTATTATTCTTATCGCTATTTTGGCATATGCTAATTTTTACTACGAAGTTGATGAAAAGAATTTTGAAAAGCAGCACGGAATATTTTATAAGCAAACAACAAGTATTCCGTTTGAACAGATTCAGAACGTCAATATTTCTCGAAGTCTTATAGAGCAGCTTTTGGGGCTTGCTAGCCTCGAGATTGAAACAGCCGGCGCAAGTGGCAACGAAAAGAAAGGTGTTGTGGGCAACTTTAGCACCACTGCAGAAGGCCAGCTTCCAGGAGTTTCTTTTAGTCGAGCACGAGTACTGCACGATTTATTGCTAAAACGCGCAGGCGAATTAAATAAATAGTTAAAATGTAAAACCGCCAGAGAGAGAAATCATTCTCGATCCCTGGCGGAGTTTTGTGGCTTGGGCCGATTGACGAAGCTTTCAATTGCAATCCCGATACTTAGCAAGATTGCGACAGCTAGCCAAAATTCCATCTTAGCCTTTCTTGCCAAGCAGCTTTTCACGCTGCTTTTGTTTTTCCAGTGCTTCTCTGTTCGCTTCACGAACGAGTCGTGAGGGCTTGCTTCGGCGATAAACTTGCGTAACGACGTAAGCTCCGCCAAGAATTGACACTACAAGTAGCGCAATTCCAATGGCTGTTTCGCCCGCCATCCTTAGCTCCTTTCGAGCTTTGCTCGCTCAAGGCGAGCCTCTTCAGCTCTGGCGTTTGCCGTAGCAATTTCAGCCTGGCTTCTTGCCTCAGCCCGCTTCGCTCTGTTGTCGGACACACGTGTGATGACATCGCGAAGATCGCCAATAATGAAAACCATGAGACCAAACCCTACTAATACAGCTAATGCACCCAATAGAATCACTTCCTTCGGTTAAATTTTGCATGTTCACCCCAACACTTCAAGGCGTCTGTATCATAAAACTAAAAATTGCCAAATGCAAGCATAACTATCTTAGCTATTTACACTAACCTCAAACGCAATAACGCCATGCTTTCCTTCATCTTCTCTTGAATAAAACTGGTAATACATTCTTAGCGCTTCGTGCATCGACTGTGCAGATGGAACCACGCTTGCAATACCTTCGCTTTTAAGCATTTCTTCAAAAGATCGATATTGCTTAATAACCGTAATTTTTGCTGTTCTGTCTGTTTGCTTCGAGCCAATAATCTCGCCGTTTTTCCAAATATCTTCGCGCAGCAAGATTTTATCGCCAATATTAAAACGCAAGAACTTCCCTTTTGCCAAACGCCCCTCAACTGTCTTTTGGCCATTCAAAATAGATTGCAAAATACTGCTTTCAAAACCTAGTTCGTGTGTTGTTTCTGTCATCTAAATAATCTCAAATAATTTATACTTGCTTTTCTCACCTTTTATCAAGCTTACCCGAGATTTTGCAACATTAAAATGCTTGGCTAAAAGTTTAGTAACTGCTTGGTTAGCCTTGCCATCAACTGCAGGTTCTTGCACAAAAACCGTTAAATTGTTATCTTCGCCAACCTCAACCAAGGGTCCTTTTTTGCTATTAGATTTTACGGTAACGGATACTTTCATATTGCGAATAAGTCTTTTAGCTATTGTAGCACTTAAGCCGACAAGAGTTTGCTACAATGATAGATATGAATAAACCTACACGCCTCGAGGGCACAAAGCTCACAAATTTTGAACCAACTTCAGATGTAAAAAGCCTTGAAATCACAGATATCAAAGAAGGCACAGGAGATGTCGTACCAGCTGGCGCAACAATCACCGCACACTACACTGGCGCACTGTGTGCAGATGGCACTATCTTTCAGAGTAGTCACGATTTTGGCGAAGCAATCAGCTTCGGGCTAGACCAAGTAATCGCTGGCTGGACTCAAGGTGTCCCCGGCATGAAAATAGGCGGCATTCGCCGGCTCACCATTCCAGCAGAAATGGCATATGGCCCCGCTAGCCCTGCGGCAAACATTCCACCAAATAGCGATCTTGTTTTTGATATTGAACTTGTGGCAATTAAGTAAACAACCTACTCTGATTTTATTTTATGAATCGCACTAGCAAGAGTGTCTACTGGGGCAACGTAAGGTGTGCCAACTTCTTTAAAGTGCTCCTTGCCAGATATCATTTTGCTTCGTTCGTTGTCACGCAGTGACTCGCTATTAATATCATCTGCTCCCTTGGTCTCAGCTACAAAATATACTCTCTGATCATCGTCAAAAACTACAGCCCAATCTGGGTTGTAACCCCCAACTGGCGTATCGATTTTGAACCAGCTAGGTAATTTTATATAAAATTTAATATCCTCATTATCTTCCAGCGCTTTCATAAAGTTATATTCAACCTCAGAATCAACTGTGACATAATCGTAGACAGTTTTTTCTGGTTTACTTGTCTCTATCGCACCTTTACCAGCATTGTAAAGATAAGTTTCGAGTTCTTTATTTTCAAATAACTCCATACTATATGTTTCACCAGTTTTTTCATACTTGATACCGTCAACTGCAAGTCTGTTTTTTACTCTATTGATTGCCCAGCTTGCCTCATCAATTACTTGTTGTGGGTTAATCGGTGCATACTCAAACATATTTGCTGCATCAAGTATTTTAAAAATCATTTTTCGAGTCATTAGGGTCCTATTTTGAATCGCCTCAAGCAAGTTAGGAATGCGGACGGCATCAACATTAGCAACTCTTGCATTGACGCCAGTCTCTTTACCTTCAAATCCACCATCTCCCATCTTTTCAAGTACTGTCTTTGTTTCTACTATCTGTGGCTTTGAAATCGGCTGGTCATTGAGCTTAATCTTTAATTCGCGAGTAGTTTCCTCAATTAGTTTTTGAGCATTAATATTCACACGATATGTTGTCTTGTATTTAATCTTTCCCCACAATTCTTTAAAAGCAGGGTCTAGTGTTATGTTTTTACGAAGACTTATTGTTTTGCGTTGTTCGTGACTTTTTATTCGTCCAGCAAATGATACGCCTGTTTCTTCTTCTATTTCAGTTTGAAGTTTACGGCTAAAATCTGCGTAACTCTCATTGGCAACCACCGTTAATACATTGATGTTTTCATCTCGCACACGTTCACCGCGCGCGTCCACTGGCAAGCGCAAGCCTCTTCCAATTTCTTGGCGCTTTTTCATCTGGCTCGATGTTTCGTTAAGGGTGCAGATTTGAAAGACATTCGGGTTATCCCAGCCTTCGCGCAATGCTGAATGGCTAAAAATAAACCGTAGTGGCGTGTTGATATCAAGCAGCTCCTCTTTCTTTTTCATAATTAAATGATACGCACCGTCATCATCTTTAGTTCTGCCGCCTTCGCCTTTTGTGTCTCTACTGTCTTTCCATTTCCCATTCTTGTCAGCTGCGAAATAACCATCGTGTACTTCTTCGGCGCGAAGGCCATCCATAATGCCACTATATTTTGGCTTAGCAACAACCCTTTCATAGGCTTCTTCAAACCATTTTGCAAACTTACCTTTTGCAGAGCCATTCTCAAGATACTCACGATAGTTAGCAACTTTATCAATGAAAAATAGACTTAAAACTTTAACATTTCCCCCGAGCTTTTTCTGCTTTTCAAAATGGTCTTCAATGGTTAGCTCGATCTGTCGCTTCACGATGTCTTCTTGCAGGCTTTCGTCTCTCTGCCCTATATAAAGCACCGTACCATTACTAAATTCAACTGCTTGCTCGCCGTAATTAATCGCCTCAACCACATAGCCTTCATATATCGTCCGTTTCGTAATTTGTTCTAAATCGTCTCCGGGTGCGACTTTTACCAATTTACGCTGCAGCCCTCGCTCATCACTAGCATCAAGCTCTAGCTTTGCGACAAGACGGCCTTTTCCTAGGCGCTCTATGCTTTCTACGGCAATATACGCATCATTATAATTATCTTCACTATGCACACTATGAACCTCAATCTTTTTCACCAAACCTTTGTCATATGCATCAACAGGTGTAAGGCGATACAATAAGTTATATGGGTGTTTGTGCGTTGCGCTGTAGCGGAGTGTGCAAAGTGGGTTTAGGCTTTTTATAGCCTCTTTTCGTATATCTGTCTCCATATTTTGCGGCTCATCCATGATAACAATTGGGCTTGTTGCCTTAATAAAATCTATTGGTCGGCCATAATCACTTTCTTTGTTCATAATGTTTTGCGCCTTTGCAAAGCTATCGATGGTAATTACCATGATTTGCAGCGTATCGTTCGTCGCAAACTCACGCGCCTGCCCCGTCTTTTTGCTATTCCACACGTAATAATTCATCTCAGGCTTATTGTAAAGTTCAGCAAAATGCTCTTTAGTAATTTCAAGATTCTTCAGCACGCCTTCACGTATCGCCACACTCGGCACGACGATGATAAACTTCTTCCAGCCATAATTCTCGTGCAGTTCATGAATAGTGCGGAGGTAGACATAGGTTTTACCTGTGCCAGTTTCCATTTCTATTGAAAAGTGCATCCCATGCGCTAGAACAGGCTCTACTGTATTACTAGCATAGTTCTTTGTATATACACTTAATTGCTCCTCTGTATGGTTTTCAGTTTGAATACCCCTAACGTTTTCGGCAATTTGTCTTATGCCTAAATTAATAACGTTGCCTCGAGCACTCACTGCCTCAAGACTCAACTGCTGCCTTTCCAATCTTAGCTCCGTCTGCCCTGTAATCACGCTACTATCATTCTTCGGCTGCCCGGCGAAAACATCGACAACTGCTTGAATAGCGTCGAGCTGATATTGTTGGTTTGATTCAAATTGGAGTTTCATTAAAAAAACCACCTATCAATAAAAATTCCTATCGCTATACACCCGGCTATGAATATTGCGAACTGCACTAAGGATTTACCTTTTATGTCTACTTTTGGCGATACTAGGAACACAAGAAACGTAATAGGGATAGTTAAACCTAGCCCTAGCCAGACAAATTCTGGACCACGTAGGTGCATTGCTCCTTGTACAGTTGCCAATATAAGTGCAAGGATTGCTGCAAAAATACCAATTATCTCGATACTTCGCATTCTTTCATCTCTTAATTTCTCGTCAACATTCGATTCAACTTGCCTCATTTGGTCGTATAGATTGTTAGATCGTATGTCATTCTCGATACTAGTCTTCAGGTTGTATATCTCACCTCGCGTAGAGATAAAAGTTTGTACCCATACTGCTGTGTCTGATGAATCATCTAGATCGTCTGGGGCGTAATTGGCAATCGCTAAGTTAATACGTTCAAGAGCCTGTTGTAAATCATTGTCGGAGTAATAAAGCAGTCGAGCTTTTGTATAGTTAGCCTGAAAATGGCTCGGGGAAAATAATAGTGCACGGTCAACTTCCTGATTTGCTAATTTTATATTTTGAGCATCAATATAAACATCTGCTTTTATATTGGCGATGTTGGCAGATACCTCGGGATCGTCTGTATGGGAAATGATGTCCTCCAGCTTCTCTGCACATTTGTTAAACTGTTTTTTATCGTATAGATCACTAGCCACTCCCCACGCCTCAACTGAATTGAATGTTGTCTTTGTCATAATAAATCCTACACAAAAATTGCTATTGGTTTTACGATTACTACTTTACTCTCTAATAATATCGGTACTTTTTCCGGGACATCAAAAAGCTTTTCAACATCACCACCTTTTTGCACAACTTCTGAAAATGCACCTGACAATAGTTCATTTAGAGCCTCTGGTTTCATGAGTGCTAAGTCAGTCGACTCAAAGATATTAAACGCTTTCTCTTCTTTTCGAATTACTTTACCAAAAACCTTGTACTCTCCTCGCAAGAGTCTTTCTATATCAAACTGCTGAAGAATTTCTTCGTCCAGCTCAAGCAAATATCTTGTATCGTCTTCAGCCACACAGGTGAGCAACCCCTGAGCAATGGGGTTAATGACTTCTTGCATAGATTTAACTTCTTTAGGTAGTTTAGTTTTCTTTCCTTGCTCAGAGAACTTATTGCCCAACTCAATCGCTTGTGTCATCGTATCCATAACACGCACAATCTCAAGTTTCTGGAACTCAGATTGAAATTCAATAAAATCACCTACTTCGGCATCATTCAAGTCAACCTTAACCAAGGCTCTTGTTTGTAATAGTGTACGCATCTTAGCAAAGAGTGAAACACTAGTATGAATCTTCTTATCAGATATCTCTTGGCTGTTTTTACTACCCTTAGTCGATCCATACTCATGGCCAGCGGCACCTCCCATACTCAAAAATCCAAGCGGGATTTTAGCCTTTACCTCCGCCTTCGAGTCATTAGTTTTCTCTGACGAATCGCTATAGACAGTTTTAACTTCCTGAAACTGACTAAGCCCATCCTCTAGTATTGCTAATACATCGAACACTACCTGATAATCAAGGTAGACAGGCAGTGGAATAGTTAGGCTCTTTTGCTTTGCCTGGCTCATTTTACTGCTCCGTTATCAATATTCCATATAAAAATAGTTGCATGTAGCACGAAAATAGCCTCATCATGAGTGGGCGTTCTCCCTTTACCTTCTGTGTGTTGGCCCCTTATGTCAGATGCATTAACAAGTAGATCTGTTAAGGTGTTTTTAGGTTTTACGATAGTATCACCCAAATATCTGAGGGAGGTTGGCTTGGCTTGGAAAGCGTGTACAAATTTCTTGAGTTGAGGTTTTGGGTCTTTGGGAAAGTACTTTTTTCCAAGGTATCCTTCTAAAAAGTTGCAGCACTTGGTGACGACCTTTTCGTCATCTGGTTTTCGAGAATAAGCTAATTGCCATGCTTCGGCAAGAATATTGTTTTTTAGGGCATCAGCACTACCTTTCTTTACCTCGTCTGAGACTCTCATAACAAGATCATAAACCCCAGCATCATATTCGGATGCATTTTTATCAACTAAACTTACCTGATATGCAGAGCTGCCTTGAGACAATATGTATTCAAGCTTTGCTGCATGTGCTTGTTTTGCATAGTTTTGAAGCCATAAGGCAAGGTAATTAGCTGTTCTGTCGGAGTCACCAAGTATATAGTCAACAAAATCCGTAAACTTCTGCGGTACGGATTCGTGAAAAGTTACTTGGAGCCGATTAAGAAAGCCCGTTTTTAGATAATATTGGCCATATGTCGTGTCATGATCGAGCAGGTTATCATACCGAATAGCCTCAAAAAACCAGCTAAATAATGGTTGCGCAAAATAGGATGGAAAATCCGTAACTAATTCTTTATCCGTAAAATCGTATTTTGTCGTAAAAGGCTTAAATCTCATAGTACCTCTACAATAACGTTTTGTTTTTCAGCTTGGAGAATTAGGTTTGTCTTTAGGCTTGCATCATTATTAAATGCTTGGTCGAGAAGGATTATTTGCGATGGGGATTTGGTGAGGATTTGGGTAAATAGCTCTTCGGTCATGTGGCGCGAGAGTGAGACAGCGAGATTCTCTGACGGCACGAATATGAAGCTGTCATGTGTTTCAACTTCGGCTAATGGTGAAACGCCGCGCTTGAGCAAGATTTCAGTCAATAAGTCATCGTCTGTCACACCGTCTTCCAGCGAATTGAGGCTATCAAGTGTCTGCTGTTTAATCTCGTCTGGTTCAGCCACAAGCTCGTTCCATTTTTTGAAGTTGCTATCACCAATCTTAAATACTCTGAAGCCGCCATCAAATTCATATTTTGACCCTTCCATATCCGCAAGCGTCTCACCTATCTCCTTGTCACCATAGCCAGCAGCTTCCCGAAGCCCATTTAAATAGCCTCTCGTCTCTTTGGCCTTTTCTGCAAGCTGTAAATTAGCACGGCGTATGCGCTCTTTGGCAATATCAGCAATATTTTTATATCCAGCTTTATAGGCTTCTGATTTCTCATCTGTTAACTCCGGTAACTGCACCATCATCCATTTTCGATTACCACTATCTTCGGCGTTTAGCTCGCCGACAGCATGTGCAAGTGTTCCCGAGCCGCCAAAGAAATCTAGAACGATATCGTTGTTGTCTTTGCTGGTTGTGAGTGATAGCATCTGCTTCATGAGTCTCACTGGCTTTGGTCCATCAAATATATCTTTCTTGCCAAATAGTTGTGCCAACTCGGTGCTAGCATCTTGATTTGATCCAAAATCTTGAAAGCCCCAAAAATTGTTTGCTAGCGCTCCGTGCTCTTTCTCAGACAGATAAATCTTTACCCGAGGATAACCATTCCCGCCATCTGTCCAATAGACTCTCCCCTCAGTTAGATAATCATCAAAAGTACTTTGCGATCCATACCATACTTCATCAAAGACCTTCCCCGTAGGGGATGTAATCGCGTAAGGTGATCCGCCCCTACCAGTGGCTACTTTCCACGGGTTTGTTGTCCATGCGCCACGCGGGTCATTATCGGGATTTTTAAACTCGGACGAACGACTTGCTGTAAGAGGCAACCCGAAGAATGATTTACCGTATTCTAGATCGGTATTATTTCTAGCAAATACAAGAATGTATTCACTAACTTTACCAATCATTTTAGTTTTATCATTAGGCTGGTTTGATCGACGACGCCATGCAATTTCACTGATGAAATTCTCCTCCCCAAAAATCTCATTCATCATCAAACGGAGATTATGAACCTCGTTGTCATCAATACTTACAAAAATCACACCATCTTGGCGGAGCAAGTTGCGAGCGAGAAATAGGCGCGGGTACATCATGTCGAGCCAGTTGCTGTGCTTGTGCCCGCCAGTGTTGATGCGTAGTCCGTCGTCGCGCGTAATGTTGCCTTCGTCGTCAATCGCACCCTCTTCAAGTGCTTGCTCGCGGCGCGTTTTCTTGAAGTCGTCATTATAGACAAAATCATTGCCAGTGTTGTATGGCGGGTCGATGTAAATCATCTTGATTTTGCCGTAGTAGGCTTTGTGCAGCACCTTGAGTGCCTCGAGGTTGTCCCCTTCAATGAACATATTTTGCGTGGTGTCCCAATCGACTGATGCTTCGGGTTGCGGATGGAGGGTACTGACGGTTTTTTCTTGAATCTTGGCAAAGACGCTTGACTTGCCTTTCCAGCTCAGACCGTATTTTTCACCAAGCTCAACGCTATTACCAAGAGTTGCACGGAGTTTGTTAAAGTCTATCTTATCTTCACTAAAAACTTCTGGGAAGAGTTCTTTAAGTTTAGCTTTCTGATTTTCCGCAATATCTGCGTTATAGCCATCAGTCTTTTTCACTGACCTTTTCCTCCGTTATAAGTTAAGAAAATTATACCATGAAAACAGATGAGACATGAATATTTTTAGTGATTTTGCTTTAACTAATAATTTATATTACAATAATACTTGTCTTTCGTTGAGCTTTTGCTCCGAAGTACATTAACAGTCTAGGCAGTATATTTAGTTATTTTGTGTTTTTTTGCTGAGCGAGGCGTTGTGTACGTAATTTTATTACGCTTACTACGCCCCGCTTAGCGGAGTATAGTTCATGGCAACTACAGAAAAGGAGAAATCGTCAAGAACTATTTCTTTTATTGATTATGAAAATGACAACGACAAAACACAAAAAAGTAAGAATGCTACAAATCAAGGTCATCGATTTTGACACAGATGAAAGTTACTCTTGGGGTTTTTACTCCTCGGTGCTTGATCTGAGTCTTGCGCATCCAATTACCGCTCGCGGTACAGATGCGGCTTTGATGTCGAGGATGTTTTCCTCAAATTCAGAGGTCTTTGTCTATCAGATTGTTGATGGAGAAAGAAAAGAAATTGAGGATCCTCGAGTTTGCATTGAGGATCTTGATCTTCTGAGATAGTGTTCAGAAAGGACGGTAATGCTGCCTAGCATATGATGACTCGCCTGGCTTAACCGCCTTGCGGGTCATCGCACCGTTTAATTACAGGTTTTTTATTTAAAAACGTGTACTTAGATAGTGTTTTATTCAGTTGTTTGGCCGTCGAAGTCTTCTTCGTTGGCTTCGGCTTCCGCCTTTGTAGCGCGAACAATGCCGTCTTTGTGATGAGATGGTGCATAGATAGTGTATAGCTTGAGGTCTTCGGTCTCTGAGGTATTGATAACATTATGGTTGGCGCCAGCTGGCACTATAATTGCGCTGCCGTCAGCGACGTCATATTCATTATCATCAATCTTCACCTTGCCTTGACCAGCATCAATACGGAAAAACTGATCATTTTCGTTGTGAATTTCTTCGCCGATGTCCTCGCCTGGTTTTAGGCTCATAAGCACCAACTGGCAGTGTTTGCCGGTGTAGACTACTTTTCTGAAATTAGTATTTGCAACTGTTTCTTTTTCAATGTTTTCGCAATATCCCCGCATTTTCACCTCCGTTATTTCTTTTATATCTATACCTTCATTATAACATTTTTTACTTCATTCTGCTAATGGTTGGTGCTTAGTTATATTTTATAGCTTACTAAAATAGAAAAGCCCTATCAGTAGCCACGTAATGCACACTATTGAAGCAACAATAGTAAACGTAGGTAGCCCAAGCAGAATAATAGCTGGCATTGAAAGCGCTGTAATGATGCCACCGCCTACAAACGGTTCGAACAATAGTTGCTTATAGCCAAAGCTTTCCATGGCCTCGGTTTTATCTTTTGGATCTACCATTTTTACGAACAAAATACCGGTGGCAGTTTGCCCCATTGACTGTGCCATATTAACAATGCCGTTTTGAAACCAGTTGCGCTTAAACATGCGGGGAGCAAATAAAATAAATGCTGAAAGAATCCATATGATTCCTGTAGCTGCTAGCGTGAGAAAAATGCCAAGATGTGTTGAGATGTATTCAAGCGACATGGTGCCTATCGCAGTAGCGATGAGCACACTAAGTGAAGCAGCACCAATAAGTTCTATAATAGAGCGCGAGATTGAGAAACCAAGATGATTCCAAACAACACGTGCAAGCATTCCGCCAAACATACACAAAGTAAACATTGGTAAATATTTAAATATAACGATGCCAGACTTTGCCCATGTAAGCGCTTCTATAAAAAGTAAGCTTTGGTGGATTAGCCAGCCGAAAAGAATCGCCAGACCAACTAAAGCTAGATGGCTAATAAGACGGCTTGGCGTAATATGTTCGCGAAGGGTGATTCCCTTTTTACGGAGTTCATAAATAATACGTCGATGATATACCATTTGACTTAAGCTTCTATGTTGGGCTATTTTGATATGTTTTTTTCTTTGGCCCCAGTGAACTAAGATCATACCACTAATGAGCGCCGCAATAAGGCTGAGGGTAGCAAGCCCTACTGCAAGCCCTTGCCCCTCTTCAAACGAAAGCTGTTTGAAAACATCTTCAAGCCCGGCTGCAGTACCGTGGCCGCCTTCAAAGCTTATTTCAATTAAAGCAGCAGAAAGCTTGTTTGCGCCAAAAATCGGTATGAGCAGAAATAGAGTAACAAGACCGCCGAGTGCATATTGCCCCCAGGCAATCATCTGGCCAAAAGCAGCCTGTGGCGCTGCAAGTTGCCATATCTTTTTGATTGGCAACAAAGCACGCGCAAGAAAGAGACACGCAAAAACAACATTAATAAGAACTGCTGGTAGCGGGCTCCAGTATCTGTAATAAATGTCTGGAATTTGCCACTCTGCAAAATATTGCCCTGCAACTTGCGGCCCAAGAACTAAGAGCAAAACTCCTGCTGCGAGTGAACCCGGAATGAAGCTTTTACGCACAATAGGAAGGCGTACAAAAAGATAGCCAGCTATTAAAGCAGCTAAAATAATAAAAACGGCGGTCCATTCTGTAGTAAGCATTAGCATTAACTATACCAAATAAAGCATTTATTATTAACTGTTAGTGATACAATAAAGCCACAATGGCAAGAAATATGATTCGACAACTTGGTAGGCGCACTATTGAGGCTGGGTATCGCGGCGGTCAACGCTTGCGTTCTGACAACCTTAAGCTGTATCGAAAATTAAAGAACCTACGAAAATCAAGCGAAGATAAGCTGATTACGGTTGATGCAGTATTTCCGTTTGATCCTTTCCCAGACAGAATTACGATTGATAGAGCGAAAGTGACCGTTGTTAAGCGTAATTTCTTTTTCTCTGAACAAAAAACGAGCATTAGTACAGAAGACCTCCTAAACGTTGACCTGGGGTTAGGACCATTTTTCGGTACTATTAAGCTACATAGCCGCTTTTTTGTGGATGGCCAGCTAGAGGTACGGTTTTTATGGAGAAAAGATGCGCGATTGGTTGAAAGGATTTTGCAAGCAATTATTATAGCGCGTCAACATGATATTGATGTTTCAAAGATCCCAAGAGAGGATCTTTTGTCTGAACTACATAAAATTGGCCGACGCTAGACTTTAGGCAGGGTAATTTGGGATAACTAAAGGCCGTATAGGTTTTGCAGTATCGGCGCTGTATTCTCCGTTATCGGGCACAAGGTTAACTTTAGATTGATTTGGCTGCACTAGCAATGCATTTTGCATTGCGCTTTCTCCTAGTGGCCTTTTTACTTTATTCCGCCCTCTTTCTTGCTCTTGGTCTTCAAACTTGGCTTGTATTACTTCTGATTTCATTTGCGTTCTCCTCGTGTAGAGAAGCAACTGCCTGAGAAAATGGATTATCTGATCCAACCTCTATAGAAAGCTTAATGGCACGATGCGTAAGGGCTCGCTTAACATCTTTTGAAAGCCTAGTTTCGTTATTGGTACGCCGAGCCTCTCTTAAGCCCTCTATCGCTCCACTTGGTTCATTGGCAATAAAATCATGAATAAAATCTTCAACATCATTAGGAACATTTGAGCGGATATATTTTAAAACAGTATAATCAACTCCCTCTTCGTCAACTCTGGCCTCTATACCACTAAAAGAATATAAGTGGCCATCTGCGTTACGAAAATCTTCTGGAGACTGTCGTTTATCTCGTTCAAATCGATATTTATTCACGGTTTTGCTTCTCCTTTGTTAATAAAATAAGTCTCGGTTGAGACTTTTATTTTGGGCTGTGTGCAGACGTTTTATCTTACGTTGTCTCAACCATTGCTAAGACACAGCCCTTTAAGGCTGAGGAGCTTAAAATCAATGTTGAAACTTTTTGCACTCATAACTACTTTATATTTTGAAGATTGATGGAGTATTTGTCAAATATACTCTTTTGGTATTAAATATTTAGGAAACAATGACAAAGATAAAAAGGGATAAAATATGCACGTAGTGATTGTTGGGGGCGGATTTGCTGGCATAAAAAGTGCCTTAGAGCTGAGCAAAGATAAAGGATTTAAGATTACGCTCATTTCTGACCAAGACTATTTTTTGCATCACGCAACGCTGTACGCCACTGCTACTGGTCGAAGCACTAAAGAGTCTGTTATTAAACTTTCTGAGATTTTTGCTGGGCGCAAAAACGTAGAGATTATAAAAGATGAGATTATAAAATTTGACCCTGCAAGACAGACGGTTGGCGGTAAACATAAAAATTATGAATATGACATGCTCATTCTTGCGCTGGGGGTGGTGACAACATACTTTAATATCGATGGCCTAGAACAGCATTGCTATGGAATTAAAACACTTCCTGAAGTGCAAAGATTTAAGAGTCATATTTATGACAACCTGGTAGTTGACGGTGAGATCGACAAGAACTATGTAGTAGTGGGTGCTGGCCCAACAGGTGTTGAATTAGCTGCTGCAATGAAAACCTATCTTGATGATATTGCCGCAAAATATGCACATAAAAAAGCGGACGTGAGCGTAAGTTTGATTGAAGCAAGTCCGCGCGTATTACCGATGATGCCAAAAGCCGCAAGTAAAAAAGTTGCTAACCAACTTCGTAATTTAGGCGTAAAAGTTATGACTGGTCAAAAGGTGGAATCTCAGACTAGCGACGGCATCGAGGCAAATGGCAAAAAGATTCCAACGCACACCGTAGTATGGACATCTGGTGTTACGAACCATCCTTTCTTTAAAAAGCATAAAAAATTCTTTGCATTTGCACCAAACGGCAAAGTGGTTGTTGACGAACATATGCGCGCACTTGGTCATGTCTATGTTATTGGCGATAACGCAGCAACAAAATATTGCGGCGTTGCCTTAACCGCCTTAAGAGACGCAAAGTTTATTGCGCGTCATTTTAAGCGCATTCTTCATTCAAAAGAACTAAAGAGTCACGCGCCGCTGCGAAAGCCAATTATTACCGTGCCGGTTGGTGAATCTTGGGCGATTATTCAGGGGCGAAATTGGCGCATTACAGGGCGACTTGGCGCATGGGTCCGTCGCGCTGCTGAGCTATATAATTATTGCAACTTCTTACCCTTTCCCAAAGCATGGCGTGCATGGCGTGAATATCATGTTCGCGAAGAGTTATAAAGCCTAGCATAAGCATTGTCATTACTCTGTAAAATCGGTATACTTGAAGGTAAGTAAAAGGGAGATATTTGGGCTAGCGTTTGCATAGCAAAAAGAAAACGATATGAGAATATTAATGCTCGGGTGGGAGCTTCCTCCGCACAACAGTGGTGGCCTAGGAGTAGCGTGCTATCACATGTCGAAGGCTCTGGCGCAAGAAGGTGCGTCAATTGATTTTGTGCTCCCCTATGAAGCCGAGCATGAAGCTGTTGATTTTATGGAAATTCATTCAGCAACTAAGCTAGAGCCGCTGGAGCGTTATGGGCTTGGCGCCTATGAAGGTTCAAAATGTAGCTGCAAAGATAAGCACTGCAAACACGACCTAAAAGATCTCCGTGCTGTGCAACAGCACTATAAAGAATTTGTCGCTCAATTAATAGAAGAGAAACGACCAGAAGTCATTCATGCCCATGATTGGCTTACGCTTGAAGCCGGAATGCACGCCAAGCAGATTGCCGGGGTTCCTTTGGTGGCACACGTTCATGCAACAGAGTTTGATCGTTCTGGTGAGTTATATGGCAACCCAGTTGTGCATGAAATTGAACAGCATGGTCTTTTGATGGCAGATCGAATTATTGCGGTGAGCAATATGACCAAAAGCCTCATTATGAAGCATTACGGCATTCCTGAGGAGAAAATAGAAGTGGTGCATAATAGCCTCGACACTTCTTCCCTGCAACCACATGTTTACGACACAAGCACATATGCATATTTAGAGTCTATGAAGAGCGAAGGCTACACTGTTGTGGCATCTATTGGTCGCTTAACAGTGCAAAAAGGCTTTAGCTATTTTGTCCGAGCAGCCGCGCGCGCTAGCAAAAAATATGATAAATTACTTTTTCTTATTGTTGGTGACGGCGAGCTAAGAGACGAGTTATTAGAACTTTCTGCCGATCTGGGTATTGCCGATAAAGTATTCTTCACTGGATTTGTGCGCGGGCAAAGATGGCGCGACGCCTATAATATTGCGGATGTATTTGTTATGAATTCTGTCAGTGAACCGTTTGGTTTAACGGCGCTAGAAGCAGCGGCACACGACACAGCGGTAATTATCAGCCAACAATCTGGCGTTGGTGAAGTCTTACATAGCGTCTTCCGTTTTGATTATTGGGATGTTGATCGTTTAGCAGATGAGTTGATTAACATTGCTGCGTCCCCTGCTCTTGCTAGTGAACTAAAGCAAAACGTTGCCCGTGAATATGCTCGAATTTCCTGGAATGATGTAGCGCAGAACTGCATGAAGGTGTATCAGAAAATGATTGGGGCAGCGGCATGAACGATATAAACCAGGAACGTGGCGTTGTTCTTTATCTTCATGCACATCAGCCATATCGTGTACGGCCATATAGTGTGTTCGACACTTCAGTGCATCACGATTATTTTAACGATCAAAACCAACATTCTGAAAGCAATAACCGTCATATCTTCAATAAAGTTGCCGACAAATCATATCGCCCAACAAACAAACTTTTGCTAGAACTTCTAAAAAAGCACCCTGAATTTAAAGTAAGTTTAAGTATTACCGGAACGCTTATTGAGCAGTGCGAAATGTGGGGACAAGATGTGCTGGATGATTTTCGAGCGCTGGTTAAAACTGGCCGAGTTGAGATTGTCTCTGAAACGTATTACCACAGCTTGGCGTTCTTTTATAGCCAGAACGAATTTAATAAACAAGTTGAAGCACATTATAAAAAAGTGCAAGAAACACTAGGTGCTGCACCAAGAGTATTTAGAAATACCGAGCTTGCTTACAACAATAATCTTGCTAAATGGGCAGAACGAGCCGGTTTTAAAGCAATTTTGGCTGAGGGTTGGGATCCGGTGCTAGGCTGGCGTAGTCCTAACTTTGTCTATCGCCCTGCTGGCACGAAAAATATTAGTTTACTTACTAAGAATTATAAACTAAGTGATGATCTTGCTTTTCGCTTTTCAGACAAAAACTGGTCTGAGTGGCCGCTTGATGCAAACAAATATGCGCACTGGCTTAACGCTGCAACTGAAAAACAACCGATTGTTAATCTGTTTATGGACTACGAAACATTTGGCGAACATCAATGGAAAGATATCGGTATTTTTGAGTTTTTTAAGCACTTGCCAGAAAAATGGCTTTCGCGTAAAGGGAATACATTCTATACGCTAAGTGATGTCGTTGATAAATTCCAACCCGTAGATGAAATTGATGCGCCGAACACTATCACATGGGCAGACACCGAACGCGATCTTACAGCATGGCTTGGCAATGGTATGCAGCAAGAAGCTATGCGACACCTTTATGCGCTTGAAGAAGGTGTTTTAAATACAAAGGACGATGGCTTAATTGCCGACTGGCGCAAACTGCAAACCTCAGACCATGTGTATTATATGTGCACCAAATGGTTTAACGACGGCGATGTGCACGCTTATTTTAGTCCCTACTCTTCTCCTTATGATGCATTTCTTTATTACATGAACGCAGTTCGTGATATTCGATGGCGTGTTATGGAACATCAACGTGGAGGATGGATTCATGGCTAGACCAATTGTATTAAGTAATGGCGAACTACACGTTGGCATCAATAAGTTTGGTGAAGTTCACGATTTTTACTACCCCTATGTTGGGCAAGAAAACCACGCCGCCGGAAAGTCTTTGCGACACAAAATTGGCGTTTGGGTTGAAGGGCAATTTAGCTGGATAGATGACGGAAGCTGGGATATTAGCTTCGACTATCCTCATGATTCTTTGATTGGCTACACTCGCGCGCATAACGCACAATTAAATATCTTGTTAGAATTTGACGATGCAGTCGATTCTTATCAAGCTGCTTTTCTTCGTAATATCCATGTGGTAAATCAAGAAAACCGCGAGCGTGAAGTAAAGCTATTCATGCATCAAGTGTTTGATATTAGCGATATCGCCAGCAACAGCGACACTGTTCAATATCTTCCTGATAGTGACGCAATCCTTCATTATAGAGGCCACAGGGCATTTTTGGTCGGTGGCATTTCAAGCGACAACAGCACTTCGTTTGATCAGTATACCGTTGGTCTTTTTGGTATTGAAGGACGATCTGGCACTTTTGCCGACGCCGAAGACGGTATTTTAAGCAGCAATAACGTTGAGCACGGTCGAGTAGACTCAACTATTGGCTTTAACCTAAAAATTGGCGCGTTTACCTCTTCACGTGTTAGCTATTGGGTTGCTGTTGGCAAAACACCACGCGAAGCGCTTGTTATTGATAAACGTATTAGAGAAGAAAGCGTGCTGCACCGTATTCTTATTACGCACAAGTGGTGGCGAGTGTGGTTAAAGCCTGTGCAAGAATTTACTCCTCAGATTGAAGAAAAATATCGCAAAAACTTTATTCGCAGCTTACTTATTATGAAAGCACACATGGATAACCGAGGCGCAATCATTGCAAGCACAGACACAACCATGCTTAATTATGCACGCGATGCCTATGCTTATAGCTGGCCACGAGATGGTGCCTATGTCATTTGGCCACTTATTCGGCTTGGCTATAAAGAAGAGCCACTTCGTTTCTTTGAATTTTGTCGTCGAGGCTTGCACGCCAATGGTTATTTGATGCACAAATATCAAGCAGATGGTGCGCTTGGCTCGAGCTGGCATCCATATGTACAAGACGGCGTTGCGGCACCGCCAATTCAAGAAGATGAAACCGCCACTGTGTTATTTGTTTTTGCGCAATATTACGCCCTGCATAAAGATGAAAAGCTACTGAGAGACTTCTATCCTTCATTCATTAAGCCAATGGCAAACTTCTTAGCTAGTTATGTCGATGAAGCAACAGATCTACCAAAGCCAAGCTATGACTTATGGGAAGAGGTATTCTTGACGTCAACATATACAACCGCAACCGTACATGCAGCTTTGCTTGCAGCAACGCATATGGCAGAGGCTTCAAAAGATGAAGATAGCGCCGTAAGGTGGCGAGCTGCTGCCGATGATATCTCGCTTGCTGCACATAAATATTTGCTAGACACAGATAAAGGCGTTGCTTATAAGGGTGTGCGCATAAAGAAGGGTTCTGTTGAAACCGATGCATCACAAGATAGTTCTGCTGTTTTTGGCGCTTTCATGTTTGGTTTACTGCCGCTGGGTAAAGACCTAGAAAATACCGTAAAAACACTTCAGCAGGCGCTCTCAATGCCTCCAGAAGGTGGGTTTGGGCTAGCGCGCCATGAAAACGATGGCTATAACCGTGTAAGTAATAATATCCCGGGCAATCCTTGGTTTGTTACCACTCTATGGCTTGCCCAATATTACATTGCAACAGACAGCGAAAATAAAGCAAAAGAGTTATTAGACTGGACGCAGAAACACATGTGGAACACTGGTGTTCTTTCAGAGCAAATCAATCCATTCACAGGAGAAAGTGTTTCCGTTGCGCCTCTTGCCTGGAGCCAAGCAGAGTTTGTTAGTACGCTCCTTGATTTATTAGCAGAAAAATAAAAACCTCCGGTCTTCGGAGGTTTAAGTGATAACTTATGTAACCTTTAGCCTTTTCGAGCCTTCACTTCATTTCGACCAAGGTTTTTCTTAGTCTCTGTGTACGTAACGTGCTTACGAAGCTTTGGGTCATACTTACGAAGACTCAATTTTTCAGGAGTGTTCATTGTATTTTTCGTTGTGTAATATGTACGATTCTTTGAATCGTCGCTTACAAGTCCAACCAATTTTCGCTTGGTATTCTTCTTTGCCATCTCTGTTCCTATTTACAATTATTATTAATCAATTTGAAGTAATTATAGCACTTCTAAACTGTTTTTGCTAGCTTTTTAACTAAAATGGAGCCGCCTTCGGGATTTGAACCCGAGACCCCTTCCTTACCATGGAAGTGCTCTACCCCTGAGCTAAGGCGGCATGCAACTCGCCTATTGTAGCAAAAATAAGCTAAACCTTAAAATACTTTGGTTTTTCTCCAAGCTCAATTCTACTAAGGTCAAGGGAAAGACTATTGAATAAACTCACCACCCCTAAGCTATCTAACTCTCCTCTACCATGTGGATGGATACAAGCAGCTTCATCCATATCTTCTGAGGTAGGGTCGTAAAGTACGTGTACATTACCATCTGCAAGATCAAAAATAGGTACTTCTCTTTTCCAATTCTCTTCGGCGCTTGACTGAACGGCAATCGGAAGGTCCTGATAATCCTCTCCTAGTACTTCTGATGATTCTTTTCTTGTATTAAACAGTCCTGGCTCTATTATAAAATTACAATCAGCACTTTTTTCGCCCCTTGCTCTAACTTCAGTTCTTAATCGTGTCGTTCTATCTGATGTTATTGCTATATTTGCTAACCCTTGACTATTGTCAGCTCCTCTCCTATAGGATAAGTCCTCTAGGGTAAAATTGGGAATCAATACTAGCTCAACTTCCTTATCATCTGGCCTAGTGTCTCCTGGCCCACCATGATAGTTACTGGGTGATGAATACACTCTCATTAACATAAGTGTCTTACCGGGATTCTCTGCCACCTTTTCTAAAAAGCTTGTCCATTTCTTACGAATATAAGCACCCTCTTTATCATCAAGTAGTTCTTTTCCATATATCTCAGCCGCAACGTCAGCGCTAAAACCAAATCGCTCTTCAAGCTCTAAGACCTCGGTCATTCTTTCGTCTTGAAGTTTTTTCTTTTTCTCTTTCTCTATATCTTCACGAACGGCAGCTCTAAACGCGTCTTGGTCTATACTCATAATTCCCCTCCAAAACCACCCGTTTTGTATAAAAATATTGTATCATATTAACTAATGACAAAAGTTGCGATTCAGGGTGCAAAGCACTCATTTCATTATATTGCCTCAAAACAAATGCTCGAGAATATCGACGAGCATCTTTTTTGCGATACGTTTAAAGATGTTTTCGAGGCGGTTAATAATGATCAAGCAGGCTACGGCATTGTTGCCACTAAAAACTCAGCATATGGCGATATTTTAGAGGTAAAAGAACTGCAAGAAAAGTTTAACTTTACGGTTTTAAAGAAGATAACTCTACGTGTTGAGCTTCACCTACTTGGAATAAAAGGAGCGAAGCTGGAGGATATCACAGACGTTTATTCTCAAGCGCCTGCTCTTGTTGCGAGCAAAACCTTTTTAGACGGACTAGGCGCAACCATTCATGAGTATCACGACACGGCAGCAGCGGCTGAATTCGTCGCAAATAATGGCGATCAAGCAAAAGTCGCCATCGCCAGCGAATCTGCTGCTAAAGATTACGGGCTTGAGATTATTAAAAGAAATACTGAAACCGTAGAAAACTATACGGATTTTATATTGTTTAAAAAATAAAACCCGCCTAAGGCGAGTTATTTTGGTGCTGGGAGTAGGATTCGAACCTACGAAGGCATAAGCCATCAGATTTACAGTCTGACGTGTTTGACCGCTTCACTATCCCAGCGTAAATAAAAATGGAGCCGCCTGTCGGATTCGAACCGACGACCTACGGTTTACAAAACCGTCGCTCTAACCAACTGAGCTAAGGCGGCATATCACTTAAGGTACGCAGCTAATCTTAACAGATTATATAGCTACTTTTCAAGCTCTTTACATTATAACGCGGCGAGGTGGTTGCTTGACGCGTTTCGGAGTACCTTCTGGAATGATAATTCGGGCAAGTTTTTCGCGGATTTTAAGAGCTAGCTCTTCTTCACCCACGCGCTCATACGCATCTGCCAGAATGTTTAGACTCTGTGGGTTTGGCTCTAACTCTATTGCACGCTCTAGCGCTTCAATCATCTTTTTATCATGCCCTAACTTTTCTTGCACTTTGGCATAGGCAATGTGCCGAGTTGCAAGATCGCCTTCTTTTTCAATAGCTTGTTCGAAAGCGAGTGATGCTTTGTCATATTTACCTGTTTCGTAATAAATTAACCCAATATTGTGAAGGCTGCTTGCGCTTGGCTCCAAACTTTGTGCAATTTCAAAGCATTCAATAGAATCGTCATATTCTCGTTGTTTAGCATATAAAATACCGAGGCGATTATATGCCGTAGCGTTTCGCTCGTCAACACGAAGGATTGTAAGAAGTGCTTTTTCTGCACGCAAATATTTGCGCTCGTTAATGCTCTCGCTGGCAATTTGCCATAGCTTATCAAGACGCTCCGCGATGCGCGCAGGGATTACTTCAACTTCGCTGACTGATTTTTGATATAAAAGCACCCATAAACCTAGGGCTGCAATAAGTAAAAGACCAAACATTCTAGATATAATTATAGCAAATTATGCGCTAATGACTAATTTCAAGAGCTGAATTTTAGCATTTGCGTTTTCTTGCACTGCTTTCTCTGTTTCAAGTAGCTTATCTAACTGATGTGCCAAGGCACTATTTGCCTTTTGAGCTAGCGAAAATTCAATAATATGCATAGCCTGCTGCAAAAGTTCTAAAGTCTTGGCTCTGTCTGAGCTATATTTTTGAATAAGTATGATTTTTTCATAGTTATTTGCGCTAAGTAGCTTTCTAGCATTTCTTGCAGTTTCTGCTTGAGTTTCAAAATAAGCTTGATCTTGATGCAAACGGCAAATCTCTGCCGGAAGTCCTGGCGCAATAAACTGTATTTGTGCACGGATCTTTTCGTTATTAATCTCCATTTCTGTTAAAAAATCTTCCGTTTGCTTTTTTGTAATTGGCTGGAGTGCTATCTCTTGCAAACGAGAATTGATAGTCGGAAGGAGCATAGAAGGAACATGAGACGTTAAAATGAATGCAGTTTGACTAGACGGCTCTTCAAGAAGTTTTAAAAAGGCATTTTGCGCTTCGTGCCGCATAGAATCTGCATCATCGACAATAATAATCTGCAGCTTTTCATGCTTTGTTCGTGTTTGCGTATATAAATTACGCACAGTATCTATCGAAATCGTTCCTTTCTCATCGGGAGAGATTACCGTAACGCTACTATTTATTTGAGAACTAGCAATGTGCTGAGCAATCGTCAGCAGTCCAACTCCTTTTACGCCACTTAAAAGCAGTGCATGCGGCAACTGTTTTTGCGCTGCTTCTATTTTAAGCTTTGACGATGGATGTAATATTATTTCACTCATTGCGCAGTTCCTTCGCGTTAGGAAAATAATCTAAAAAATCCTTAGGAATTTTTGAGGTAAATACTCTTCGGTCTTTATTTGGCAGTGTAATTTCTAGGCTTTGCGCATGCAACATTAATCTTTTGCCTTCTTTGCCATATACTCTATCGCCCACAATTGGATGCCCAAGGTGCGTCATATGCACACGTAACTGATGTGTTCGCCCAGTATGAGGCTGGAGGAGAACTAAAGAATATTCATCATTAGCCGCGAGCACCTCATATTTTGTTTGCGCGGGCTTGCCGTTGGCATCTACTCTAAAAGTTGATGGAGCTTTTGGGTTGCGCGCTATAGGTAGATCAATCATAGCAGCCTTTTCTTTTAAAATACCCTCGACTATAGCAATGTATTGCTTCTTCACTTTTCTATCTGAAAATTGACGTTGCAGCATTTTTGCCGCTTCATCATTTTTTGCACAAATAATAATGCCACTTGTATCTCTATCAAGGCGATGGATTATCCCTGGTCTATTTGTATCACTTTTGTAGGTTGTGTTTGGTTTTACAAATTCAGCAACACTAAATTCATCACTCACGACACCCTTAGCGTGAGTTAAAATGCCATTTGGTTTATCTATAACAATAGCGTCATCATCTTCATAAATAACAGGAAGTTCTTCTGCGCTAAAATCATTTTTCTTTGGCATTTTCACCGTTACTTCATCGTCTTCACCCAGCTTCATGTTTGGCTCAACAACAACTTCGCCATTAACGCTCACCAAGCCTTCTTTGCAATACTTTTGCCACTGAGAGCGCGAATATTCTGGCCAATACTGCGCAAGATAGCTATCTAGGCGCATAGCTTACCCTTTTGGTCGCAAGCCAACTGCTTGCTGAATGCGGAGCAGCGTTTCATTGGCAGTTTGTGCAAGCTCGGCTTCAGATGCTTGTAGGCGTTTTTCTATTGCACTATCATCAACCTGGCTTAAACGCGTTTGAAAATTTGTTAAAAATTGTTTCGTTTCCTCTGCAACTACTTTTTTAAAGTCGCCATAGCGGTCTTTATCACGCCATTCATTCGTGACTTCTTCTATGTCTCGCTGAGTAAAGAGTGCTAAAATCTCGAGCAAATTGCTAATTCCTGGTTGCTTCTCTCTATCAAATTGAATATCTGCCAAATTATCTGTTGTTGCGCTCATAATCTTTTTTGCAGCAGATTCAGGATCTTCACTCAAGAAAATAACGCCCCTACCAGAATCATCACTTTTACTCATCTTTTTCGTTGGGTCCACAAGATCCATAATGCGAAGCCCTTGGTCTTTGCCAAAGAATTCGTGCTGCTCTTTTACCGACTTTGGAATAGTAAAAATATCACCAAATTTATTATTAATTCGCTCAGCAATATCACGCGTAAACTCAAGATGCTGTGTTTGATCATCGCCAACAGGTACATACGTTGCGTTGTAAAGCAAAATATCTGCCGACATCAAAATTGGGTAGTTAAATAGCCCAACACTCGTTCGATCGGCGCCAACAGTGACTGACTTATCTTTAAATTGCGTCATGCGATTCATTTCACCCATGCCTGTAAAGCAATCAAGAATCCATGTTAATTCGCTATGCGCAGGAATATAACTTTGGCGATATAGATGAATGCTAGAGTTGCCTAGCGGCAAACCAGCAGCTGCAAAAAGCCGCATATTATGCCAAATTTGCTCGTGAAGCTCGTCAAAGTTGATTGGCGTCGTAAAGCTATGAAGATCTGGCACAAACATATTAATCTGATATTCATCAGCATGCTGTGTTGCCATATCAATCATTGGCAAAATGCCACCAAAATAATTGCCAATTGTTAGGTCATTATTCGCCCGCAGACCAGTGAGAATTACAGGTTTTTGCATAATTACTACTCTATTGTATCAGCTCTGATACATATTCCTTTAAAAGTTGATAGAATTTTTCAAGCTCTTCTTCCGATATCCATTCCTCATCACCATGAGCCCCACCACCGAGTGGCCTAAACATGATTGTAGGAATATCTTTAGCAGCAAAAAAACGAGCATCTGAAGATCCATACGCCTTTTTATAAACTATTTTGCCTCCAACGTGACGCTCATACATTTCCAAAAAACTCTGAACATCTGGATGGGTCACGTCAAGCTGATAGTCACTGCCAACTGCAGTTTCTTTTATTTCACCATGATATTTTTTTAGTTTTTTATTGAGTGTCTTTTTAATACGTTCAAGCTCATTGCCGCTGGGGTAACGTATGTCCAATACCGCTTCAGCAGTAGCAGGACCTTTGTTGTCTGCGTCCCCGCTTCTAAGCATGGCCACTGTCATAGTGCTATCCTCACGGTCATTTGAGCTAAAAGATTTCTCAAACTCATTGAGAAAATGAACCAACTTTATTGCCGCTCCGTCGCCCTCCCACGGACGTGAGCCGTGGTGAGCTTTTCCGTGGATAGTAATAGTGCAAGAGAAAAAACCCTTCGCTGCTGCGTTAACAGCACCGAAGTATTCTCCCGCATCGGGTAAAATACATACATCTGTTGTATATCCATTTTCTAAGAATGCTCCTGCACCGTTAAAGCCACCCGTCTCTTCATCACCGCTTAGTAGCAAAGATACGTCACTTTTAGCAATTTTTGAACCGATTTCGTCAAATAGTCGTAAATAGCATGCTGTAGCAAATAGCATGTCATATACTCCACGACCAAAATATCTGCCGTCTTTTTTGCTGAAAGCGTGCTTTTCTGTTGGCACGACATCAGCATGCGCCTGCAGTAGCAATCGAGAGTGTTTTTCTTTTTTTGGGTGCGCATATAGGTTATGTACACCATTATATTCAAGTATATTGGAAGGTACCCCATTCCTCATAAGCTGACTCTGAACATATTCTAATAATTGTCGCACACTCGTCTGGTTGGATGTTACGGGGTAAAACTCTACTAATTTTTTTAAATATCTTTCCATATAACTAGTCTATCATTACTGCGCCTGCTATTGAGTTTGAAGCACCATGCACGATCAGCTCAGGCCGTGCAACATAGCACCCGCCAATAGCCTCTGCTTTAATAGTGTTTTTATTTTCACCTCTTGAAAGTAGTACAAATACGCGCAGAATTGCGTTAGGTCTATCCTCAGGATTATTAACACGGATGGGAGCGTTAAACTCTTGTACCAATGCATCATTTCTAGAGCCAAATTCACCTGCTATATGCTTCAATTTTGCAGCAGTTATTGTGCCCTTTTTGCCAAATACTTTACGATCTTCTGGATCTAAGTATATGCATACCCCATTAGCCATAGAGCCTATCCTTGCCTTAAGAACTTGCGAACAAAGCTCGTCGTCTTCTCGAAGCAATAGCTCGTCTGGGCCGGCTATCGATTTTACATCACCAATTCTTTCAGTATAAGATTTATCTCCTTCAGTTTTAAGTGGTGCAAGCGCCCGCTCTTGCAAATGAGTAAATGGTTGATGAGAGGCAGCCACACCTGGAATGGCTTTTACAATAACTAGCCTGTCTTCTGCTAAGTTTTCTGGTATCTCACCGAAAGAATAATTCTCTTCACCGATGATCAGTTTGTCATCCGTACCGTGCGAACGCATACCTGAAACTATGACATGCGGCACCTGTCCAGCCTCATTCTCATAATGCCCTATGATGCGACCTTTCACTCCTTCGGATCCTGCATTTTTGTGAAGCGCATCAGTTATTCCTTGCCCAGAAGGACTATCTTCCATTTCATAAGCTATAATTTCACCCCGCTCATCAATCGTACAATCAACTCGAACAACCAGGGCGGGAATACCATGCTCATTATGAACATGTGTTGGCTCGGCTATGCCTGACTTGTCTCCATACGACTGCGCTGCGCGAAGCGTGTACCCCTCAATTTGCAGTCTATGTTTCTCTGATAGAACTAAGGTATCTCGAGAAACTGGCGTAACCAGTCCATCATAAATACGCAACGTATCATACTCTGCGCCTAGATCAATGTCTTTGTTAATATTTTCTGTTCCTATTTCTTTACTTCCCATATTTCATTCTCCTTTAAAAATTTAAAAAACCGCCTCTTCTTAGGCGGTTTAATATGTTATTTAGTTAATTAAATTATTTACAATACAAAGTAAACCGCCAGCGATCGTCGGTAAACCAATAGTTAAACTGTATTGCAAAAATACTCATGTGTGCCATGATAATATATAGAATTAGTATTGTCAAAAACAAAAATTAGGAGATGCATGCCCAAAAGTCAGCTGCTTGAAGCAACAAAAGAACTGTATGAAAAGAATCGCCGGCAAACAAACGGCTATACTTATACCATTCCCTCAGAAGATACCTACCCGTATCAGTGGCTTTGGGATAGCTGTTTTGCAGCTATTGCTATGACACATTTTGACACTGAAGGAGCTAAGTCTGAACTTCGGGCCCTTGTTTCAGCTCAGTTTAAAAATGGTATGATTCCCCATATGATTTATTGGCAACCTCAAAAAGATCATCCTTTTCCTGAGATTCGCTGGGGTAAACGCAGAACAAGTAGCATTACCCAACCGCCGCTGCTTGCCGCTGCGGTTGAAAAAATATATAAAGCGACAGATGATATAGAATTTGTGCGCGAAATGCTACCACATATTGATGCATTTCACCGCTATTTCTTTCGTCACCGCGACCCAAGAAAGACAAATCTAATTGGAGTTATCAATCCAGACGAGTCCGGTGAAGATAACTCACCACGATATGATGCCGCACTTGACTTAAAAGATCCTCAGCATAAATTTATTGATAATTTTTCTTCGCGCTTAAAATTAGTAGACAACTGGAAGCAGTCTCGTTTTGTGGTTAAGCAGCGCATGGATCTTCATCACTGGGTTCGAGACGTGCCTATGAACTCTATTTTGGCAGAGAGTCTTGCTATTACTGCAGAGCTTGCTAGGCTTTGCCATGAACCAAGAATCGAAACGTGGTCACGAGCTAAATCCGAAGGCGTTAAGCAAGCAATGCGTGATCATCTGCGTAAAGATGGAATTTATTACCCGTTGATGGATTACGGCGCAAAAGCTTCACGGGTTACCGTAAAAACCTGGGCTTTATTTATGCCGCTATATAGTGGTACTGCCTCTCAAGAAGAGTCGATGTTAGTTGTTTCAAAATATTTAAATAACCCAGAATACTTTAATACATTCTTTGGTGTGCCGACCGTTGCTGCAAACGAACATAGCTTTAATCCAGACGGAGACTGGAGGGGCAAAGGCTGGATTGGTACCAATTGGCGTGGTCCGGTGTGGATTGGCAGCAACTGGCTTATTATTCAAGGTTTACGACGATATGGGTTTAATAAAGAGGCAGATAGAATTGCCAAGCAATCAATAAATCTTGTGAAGAAGTCTGGCTTTAGAGAATATTACGACCCACGAAACGGCGAAGGTCACGGAGCAAAAGATTTTATATGGGGCGGTTTAGTGCTTGATATGTAAGGCTAGTTGAAAGAGTGTAATTAAAAATATGCGACTTCGTTGGGTCGCATATTTTAAGCAATAGATAGAAGTGAAGATTAACGCTTAGAGAACTGTTCTTTCTTACGAGCAGAGCGAAGGCCGTATTTCTTGCGTTCTTTTTCGCGTGGGTCGCGCTTAAGCAGCGATGCTTTTTTAAGCGTACCACGAAGATCTTCATTCATTGCGCTAATTGCCTTCGCAATAGCAAGACGGCTAGCGTCAACTTGACCGCTTAAACCACCACCACTGACAACAAGCGAAACATCGAAGTCTTTTTGCTTACCAACAAGCGCGAGCGGATCAGACAGCTTTGCCGTAAGCGGTTTATTGTCACTAAGATATTCTTCGGCAGTTTTGCCATTGATAGTAATATTGCCTTTACCTTTCATAAGTCGAGCACGAGCGGTTGAGCTCTTGCGACGACCTAAACCATAAAAATAACTCTTTGTAGCCATGTTATTTCACCTCAACTTTCACTGGTTTTTGTGCAGCATGTGCATGATTTTCATCTTTATATACCTTAAGGCGCTTTAGTCTTTCTGGCTGAAGCTTGTTCTTTGGAAGCATACCTTTTACGGCAGCAACAACTGCTTTTGTTGAATCTTTTTCGCGCACTTCAGCGAGACTAGCTTCTTTAATACCGCCAGGATAACCGCTGTGGCGATAATATTTTTTAGCGATTTCTTTATTGCCTGTTACTACAAGCTTATCTGCATTGATAATAACCACATGATCACCACCATCAATATGCGGTGTGTAAGATGGTTTATATTTACCTGTAAGATATTTTGCAACAACAGTAGAAAGCCGTCCTAATGGCGCTTCACTGGCGTCAATAAGAATCCACTTTCGAGCAACTTCAGCCGTTTTCTGAGAATATGTTTTCTGATTCATAGCTTATGCCTTTACCTTTTCCTCTGCTGCAGGTTTACTAACTGGAGCTTCTTTTAATTCATCTACAAAGCTAACACGAGCAAGCTGTGCGTTATCACCCACGCGAAGGCGGGTTTTTTCGATACGAACATGCCCACTTACGCGACCTTTAAGTTGCGGTGCAATTTCTTCCACCAACTTATGCGCAGATTCTTTTGTACTAACACGAGCAATAATCTGGCGACGATTATGAAGGTCGCCCTTTTTTGCTTTTGTTATTAGCTTTTCAAAATAAGGAACAAGTTCTTTTGCTTTTGGAAGCGTTGTTTCAATGCTACCGTGCTCAATCAAGCTTGTTGCCAAGCCTTTAAGAAGTGCTGTGCGCTGTGCGCCATCACGATGTAACTTTCGACCTTTATATCCGTGCCTATGCATTTAGAACTCCAGTTCCGCCATCTTTTCTTTAACTTCATCAAGTGCTTTGCTACCAAAACCTTTTAGCTCACGAAGGTCAGTTTCAGAAAGTGTTACAAGATCATGCACTGTGCGAATTTCGTTGTTTACGAGCGCATTAGCTGTTCGCGCACTTAGATTGAGGTCTTCGATTGGTGTTTGCAGTTCTGAGTCAACCTCTTCAGTTTCTTGACCAATTGCTGGTGCAGCTTCAATTCGAGTACTTCCTGCAAGCGCAGTATATTGATTGATTAGAATAGCAGCAGCTTCTTCAAACGCATCACGTGGAGAAATTGATCCATCGGTATCAATAGTAAGAACAAGCTTATCAAGATCTGTCATCTGGCCAACACGAGTGTTTTCAACACGATAACGAACACGCTGCACAGGACTAAATACTGCATCAACAGCAATCATATCGCTATGAAGGCGCTTGCTTCCTGACTCTTCAATTGTTCGATATCCGCGACCTGGCTCAACAACAATATCCATCAAAACCTTAGCTTTGTTGTCGTCGATAGTTGCGATGTGCGCATCGGGATTTACCACTTCAACATCTGCGGTTGTTTTAATATCTGCAGCTGTAATTGCGCCTGATCCCTTTTTCTCGAGACGAAGCTCTACTGGCTCTTCACCATGCAAACGAAACCGTACATTCTTTAGATTTAGCATAATATCAACCACATCTTCTTTCACGCCGTCTACGGTTGTGAACTCGTGTGTTACACCTTCAATACGAAAAGCAACAACTGCTCCGCCAGCAATGCTTGAAAGCAATACTCGGCGTAAACTGTTACCAAGTGTCATGCCGTAGCCGCTGTGAAGTGGCTCAACAGTGAAAGTTGCACTCTTATCTGAGTGATCTTCTACACTTGCAAGTGTTGGATTGTGAATAACTTTTGACACGTAATTTCTCCTTATTATTAACGTGAGTAATACTCAACGATTAGTTGCTCATCGATATCAACCTCAGCTTCTTCTCGCTTTGGTTCACCAGTAATGTCTATCTTCATTTTCTTAGGGTCGCTCTTTAGCCAGCTGAGCGGTGCTTGATTTGCATTCTTTACCACCTCATCGAGTTCAGCAAAATAAGCAGACTTTGTGCTTTTAGGACGTACAACAAGTTCGTCTCCAGCTTTTAGGCGAATTGATGGAATATCAACTCGACGACCATTAAGCATAAAATGCCCATGGCTAACAAGCTGGCGAGCTGCTCGGCGACTTGAGGCAAACCCTGCTCGATATACAGCGTTATCTAGGCGTCGCTCTAGAAACTTAAGAAGATTTTCACCCGCAAGTCCCTGCGCACGGTCAGCTTCTTTCATAAGACGAGCAAATTGCTTTTCAAGTAAGCCATATATTCGGCGAACTTTTTGTTTTTCGCGTAGTTGCGTTGCATAAAGACTTGGCTTGCCTTGTCGAGAACGACCGTGCTGACCTGGCACACTACTCTTTTTAGCCAAAATTTTGTGTGCTTTAGGATGTAGAGCATATCCTTCGCGGCGACTTTGTTTTACAATCGGGCTTCTGTCTCGTGCCATATTATGCTCTCCTCTGTTTCTTTGGTCGACATCCACCGTGCGGAATACCAGTTACATCTTTTATGCTATCAACACTAATTTCCATATTCTGTAAGGCACGCACTGCAGCGTCACGGCCAAGACCAACGCCACTAATAAACACATCTACAGACTTAAGACCATGCAATTGCTTTGCAGTTTCTGCTGCTTTTTCACTTGCAATCTGCGCAGCATAGGCTGTGCCTTTTTTACTACCACGAAAACCACATGCTCCTGCGCTTGAGGCACTCAATACGTTGCCCTTTTTATCGCTAAAAGTAATGATTGTGTTATTAAACGTTGCTTGAATATGCAGTTGACCGCTCGGTACTGACCGGCGCTGCTTCTTCTTTTTTACTGGTGTTTTAGTTGCTACTTCTGCCATTATTTCCCTTTAAACTTTACGTCTTTGTTGCTGCTTTCTTCTGAGTACCGCCAACGGCAATTCGCTTACCACGGCGAGTTCGCGCATTAGTTCGAGTTCGCTGACCACGACTAGGAAGACTATTCTTATGGCGTAGACCGCGATACGCTCCAACGTCCTTCAAACGCTTAATGTTGTTTGTTACCGTACGCTGAAGATCGCCTTCAACTGTATAATCGTTATCAATGATTGTACGAATGCGCTGAATCTCGGCTTCTGAAAGATCTTTGACGCGAGTAGTAGGATCGATCTTTGCAGCCTCGAGAATACGACCTGCGTATAGTGGTCCAATTCCGTAAATTGAACGAAGACTAATTTGTACTTGCTTATCAGTTGGGATTGTTACGTTAGCTATTCGAGCCATTCTTTAACCTTGCCTTTGCTTATTTTTAGGCTTTTTCTTATTGATAACATAAAGTCGCCCCTTGCGGCGAACAAGTTGATCATCTGGACTAATTTTTTTAACGCTGGCACGAACTTTCATGGTGCGTTTAAAGCCTCCCACTTACTGTTATTAATCTTTGAGACGAAAGCTGATTCTACCCTTTGTAAGATCGTATGGGGTTAACTCAACTTCCACCTTGTCGCCCGGTATCAGGCGGATATAATACTTGCGCATCTTTCCCGATACATGAGCGATAATCGTATGGCCGTTTTCAAGCTCTACGCGAAATTGTGCATTAGGCAGCGCCTCTAGCACTTTACCGGTTAGCTTGATTACTTCTTTTTGTGCGACCATAAACTACAAGAATAGATTATACACAAGAAGGCACCTCAAGTAAAGAGTTTTTCTCACTTTTATTTAAAAACGTGAAATATGTTAGTACTTATTATTGTAGCTGAAGCTTTTCTCATGTCAAGCTAACATTTATTGTTGAGAAGAATGCGTTTCAGAAGAACCAGCTTCTACTATTCGCGCCCCCTCAATACTTGGTGATATAAAGAGAGGAATGGCTACCCGAGCTATTCCGGCATCCTGAAATTCTTTTGGTAATTCGCCCTCACCGCCAACTACTGCGCGGTGAAACGTTGCCGGTGTTTGCCTTTTTAGCCCAAGATAGTCATCGGCAGCACCTCTAAAACTCGTAATTCTCGTATCTGCATCTTGCCATTTTCGATTAACAAAATACTGCAAGCCGCGCGCTGACTGTTCGATGTCAACTGTATATGAGCTTTTATCATTATGTTCCTTAATAAGTAATTCTTTTTCATCAGTATTGCTCACTGGTCTTTGCCCAGGAGCCGCATTTCGATGATACCCGATAACACGTGTTAGCGTACGCGCCCTAACCCCATTTTCAGGAAAAAAGATATTGATATACTCATCTGGACTAACTTCAAAAGACTCTGCCACTTCTCTTAAATACGGAATAGCTGCTTCATCGACGATAAACTTATTCAATCTGGCAACCGCGTCTACTGCGTCCACTACAGTTTTTGGTGCACCCCGCTCGGCAAAATCTCTTGCCGCCTCTGAATCCGCATGAATAATCGTCATTGGATTTACTACACCTTCAAAATTCGGATTTGGTGCGCGCAAGCCAATATCTGTTGCTGGATTTTTAGCATCCCATGGCATATATGTAGGATTGCCTGATTTATCTTTATAGCTAATATATAAATCTTTCTCTCCCTTATCGCCATCAAAGCTTACTACCGAAGGATCGCCCTCCTTAAACGCGTGGTGCAGGGCAGCATGAGCTACCAGCAAACCTTGCTTGGCTCCTTCTGTATATAATTTTAGCTCTTGCTTGGAGACCAGATCATCCATTGAGTGATCTGGAATTCCATGCTCTAGATTTGATTTTATTGCTGCTAGTTTTTCGCTCATAGTAGTTATTACCTCCACCAGCAGTATGTTCTTAGTAAGTAAACTTGTCAGTGAATAGTTTTTTAGTAAAAAATATTTTACTTGTTAGCATATTTAGTGTTCTGTAATATGAAAGTAACACTATGAGTATTGTTCATTTGGATCACCACCTGCAATCAAAGATTTTTGCTAAATTACGCTATAACCAAACAATGCGTTATACCGATCTTAAAGACCCAGCAATGGAATCTAGTCTGTTTATGTATCACCTAAGAGAGCTCATTAAGCAAAAATTAGTTGAGAAGACAGAAGACGGAAAGTACCAACTCACCGGTAAAGGCGCGGAACTTGCTCAACTTTATTCCTCAGAAGTTGGCAATATCAGACTTGGACCATTAACATATAGCCTCATCTTTTTACGTTCGAAAAATGGTCGTTGGTTAGTTGCACGACGCAAGAAGCATCCACACATTAACAAATATGCGTGTATTTCAGGCAAAGTATGGCCCGGAGAGACTGTAGAGTCAGCCGCTAAAAGAGAATTACATTATTTTAGTAATAATCAGCTTGATGTACCGCTAATATATAGAGGCTATGCATCTATTATGATACAAGGTAAAGACCTGAGTACTCATATAACAGGTCCTATTTGGTTTGCTGATAATGTTGAAGAGGTTAGACTACCCGACACTAAGCACGCTGAACTACAGTGGGTTGATTGGCAAGAGTTACCTTATAGCGAATTCATCCCTGGCTGGAAACAAATAGTAACCATGATCGAAAGTGGTGAAAAAGAATATCTCGACTTAAGTTTTACCTAGAGAAAGTTATTTATATTCGTCGTATGTCACCATAAGTGCACGTGAGTTGATTTGGCGAAGTGCCTCAAGCGCTACTGAAACAACAATCAAGAGGCCAGTCCCTCCTAGAGCCAGGTTTGGCACCGAAACGCCAACCTGCGCAAGCACATATTCACCCGCAAACGGCAGCACGGCAATAAGACCAAGAGTAATTGAACCAAAAAGGGTAAGTCGGTTAACGATCATTGTGAGGTATTTTTCTGTTTGCTCGCCAGGACGAACATTGGCAATAAAACCACCTTGCTTTTGTAGGTTTTCTGCAATTTCGTTAGAGTTAAATACAATGCCAGTGTAAAAATATGTAAAAGCAACAACTAGTAAGAAGTAGCAAATTGGATACACAAAAGAGCCTGGATCTGCCCCAGTAAACGCTCCTGGTTGCGGCGCTTCGAACCATGCGATAAGGTTATTGGCGAGAGTTGCATAGTCAGCATTTCCCGTGGCCTTAAGCAGTTGACCAATAAACGCCGGCAGCGCCAAGAAAGCTACAGCGAAGATCACTGGAATTACGCCGGCAGTGATGAGCTTCACTGGCAAAATACTACTTACGCCACCATAGGCACTGTTACCCTGCACGCGCTTTGCATAATTAATTGTAATAACTCGCTGCGCTTCGTTGATTTTTACAAGAATATAGAGCACTGTTAAAGAGATTAACGAAACGGCCAAAAGCACATAGAACGCCACGGCGTTAATCGGTAAAGCTGCCCAGTTAAAGATGTGCAACTTAGCTGCTTCAGTTGGTACCTCAAAAAGAGACGTTCCAAGACTGGCAAGCATTTGCGGCAACTGGCTAATGATACCCGCAAAGATGAGAAGGCTAATTCCATTTCCAACGCCCTGCTCAGTGATAAGCTCCCCAAGCCACATCAGTAACATTGAACCAGCTGTCATTGCTGTGACGGCAACAATCCACTCGATCATTGACGTGTCGCCAAGAACAGCCGTGTTACCTGCAAGAACGGTCTGTCGCAAGATGAAAATAAAAGCAACTGACTGGACGATAGCTAGTGGAAGCGCCACCATACGTGTCCATTGGTTAATTTTGCGCCTTCCAGATTCACCGTCTTTATGTAATTCTTCTAATTTAGGAACGGCTTTTGTTAAGAGCTGCATAATGATTGATGCTGTAATATACGGTCCAAGCCCAACAAGCACAATAGAGAAGCTCGCAAGAGCACCACCACTTAAAAGGTTAAGGAAGCCACCAAAATCAGTACTGCTTAGCACGCTATCAATAACTTGCTTTAGCTGTGTTGGTTCCGCAAGAGGAACTGGCACATGCGCCAAAAATCGATATACTACGATAATTCCAAGCACAGTTAATAAGCGCTTGCGCATATCGCCGCTCTTGAGTGATGCTAATATAGTTCGCCAATTCACCTCTTATATACCCTCTCTTTTTGTTGCTATGCTATTTTTTTGTAGCTTTGCTCTTAGGTTTTTTGCTCTGTTTCAATGGTACTGGAACTTTCTCAAAAGCGCCACCTGCTTTTTTAATTGCAGCTTGTACGCTCTTTGAAGCACCCTGCACTTTTACTGTTACTTTTTTATCAAGTTCACCACGAGCGATGATTTTTACGCTATGATATGGCGTTGAAACAAGCCCTGTTTCAAACAGCGATTGGTTATCAACTGTTTTATTTGCAAACACGCTAAGATCGTCTAGGTAAACAACTTGCGCCGGAACACGAATGCTCTTAAAACCTCGTTTTTTAGGCACTGCCTGCATTAAAGCACGCTGACCGCCCATAAATGTTGCTCGAAGTTTTTTACCAGTTCGCGCCTTTTGACCTTTTGTGCCACGACCAGCAGTTTTACCTTGCCCTGCGCTAATACCGCGACCTACACGCTTCTTTGCTTTTGTCTTATCAGTCTGTAATTCATGATATTTTGTCATGTTATTTCTCCTTTTTCACAGCTGGCTTTTTAGCCGCTTTCTTTGGTGGATTAACCCACTCTTCAGCTGGAACAAGTGATTTGAGTGCATCAATAGTTGCATACGCAATGTTTACTTTGTTAGTACTACCAAGTGATTTACTAAGAAGGTTACGGATTCCTGTTACGCCAATAATCTGACGAACAACACCACCGGCAATAATACCAGTACCAGGTGCTGCTGGTTTAAGTAGAACACGAGCACCACTAAACTTTAGCTCAACATCATGCGGGATAGTTGTGTTTACAACTGGAATAGTAATAAGGTTTTTCTTTGCTACATCAGTTGCTTTAGCAATTGCAGCCTGAACATCTTGCCCTTTACTTACACCAACGCCAACTTTTGCTTTACCATCACCCACAACAACAAGCGCCTTAAAGCGGAAGCGGCGACCACCTTTTACAACACGAGCAACACGATCAATGTTTATTACCTGTTCTTGGAATTGTTTTTCGCCAACACCTTGTGCTTTTTCATTTGGTTTTTTTGATTGTGCTTTATTATCAGCCATAGTCTAAACCTTTATCCCTTCTTTGCGTACTGCTTCTGTAAATGCCTTCAGTCTTCCAGCATATTGTCGACCGTTTCTATCTAATACCACTGTCGTAATCTTTGCTTTTTTAGCTTTTTTAGCAACATCCGCGCCAACAAGCGCAGCTTTTTCGGTAAGATTACCTTTTTGCTTCGCCCCAATTGTTGTCGCAGAAACAAGTGTTTTTTGCGCTTCGTCATCTATAAGTTGTGCGCTTACGTGCATGTTACTAATCGTAACGCTAAGACGTGGTTGCTTTTTAGTACCACTAATTTTAGCGCGAACACGATTTTTTCGCAGCATTTTACCAAGTTGTTTTTTAGATACGTGATTCATGATTATTTACCAGCCTTTCCAGCCTTACGGATAATCTGCTCATCAGCATATTTAATACCTTTGCCTTTATATGGCTCTGGCTTTTTAAGGCTTCTGATCTCTGCAGCAACTTGTCCAACTTGCTGTTTATTAATTCCACTCACTGTAATGTTCATCTTTTCAACGTTAATATCAATTCCTTGCGGAGCTTCATACTTTACTGGGTGCGAAAAGCCTAGTGACATTTCTAGCTGCTGTCCACCACCCTTAACGCGAAAGCCAACGCCATTTACTTCAAGCTTTTTCTCAAAACCTTTCGTTACACCAACAACCATATTGTTAATAAGTGACCGCATAAGACCGTGTTGCGCACGAGCTAGCTTTTCGTCAGACTTTCGACTTACTGTTAGTTGGTTATCTTCCATTTTAATTGTTACTTCTGGAAGCACTTCTTGAGACAGTTCACCTTTTGGACCTTGCACTTTTACCATGCCTTGGTCGACCGTGATTGTCACGCCAGATGGAATCTCAATTGGCAGTTTTCCGATTCGACTCATTTTATTCTTCTCCTTAAATCCTTTTAATAAACCTTACAAAGTAGTTCGCCGCCAAGCCGCTGCTTTATAGCTTCTTGACCAGTCATAACGCCTTTGCTTGTGCTAATAAGCATAACGCCACGACCACTTTTTACTTTTGGAATATCGTTTGCCCCTGCATACACTCGACGACCAGGTCGACTTACACGAGAAATCTCAGTAATTTTAGCATTTGCGCCTGGCTCGTTAATGGTAACAATAAGCGTGTTACGAGGAGAACCTTTTTCAATATTTACCGCAGAAATATAGCCAGCTTTTTGCAACTGCTTTGCAACAGTTTCTTTTAGTTTACTGGTTGGAACACGAACCTCGTGCTTGCCAACTAAAATCGCATTTCGAATACGAGTAAGTAGATCGGCGATAGGGTCAGATGATTGTAATGACATATTTATATTCTCCTTTCTACCAGCTACTCTTTGTTACACCAGGGACTTCGCCCTTGCTTGCGCGTTCACGAAAACTGATTCGACTAAGTCCAAAACGACGCATATACGCATGTGGACGACCAGTTTCAACACAACGATTCTTCCAGCGAGTTGGGCTTGAATTCGGTGGCAATTTCGCCAATCCTTCGTAATCACCAGCTGCTTTTAGCTCTGCTCGTTTTGCTGCATATTTTTTTATCATCTTTTGGCGCTTTTTATCGCGTGCGATGTTTGATTTTCTAGCCATTAGCGTTTGCCTCCTTTCTTTTCAAATGGAATACCAAATTTCTCTAGCAATACTCGGCTATGTTCTGGTTGCTTACTTTCAATCACAAATGTTACCTGCAAACCATGGAGTGTTTGCGTGTCTTCAAATGAAAGCTCAGGGAAAATAGACTGTTCAGTAATACCAAGGCTATAGTTGCCGCTTTTATCAAAAGCCTTTGCACTCACACCATGGAAGTCGCGGACACGAGGTAATGCAACATTGGTAAGTCGGTCAAGGAATTCATACATACGAGCACCACGTAGTGTTACGCTCACGCCAACACGGTTCATGCCAGCACGGATCTTAAAGCTTGCGATGCTTTTCTTTGCCATTCGATCAATTGGTTGCTGACCGGTAATCTTTCGGAGTGTATTGCTAACGATTTCATGATAGCGCTTATCATCTTTGTGCTTGCCAATACCACAGCTTACAATAATCTTTACAAGCTGTGGAGCTTCATGCGGATTGCTAAGCTCTAATTCTTTTGTTAGCTCTGGCACCAAGCTCTCTTTATAGAGTTGCTTCAAGCGCGGAGCTGGTTGAGCAATTGTCTTGGTTGCCATTATTTAATCTCCTTGTTCTTTAAGTTTCGCGCTACGCGAACTTTTTTACCATCAGGCTTTACCAACCAGCCAATGCGCGCAGTCTTGCCAGAAGTTTTTTCTGCAACCACTGCCACCTTGCTAATTGGTGTTGGAATATGAATATCTTTCTTGCCGCCTTGTGGGTTAATCTGTGTTGGCTTTACGTGTCGCTTGCGCTGACCAATACCTTCAAGTAGTACTGCTTGCTTTTCAGGGATAACAGCAATAACATTTGCGATTTTGCCTTTGTCGCCTCCTGAAATAATCTTCACGCTATCGCCTTTTTTAATCTTCAAACTTGCCATATTAGAGTACCTCCGGTGCAAGGCTAACGATCTTTGCATAGCCTTTTTCACGCATTTCGCGCGGAACTGGTCCGAACACACGAGTAGCACGAGGCTGCTTATCGTCGCCAATAATCACTGCCGCGTTATCATCAAAGCAAATAGTGCTGCCATCTTTACGCAAGATTTTATCTCTTGTGCGAACAACAACTGCCTTCACGACGCTTTTCTTTTTCACAGTTCCAGTTGGGTTAGCATCTTTTACGGTTGCAACGATTATATCGCCAACGCGAGCGTATCGTTTCTTGCTACCACCAAGCACACGAATACAAAGAATTTCTTTTGCACCGCTGTTGTCGGTTACTTTTAGACGAGACTCTTGTTGAATCATACAGCCTCCTCTTCTTTAATCTCAACAGCTGCGTGTCCTTTTTCAAGTACGCTTGAAAGAGTAAAGCTTTTACGCTTACTAATTGGGCGAGTTTCAGAAATTTCGACAGTGTCACCAACATGAGCTTCATTTTTTTCATCGTGCGCGATATATTTCGTAGTTACAGTATATTGCTTGCCATATAGCGGATGTGTTTGGCGACGTGTTGAAGTAATCACAATCGTCTTATCTTGCTTATTTGAAGTTACTTTTCCAACAATTTTCTTCGCCATTATGCTTTCTCCTTATCAGCTGCTTGCTTCATCTCTAAAATAATAGTGTGAAGTCGAGCAATTTCTCTTCGCAAATCTTTCATTTTTGCTGGGTTTGCAAGTTCACGTGCATTGTTCGCTCGCCGTGCATCGGCAAGTTCACGCTGTGTTTTTGCAAGCTCAACTCTTAAATCAGCGAGGCTTTTCTTTCGTAGTTCAGTAGCCGTGGTCATATCTTACGCCTCCTCCCTTTTAATAAACCGTGTTTTTACAGGAAGTTTGTGGCTTGCAAGTCGCATTGCTTCGCGTGCAAGATCCTCGCTAACACCTTTCATCTCAAACATTACGGTGCCAGTCTTTACTTTTGCAACAAAGAACTCTGGATTACCTTTACCTTTACCCATCTTTACATCTTGCGGTTTGCGGGTAACAGGAGTGTGCGGGAAAATACGGATCCAAATTTTACCACCACGCTTAATGTAGCGAGTCATAGCCTGACGTGCTGATTCAATCTGGCGGCTTGTGATGCGTTCGTTGGTAAGGCTTTGCAAAGCATAGTCACCAAAAGCAATATAATTTCCAGAGGTTGCAACACCTTTATTCTTGCCTTTGCGAACTTTTCGATATTTTGTCTTCTTTGGTAATAGCATAATAAATCCTCTCGACCTTAGGCCTGCTCTCCTTTATAAATCCACACCTTTACACCAACGATGCCAGCGCCAGGAAGCTGTGCGCGTGAAGCGTGGTAATCAATGTCTGCACGAAGAGTATGAAGTGGCACGCTGCCGCGAATTTCTTTTTCGCGTCGGCTCATCTCAGCACCATTAAGACGACCTGCAACCTCAATACGAATACCTTTTGCGCCAGCATTCATTGTGTTCTGCGCAGTCATTTTTACGGCACGACGGAAGTTAATGCGTCGCTCTAGTTGATGTGCAATATTTTCAGCTACAAGTTTTGCAGCAAGCTCTGGGCGCTTTACTTCTTCAATATTGATACGCACAGGCTGACCAACAATTTTTTGCACTTTATTTTTAATCTCAGTTACGCCAGCGCCACCTTTACCAATCACTACACCTGCTTTTGCGGTATGGATTGTTACCGTAACAAGATTTGCTGAACGCTCAATCTCGATAAGGTTGATCGTTGGACGTGCCTTAAAGCGATCTTCAATAAGCTTACGAATCTTAATATCTTGTGCTAGCCACTCTGCATATTCACGCTTACCCGTAAACCAGCGCGAACGCCAATTTTTTGTCACTTGTAAGCGCATGCTAATAGGATTTACTTTTTGACCCATTATTTGCTCTCCTTACTTGTGCTTTTAGCGGCCGCTTTTGCTGCCGGCTTCTTCTTTACTTTTTCACTACCAGTTACAATTACTCGAATATTGCTTGTTCTCTTCTGGAAAGGATGCGCTTGCCCACGAGCAACTGGTTTAAACCTCTTCAAACGAGTACCGTGTCCAACCTGAATACTTTCAATCTTCAAAGTTTTTTTATCAAGACCATGATTATTGGTTGCATTTGCAGCAGCGCTTTCAATAGTTTTCTTCACTGCCAGTGCAGCGCGCTTTGGCGTATGCTCTAAAATAGTAATCGCATCTGCAACAGTGCGTCCGCGAACCAAACTCGCTACCAAACCAACCTTACGTGGAGATTGAGAAACTTCTTTAGCAATTGCTTTTACTTCTTTTACTGCCATATCCTATTTCTCCTTGCCTCCGTGTTTGCGGAACTTACGAGTTGGCGCAAACTCACCAAGCTTGTGACCAACCATATTTTCGCTAATATACACGGGGACATGAACTTTGCCGTTATGAACAGCAATTGTTCGACCAACCATGTCAGGGCTAATGGTGCTTGCGCGAGCCCATGTTTTAATAACAGTTCGGTCGTCATTACCAAGAGCTGCAACTTTCTTTGCAAGTTTGAAATCTACGAATGGACCTTTTTTAAGTGATCGGCTCATATTCTACCTCTTCTTCCTCTTAGCCTCGTGACGAGAGCGAACAATCATTTTATTACTATACTTACGACGACGGGTTCGATATCCAAGCGTTAATTGACCCCATGGTGTGCGTGGTGGTTTTCCTGGACCATGTGCACCACCGTCACCACCACCGTGTGGGTGATCAACCGCGTTCATAACAACACCACGAACACTTGGGCGAATACCCTTGCGGCGATTACGACCAGCAGAACCAATTTTTACGTTCTGGTGCTGTTCGTTACCAACCGTGCCAATATTTGCCATACATTCAATACGGAATCGGCGAACTTCGCCACTTGGCATTTTAAGCAGTGCGTAGTCACCTTCTTTAGCCATAAGCTGCGCTTTTGTGCCAGCAGCACGAACAGCTTGGCCGCCTTTACCTGGCTGAAGCTCAATATTATAGACAAGCGTACCAGCTGGAATATCTTTTAGCGCTAAGCGGTTACTGGTTTCAATTGCAGCTTTTTCACCGCTTTTAATCTTCTTGCCAACTTTCATTGTGCCATCAGCAATTACATAGTGGTAAAGACCATGTTGATCTTTCACGCGAGCAATACGAGCTGAACGGTTTGGATCATATTCAATGTGCTCGATTGTTGCTTCAGTACCGGGAGCAAGTCGATAGTTCACAATTCGATAAAATCGTTTTACGCCACCACCGCGGTGTCGGACCGTAATACGGCCAGTGTTGTTGCGTCCAGCCTTTTGCTTTTTAACCGCCAAAAGTCCTTTTACTGGTTTCTTTGTAGTGATATCAGAAAAGTCTTGGCTAGTCATGCCGCGACGAGCTGGAGTTGTTGGCTTATATTGTTTAATCGCCATTATTTCTTCTCCTCTTCAGTAAAGATATCAATTGAATCACCTTCAGCAAGCGTAACGTATGCCTTTTTCGTATCTTTACGATGCGCCGTTCCTGGTTGGCTTCGTTTTCCTCGTGCAAAACGAACAGTCTTACCTTTACTTACAAGTGTTTTTACCTTGATTACTTTTACGTTATATTCTTCGCTTACTGCATCAGCAATTTGCTGTTTGTTTACAGTTAGTGGAACATTGAAAACATACACATTTTCTTGCGCAGTTGCATACGCTTTTTCGCTGAGTCGTGGGATAAGAGTAATATGTGTCATTTTATTTCTCCTCTCCTAGCCATTTCTCAACAGCTTTCAAAGCGCCAGCGCTCATAATAATCTTGTCTGCATTCAAAATATGATAAACGCTTAAATATGTTGCCCGCACAAGTGTAACGCTCTGTATATTTCGTGTTGCACGAATCAACTCTGGAGTTTTTTCATCAACCACCAAAAGCACGCGGCGAACATCAATCTTTTGCGTCCTTAGAAAATCTGCAATTTCTTTTGTCTTGCCAGTTGTCTTTGGCTGCGCAATCACAATCTTATCTGCCTTGCTAGCAAGCGTTAAAGCCTGCCTTAATGCAACACGCTTTGCATTGGTTGAAATACGCTTTTTATAGTTTTCATTACCGCGTGGACCAAATACAATACCACCACCGCGCCAAATTGGGTTACGAATTGAACCAAATCGAGCACGACCAGTACCTTTTTGACGCCATGGTTTTTTACCACCACCGCGCACTTCGCCACGTTGCTTTGTAGTTGCGCTTGCTTGGCGCGCATTTGCAAGATATGAATCATATGCAAGCTTTAGAAGTTCATGGTTAGGAACATCCACAGCAAACACAGCTTTTGGTAGAGTTGTTTTTGTTGCCATTATGCTTTTCCTCCAATCACCACTATTCCTCGGCGAGGACCAGGCACTGCACCCGTTACGCCAATAAGATTATTTTCTAAATCAACATAAGCAACTTTCAAGTTTTTAACCGTCACTTGTTCATTCCCCATGCGGCCAGCCATTCGCTTACCTTTAAAGACCTTCTGTGGATACATTGACCCAATTGAACCAGGCTTACGAACGTTCCCGTTACCACCGTGGCTGCTCGCGCTTGTTGCAAAGTTGTGTCGCTTCACCGTACCGGCAAAGCCTTTTCCTTTACTAATGCCTGTTACCGCTACTTTATCGCCAAGCTCAAAAGCTTCAACATTTAAAACGTCGCCAACTTTGATCTCGTCATTCAGCTCTTCAACGCGAATTTCGCGAAGAACTTTTGGCTCAACCTTTGCGCCTTTTACATGACCTTTAGTTGCTTTAGAAAGGTTTTTACCTTTTCCAAAACCAATTTGAATGGCGTTATAGCCATCTTTTTCTGCAGTTTTAATCTGCGTGACAGTGCAAGGACCAGCTTGAAGCAACGTCACTGCTTTTGCAGTGCCATCATCAGAGATGACTTGCGTCATGCCAACCTTGGTGCCTAGAAGAGATTTCATCTGTCTTCACTCCACTTAAAATTCTTGGTGGCTAGTGGTTTCTGCTTTAGTGCAGACCTGCTAATTCACCAAGAATTAAACTAATATTTTGCTTTTATTAAATTGTTACCAAGCAATTGTATCAAAAAAGGCACTAGGGGTCAACAGTTTAGTTGCATTACAAATCAAAATGCGCAATAATGCTAACTAGAAAAAACAACCATAAGCTTTAGAGAAAGCGAAAGGGCAAAACCCAAATGGCAACAACAAAGAAAAAGACAACCACAAAAAAACGCGCAGCAAAAGCTACTAGCGCTAAAAAACGAACTGTTTCTAAAAAGAAGCAATCAGATTTCTGGACAATCAAATTCACCGTCGAAACACTTTATTGGCTCATCTTTGGTGTTCTTGTTGTTGCAATTGGCTACTGGACATATACAACTTCACAAGAAGTAAATGAAATTTATAACAATATGAATGATGAAGAATTAGTCATCATTCAAACTCCTCAAACAAAAACTACAGAATAATACCTGCAGGCAAGAAATACGATATGACCGTCATCACCAAGATGACGGCATATTCTATTTTACGATCAATCTGAAACCTATCATGACTTGCGATCAGAAGTCCGACCAAAAGCCCAACTGGAACACCACTCACAGGAATACCACCAACAATAATTGGGGTGCTAAATTTTAACCAAATCGTACCAAGCACAAGATAAAGAACTAACTTTAAAAAATAAACGCTGTCTCTTTCTTCGGTCGCAGCTTTCTTGCGCTTTGGCGCTGTCTTCTTGGTTTGTTTTCTCGTTTTTGTTGTTTTTGCCATTGCCCAACCCTTTTTAAAATGTTTTACATTCGAATTTCTGCATCACACCCAGCAGGAAGGCTAAGGTTTTGCAAAGAATCAATCGTTTTTGGTGTCGCATTTGAAATATCAATCAAACGCTTGTGAACACGCATTTCAAATGCTTCACCACCTTTTTTATATACATGTGGTGATTTCACCACGGTGAACGTGCTGCGGCGCGTTGGAAGCGGCACCGGACCAGCAATATCTGCACCTGTGCGAAGTGCAGTGTCAATAATCTGTTTTGCAGATTGGTCAATTACTTTATGATCATACGCCTTTAAGCGAATGCGAATGCGTGGCACTTTGCCAGCTGTTGGTGTTGTTTTAGCCATTATGTTTTCTCCTAATGTGCTAGTATCGTAACCTCTGCTCGATTCATATGTTTTTAACCTTATGTCTGACCGAGTTCTCAATACAATTTATTTTATATCTTGAGACAATTATACCCGTTATCTATTATTTTTCAAGAGGTAAGTATTTGACTGTTCTGTTTTATCGTTATATCATACAGTCGTTTAGCAGGTTTTTTGTATAACTGAAAACCCTAATGAACTTTACTTGGAGGGATGAGTGAGAGTCTCTATATACTTGATTGAAGCAATAAAGCTTTTATGCGCTGTGCTAAGAGGACTCTTCTACAGTGTACTGGTTCTTTTTTTCCTACTCATTTACTGCGGTGGCCTACTTGGCGTTGGAGCCGGGGCGATCGCTACAGTAATCCTATTCGATACTCCCACTACACTTCAATTTGTGTGCGCTGGAGCTATTGGAGGAATAATCGTTGGAGCAGTCGGTGTGTGGATGATGAGTTATGAACCAGAACCGTGGTAAGTAGCCCGCTTTTGAAGAAAGTTCGCCGTTGAGGTTTTAGCTTCCGGCTCGAGTTCCTTCACAGCAGGCTTTCTTCATGTCTTAAAAATTTAACTATCAAAAAAACCTCCGAGAGATTCGGAGGTTTTCTTTTTGCTAAGACTTCTTATTATTTAGAAATCTTTGTTACAACACCAGCACCAACAGTTCGGCCGCCTTCGCGGATTGCAAAGTTAAGACCTTGCTCCATAGCGATTGGTGATTGTAGTTTTACCTTAAAGGTAACTGTATCACCAGGCATAACCATTTCTTTGTCTGCTGGAAGTTCAACTTCACCAGTTACATCTGTAGTTCGGAAGTAGAACTGAGGCTTGTAACCTTTGAAGAATGGCGTGTGACGACCACCTTCTTCTTTTGTAAGCACGTATACTTCAGCATCAAACTCTGTGTGCGGAGTAATTGAACCTGGCTTTGCAAGCACCTGACCGCGCTCAATTTGATCGCGCTCAATACCACGAAGAAGGATACCAGCGTTGTCGCCAGCTTGACCTTTATCAAGGTTCTTCTTAAATGCTTCGATGCCAGTTACTACTGATTTTTGCGTATCTTTGATACCAACGATTTCAATTTCGTCATTTAGGTTGATTGTACCCTGCTCGATACGACCAGTTGCAACAGTTCCACGACCCTTAATTGAGAATACGTCTTCAACAGGCATGAGGAATGGCTTATCAAGGTCGCGTGTTGGCTCTGGAATGTAGTCATCCATAGCTTTTGTAAGCTCCATAACTGCTTCCATATATTTTTCATCGCCTTCAAGCGCCTTCAAAGCAGAACCTTTGATGATAGGCGCTTCGCGGTCGAAGTCGTATTTAGCAAGAAGATCACGAACGTCTTCTTCAACGAGCTCAACAAGCTCTTCGTCTGCCATATCCATCTTGTTTAGGAATACAACAATTTTTGGCACGCCAACTTGCTTCGCAAGAAGTACGTGTTCACGAGTCTGAGGCATAGGGCCATCAGCTGCAGAAACAACCAAGATAGCACCGTCAACCTGTGCAGCACCAGTGATCATGTTCTTCACATAGTCAGCATGTCCTGGCATATCAACGTGAGCGTAGTGACGCTTGTCAGTTTCATATTCTTGGTGAGAAGTAGAGATTGTAATTCCACGTTGCTTCTCTTCTGGTGCTTTATCAATCTCGTCGTATGCGATTGATTTGTTTACATCACTAGGAAGTTTCTTTGCTAGTGTTGCTGTAATTGCAGCCGTAAGAGTTGTCTTACCGTGGTCAACGTGACCCATAGTACCAACATTTACGTGTGGCTTACTGCGATCAAAATCTGCCATGTAGGTTTTCTCCTTAGTTTTACTAATTATTTTTTGCGCATAGGAAAATACTTCCCCACGAACGTATGCATCAAATTATAGCGATATTTCGTTTGCCTGTAAAGCACTTTGATGTTTCGATTCTGGTGGGCGAGGAGGGACTCGAACCCTCAAGCCTTATTCAGGCAGCGGATTTTAAGTCCACCGCGTATACCAATTCCGCCACTCGCCCATGTAAATGCTTGGAGGCACGGACGGGATTCGCACCCGTGTACGTGGTTTTGCAGACCACTGCCTAACTCCTCGGCCACCGCGCCACATTTACTCATTCACTATAGCTGCTAGCACCTCTTGATTCAAGCTAAAGCCGAGGCAAAAAATCACTTAACCGCGCATGGTCATATTCTTCAGCCACAATTTCAAGCAGCCCTGGCGCATTTGCCAGCTGTGTACCAACCTTTACGTTGGTATTAAACACGTTTTGCGGGTCAATGGCGTGCTTCACTTCTTCAAAAAGCTCTATCATTTCTTGGCTGTATTCACTCGCTGCAAGCGGTGAACGTAAACGCCCTTCGCCATAACGCGCGGCAACGCTGCCGCCAAGCTTTACTACTAACTCGTAATAACCTTCTGTAAACTTCTTCACCTTCTGGCGATCGTTCAAGCGACGAAGGTCGAGGAACGGATAAACTTGGAATATATTGTCGCCCGCGTGGCCCCACATCGCAATTGCTACGCGCTGTTTTTTGGCCAGTTCATACACGCCACTCACATATTTTTCAAACGCCTCACGGGGAACGCTAGCATCTTCTGTTAGTGGCAGTGGCACGCGCCCATCAACTTCTCCGTTAATTACTGCCGCCTGAATGCTAAATAACACTTGCCACCAACTAGCTTGCTCGTCTAGGTCGCTACTCATCTGAACATAGTGACCTGCTTTTTGGAATCCCTTCGCGGCTTTCTTTGCCTTTTTAGCTTGTTTGCGACCAGCGTCGTCAAACTCAACAAACAAAAGAGCAGCTGGCGTTTTTGCACCTTCTTCAAGAACGGCACTAACATTCAACCCCTGACCTTGCACTAAATCAAGTGTTTGCTGATCAACAAATTCAATACTGCTTGGCTGCAACTGTTGCAAAGCATCAAGCGCATCATGCGCATCGGCCAACGTTTCAAACGAAATCGTTACAAGTTGAGTTTGCGGAATATATGGCGATAACCGCACAATCATCTCTGTTATAACGCCAAGTGTTCCCTGCGCACCCACAAATAAAGGCGTAAGGTCAAACGAACCATTTTTCTGCTTTACTTCGGCAAGCCCGCTATAGCCTGCATTTGTATACGACGAACGAGAAACAATTTCTTCTTCAATCATTTGCTGATTATCTGTAATAATTCCGTCAATCTTGCGGTAAATCTCACCTTCAAGTGTTTGAAGACCCTTTTTCTTATTTAGCTCTTTTTTGCTTAGCCGACCAGTTTGAATTACTTCACCATTCGCAAGCACTACTTCAAGCTGATCGACCCATTTGCGCATATCGCCATATTTAATAGACTTGCGCGTCATGGTGTTATTTGAAGCAGCACCGCCAATCGTGGAATAAAGCGAAGAACTTGGAAAAATTGGCAAACAAAGTCCATGCGTTTTCATAGCTTCTTGAAAAACATTAAAGTTTACACCTGGCTGCAAACGCGCCAGCTGCTGTTTTGTATCAAGCTCTAAAATCTTATTAAAATGCGCTGGAGTTGAGATAGTAATGCCAGTACCTATTGCCGCACCAGTGTTACTTGAGCCGCTACCACGAGGAGTAATTGGTAGCGCATGCCCTTTTTGCGCCAGCTGATACGCAAATCGTGTTACTTTGCGAACATCGTTAATACCGTACGGATACACAACCAAATTTGGTGTTTGCGTTAAAATGCTACCGTCTCTTGAAAAGTGCTTTCGCACCGCTGCGGTCGTTACAACTTCCCCCTGTAGATGTTCTTGCAAATAACTTGCAATCTTGCTCATATCACCCCCGTCTTTTACCCCTCATATTTCACTTGTTTTTATAATAGCATAAGCTTGCCTAGCGGGACAAAATAAAAGAGACCCCGGCCTCCCGAGCGATTTGCTCGAGAGGCGGAGTCTTTTGCCGGTGGCAGGGGTCCACCAGGAAGTTTGCTACGCTATTCCAATCCCTTCAATGATCCTCTTGCGAGTCTTAGGGTCAGAGATGGCCTCCGCAGCTTGGATTGCTTCCTGCGGTTTTGACGCTTTGAGGGCGTTGGCAATCCTGCCAAGCACTTGATCAATCCAAGGCCCTCGAGCTTGCAACTCGGACTTCGGCATCTTCTTTCGAAGATGACATACAGTCCTCCAATCGCTTCTTTCTTCGGCACGAACGATCTCTGTCCATCCTGACGGTTTACTCTTCTGCTTCCGAGTAAACACGTTTGGCTGCCGGAATGAGGCGTGTAGCACTTCGTCCATATGTATCCCTTTCGGGTTGGTTTTGAAGATCACCCATTGTGACCTTCAGGAATAAATCGCCAAAAAGCTGCTTATTCCCAAAGATCACAGTTTATAAAGGTGCTATTGAATTCCCTGCTATTCAATATAAAACTCCGCTGCAAGCTCTTGCATGCGGAATAGTATGACTTTACACCTTTTTTATATAAACTGCAAGCATAAGCAATTAGTTTTATTTGAGATTTTGTATATGCTGTTGAATTTCTGTGAAAGCCTTTTCTGGTCGATCAATATTCCTTAGAAAATATGTCTCTTTACCACCAAAATTATTTATCTCAATTCTGATTGTTCCGTAGTGCAACATCCCTCCAAAAAATGGCTGGCTGAGATCAAGATTAGAGACCGAGCTGGGGTTCAGCGTAACAATTTGCTTCCGTGCGCTCAAGAAACCTCTTGTAATTATAAGCTTGTTGTCTTCAAGATTATATTGCTCATATTTATCTTGAAACCAGGTTGCAAGAACAGCGCTAATTGCAACAAAAATGATGATCATTCTTACAATAATTCCGACACTAGCTGTATCCATTTCAATGAAGCTGCTCATAAAGCGCAGAATGTTTGAGATAAGAACGAATAAAAGCACAGCAACAACAGCAGTGATAATAACTTTCATTCGGGATAGGTCTTGGTTTTTTTTAATATGGAGCTTCATAGTTCCTACTTATACGCAATCCATTACAGCAAGGGTGTTCAACCCTCAACCACTGCTTCAAATCCACCGTATGCCATCTTTTTCATATCATTTGGCATTTCAAAATCACTTTGATCTTGATAACTTTCGTCCATTTCTTCCATTACTTTTTTGTTTACTGCATCACGATGCTCTTTAGAGTTAAACACAATAAAAGAGAACCACACGTTCTCATTATCTGATGCTCCCGCCATCTCTTGAAAAGCTCGAGACTTCTGGTCGCCCATTTCATGTTGCACTAAATTCTCGCCCCTGTATTCAAAGTATTGAAGCGCTCCATGTTTCATCCACGAATCGCGCCCCATTTCTGCCATTTTCTGGTATTCAGCTTCTTTACCTTTAGGCACTACGAGGACAAATCCATCAACATATTTAGTCATTTTATCTACTTCTCTTTTTAAAGTTGTATATTTTTATTATAACAAACATGAGAAAACCCCCAGCCACGAGGACCGGAGGTCTACTCGAGTGGATGGGGGCTATAGGTGGCTAGCAGCTTTCTTGTTATGTCCCCATCTCATCATTCGGGAGAGATAAGGAGCTACATACCACAGCCAGAAAGCGACTGCTACCACTATTGGCCAAAATTGAAGAAAGATTGCCCATAGGAAAGGCGAAGCAATTTCTTTGACCCAATAGATAACTGACTTCGCAAAGCCTCTATCAGGTCGTGCGCTATAGTTGGAGTAGTCGTAACGGTAGTAGCCATCTTCTTCCGACAGCTGAAAAAGGGTGTTCACAGCTGCTAGCGGTATTGCTCCGTAGAGCAATCCTAGTACGAACCACCAGTGAGACACATGAGGCTCACTGAAGAGAAAAGCCCCAGCTAAAGCGATGCTGATTGTGAGAACAGTCACCAGTTTGTCAAAAACTTTATCCCAAACAGACATACCTCTTCCTCCAATGCGATAGTAGTCTAAATGAAAGGTGCAATTTCTTAAACAAATAATACAACTGAGGGTCTCTAGTTGCAAGAATGAGCAATTTAAAATAACCTCATTGTATTGAGGTTATAGTGCTTATGTTTGGTGCGACTGAACAGAATGTACTTAAACTTTTTGAGTGGGTCATTGAATGCCCAAATAGTAATGCCCTTATTAGCTTAATGGTATCAAAAGCACCTCAGGTAAAAATTATTTACTAGAAATGAAAAGGTGGTTGCCGAAACTATGTTCGACAACCACCATTCCTAGAAGCGTTCGGGAGTGTGGCTAACGGCAGTTCCGTGACCACGAGCCGGCTTCTCCGGCTTTTCCTCCTCACCTTCGTTTGCTTCGACGAGCTTCTTGCGGGTTCTTGAACCCACTCCTGCTTCGTCCATGAGCTTGTTGAGCTCACTGGGGTTTACTTTTGGCTGTGCCAAATTTAAGCCTCCTTTTCATTTTGCCTTAAAACAAAAGAACTCTCACTCACCAAGCAACTAAACATAGCTTGCTAGGATGTTTATATTAAATATTAATGAGTTATATTTGTCAATATTATAACCAATTACTCTCTGATGCTACTTGTTCTAATATTTCAAGAATTTCGTCATCTACAGGCGTACCTTCTGCAAATGATTCTTGTATAGCAAGTCGTGAGAGTGTTGCCTGAGCAATACTATAATCACTTTGTGATTGATGCTCTGCATAACTAACTAAACTTGGCCAATAAGTTAACCATGTTGATAATGGCAACTCATCCCCTAGATACGCTGCAGTGTCACTTAGAACACTGATTCCTACCCTATATGGAGCCAGTCCGACCTCAGCCTTCAGATGACCATGTTTACCAACCCCCATACGTTTAACGGCAGATGAATCCCAATCTGAATGAAGTTTCAGCGCCATGAACAAAGGGGCTAACTGGGTATCAGCAATACGCCGTTCCTTATACTGCTCGTCTTTACCGCATCGCTGCATAGCGGCATAAAGTTCTTCTCTATCCCTAGCATGAAAGATATATTCCTGTACCACAGCATCCATCATCCACTGCATGTACATTAGAGCACCTCTACTGCTAATAGTGCCGATATCAAGTGTTCGTACGGTATCATGAATGGCAGTTCTTAGCTTTTCATTAGTTAGGTTGTCAAGGTCAGCCTCATCTTCAAGTATAGGCATAAAAGGTTTGAGGATTTTGCGTACGATTTCACCGCCCAGTTCTTCGGGAGGAGTAGTATTAAATATGTCCGTGATTTCTTCTCGGCTTGGTAACTGTTCAAGTATAACTCTTGTTATATCTTCGAAGACCCTCTCACTGATATGTCTTTCGAAAATACCTTCACTATAACCCTTTGATTTCTGAGCATTTAGTGCAGCATAGATTTCATCTAGATTGTCTGCTCCGCTATTTATCCACGCATCACCACCGTTAGGATCTAGCTGTAGCCATAAATTATCATTAAACTTAACGTAGCCAGTGGCATGAAATCCGTTATGTCTAAACTCTTCATTATTGCTGTTTTTAACTTCAAGTAGTCGCTGCTTCATCTGATCGCTCAGTTCTATCCTATTCTCATAGTCAGCAAACAGCAGTTGGTCTATTGAGCTATTTTGGGCTCTTACAAACTCTTGCGTAGCTGAATGGCTCACGTTACCATGCAGCATTGGTAGATCCGTCTTATGAAAAAAGCTCAGTGCTAGAATTGAGCCACTTAGGCAAGTTGGCCTTAGATTAATGTCAGGATATTTACCAATAAGCTTTGGCGATAAGCGAGTCGCTGAATAGTGGTAGTCCTTATAGTCTTCATCTTGAAACTGATGCTCAGCAACCTTCTTTATCTGCTTTATCCTCGTTTGCAGCCAATCAACAAGAATCATTCGACTCGTTTCATCCGGGAGGTTGGTGAATTCTTTTGCAGCCTTAGCGGCAGCATCGCTCCCAAGCCAAGTAGAGTATAGTTTTTGAGTATTTTCCTCAGTTAAATCATTAAATACCTCGAGAACCTCTTGGGCTTCTTCTCCAAGACAATCAAACGCTTCTTCTAATATGTCGTTACCTAGAGCTTCAATTGCTTCTATAACTTGTCGGTCGGGCTCAAGACCTTCTACTACCTGCTCGGCTGAGCCTCCAAAATAGTCATCAGCATCCTGAAATTCCTTTGCAAGCTTCCAACCACTTTCTAGAGGTTTTTTATTTTTTGGTGGTGAAAGCGGCTGACCAGGCTTCCGAAGCATAATGTCTCGAGTGATGTTTATAAGATCATACAATTTTTCAATTGACTGATCTGTTTCCGCATTCAGCTCGCCTATTAGTTCTTTACTCATAGGTGTATTATTATAAACTATTTTAATTATTTAATCAATAATAGGTCGACTGTATGGACTCGGTTCACTTTTCGTCCTTTTAGACTCATCAGTATAAATACACATTTATAGAAGCGAACATGACTAGTAGACAGAGGTTCGCCAAGAGACCTAGTCTCTATTGATGAACTCCTTGATGGCAGAGGTTCCTTCCTCGATCCTGTCTTCGTCGAGAGAGAGAACTTCCATTGCAAAGCGCAGGTCTACCTGACTGAGAATGCCCATCAGCAGCGCAGGTGCCATCGACTTGATGCCCTCGACGTTAAGAGCCTCGGGAAGTAATCTTTTCATTTCCTCCATTACTGCTTCCCGTAGCGGAACTACAGTGTAGGAGGAAAAGACGTTGAGAGCTTCTTCAGCCTCCTGCGTTGGATTGCGGAGGATGTCAGCCTTCAGTTCTTGAAGGCGGGCCTGAGCCATGAAATACTCAGCCCGCTTGACACACAGCGGCTCCAGCTTCAGCCTTGTCTCAGCGTCAAGACTGCTAAGTGTTGCATCATCCATGCCAAACATAAAACTCTCCTCTTTTGGAAGGTCTTGTCTACTTGTCAAAAAACTTTCTCGAAAAACTCGAAAGTTAAATATTATATTAACATAATTATTATATAAAGCAATATCTATGGTGCAACATAGTTGACGCATTTCAATCGGCTGCACAACTAGCTCAAGAAGATTATAAGCTAAAACATCTGGCTGAACAATTCCGATTAGCTGATAATTTGATATAGCCTCTGCTAGTCTTCAAACAGTTATGACTTATTGAAAAAATACAATACTTGGCACTCTTGACACGTGAGTGCTAATTTTCTATATTAGTCTTAGAAGCTAATTATGCTTCTCTTAGTAAGTTACTAACCATAACGAAAGGAGATTTATAATGAGTAGTCTTACTAGATGGGACCCTTTTGCTGAACTAACAGCATTACAAAAACAATTCTTTGGCGATGACTGGATGTCCCCGCTCAAAGGCGTAAACATTCCAACTACGGATGTATACACAAAAGACAACGAACTGGTTGTTGAGGCACATTTGCCTAACTTCACTCAGGATAACGTAGATATTCAGGTAGATAGTGGCGACCTGATTATCCAAGCTCAACGACACGATAAAGAACAAGACAAAGACAAGAAGTATGTCGTGCGTGAAAGTAGCAGTAGCTTTTACCGCCGCTTCCAGCTCCCCGAGCGAGCGAACGCCGATAAGATACAGGCTAACTTAGAGGATGGTGTATTAAAGGTCAAAATCCCGATGACACCACTACCAGATCCGAAGAAGATAGCGATTGAGAGCAAGTCTTCTAAAAAAATAGCTGCTTAGCTATATATAAAAATAGCCCCGTCTTTGCGAGAGGGGCTATTTTTTTGTCTGAGTACAGGGGGATTACACAGACATTCCACGATGAAATTGCAACTGAGCTAGAAAAGAAACAGCAGGAGCTGAATGACCGCCTAAAGTTGCTAACAAGCGACAATAAAGACTTTCAAGTTACCGCATCCTATCTGTTAGACTTGGCTCAACGAGCCGAACAGCTATTCAATGAGAGCGATGAGGGGCTAAGACAGAAGTTGCTGGAATATGTACTTTCAAACATTGAACTAAAGGACAAGAAGTTGTCTTATATACTAAACGACCCCTTTAGAACGGTAGTTGAGACAAAGAAAAAGAGCCTTTCGGCTCATAATTCAAATATTTGGTGCGACTAAACAGAATGTACTTAAACTTTTTGAGGCATTGATTAACGGTCGGTTACATAAACCTTTAGCCATTAATGTTAGTGATAAGGAATATGCCAGGATAATATATTAATCGTTGCTATTACACGATTTTCTTGGCAGTTGGGTCACTCGGGGCTTTAATAGTAAGGCCAGCTGTATTTTCTAAAATCTCCGCGACAGTATTGTTTGGCGTCCCAGGCTGAATGACAATATAATCGCCTTGCTTGAGTTCAAGAATATCGTCGCCAATTAAACATTTAGTTTTACCTTTAAGAATAAAAGTACATTCAATAATTGCTGAAACTTTGGTTCCGTGATCTATCGCCTCACCAGCTTTAAATTCCCAATATTTAATTTCTACTTCTTCATTTTTTCGCGGCGCGCTTTCAATGAAGGTTCCGACTATCCAGCCATGATTAGGCCCATTAATCCCATCTTCACGAAAATCACCAACGTAATAGCTATTGTTCATCATTCAACTATAACAAAAAATACGCCGACTGGCGTATTTAACAAATCAAATAAATTGGTGCGGGTAAGGAGACTCTAACTCCTGGCCTCTTCCTTGGCAAGGAAGCGCTCTAACAACTGAGCTATACCCGCATAACAGGTTAAAATTATAGAGAACTTTGTTCTTTTTATCAAGGGCTAGACATGACAAAGCCCCCTGGCGGAGACTTCGTCTCAACGACCTAGGGGGCATGCTGGCTTTCTTCAAAAGCCGCACGTATCCACTCCTTCACCCCCTCCTCTTCTTCCGGCGTCCATCCGTGCTGATCTCGATGGCAGATAGCAAAACAGATTATGCTCTCTTGCTCCGAGATAATGATCGAGAGTGCCGGGCCATTCTCGATCAAATCGTAGGTGAGGTCGAAGATATGAGCCGGCATTGCCTTCTCGTTGTCTGCAATAGCCTGCTGACTGTCATCAGCTCGGGCGCAAAATGCACCCGGAAGCTCCAGCCTCTCCTCTCCCGCCGAAGCCGCCAGTGTGATACAACGAACTGACGCTATCGCACCAGGAGTGATATTCACTTTCATGATAATCACCTCTTACATGTTGGGGCTAAAGAATAAAGATTCTACCGAGGATTTATTCCCTCAGCATACTATAATAATAAAACAGAGGTGATTTAAAATCAATTTTGTTTCGCTTTATTAAAACTAACGCTTGAGCATTTTACCGAAGTTGTATAGAATATATAAGCAAACGTCGTGGCTCTTTAGCTCAGTTGGTAGAGCAGAGGCTTGAAGAGCCTTGTGTCCTCGGTTCGAGTCCGAGAGGAGCCACCAAAAGTAACTCACATTACAGTGGGTTATTTTTTATTTGCAGCCTCTAAAGCTCGCATATAAGATATATGGAACATTTTAACCGCGAACCTTAGCGCAGCTATTGAGCCATTGTTACGAATTATTTCCGCATTAATTTGCTGTGCCATCTTTATTCTTTCTTCATTCGAAAGCTGTAAGTCCATAATTTTATCCACCTGAGCGTCTTTGCCGTCTCGCTTTTCGGCTTGCTCTCGCTGGGCTTCAGGGTCATCTTTCGTAATAACAACTATGCGGTCAAAACCATCTTCACCTTTTTCAAGTAGCAATGGATGCTCATATAAAACATAAGCTGCACGCCCTAGCGCTCGTTTTTTCTCCTCTTCAAGAAGCCTTTTAATTTCAGGATGAATAATAGCTTCTAAAGCTTCACGCTCTTCTTCCACAGGAATAATCTTTGCTCGCACAAGTCCACGATCCATCTCACCATCATCATTCACCGCCCATGGCCATCTATTTGCGATTTCTTCAAGCGAGGGCGAGCCCGGCTCAACTGCGCGGCGAGCGAGCTCATCGGCATGCACAACATATACTTCACCCGCATCTTTAAAGGCTTTTGCCGCAGTTGTTTTGCCCGAGCCAATGCCGCCCGTAAGAGCAACAATGCTTTGCTCTTTGCTTCGTGCTTTCATAAAGTATATTATAACACAATTTTAATAAGTTTTTCAATAAGGTCGGGGTAGTTCAACCCCTTTTGGCGCCAAAGTTTGGGGTACATACTAATATTCGTAAAGCCTGGAATTGTATTGATTTCGTTAATATAAATCTTCCCCTGATCATCTAAAAAGAAATCAACTCGCGCCATTCCTGCACCACCAACAGCTTGAAATGCCTGCTTTGCGTAGTCGCGTATTTTTTCCGTCGTCGCTTCGTCTATTTCTGCCGGTATAATTATTTTTGACTGGCTCGAAGCATCATATTTTGATTCATAGCTATAAAATTCTGCATCTGGCTTGACTTCACCTACACCACTCACCTCAATATTGTTTTTGGCGCCCAAAACAGCAGCCTCTAGCTCTTTTGCATCTACCGCGCGCTCAACAAGCACTTTTTCGTCATGTAAAAATGCTCCGGCTAGCGCGTCTTCCCATTCTTCTTGATTTTTGACTTTATATACTCCAACCGAAGAACCAAGATTAGCCGGTTTTACAAATAACACATCTCCTAACTTTTCTTTCGTATCTTCATATGACGGATGGTTATTAAAAGCATAGAGCACTTTGCCATCAACCGTTGGGAGGTTTGCCTTTTGAAGCACTTGCTTGGTAAAGTCCTTATCCATACAAATTGCCGAGGCGGCAACCCCATTACCTACAATTGGCACGTGAAGCAGCTTGGCAAGCCCCTGAATTGTACCGTCCTCACCGTTCGGGCCGTGAAGAATTGGCAAAACAACATCTGGCTGCAGCGTAATCGTCTCTGGTAATGTTGTAAGCTGACCAGTGCCAAGAACTGGCACAAGTTGCGGATGTCCATGCGTTGAAACTACTTGCTCAAGCGCTGGCAAAAGCCACCACTTTCCCGCTTTATCAATAAAACCCAACTTTACATCAAACTTTTCATCATCAAGAGCTGCAAACACATTTCGAGCCGAGGCAATAGACACTTCGTGCTCTGCCGATTCGCCGCCAAATAACAACAAGACGGTTATGCGCTGCATAGTGTCTACAGTATAACACGCTATAATATAAGGTATGGATCAAAGAGAGCCCCTTGCAGAACGCATGCGACCGAAATCTTTAAAAGACGTTATTGGGCAACGTCAGCTTTTGGGCGAGAATGAAATTTTGCAACAAATTGTAAAGAATAAACAGCCGGTGAGTTTAATTTTATGGGGTCCACCGGGCAGCGGTAAAACCACTTTAGCACGCATTATTGCAAATGAAGTTGAGGCTGATTTTATAGAACTAAGTGCAGTTACTTCTGGAAAAGCTGATATTACAAAGGTGATCGAGCGGGCAAAAACAAATTGGAATTTGCAGCAACGCACTATTTTATTTGTTGATGAGATTCATCGCTTTAACAAAGCGCAGCAAGACGCTTTTTTGCCACATGTTGAATCTGGGCTTATTACCCTTATTGGCGCTACAACAGAAAATCCAAGTTTTGAAATTATCAATCCACTACTTTCGCGCAGTCGCGTGCTTGTTTTAGAGCCGCACGGTAAAGAAGATATTGCTACCATTATTAAGCGAGCTTTAAAAGAAGAGAAAGCGCTGAAGCGAATAACACCTAAAGCGATTGATTATTTGGCCGAGCTTTCAGGTGGCGATGCGCGCCTTGCTTTAAATAATCTTGAACTAGCTCTTTCGCTTGATAAAAAAGTAACACCAGAAACTATTAAAACAGCAGCTCAAAAACGCCTACCAGGCTACGACAAAAAAGGTGAAATGCACTATAACGTTATTTCTGCATTCATTAAAAGCATGCGCGGCAGCGACGAAAAGGCTACGCTTTATTATCTTGCGCGCATGTTACAAGCGGGTGAAGATCCAAAATTCATTGCCCGGCGCATGGTTATTTTTGCCAGTGAAGATATTGGGCTAGCTGGCAATGGTGCGCTGGGTCTAGCGGTTGATACATTCGCCGCAGTTGAGCGCATTGGAATGCCAGAGTGTCAATATAATTTATTTCACTGCGCCGTAGCCCTAGCAAAAGCTAAGAAATCTCGCCAAGTGACAGACTTAATGCACAGTGCGCAAGATTTAGCCAAGCGATATCCCGAAAGCCCAGTGCCGCTGCATTTACGCAACGCCCCAACAAAACTCATGAAAAACCTAGGCTATGGCAAAGATTATGAAAAATATCCCGATACAAAAGAAGGTAAAGGCTTTTTACCTAGCGATATAAAAGAATGAAAGAACGCAAAAGACGATTTGCTTTAGCGCTTATTACAGCTCTGTTAGTTATTTTTGGAGCAGCCTATTCACAATTTGAGGAGCAAAAGACAGATGAAATTATTAAAACCTCTGAAGTCGGCAAAGAGCTTGAAAAACTACCGATTAAAGGTCGTGCGCCAAAAACGAATTATACCCGTGAGCAATTTGGTGGCGGATGGGATACGGCTTTAGGCTGCGATACGCGAAATAGAATTTTAAAAAGAGATTTAAGAGATATTGTTCTTAATGAAGATAATTGCAAAGTTGATAGCGGCATATTGCATGACCCGTATACGAACAAAGAAATTGCATTTAAACGCGGAAAAGGCACAAGCAGCAAGGTGCAAATAGATCACGTGGTAGCGCTTTCAGACGCATGGCAAAAAGGAGCACAGCAGCTGACAATGGAAAAACGAATAGAGCTAGCAAACGATGGCTTAAATCTATTAGCTGTTGACGGACCAGCCAATATGCAAAAAAGCGATGGCGACGCCGCAACATGGCTGCCACCGCATAAGCCGTTCCGCTGCCAATATGTTTCACGACAGATTTCAGTAAAAACAAAATATCATTTATGGGTAACTCAAGCCGAGCATGATGCGATGAAGCAGATTATTGCCAACTGCCAAAAGTAAGTGAAAAGGCCTGCCGCCTGCCCTCAAAAACGAGAGCAAAGCGACAGGCCGTAAGAGTCCCAGGATTTAGCTTATGTATCCACTGTCTTCCAATTACCGCGCATCGTCCAGAGCACGGTACCCAGTCGGAAATAACAGTAGTTCGGCGCTTAAGCTAGGCTCCTGGGGGCCGTTCGAGACACATTTTTGAGTGTGGCCGTCTGCCAGCGCTGAAAAATATATCTCTTTCTCTCGTATAAATGCGGTTCTGCTAACCACGAGAGAATAAATCAACAAAGAGCGCAGGGAGGGTTGCCCTCTGTGATTACTCCATAACTTACTATATTTACGCTATTTAATCAATTTACGCAGCACTCAAACACTATTTTTTGCGTGGCGTTTTCGTTCGTTTGGATCTAAATAGCGCTTTCGAAGACGTAGGTTTTTTGGTGTTACTTCAAGTAGCTCATCGTCTTCAATAAAATCAATTGACTGCTCTAAGCTTAATTGCGTGTGTGGTGTTAGCTGGACTGCGCCATCACTTGAAGAACTGCGGATGTTGGTAAGTTGCTTGGCGCGACATACATTTACATCAAGGTCTTCTTTGCGATTATATTCACCGACAATCATGCCTTGATATACCGTGACTCCTGGGCCAATAAACAAAATGCCACGAGCTTCGCTGGCCTGCAGTGCATATGGCGTTGTAACACCCGGTTCGGTTGCCACAAGCGCACCATTGCGAGTTTGCTGCATCTTAGCGCCCATTGGCTGATAGCCATGCGGCAAGCTATGCATAATAACCGTGCCTTTTGTGGCTGTTAAAAGAAGATTACGAAGCCCAATTAAAGCACGTGTAGGAATAATGTATGTGCTGCGCGTTGCGCCGCTGCTTGTTTGTTCTTGTTTTTTAAGCTCTGCACGGCGCTGTCCCAATTCTTGACTAATGGTGCCAACAAATTCTGACTCAACTTCAATCATCAGCTCTTCAACTGGCTCTTGTGTTTTGCCATCTTTTTCAATTGTCACCACTTGCGGGCGACCAACTTCAAACTCATAGCCTTCGCGACGAAGTGTTTCAATTAAAACACTTAAGTGAAGTTCACCGCGACCAGAAACAATAAAGCCGATTCCTTCTTCTTTTATTCTAAGAGAAACGTTTGTTTCGAGTTCTTTTTTTAACCTATCGCCAATTTGACGACTTGTGGTGAATTCACCTTCTTTGCCTTTAAGCGGGCTTGTGTTTGGGCCAAGATACATACTAAGTGTTGGCGCTTCAACCTCAAGCACAGGCAGTGCTTCTGGATTTTCTGCATCGGCAATTGTTTCACCAATATGCGCTTGCGAAATTCCAGTTAGCGACACAATATCGCCTGCACTCGCTGTTTCGACTTCTTCACGATTTAGCCCTCGGTTTACAAATACTTTTTCAATCTTTGCCGAAATCTTGCTACCATCTGTTTTGATTAGCACCACTGGCATATTCTTTTTTGCACTACCACGAGTAATGCGGCCAATGGCATATTTGCCAAGAAAACTATCGTATTGCAGTGATGTCACAAGTAGCTGGAATGGCTTATCGACTTCTGCAGATGGAGCAGGAATCTCATTTTTAATTGCTTCAAAGATAGGTGTTAAATCTGCTTTTTCGCTTAAGTCACTTGGGAGGTCTTTCCAGGCTTTTCCTTCACGACCAATCGCATAATATATCGGATAGTGTAGCTGATCTTCGTTTATGGCTAGCTCAAGAAAAAGATCATCAATTTCGTCTTTAACCTCAGAAACTCGCTGCGAAGGCTTATCTATTTTGTTTATAACCACCACTGGCTTTAAGCCCAGTTCAAGTGCTTTACTCAAAACAAACTTTGTTTGTGGCATTGGGCCTTCCTGCGCATCAACAATTAAGAGTACGCCGTCTGCCATATTTAGGGTTCGCTCTACTTCGCCACTAAAATCCGCATGACCTGGCGTATCAATGATATTAATTTTTATATCATCCCAATAAACAGTCGTCTGCTTGGCAGTAATGGTAATACCGCGTTCTCTTTCTTGATCACCGCTGTCCATGATAAGCTCTTGGCTCATTTCTGCCTGATTGTCACGAAAAGTATTGCTCTGCTTCAAAAGTCCATCAACCATGGTTGTTTTTCCATGGTCAACGTGCGCAATAATTGCAATGTTTCGTATATTTTTTGCTTCTGTCATAAAAATAAGCCCTATCATGAGGGCATTCCTTTAACTATATTATACCAGATAGAAAATGATATAATAAGAAAGTCTTACTTTTATCATAAATCGGACGCAAATCCTTTGCGGTAATCCGTTGAAAACGGCACCGCATAAACAAGACGGATTATTCCGGTTTGTGAATGGAAGTAAGACACCTTGCGGTGTCGTTTTTAATTTTCTTAAAAAGAAAGGTTGCAAAATGGGAAGAGATATAATAAAAAAGATTTTAATACTTCTAGGGTGTATGATGTTTGCTGCTATTCCTGGACTGTTAGCACTCTGGCTCAGTCATTTCAGTGGGCTAATCCCTACGCTTGCATATTGGTTTTTTAGCATGTGGACCATAACTGCTGTACTAATGGGTCTATGGGGTCTCTTTACTGGTGAGATTGTAGAGAATATGGATAATATGGTTTGGGTATCATTCTTTGTAAATATTCCTGTGCAGATATTTATTGCAAATATATAGCAAATTACTATATACATCCCGCAAAATCATACATAAAAAAACAAGTGTGTTGCACCTGAATTCTATATCTTATTCTGGTATGGTGCGGATGAAAGGACTTGAACCTTCACGCCTTACGGCACTAGTTCCTAAGACTAGCGTGTCTACCAATTCCACCACATCCGCATGATTTGTTTTGCTATCCACGCACTAGCGTGTCTACAGAAAACTTACGTTTCACGCAGCCACCACATCCGCGCAACAAAAAGTATTATAACAAAAAACTGCCAGTTTAGGCAGACTTTTCTCTCTTTTCTTGGCGATAGAGAGTGAGTACCGCGTCTCCATAACTACGATTGTCCACCACAACAACTCCATTGATGGATGGCACACACTCCCTATCTGGATGTGATAATACCATAAGCCCATTTGGTTTTAAACGCTTAAATAATTTTTCTACTGTGGAAAACTGCACATCATGATATGGCGGGTCAGCAAAAATAATATCAAACTGGCTCTCTTCTGGCGCGGTTGAATCCCACGCGCCAACTCGTGCTTTTATAGCTTTTGCTTGGCTTTCAACACCTAACGCAGCAATATTCTCCGTAATTACCTTCTGGGCAATTCGATCTTTTTCAATAAACAAAGCTTGCTTGGCACCCCGGCTTAAGGCCTCTAAGCCTAGTGCGCCAGACCCTGCAAACGCATCGAGCACCATCGCACCTTCAAGTTCATTATTTATGATGTTAAACAGTGACCCGCGCACACGCTCTGCCATTGGGTGCGTTGTTATTTTTTGTGGTGTTTTAATAGTCCTGCCACCATATTTTCCTGCAATAATGCGAGCATTCATGAGTGATATGCCTTTCGAGCGCACTCATACCACGCTAAGACAACCATCTTAGTAATACGAGGAATAAGTATCTCGCGTGTTTGGCGTGCTAGCTTTGGCGTCCAACCTTTCTTTTGAAACGTTTCGTACATATTAAGCTCGTAAATATGCTGCACAGAATCTTGCAACATCGCCATAAATCCTTCTTCTTGCAACTGTGCCAAGTCTCGTTTTAAGGGAACACTGTTAATCGATTTCATGCGAACGGTTGTGGTGGCGACGCCAAGCTCAAAAAGAACATGTGTCGTCATGACTCCTTTAGCGCCCCAAAATTCCCAGTTATTTTTTAACCTTTGTCGCTTTGACATGCCTGGCATTAAAATCTTCTCTTTATAGCTCGTGCGAGTTTCGATTCCTTCACCACGAAGCTCAGTTAGCTTTCCTTCTAAAGGATAGTGGTGTGCTGGCGTCAGACCATCAACAATAGCATGCGCCATCCAGGCAGCCTCGAACGCTGCTCTTTCTTCGTTACCGTCTTTCAATGCTTGCGTGAGATTCTTTTGATGATCTTGAATCATTTCATAAAGTAGCGTATCGTTTGCGTCAGAGGGATCGAGATAGTGCCATGGCTCATCGCGCGCTGGGCTTTTTCTTTTAATTGCGTCTGGGCCATTGACGCCTTCAAAACGTAAAATTTGCTTTGCTTTTGGGAAATAGACGTGCTCAGGTAATAATGGGCGCAGTTGTCGTCGGGCAACTCTATCAATACGCTGATGAACGCCCATAAGGCGACCTGACCCGTGATGAATTGTTGTTCCAGAATACATATTTGTTTAGTTTAGCGTTGTAATGCGCTGGTATTGTTCCACTTGCGTTTTTAATCTCTTGTATTGTAGCAGATCATACTTCTTTTTAATAAATTGCTCGGCCGTCTCTTTTGCGCTAGCAAGTAGCTTCGTATCAGCTAACGTTGCTATTTTTAGATTTAGCTGCCCATGCTGCGCCTTGCCATAAATCTCTCCCGGTCCACGAAGCTCAAGATCAACCTCAGCAAGATAAAACCCGTCGTTGCTTCTTTCAAGCTCTCTTAGACGCTTACTCGGTGCGGCGCTCGTGCTTGGCACTAAATAACAATAGCTTTGGTGCGTTGAACGACCCACGCGACCGCGTAATTGGTGAAGCTGCGCAAGCCCAAATTTATCGGCGCCCTCAATCAACATTACCGTTGCATTAGGAACATCCACACCAACTTCAATCACCGTAGTGCTCACTAAAATATCGAGCTCACCATCGCTAAATTGCTGCATAACTTTTTCTTTTTCTTCTGGCTTTAGCTGACCGTGCAGCAGGCCAATGCGTCGATGCTTAAACACAGATCCTTGCAGGCGCTTATATTCTGCTTCAACGCTGCGGAACTCATTATCAGGATTCTCATCAATAAGCGGACATACAACATACACTTGCCGACCCTGCTTAATCTCTTCATCAATTGGCACATATAAACTAGCGCGACTATTTGGTGACCAAATTTTTGTTTTAATTGGCGTACGCCCTTTTGGCTTTTCATCTAAAATTGAAATCGCCAAATCTCCATAAACAGTGAGGGCGAGCGAGCGAGGAATTGGCGTTGCCGTCATGGTAAGCACATGTGGCATTCGCTGACTTTTATGAAGCAGTTGTTGACGCTGTTTAACTCCAAACCTATGCTGTTCGTCAATAACTACAAACCCTAACTTATGGAACGAAACGGCATCTTGAATAAGCGCATGAGTACCAACAATAATTTGCGCCTGCCCAGTTTTAATATGTTTATACAGTTCTTCTTTTGCTTTTTTAGGCGTTGCACCAGTGAGTAAAGCAACATTAATATCAAACGGTTCAAGCAATTGCTTTAGCGTTTCAGCATGCTGCGTTGCTAAAATTTCTGTCGGGGCCATAATTGCAGCTTGATAGCCTTGTCTCACTGCCATCACCGCTGCCATTCCTGCAACAACTGTTTTTCCTGAGCCAACATCGCCCTGAAGCAATCGATTCATTGGCGCAGACTCTTGAAAATCGTTAATTATTTTCCATACTGCTTTTCGCTGTGCATTTGTTAATTTAAAAGGAAGACTAGCCGCAAATGCTTTTGCATCGGCTTCATGAAAGGCAACATGCCAACTCTTGAGTTTTGCGTTTTCTTGTTTGTTATATGCGCTGGCAAGTGTTAAGGCAAATAACTCTTCAAACGCAAATCGTTTTTTAGCTTTTTCTAATTGCTGAGCGCTTTCTGGAAAATGAAGCCCTGAAAGCGAATCTGCCCGCGAGCAAAGCTTGTTTTCTTGAACAATTTGTTCCGGCATTGTTTCGGGAAGCATTGTAATAACTGGCCGAATTTCATTAAGAATTTTTCTAAGAATGTGCGATTTTAGCCCTTTAATTTCTTTATAAATTGGTAATATGCGGCCAGTTTGTACCTGTACTTCGCTGACTTTTTCTGTTCCGGGGTTCACTATCTGATATTTTTTATTTTGAAAAGCAAATTCACCCGAAAGATAAAATGTTTCATTTTGCTGAATTTGTTTTGCCCTATATGATTGGTTAAACCACACAACCGCCACTTTTCCGCTTTCGTCAACCGCAACTGCCTCAGTAATATGCAGGCTTCTACGAACTCGTCGAGTTCTGATATCCTCTAGCTTTGCCTTAATCGTTACTTTGCCAGGTTTTATATCTTTAATTGCCGTTATTTCAGAATAATCCTCATATTTTCTTGGCAAAAAATAAATAAGGTCTTCAACCGTTAAAAGATTCGCTGCCTGAAAAAGCTCAGCGGTTTTTTTGCCCACACCTTTTATATTTTCAAGAGGAGTAGAGAGATTCATCGCACACCAAAGCAAAACTATTTTTGCCTTTTTTAACTAGTGCTATTTGTTCAATAGTTGTGTCTTCTTTTGCTTTTTCACCATTAATGCTCACTGCGTTTGCTTCAATAAACCGGCGCGCCTCGCCTTTACTTGATGCTAAATTGGTTTCTACCAAAATATTGATTAGCTGTTTTCCTAAGGCAGTGGCTGGAATTTCTTTTGCTAGCATCGCAACATCATTTTTTTCAAGCTCATTAACTTGCTTACCACCAAACAATACATCTGTTACTGCTAGCGCACTTTTTGCTCGGTCTTCACCGTGAACTAATTTTGTCACTTCATATGCTAGCTTTTTCTGCGCCGCGCGTCCTGCCGGATTTTCTTTAAATTCTTGCATGAGCTGATCATATTCTTCTGGCATTATGTCGGTATATACCTTAAGATAATCGCCGACACCGGCGTCATCTACATTTAACCAGAACTGATAGAACTGATACACACTGGTTTTATTTTCATCTAACCACACCGCGCCGTCTTCAGATTTACCAAATTTTTTGCCGGTTGCTTTATTAATAATAAGTGGCAAGGTTATAGCGTGCACCTCTTCGCCGCGCACTTTGCGCACAAGATCAATTCCAGAAAGCGCATTTCCCCACTGGTCAGAACCTGCAAGTTGCAAATTCACTCCATACTTTTCATTTAGATAAAGAAAGTCGTAGCCTTGCAAGAGTGTATAACTAAACTCTGTAAAGCTAATGCCAGCGCCATCTTTGCCAATCCGCTGCGCGATGTAATCACGCTGCACAAGCGTGCTCATACCAAAGTGCTTACCCGTGTCTCGTAAGAAATCGATCAATTTCATATCTTTAAGCCAATCAAGATTATTAACAAGTGTGAAATCATTATCTTTAAACACTTTACTCAATTGCTTTTCGGCATTGCTTACGTTTTTCGTGATTACATCTTCAGATTGCAAAGGACGCTCGCTGTCTTTTCCACCCGGATCGCCGATTAAGCTCGTTGCGCCACCCGCAAGCAAGATTATCTTGTGTCCATGGCGGACAAATGCTTTGTCGAGCATCATTGCTGCTAAATTACCGATTGTTTGCGAATCTGCAGAAGCATCAAACCCGTGATAACACACCCACTTTTTCTCATCTAGAGCCGTAATGTCTTTCAGCGTTGTTTGGTTAATAAACCCGCGCCACTTTAGTTCTTCAGATAGTTTCATATGTTTTGTATTGTAGCGATAAAATCTATTTGTGACAAACACTGGTAATGCTATAATGAAGTGCGTAGATTTTAAATTTTAAGGAGTTATATACAGTGATAAAAAAGAGGCGTTCATCTAGAAAAGGTGCCCGACGTAGCCTAGGCGTTTATTCTAATCTTACTTCTCGTCGACGTGCCAAGAAAGATATGCGCACTCGTCGTAAGGCCGAATATCTTGCGACTCTTCCAAAGCACCCCGTAAAACGTGCTTTGCACCGAATGCACCCTCGACGGTTCTTCGCCTATTGGTTTAGCCGTGAAGGCGGCATTATGGCGCTTAAAATCGGTGGTGTGGCTATTTTATTCATGGTGCTTGTTTTTGGCGCCCTTTTTGCTTATTTCAGACGAGAACTCGATGCAATCCGCCCAGGTGAACTCAGTAAACGCGTGCAGACAACTGTTACAAAATATTATGACCGCAATAATGTCTTGCTATGGGAAGATAAGGGCGATGGCAATTATAAACTCGTAGTAAAAGAAAAAGAAATCGCCGAGCCAATGAAGCAGGCAACGATCGCTATTGAAGATAAAGACTTTTATAAACACGGCGGCGTTAGCTTTACTGGCATTACACGTGCATTTATTAATAACTTTGGCGGTGGTGGCACGCAGGGTGGCTCCACCCTTACGCAACAGCTTGTTAAGCAAGTTTTCTTCTCTGATGAAGCTAGTCAGCGGGGGCTTGGAGGCGTTCCTCGAAAGATAAAAGAGGCAATTCTTGCAGTTGAAGTTGAGCGCATGTATGACAAAAACCAGATTCTAACACTTTACCTAAACGAATCGCCATATGGTGGTCGTCGCAATGGTGTTGAATCTGGAGCACAAACATATTTTGGAAAACATGCTAAAGACCTTAGCGTCGCTGAAGCTGCATTACTCGCAAGCATTCCTCAGCAGCCAGGATTGTATGACCCCTATAATCCTGCTGGCCATAAAGCACTCATAGCTCGCCAGCATAGAGTTATCGATAATATGGTTGAACAAGGATACATTACTAAAGAAGAAGGTGAGAAAAATAAAAAGGTCGCCATTCTAGACACTGTCAAGCCAGAGTCTGATCAGTTTAAGAATATTCGCGCACCTCATTTCGTGCAAATGGTAAGAAGTGACCTTGAAAGCCAGCTCGGCAAAGCAACAGTTGGCCGCGGTGGATTAACAGTAAAAACAACACTTGATTGGCGTGTTCAAGAAAAGATTGAACAATCTATGAAAGAATTGTTTGATTCTTATCTGCCAGCTTCGGCTAACTTTGATAACGGCGCAGCAACTGTTGTTGACGTGCCAACCGGGCAAATACTTGGCATGCAAGGCAGCCGTTCCTATGAATACCCTGGCTACGGTCAAGACAACGCTGCAAACTCATTCATTCAGCCAGGTTCAAGTATTAAACCTTTTGTGTACGCTTCTCTATTTAAAGAAAAACCAGCCGGACAACCAAACTATGGTGCCGGGTCGATATTAGCCGACGAGCCAATAAATAATATTTATGGCGCTGAACTTAACAACTTTGACAATAGATTCAAAGGCAGTATGACTATTCGTAGTGCTCTCGCTGAATCTCGAAACATTCCGGCTGTAAAAGCTATGTATATTACTGGTCGAGATGCAACTTTGCAGACTATTCATGATACTGGCGACAAAAGCTACTGTACCCAGGGTGTTGATAAACAGGTTGGACTTGCCGCTTCAATCGGTGGTTGTGGATTGAAACAGATCGAACATGCCAACGCGTTCGCCACATTCGCTCGTATGGGAGTTTATAAGCCTGTTTCAAGTGTTCTTGAGGTAAAGAATGCACAAGGTGATACGATCAAAAAATGGAAGGATGAAGGCAAGCAAGTGCTTGATCCGCAAATTCCATACATGCTTAGTGATATTCTTAGCGACGACAGCGCGCGATCACCTTCATTTGGCGCGGGCGCTTCTGGTCTTAACGTTCCAGGTGTAAAAACAGCAACCAAAACTGGTACTTCTAACTTAGGTAACTTCTCAAAAGACTTATGGATGAATAGTTACACGCCAAAAGCAGCACTCAGCATTTGGGTTGGTAACCACGACACCACGCCAATGAGCAACGCCCTTTCAAGCATTGTTGGTCCAACAGTCAATAAGATTATGGGGCCAATCCATACCGAGATCTTTGAAAAAGAAGGTAGCTGGAAGCCTGGCGACTGGTTTAAGCGCCCAAGTGGTATTCAAACGCTGACTGTAAGCGGTCGAACCGATATTTTCCCTTCTTGGTATAACAAATCTCAAGCTCAAACTGGCACAAAGATGACATTTGATAGAGTCTCTAAGAAGAGAGCAACTAATTGTACCCCTGCGCCAGCAAGAATCGATATCGTTGTTCAAAAGATTCGTGACCCAGTTTCGCGCAAGACTGTCATCATGGCGTCTGACGGCTACGATGCAACCGCTGAAGATGATGTTCACAAATGTAATGACGTCAAGCCATTTGTTTCCAATATCTCTGCTTCGCGCATCAACCCAACTACATGCCGCGTAACTGTTCAGGTGAATCAAGGAACACACCCCGTTACCTCTGCAACGGTAAGCGTTAACGGCGGCGTTGTAGCTAATAGAGGCGGAGCTGGAACCATTACAGTCAACGCACCTTGTAGCGCTGGTGGTGGCACCATATCAATTAGCGCAAACGTTAAAGACAATGCGTTATATGAAGGTAGCGGCTCAAGAACAGTTTCTATCTCAGCAGCGCCAAACCAGGGTAACGATGATGATGGTGACGGTCCAACCCTCCCTACACCCTAGAGGCTAGGGGTAAATACTAGCGGTTGGCTAACTCTACCAATGAATCTTCTTTTGTTGGCTTCCGCTTTTTCTCAAATTTTTTAGATGAATTTGGTTTAGTAGGTTTCTTAACATGCAAATTCTTCGCAAACATCATTTTGCCTGCTTGTGTTTGCAAACTACGTGTAAATTCAACTTCTACATCTTTCCCTACAAGCCCTTTCGCTTTTTCAACTACAACCATTGTGCCGTCTTCAAGATAGCCAACCCCCTGATCAGCTTCATTACCGCGCTGCACAAGATGCAATTTTCGGCGCTCCCCAGGAAGGTATGACATGCGAAGCGATTGCGCAAGTCCATTAATATTAAGCACCTCAATCTCTTCAACTTGTGCCACTTTATTAAGATTAAAATCAAGCGTTAAAATAGATGCCCTGTGTTGCTTTGCAAGAGCAAGAAGCTGCTCATCAACGCCTTGTTTTGCCTTTCCGTCTTGCAGCACCTGAAGAGTTACCCCTTTCATTTGTTGCAACTCTTTAATAACATCAAGCCCATGCCGCGCTCTTGCTCGCTTATCATGATCGGCTCCATCTGCTAAAAGCTGAAGCTCTGCCACTACGCTTCGAGGCACAATAAGTACTCCTGGCAAAAAACCAGCTCTTGCCACTTCTATAACTCTTCCGTCTATAAGAGTAGATGTATCAACCAATAGAGGTTTTCCGCCTCCTCGCTGCATTTTCATCTTCCCCTTAAGGAAAAGGTCATAAGTAACTTCGATAATAATCACCATTAATAGGCCTAAAACAAGCCCTTCAAATAATTCCATATTTTCTCCTTTTGTTATTTTTCGAGATATTTAATAAATGCTTGACGCATATCTTTTACTTCATGAATAAAAGATTGCTTTGGTTTTGTACCGGGTGCAATAGCAAAGCCAAAGCCAAGCTTCTTTGCTTCGTCTATGCGTCGTCTAGCGCTATGTACGCTGCGGATTTCGCCGCCCAAGCCAACTTCACCAAACACAACAACTTCATCGCCCAGGCGCCTTCCTGCAGCTGCAGATGCAATCGCCATACATACTGCTAAATCTGCAGCTGGGTCTTGCAACTTCAAGCCACCAACTACATTTACGTAAATATCTTTATCTGATAATTTCAATTTTGTGCGCTTTTCAAGCACCGCAACAAGTAGATTAAGGCGATTAAGATCGAATCCGCTTGCCGTGCGTTTAGGATAGCCGAAATGCGTTGGATTCACAAGTGCTTGAATCTCAACAAGCAAAGGTCGGCTACCCTCCAGCGTTGCGAGTACAACAGATCCATCGGCATTTTGCCGCTCAGCAAGTAAAGCAGCCGATGGGTTTTTTACTAACTGCAAGCCGCTATCAAGCATCTCAAAGATCGCCGCTTCACTTGTTGCACCATAGCGATTTTTAATTGCTCTTACAACTTTGAATCCACCGTATCTATCACCCTCAAATTGCAATACAACGTCAACCAAATGCTCGAGCACTTTTGGCCCAGCAATACTTCCTTCTTTTGTTACATGGCCAACGAGCACCACTGCCGTGTTAGTCTCTTTTGCTGCACGTGTAATAACGTTGCTAGAATTTGTGATCTGACTAACCGTCCCTGGCGCAGAGGCAATTTCAGCCAGTGTCATTGTTTGCATAGAATCAACAATCACCAACTGATATTTTCCTGCCCTAATCGTCGTAGCAATATCATCAGCACTTGTTGAAGCAGCAAGTTCTAGCTTTTCATCACTCGTTGCCCCTAGCCGCTCAGCACGAAGTTTAATTTGCCCTTCCGACTCTTCGCCACTGATATATAAAACCAACTTTTGATTCGCCACATATGCCGCAATTTGCAAAAGAAGCGTACTTTTACCGATGCCAGGCTGCCCGGCCATCAAACATATTCCGCCTAGCATCAATCCGCCGCCCAGCACATCGTCAAGATCGCTAAAGCTTGTTTTAATTCTCTTGCCCACAAGCTCAGTTTTTATATTTTTTAGGCTAGCTGTTTTAAGTTTTTTACCCCGACTACGCGAAACAGCAGATTTTCCGCTCGTTTCGGTAGTTTGTTCTAATAAGCTGTTCCAAGCACCGCAATTATCGCACTTACCTGACCACTTTGAAAACTCCGCCCCACATTGTTGACAAATGTATTTTGATTTTAGCTTTATCATATTCTATTTAATATAAATTACATAATTGTAATCAGTGTTTACACTAAAAAATTCCAGCACCCAATCCCTAAAGTTATCATCACTACTGGCAGATTCTGCAAGATTATCCCCCTGTGTTGTATGGAAGCAAGAATTTGTATTTCCAGGATTAGCACCGTTACTGCCTATTGTGTTCACCTCGTCATTAATAAAATTATTATAGCGACTAATATCTTCAGCACTTGGTGTTTCAAGTCGAGCAAGACTGTAGTAGCCCTTATCGTTTAAACACTTAATTAATATATACCCCGAATAGATTATTGGGCCAGAGGAGTGATATGCGCCAGGGTCGGGTGATTCTGTCCATTTTGGATCTTGCAGTGTGCCAGTTAAATAGCCTAACCCACCAAGGACGCCACCAGCATTATTAGGGACGGCAGTATTTCCAGCAATAGTCGGGTCATCATTTACATTCGCTCCATTTCCAAATGAACTTAACGTAAAGTTTGGGTAGAAAGGGTTGGGCAAATCACCCTCTGCATTCCCATCGGCCAAAGCTGCCTTATATGCATCCGCAATAGCATGCAAATCTGCCTTCCTTTTCGAGTCTCTCGCTCTTTCTTGATATGCAGGATACGCGACAATTGCAATGCCAGCCAAAATCGCAATCACGACAACAATAACTAACAGTTCTATAATCGTAAAACCGCTTTGCTTACCACTTAAAAACTTTGAAATCATGTTTCGTTTTCGTCCTATCTACTTTAGCTCAAGTATACCACAAGCGTTTAAATGGATGGCACTGGCTCAAGACGGCTGTCGATGGTTTTATTCAAGCTTTCTGCTTCACTGTTGAGTGCTTCAAGTTGTGAGCGCTTTTGCTCATACCGCTGCTCTAACCCTTCAATTGCACTACGCTCATTTTCTAGTTGATCTTGCCTTGTGATCAGCTCACTTCTTGCAATATTAAATGAAGCTTCACCTTCAAAATAACCCGAGCGAGCTTTTTGGTTAAAGTCAGAAATATCACTGTTTAGCGAGTCGATTTCCGCATTGTAATTGCTCACACGCTGATTGAGCTCAACAGCAAGCGCGTCAACCTCTGCTGCCAGCCCTTCCTGTTGTTGCTGCAATTCATTAAATAACTGCTCATAGCGATTTGCCATCTGAGCAATTGCTTTTCGATCCTCAAAATATTGCTTGTAATACTCTTCAAGCTCAGGGTTTATTGAAGCAATTTCTGTGCCGATAATTGAATGAAGCTCGTTAAATTTCTCGCCAGGCTCTGTTCTTTCATATACAGCCAATCTTTCCTGCAAGCCTTCATTAGTAATGGATGAAAGTTCACTTTCAAGCAGCTTGTTTACTTCATCCTTTTCCGAAGCTGAAAGCCTATCATACGCAACGTGCAGCATTTCGTGTGCGGATGTTACCTCTTTAACACCAGTCAGTCTTTCGTCATCAATATCAAAAATAAAAATATGCTGCATTGGCACGTAGCAGCCTAAAATAATACTTTCTTTGTCTCTGTGGCTGCAATTATTATTAAAATCTTTACGATCGTTCAAAGCTGGTTGGGCAGCAAAAAAATAAAATTTTCCTTCATCTGTAAGTTGCAGCGTATCAACGATCTGTTGCATTTCACTACTTGGTTGATATGTTGAAGCAACGAAGCGATCAACTAAGTTTTGCCAATTGAATAATGCCCAGGTGACGCCGCTGAATATAGCAACTGTGACTGCAAGCGCAATAAAACGCCCAAACCAACTCTTCATGCTTTATTCTGCTCCGACCTCAACACTTAATTGCCCCTGCTTAATGTGCGCCCGTAAAACATCGCCTTTTCTAAAGTCGCCTTTTAGCAGCCCGTCTGCAATTGTATGTTCAAGCTCATCTTGAATAACTCGTCTGAGAGGTCGCACACCATTTCGCACATCATAGCCTCTGTCAAGCAGCCACCGCTTAGCACTTGAGCTTACAACAATCCTAAGACCTTTATCCATTAAGCGCTCTTGAAGCTCGTGAATTTGAAGATCAAATATCTTGCTCACATTTTGCCGAGTCAAAGCGTGGAATACCACAATGCTATCAAAACGATTAATAAGCTCTGGCCGCATCATATCGCCCAAAGCCTCTTTGGCTGCTTCTGCGTTTTCTTCATGCAAATCTTCAAGCTTCTTCTTGTCATTTTTATTTACAGCCTTGAATCCAAGTGTCACCTCTTTTTGCATGCGCTCGGCACCTAAGTTGCTCGTTAAAATAATAATCGTATTACTAAAGCTAACACTTCTGCCTTTTGCATCTGTCATCTTTCCATCTTCAAGAAGCTGAAGTAAGAGCTGAAAGACATCTGGATGCGCCTTTTCAATTTCATCAAACAGTACAACACTATATGGTTGGCGGCGAATTTTATCAGTTAGCTGCCCGCCGTCATCATAGCCAACATATCCAGCCGGTGCGCCAACAAGTCGGCTTGCCGTATGGCGTTCACTAAATTCGCTCATATCAATTTTGATAAGCGCTTCTTCAGAGCCAAATACTTCGCGGGCAAGCACTTTTGCAAGCTCTGTTTTACCAACACCAGTTGGACCCATAAAAATAAAAGAGCCGATCGGTCGCTTTGCATGGGCAATTCCCGAACGACTCCTTCTGACCGCTCGTGAAACTTTTGCAATCGCCTCTTTTTGTCCAATAATATTCTTGCCAAGATGTTTTTCTAAGTTCCTTAAAAGCTTCGCTTCGGATTTGACAACTTGGCGCACTGGAATACCCGTCATTGTGGCAACCGCAGCAGCAATGTCATCAGTGCTAAGCACTACTTGCGACTGTTTACGCGTTTCTTTTTCAAGCTTTTCAACCCGTTGCGAAATCTGGCTAATGCGCGTTTTATATAGCGCAGCACGTTCATAATCTTCCGCATTCACTGCGTCTTCCATCTTTTCATTGAGACCGCGAATTTCTCGTTTATAATCGCGAAGCTTTGAGGGCTGAGTGCCGCGTGCTACTCGAACTTTTGAAGCCGCTTCATCAATTACGTCAATTGCTTTGTCTGGCATAAAACGCTCGGTAACATATCTGTCGGCTAGTTTTACCGCATCTTCAATTACATCATCTGGAAGAGATACATTGTGATGCGTTTCATAATGATGGCGCAGCCCTTTAAGGATATCTACCGTGTCTTTCAGGCTTGGCTCTGGCACAATAATTGATTGCAAGCGTCGATCTAAAGCTGCGTCTTTTTCAATATGTTTTCGATATTCGTCGAGTGTTGTTGCGCCAATAAGTCGTAATTTACCACGTGCCAATGCTGGTTTTAAGATATTCGCTGCATCCATTGCACCTTCTGCCGCACCTGCACCCACCAACAAATGAAGCTCATCAATAAAGACGATATTGTGATCGTTTTCAGTTAGCTCGGCAACAACTTTTTTAAGTCGCTCTTCAAATTCACCCCGATATTTTGTGCCAGCAATCATACCTGCAAGATCAAGCTGAACTACTCTTTTATCTAAAAGATGCTCTGGCACTTGCTCCTTGGCAATCCGTGTTGCCAACCCCTCAACAATCGCCGTCTTCCCTACCCCAGGCTCACCAATAAGCACTGGGTTATTCTTTGTTCGGCGCGTTAAAACAGTTACGAGTCGCTCAATCTGATCATTGCGGCCAATCACCGGGTCTAGCTCTCCAGCTCGGGCCTGCGCTGTTAAGTCTACTCCATATGTATCAAGTGCGCCATTTCGACCTCTCTTGGTTTTTAAATTTCCAATTCCTTCTCCAAGCGCATCAAAAGATCGTTGCTGATGATTCAAATAATCTTCAAGCCCTCCCAAAAGATCGCTCACACTAATATTCATGTCTCTTAAAAGCACTGTTGCTCGAGCATTTTTTTGGCTTAAAATGCTATAAAGAATATGCTCTGTGCCACAAAAATCTTGATGAAAATCTTGCGCAACATCCCAGCTCATTTTTAAAGTTAGTTTTGCCGTTTCACTTAAGCCCTTTGCGCCAGTACTCACCACAAGTGTTCTTGGGGTTAAATTAAGTGCAAGTCGTGCACGCTGTAACGTAACGCCAGAATCTGAAAGGAGCTTTGCGCCAACTGAAGTATCTTGACTTAATACACCAAGAAGAAGGTGTTCTGTGCCCACATATGCACTACCCAGACTTCTCGCAATAGCCTCGGCATGCTGCAAACTTCCGCGTGCATTATCAGTCAAGCGATCAACAAATTCTGCAAAACTTTCAGGCATCATATGTTTCTATACTACCTCCAAAATGATTTTTGTATAAGGTTTTTACCTACTTAGTAGTATAAAAAATTAGCACTCATACGTCAAGAGTGCTAATTTAGCTTATAGTCAGGCGCCTACTCTTCAACTGCTTCATCAACAGCATCAAGCAAAGAGTCTTCGATGTTCTTTTTTGGCTTCTTTTCAGCTGGTGTAGCTTTTGCTGTTTCAATGTCTAGCTCATAACCTGTTAGTTTGCTGGCAAGGCGTACGTTTTGACCTCCACGACCGATAGCAATCGATTGCTGATCTTCGTTTACAATCACTTTAGCGCGCTTTTCTTTGTCATCACCTTTTTCAATCTTAATCTCTACAACTTCAGCTGGACTAATGGCGTTAGTAATAAAGGCTGCTGGATCTTCATCAAAAGTGATGATGTCAATTTTTTCTTGCTCACCAATTTCGTTCATCACTGCTTGCACGCGTGTGCCATGCCCACCAACAAAGGTACCCACTGGGTCAACACCAGGAACAGTTGATGCAACCGCTAGCTTTGTTCGCTTGCCAGCTTCACGGGCAATTGCCTTAATCTCAACTGCGCCAGTCTCCATCTCTGGAACTTCTTGACGGAATAAGTGCTCAACAAATTGTTCATTCGCTCGGCTTAACACCAATTGTGGACCACGATTACCGCGTTCAACTTCTTTAAGATACACTTTAATTCTTGTTCCAGGAGAATAATACTCACCAGGAATTTGTTCACTTGCAGGCAAAATACCGCTTGCTTTGCCAAGCTCAACGCGAACAAGTCGCGCTTCTACTCGTTGCACTGTACCAGTAATTACTGTGCCAATTTTATCTGCATATTCATCAAGCACAACCTCTCGCTCAGCTTCGCGAAGGCGTTGCAGCACAACTTGCTTTGCAGTTTGCGCAGCCACACGACCAAATGTTGTTGCAACTTCACTTTGCTCAACTATGTCGCCAATCTCAGCATCTTTTTTCAATTTTTTAGCATCAGCTAAACTAATTTCAGTTGCTTTATTAGCTACCTCTTCAACAACTTCTTTACTAACAAAAACTTTCGTATCGCCAGTATTTACATTCATTTCAGCACGAACTTCTTGTTCACGCTCACCATGATCGCGTCGCCATGCAGCGGCAACCGCCTGCTCAATCACCTCTAAAACTGTGTCTTCTGGCAAGTTTTTCTCTTCAGCAATTGTTCGCACTGCAAGTGCTAATTGCTTTACATTAATATCACTACTCATATTTCATATCTCCTTAGATTTTCTTATAAAAAAACCCGACCTCAGGCGGCCGGATAAGTACTCTTTTACTATAGCTCCTCTGCAGTTTTTTTGCAAGAGTGCTAGAATGAAATAATGCAAACAATTACTCGACTCTATGAACAATTCCAACCAAAAAACTACCGGTTATCGCTAGATCTTGAAAGAGAAAAACGGACTTTTAGCGGCTCGGCTATTATTGAAGGATTTTTGGTGCATAAGGCACCTCATATCATCCTGCATTCAAAAGACTTACATATTGAAAAGGCAACAATAAATAGTTTTGACGCAAAAATATCTCATAAAGAAAATGATGAGCTTTCATTAAAAACACCCGAAGAGCTTGAGCCAGGAAAATATACAATTGAACTACACTTTTCAGGAAAAATTACTGATAGTGCTCATGGTGTCTATCCTTGCTACTTCAAACACAAAGGCAAAAATAAAGAGCTTCTTGCCACACAATTTGAAAGCCATCATGCACGAGAGGTGTTCCCCTGCGTTGACGAGCCAGAGGCTAAGGCAACATTCGACCTTTCTTTAAAAACAGAGTCTGGTGTTACTGCTCTTAGTAATATGCCCGTCGTTAAGCAAATAGAAGACGGTGAAAAAATCGTCACAACATTCGACCAATCCCCGAAAATGAGTACATATCTACTTGCGTTTGCAGTAGGAGAGGTTCACTGTGTTGAAGGAAAAACAAGAAGCGATGTTGATGTTCGTATTTTTTCAACACCAGCACAATCTAAGAAATCTTTGCGTTTTGCGCTTGATACCGCAATTCGTACAATTGATTTTTTTGATGAGTATTTTGGAACTCCATACCCTTTGCCAAAAGCCGATCACATCGCTTTGCCAGATATGGGTGGCGGCGCATCTGCTGCAATGGAAAATTGGGGTCTCATTACCTACCGCGAAGATTACCTTATTGCCGACGATTCCGTTGGCGTAAGCACCAGGCAACGCATCGCAAGAGTAATCGTTCACGAAACAAGTCACCAATGGTTTGGGAATCTCGTCACTATGAAATGGTGGGATGACCTATGGCTTAACGAAAGTTTTGCAAGCCTTATGGAATTTGTTGGGCTTGATGCGCTGTTCCCCGAGTGGCATCACTGGGATGATTTTGTAAGTTCAGAAACACTCCCTTCATTACGAAGAGATAGTAATCCTGGCGTTCAATCAATCAAAACCGAGGTCCACCATCCAGATGAAATTGGAACGCTTTTTGACGGTGCAATTGTCTATGCAAAAGGTGCAACCGTGCTTAGAATGCTTCTTGAATATATTGGTGAAGAAAAATTTCGCGATGGTCTAAAGAAATATTTTAAACAGCACGCCTACGCGAACACTACGGGTAATGACTTATGGCAAGCGCTTGATCCAGATGCCGCAGCATTCATTACTCCTTGGCTCGAAAAATCTGGCTTCCCTGTTATAAACGTCGAAAAAAGAGATGCTGGCTACACGTTGCGTCAATCTGAATTTTTACTTGGCGCAAAGCCAAATGAAAGAAAAACATGGCCGCTACTTCTTTTGGCAAATAATAAAACTACTCCTAAGCTTATGAAAGAAAAAGAATTAACAATTAAAGCAACGGCACCACTTCAGCTAAATGTCGGGGGTAAAGCGCAATATATAGTCAACTACGACGTTGAATCAAGAACCAGTTTGATTCAACGAGTCGGCAATAAAGATATTAGCGTTGTCGACAGGCTTCGGCTCCTACTTGAAACAACACTTCTGATGCGCTCACCGCATCTTGCTTCTGCTGAATTAGTTAGGCTTCTAGAAGCCTACGAAAAAGAGTCTTCTCAGCCTGTCTGGGATATGATTGGCTTTAGCTTTGGAACGCTAAAAATATTTGTTGAAAACGACACGAAAGCCGAGCAGGGTCTCAAAAAACTTGCGCTAAAGCTCGCTCATCAAGAGTTTAAACGACTCGGCTGGAAGAAAAAAGAAAATGAACCAGAATCTGACACGAAGCTTCGCGCAACAGTTGCCGGGCTTAGCATATATGGAGAAGATGAAAATGCCATAAAGCAAGCACTTGCCGTCTACGATGATCATAAAAATAACATTGAAAAAATTGATGGCGAAATACGTTCGCTCATTCTAAGCGCCGCCGTTCGCCATAATGATAATCCAAAACAAATAGTAGAGCACCTGCTAAATCTGCACGATGAAACGCACAGTAGCGAACTGCAAGAAGACATTATTGCTGGCCTCACTGGTACAAATAGCACCGAGACTATTAAGCACCTGCTAGAAACTATGACCGACAGCAAGCGTGTTCGACCACAAAATGCTGTACACTGGTTTATTTATTGCCTAAGAAACCGTTATGGCCGCAATACTACCTGGCAATGGGTACAAGAAAATTGGAAGTGGGTCGAAGAGACCTACGGATCCGACAAAAGCTATGATATATTTCCGACCATTCTAGGAAGCGTTCTGAGTAAAAAAGAACAGCTAGAAGAATATTCCGCGTTCTTCACTCCAATGATGAGCGATGCATCATTAAAGCGCGCTATTACTATTGGTAAAAGCGAAATCGCTGCGCGAATAGAATGGCTCAGCCAAGACGAAGCCGAGGTTATTGCAGTGCTACGTAATATTTAAAAAGCTTTCTACTTTTGGTAGCTCACTTTTCATACTAAGTGCTGCAAGTTGCACATCTTCCCTAATTTGCGAGTGATTCGCTTGCCATAAAGTAGCGGCAAATTGCATTTGCTTTAGTTTCTTGGGCGTAATTGCCGCGATACCACCGCCTTGATTTTCTTGTCTGCGGTATTTCACTTCAACAAAATAAATAACGTTATCTTTCTTGGCAATAATATCAATCTCACAATATTTCGTTTTCCAATTTCTATCAATAATTTTATAGCCCTTATTCTGCAAATATTTTGCCGCTTCATCTTCAGCTATTTGCCCAATACTTTTATTTGCTGGTTTTGGCGATGCCACAATTTCATTCATGGGCGAAAAACTCATTCTATGTAGATCGCTTGATCCATGTTTTGCGATTGCATCGCGGTGGAATTTCGTGCCATAACCAACATGCTTTTCAAAGCCATACTCAGGATAATCAGCCGAGATTTTTTGCATATAATAATCTCTTGCCACTTTTGCAATGATTGAAGCCGCTGAAACGCTAGGTACCAACAAATCCGCCTGCTTTAGCGTCGACACTCGCGGATCATCGATCAACTTAATGGTGCCGTCAATAATAATCTCATCATATTCTGCTTTAATTTCATCAAGCGCTTTTCTAGCAGCCACCTTAAGTGCCGTTGAAAGCCCAATTTTGTCAATCGTTTGCGCCGAGACCCAACCTAACCCAATATGTGGCGTGGCCTCACGAATAATGCCAGAAAGCGTTTGTCGCTTTTTAGCTGTAAGCTTTTTGCTATCTGTTAAGCCCTCAATCTCATTACCGCCAAGAGCCACCGCTCCAACCACCAATGGCCCAGCCCATGCACCACGCCCAACTTCATCAATTCCAACAATCATACTTTTTAGTATATAAAAAATACTCCGTTTTTAGCGGAGTATTTTAGACTTTAGATTTATAAAGCTTTACTTCTTGTCTTCAGCCTTTTCTTCCTTTGGCTGCTCTTTTGGCTCAGGAACGCTTACATCATTCACCGCCTTTTTATCAAAATCAACTGCCTTAAGACGAGCGCTTTTTCCGCTTCGTGCGCGGAGAAAGCTAAGATACTTGCGGCGAACTTTACTTCGTTTTGTTACTTCAACTTTTTCAACCAATGGGCTGTGGAGTAAAAAGCTCTTTTCAACACCAATACCGCTTGCAACTTTACGAACTGTGATACGGCTAGTGTGCGAATTCTTGCGGTCAGTACGCAATACTACGCCTTCAAACACCTGAACGCGCTCTTTATTGCCTTCTTTAATTTTTTGGTGCACACGCACGGTGTCACCGGTACGAACGTCAACTACTTTCGCCTTTTTCTGGGCATTATTTACCTTTTGAATTAATGCAAAACTCATTCTTCTTCTCTCGCTTAAAACTTTATTATTAACTATTCAACTAGCCATTATAGCACAAATCTTCAGATGTGAAAGGGGTTAATTATTATAAGTTTAAGTGGCGATGATTGACATTATCTTTGTTTATTATTAAGATAACAAAAGTTTGAGCAGCAATGCTTGAATAGATTTTTGACAGAATATAGACCCTGAGGAGAGGTGACGGTATGCAGATGCCAGGAGTCGTTGTTCTCGGTGCCGCTGACGTCCTCAATGGACGAGTGCTCTCTGAAGCACAGCGCCATGTGAAAGCTAGCCATGTGAAGGCAGCCTTCCTGAAAGGAGAGGACGAACCACAGGCAACACTGGTTCAGTATCTCTTGGGTGCGGGCAGCAAAGCCTTCGAGACTGCCGGGAAAGTCTTTGCTGCCACAACCAAGGAGAAGCCCGAAAATGTTCAGGTGGCAGTGGTCAACATCAATTTGCCACTGGGAGATACTTTCAAGAATGGTGAATACACTGAGCTGAAAGAGGTCTTCCCTAACCTAGAGTCAGTCATACTTTGCTGCGATCACAGCAAAGTGCTGGCGATTGGAATTCCCTGAACTCTCGGGGAATGGGGACGGAGGAACTGCACCTCCGTCCCCCGCAGGGATATATTCTGTCCTTCTCATAAGTTCTTAATCTTTTTAAGGATTTTTGAGAAGAAATAACCCAAAAACAACTAGTTATAAAAGCAAAAACCATATACTATTGGTTAGTATGAGTATTGATGAAAAGGCCCTAGAACTTCATAAAAAAAATAAAGGCAAGATTACAACAAAACTTCGCGATGAAGTCATTGATCAAGAAAAATTAAGCGCCTATTACACACCCGGCGTAGCGGCCATAAGTAAAGCAATTGCCGAAAATCCGAATAAGTTAAAAGAATATACCTGGACGAATAATTTGGTAGCAGTTATTTCTGACGGCTCTTCCGTTTTGGGACTTGGCAACATTGGCGGCAAAGCCAGTATGCCAGTAATGGAAGGTAAGGCACTACTATTTAAACATTTTGCAAACATTGATTCTGTGCCAATTGTGCTTAATACGCAGAATACTGAAGAAATTATTCAAACAATTAAAAATATTGCACCAAGTTTTGGCGCAATTAATCTTGAAGATTTTGCGGCACCAAAGTGTTTTGAAATTGAAGAAAGACTAAAAACTGAGCTTGATATTCCTGTATTTCATGACGACCAACACGGCACTGCGGTCGTTGTTTTGGCTGGACTGATTAATGCAGTGAAAGTTGTGGGAAAAAAGCTTGAGGAAACAAAAATTGTGATTGTTGGCGCTGGTGCGGCTGGAACAGCAATCACAAAACTGCTTCATCGCTATGCTAAGCCTGAAATTATTCTGGTTGACAGCAAAGGGGCAATTAGCCAAAATCGAACTGGCTTAGATAGCCAAAAGAAAGAGCTCTTAGACATCACAAACCCAAACAATATTGATGGAGATCTAAGCAATACGCTAGAAAACGCTGATGTTTTTATTGGCGTTAGTAAAGCTGATTTATTAACAAAAGAACACATTAAAAGAATGGCTGATAATCCGATTGTATTTGCTCTTGCAAATCCTAACCCGGAAATTAGTCCTCAGCTCGCAAAAGAAGCTGGCGTAGCAGTGCTTGCTACGGGTAGAAGCGATTTACCAAATCAAGTGAATAACGCACTTGCCTTCCCTGGTATATTTCGTGGCGCACTTGATAACGGAGTGCAAAAAATCACTGATGAGCATAAAATTGCAGCTGCTGAAACAATTGCAAGCTTAGTTAAAAATCCAAATCCAGATGAAATTATTCCTTCAATTATGAATAAGGAGCTTGTGCCCGCAATTGCAAAAGTAATTGTTTAAAGAACTCTATTCACTTCTTCGAGCGTTGTTTCGCCTTCAAGCGCTTTTAAAACGCCCATCTGCAGCATAGTTACCATACCCTGCTCTTTGGCTGTCTGTTCAATTGCCTCTGTGTGAACATCCGCTAATTCACCACGAAGATATTTTTGAATTTCTTCATTCACTACCATTTGCTCCATTAGAACAATTCGCCCTTTATAGCCAAATGGCGAATCTTCAGAAACGATAGGCTTATATAGCGTGATGTCGCCATCAAGGTTTGGTTTTTCAATATGCTCTGGTAAGCCTTTTAGCGTCTCTTTTATCCATTCTTTCGTTGCGTCATCTGCTTTATACGCCTCTTTATTGTCGTCTAGCTTTCTTACAAGTCGCTGGCCAACAACAAGACGGATAGCTGTGCTAAATATTGGGTTCACGCCAATCATGTCGATCATTCGGCTAAATGCCGCAGCGGCAGAATTAGCGTGAAAGGTACTGAGTACCAAATGCCCTGTAATAGACGCTTGTACAGCCGTACGCGCGGTATCTTTGTCTCTAATTTCACCAACCATCACAACATCAGGATCAAGCCGCAAAACTGCTCGGAGTTTATCGCCAAAACTTAAGCCACCATCTGTATTAACTGGAATTTGACTCACGCCAGGCACACGAAATTCAACCGGATCTTCAAGCGTAATAATCTTTCTATCAGTTGTATTTAGTGCATTGATAATACTATAAAGTGTAGTGGATTTTCCTGACCCAGTTGGACCAACCATCAGCACCATACCCCTTGGGTGCTGAATAATTTTATCAATCTGCGCCCGCTCGGATTCGCTCACCCCAATATTATTGAGATTTAAAAGTGATTCATCAAAATTAAAGAGTCGGATTACTGCATCTTGCCCATAGACAGTTGGGATTACCTCGATACGCATATTAAGAAAAATAACCTTGCCCTCTTTCTCAATGCGCTGCTGCATACTTCCAGATTGCGCATCTGTGGCTGCAGTAGAAATATTCGCCCGAGAAGCTAGCGACGCAAGCAAGACACGATATTTATCATGAGAGAGCTTTGCAACAGGATGCAGAGCACCATCAACACGAAAGCGCACACGAAGTTCATCTCGTTCATTTTCAAGGTGAATATCACTCGCCCCTAATAGCTCGGCCTGCGTAATGAGATAGTCTAAGATATCATCCGTATTAACAGATTCAAGCGTTTTAGACACCTCAGCAATTGTTTCACTATCGCCCTCTTTTGCAATTGTTACATCTTCGTATACTACTCTTTTTGGCGGATCATAACGAAGCATCATCTCTCGGTAGCCAGTGTTACTAATCAACACCATCTTCGCAGTCTGACCTTTTTCGTTATATTTCGCTTTTAGCGTGTTCGTGATTGACTGCGGTGTGTTATTTGTAACGCCAAACACGAATGGGTCTATGTCATTGCCATTATAAAGCGGCACCAAACGACCTTTGTGCATTTCGTCTATGGTTAGTAGCTGAGGCACAAGTTCAATTTGATCTGTTAGCCCGCGTGTATCTAAATATTCAAGTCCTAAAATTGCCGCACGTTGCTGCGTGTTTTTCTCGTCTTTATCGCGATAATGCGCTTTTTGCTTTTCCTCGTCCATTAGCTAACATTGTATCAGAAAAGCATAAGGTTTTACGACTGTTACAATAGATGGTATGGAAAAATCAGAAATAATCGTTATTACCCACAATATTCGCTCTACTCATAATGTTGGCTCTATTTTTCGCACCTGCGATGGATTTGGGATTAAAAAACTATACCTCACCGGATATACACCATACCCTAAAATGCACAATGATGTTCGCTTACCTCACATCTCTGAAAAGCTGACCCAGCAAATTAGTAAAACAGCATTAGGCGCAGAAAAAACAGTACACTTTTCTTACCAAGAAGATATTCAAGTCATCATAAAAACATTACGGGATGAAGGATATTCTATTTTAGGCTTAGAACAAAACGAAAAAAGTATTTTACTTCCAAACTATAGACCAACAGATAAAGTAGCCCTTATTTTAGGTGAAGAAGTGTCGGGAATTACTGACGATATTATGAAGCAGTGCGATGAATTATTAGAAATTCCAATGCAAGGCAAAAAAGAGTCTTTTAACGTAAGTGTTGCCGCTGGAATCGCGCTCTATGCACTTTCTACTTAAAAACAACGCACTTTTCAGTATAAATATCGACTAGCTTACCTTTTAGACCATTCGTTGCATCTGCTTTAAACGGCAGGCGGATAGCTGACTGTTTATCATCACCAAGCATCAAAATGATTTCACTATCGCCTGGGTATTCATTAAAAAGCTTCTTCATTTGTAGTAATTTTTCGTGCTCATTCGGATCTTTAATGTGAATATAAATCTTTTTTGGTTTATCAATTGGTGGAGCAATATTTAGTGGTGCTTCTTGTTTTGCCACTTCCGCCTTCACGCTCTTCTTGCCAGCAGGCGTCTTCATTTTTTTACCCGTTACCGTATAGTTTTTTAAATCTTCTTCTGTAATTGGTGTTATTTCGTCTGCGATAATTTTCACTTCACCAGTAAGATTACCGTTCTTATCTCTTGCGTTAACGCGACCTTTAATAGAGACGACTAAATCTTGCATTAGAGTGTCTCCAATTTTTTCAAATAATTTTGGAAAAACGATAATTTCTGTTTCGCCAGTTTTGTCTTCTAAGCCAACAAACGCCATTTTGCTGCCGCTTTTTGTAGTAATAGAACGGATAGAACTAATAACTCCGCCGACGGTAATTGTTTTGTTATCAAGTGGTTCGCCGACGCTATTTAAAGAAACAGTTTGCTCGTTTAAGTATGTTTCATAAGAATCAAGCGGATGAGAGCTTAAATAGAGACCAAGTAGCTCTCTCTCCCATGTTAAAAGTTCTTTTGGCGAGTGCTTTGTTGGCGCAGGCTGCAACTCAACACTTGGCATCGCAACAGCGCTCTCTAGCCCACCAAATAAATCTGCTTGCCCGCTAATTGCTTCTTTTTGTAATTTACTCGCAAATCCAAGGAGTGTCTCAACGTTAAATAGTAAGTCTGACCTATCACCGAAAGCATCAAACGCACCAGCTTTGATAAGTGATTCCCAGGCTTTTTTATTTGCCTTGCTGGTACTTACGCGTTTCGCAAAATCTTCAATACTCTTAAATGGCTCTTCTTCGCGCGCGCGCAAAACTTCTTCTACCGCCCCCGTGCCAACACCTTTCACCGCAGCCATACCAAAGCGAATTTCATTTTTTTCTGGAACAATAGCAAATTCAACATAGCTTTCGCGAACATCTGGCGGCAATACTTTTATGCCCATTTTTTTGCATTCACTAATCTCAATCGCTAAGCGATCGATATCATCTTGGTCGCTTGTCATTAAAGCTGCCATAAAAGCGTCCGGGTAATGCGCCTTAAGGTACGCCGTCCAATATGCAATCATTGCATAACATGCTGCATGTGATTTGTTAAAACAATAGTTAGCAAATTCTTCTAGCTGATCCCAAAATTTTTCAACTAACTTCTTGTCTGCGCCACTATGCTTAATTGCGCCTTCAATAAACTGCGGCTTTACCTCTTTCATCATAGACATGATCTTCTTGCCAACAGCTTTTCGAAGCGTATCCGCCTGACCGCCGGTAAAACCAGCCATATCTTTTGAAATTTGCATAAACTGCTCTTGATATACCAAAATTCCGTATGTACTCTTCAAAGCATCTTCCATCTTTGGGTGCAGATATTCAATCTTTTTCTTGCCATGCTTTCTTGCAATAAAATCGTCAATAAACTGCATTGGTCCGGGACGATATAGCGCAACCATCGCAATAATGTCTTCAAAAACCGTTGGCTGAAGCTGCTTTAGGTAGCGCTTCATGCCAGCAGATTCCAGCTGAAATACACCTGTTGTGTCGCCGCGTTGAAAGAGTTCAAATGTTTTTTCATCATCAAGCGGCAGCGTCGCAAGCTCAATATCATTTTTATATACCTTTTTAATAATTCTCAGCGCATTGTTAATAATTGTAAGGTTTGAAAGCCCGAGAAAATCCATTTTTAAAAGCCCAAGATCTTCAATAGGAAACATTGGGTATTGCGTTGATACAACACCTTTTTGTGCCATTTCAAGTGGCGTAAACTTTACGATTTCATCTGGCGCAATCACCACACCCGCAGCATGCACACCATGTGAGCGAATCGTCCCTTCAAGCCGTGATGCAAAATCTATAACGCGTTTCGCATCTGCATTTGTTTCATATTCATTCCTTAAATCAGCATCACTTTCAACACTCTTTTTTAATGGAATATGGCGACCCTGCACAGGAGCTGGCACAAGCTTTGCAAGACGATCCGCATCAGAATAAGGAACCTGCAAAACACGTGCAACATCTCTTACAGCAGCGCGAGCAGCCATACGACCAAAGGTAACAATGTTTGCAACTTTGTCATCACCATATTTTTCAACGCAGTATTGAATTACTTCATCACGACGAGTATCTTGAATATCGATATCAATATCGGGCATAGATATACGATCTGGATTCAAAAATCGCTCAAAAAGAAGGTCGTATTTTATCGGATCAAGATCTGTAATATTAAGAGCGTAGGCAATAATTGAACCAGCGGCCGAACCACGACCAGGACCAAAAATAATACCTCTTTTCTTACCCCAATCCATGAAGTCCCAAATAATCAAAAAATAGCCGTTGAACCCCATACTCTCAATGGTCTTAAGTTCAAACTCGGCTCTTTCTAGCACATCCTTCGGAAGCTGCTTCTTGGCTTCAGCAATTGTTAATTTATTTTCAAATTCCGCTTTGCCATAACGCCACGCAAGACCACGATATACAAGCTTTTCAAGATAGCTCTTCTCGCTTTCACCTTTTGGCGTAGGGAAGGTTGGGATTAAAATTTTGCCTAGCTCAATTTCAATATTGCAGCGATCGGCAATCTCTTTAGTATTTCGAACAATATCAGGGTATTTATCTTGCCAGCGCTCAATTACATCTTTTGGATCGGTGACATGGAGATGAAAATCTTTTAAACTCATCCGATCCGTGTCGCTAAGATACGATCCCGTTCCCACACAAAGCAAAATCTCGTGAGAATCTTGATCATCCGGCTTAAGATAGTGCGCATCGCCTGTTACTACTTTTGGAATATTTAACTCTTCAGAAAGTTTAAAAACTCCTTCGTTAATCTTAACTTGTTCTGCCCATTCGTTGTGATCTTGGATCTCGAGATAATACCTGTCACCAAAAATCCCTTTATACCATTCAGCAATTGACTTTGCTTTTTCATAGTTTTCGCCGCGCAAGGCTTCGCCAAGTTCGCCACCAGCGCAACCGCTCAAAACAATAAGCCCTTCGTTATATTTTTCTAAAAGCTCATGATCAATTCGCGGTTTATAATACATGCCTTCAAGATTGGCAATTGTCGAAAGTCGCATAAGGTTTTCGTAACCTTTGTTATTCATAGCTAGAAGAATAAGATGATAGCGCGCTTTGTCTTTTGCTGGGTCGCGGTCTGAAATTTTTCGAGCTGCAACATAGGCTTCCATACCAATAATTGGCTTGATGTCATGTTTTTTACATGCTTTATAAAAATCAATAGCGCCTGAAAGCGTACCGTGATCTGTCATAGCAACAGCATGCATACCAAGATCTTTAACATGCAGAATAAGCTCGTCAATTTTTGTTAGCCCATCGAGAAGGCTATGGTGCGTATGATTATGAAGATGAACATAATCTGACGGTTTTAAAATCGTTTTACTCACACACCTCTCCCTTAATTTCAGCTAGCGACTACGTTGTTCTATACTTTGTTGCGTACTTTTTACGACATCTCCAATAAATGGCATCTCATTAAAAAACGAAAGGAGCCATAAAAGAATCGCCACCAGCACTGTCGCACCTAAAACACTGCCAAAGCCAAAACTTATGCCTCTAAAAAAGTTGACTTGGTAAATGCGTCCTCGATGCTTATAATGATCATCAAAAAGCTGTTCGACAAGATCTTGCTGCGCACCTTTTACCTGATCATCTGCAAATTTTTCAGCTACTGTTTTTTTCTTCGTCATCAAAACCTTATTATCGCTTCTTCTTAAAACCAGCTTTAGCGCCCTCAACCGCACCTTCAGTTCGCTTTTTCACATCTTTTGCTTTATATTTCACTTCATCAACCGTATCTTTTACTTCTTCAGATACAGCGTCTGCTTTTTTCTTAGCTTCTTTGGCTACTTGATCAGCTTTTTTTGTTGTGTCTTTCTTGACCTTATTCGCCTTATCTTTAATATCTTGTCGAGTTTCTTTTCCGCTTTTTGGTGCTGCCAATACTCCCGCAAGAGCCCCTGCAGCCGCGCCGATAAGTGCTCCTAGTGCAAATTTTCCTTTAGACATATCTCTTAGCTCCTTTACTTTTTTTTATCTTTACCGTCTTTAAACTGTTTCATAATCATTTTTGCAATTATCATTGGAGTTGTTGCTTTTGAAACGCTTTCAACAACTGTTTCAATCTGCTCTGTTGTATGCTGAATTGAACTCGTAATTGAGCTAATATTTTTAGACACACGAATCAACATAACGCCCAAAATAATGCCAATTAACAAGAAGATTGCCAAAAAGATAGAAAGTATTACCACTAAAATTTCTGCTGCTTCACTCATGTTTTCTATCCTTTCGTTTAGCTATACTCTTATTATACTCTATTTTTTAAATACCGAGAAAGCTCCTCTTTATATTCATCACTGTCCAAAGCAAAGTCTATCACTGCTTTTATATAGCCGAGCGGATTACCGCCGTCATGCCATGTTCCACTAATTTTCTTACCGTACACTACGTCTTTTTCAGCTAACTGGCTAATACTATCTCCTAATACAATTTCACCACCTTTTCCAGGCTGGAGATTTTCAATAAGAGGCAAAATATCTGGCGTTAAAAGATAGCAGCCAGTCTGTGCTAATAAACTTGGCTCTGTGCCTAGTTCTGGCTTTTCAACCAATCCTTTTACGGTAAATAAATCTTCTTCTTTATATTCACCTGGTTTTGCCATGCCATATTGATCTGCTTTTTCTGGTGCTACTTCTGCAAACGACATAACAGATTTACCCGTTTTCTTATACGCATCAAGAAGCTGCGCCGCACGTGGAACTTCAGATTTAAAAAAGTCATCCGCAAAGAAAACAAAAAACGGCTCATCATTGCTTATCAAATGCCTAGCATTAAGAACCGGCAACGCGTTGCCTTTTGGAGACCCCTTTTGGCGCAGATAAATAAAATTCGCCATTTCTGCCACTTCTCTCAACTTTTGCGCCAACTCTTTTTTGCCGCGCTGCTCTAGCTCATTCTCAAGTTCGTCTGCCCTATCAAAATGATCTTCAATCGGCCGCTTTGTACTTCCGGTAACAATAATAACCTCTGTAACACCAGCCGCCACCGCCTCTTCAACGATCAGCTGAATAACTGGTTTATCTATAATTGGCAACATTTCTTTAGGCATTGCTTTTGTTTGAGGCAAAAAACGTGTCCCCAAACCTGCCGCACAAATAATCGCTTTCGTTGGTCGTTTCATCTTTTTATATCCTTTCGCGAATTAGTTTTTGCGCTAACGCTGGATTGGCCTTGCCTTTTGATTGTTTCATCACTTGGCCTACCAAAAAACCGATGGCTTTATCATTGCCTGCCTTAATATCTTGCACTGCTTTTTGCGAAGCTGGATCTGCGAGCACTTCATCAACAATTTTGGCAATCGCACCTTCGTCGCTTACTTGAAGTAGATTTTTTTCTTCAGCAATTGCTTTTGGCGATAGGCTGCTGCCAGAGAGTAATTCTAAGAAAACTTCTTTTGCTGCAGTAGAACTAAGTTCATTTTTTGCTACCATCTCCGAAAGCCCAATCAAGCTTTCTGCAGAAGCGCCTGACAAACTTTCTTTTTCGCTATTAGATTCATCGTCTGAAGCTAACGTGCTCGCAAACCAATGTGCAATTCGCTTCGTAGTAGCTACATCAGATTTATCTTGCACTTTACTAATAATTTCTGCCTGTGACTTGTCTTGCAAAAGTGCAGTAATAACCGAATCATCGACGCCTAGTGCTTCCCACTTTTCTCGATATTGAGGTGGTAAAAATGGCATTGCACCTTTTACATCTTCGACCACAGTATCACTTAAAACGACTGGTGGAATATCGGCATCTGGCATATAGCGATAATCTTGAGCTTCTTCTTTGCTGCGCTGAGAAAACGTCTTTTGCTTTGCATCGTTCCAGCCTCGCGTTTCTTGCGTTACTGAATCGCCTTTTTCTAAAATCTCAATCTGGCGTTTAATTTCATAGTCTGCTGCTCTTTCTACACTTTTGAATGAATTTAAATTCTTTACTTCTGTTCGCTTGCCAAGTTCTTTGCTGCCTTTTTTGGCAACAGAAACGTTAACATCAAAACGCATGTTGCCATGATATAAATCACCGTGCGTTACGCCAGAGTAAGTCATTAGAAGATAAAGCTCTTGAGCGTATGCTTTTGCTTGTTCAGCACTATGAATATCGGGTTCTGACACAATTTCAATCAATGGCGTTCCAGCTCGATTTAAGTCTACTAAACTATATTCTTTACCAGCAGGATGCGTTAGCTTTCCAGCATCTTCTTCTAGATGAGCATGGTGAATTCTTACAGTAAATTCCTCATGGTTTGGTGTTGGAATATCAATTTTACCTTTGCCAATAATCGGATGATACAGCTGAGTTGTCTGATATCCCTTTGGAAGATCAGGATAAAAATAGTGCTTTCGATCAAAACGGCTCACTTTTGCAATCTCACAATTCATAGCCAGGCCAGCTTTAATTGCGAGCGTAACAGCCTCTTTATTAAGAACTGGCAACACTCCGGGAAAGCCAAAATCTATAGGGCTCACAGTCGTATTGGGCGCTTCATCTCGGGCATCATTGTTCGCACCACTAAATAACTTAGTTTTCGTTGCTAGCTGCACATGGCACTCAATGCCAATTGTTGGCTCATAATTATCTAAAACTTCTTGCTTTACCATTTTTATAACGCCCCCATATCTCGTAACGCACGCTTATAAACAGCAAGTGCGCGCTTCGTTCCTGAGCGCTTTATTGTCATTTCTTCATGCACAATACGATTTCGTAATTTATGCGCTAGCCACACTGATTTTTTATCCTTAAACTGACTTTCAGCCTTTTTCATTCGCTCTGCCATCGTTTCACCAGAAAAGCCCCGTGCTTTTAGCGCATGGTCAAGCAATTTATCAGCATTAATGATCGCCATTTGGTTAGCCGACTCATCATCGCCAATTTTTGCTTCAATTTTTAGCCATTTTAACCTAAATTCTTCTCTATCAATTCCTTTTGGTGCTTTGCGCGTGGTCATAATAATCACCAATAGTAAAATAGCAATAAAAACAATTGCCGCAAACATAATTATGATAAGACTATCCATTCTGACCTCCTTCAACCGAGCGAGCAAGTGCTAAAAGGTTGGCGTCTGTTTTGTTATTGCCAACAAGCTGTACACCAATTGGCAAGCCTTCTTTAGTGCTTCCAGTCGGAACGCTAATGGCTGGTGCGCCACTGAGGCTTGCAAAAACTGTCATAATGTCTGAAAGATACATCTTAACTGGATCTTTTGCATTTTCGCCAATTTTAAATGCTGGCTCTGGGGCAGTAGGGCCAATCAATACATCATATTCTTCAAAAAGATCGTTCATCTCTTTTATTAAAATTGTTCTCGCTTTTTGTGCCTGCTGATAATACGCATCAAAATAACCGCTAGAAAGCACATAGCTGCCAATCATAATTCGGCGTTTATTTTCTGGCATAAAGCCTGCGTCTCTACTTTTGCCATACACATCAGCAAGCGTTTGAGCCTCGGCTCTTTTGCCATATCGAACGCCATCATACCTGGCAAGGTTAGAGCTAATCTCAGCCGGAACAATCACATAATACATCGCCAAGCTATGATGAACCATTGGCAATCTTACGTCTTCAACCGTGTGATCTTGCTGTTTCAATTTCTCTACATAAGCCAAAGTTTTTGCGCGAACTTCTTCCTCAACATCATCGCCTATAAATTCTTTAATTAAGCCAATTTTCTGCTTCGGCCTGGCAGTCTCTTGAATTTTGTAAAAATCGGGTAGCGTCGTTCCGTCTCGTTCATCTTGCCCAGCAAGAATACTCATGATAATTTCGCTGTCTTTCACCGTCTTAGTAAGTGGTCCAATCACATCTGTGCTGCTCGCCATTGCAACAACACCATAGCGACTTACCGTTCCATATGTTGGCTTCAAGCCAACCACGCCATTAAAACTAGCTGGCTGGCGGATTGATCCACCAGTATCAGTGCCTAGTGCAAATGGCGCAATATCCAACGCTACAGCAACAGCCGATCCTCCACTGCTACCACCCGCAACTCGCGTTTCATCTACTGCGTTTTTTGTTACACCAAATGCCGAATTTTCAGTGCTACTTCCGTGGGCAAACGCATCAAGATTAGCCTTGCCAATGCAGATCGCTCCTTCATTTTCTAGCTTTTCAATAGCAGTTGCCTGAAATGGCGCTTCAAAATTTTCTAATATCTTGCTCGCAGCGGTTGTTGGTGCGTTGTGTGTTAAGAAATTGTCTTTTGCAACAAACGGCACCCCTGCAAGCTTGCCCGCATCTTCACCATTTTGTATTTTTTTATCAATCTCATCAGCACGTGCCAACGCCCGCTCAGTGCACAAGCTCAAAAAAACATTATGACCTGCATGTTTTTCTGCCTTTTTTAATGCAGCTTCAACCTGCTCTCGCGCCGATGTTTGGCCATTTTCTATCTTCTGAATAATTGCTTCAATTTTGCTCATAATTTTTAGAGAACCTTCGGTACTTTTATTTGATTGTCTTGCTTATCAGGAGCATTAGCTAACAGATCATTACGAGACAAACCATAATCTATAATCTCATCATCACGCTCAATATTCTCAAGGCCTGTGACTTGATACGTCGGTTCAACATTGCTCGTGTCAATTTCTTTCAACTGCTCAATATATGTCAAAATATTTGCAAGATCTTCTTGCAAATTATCTGTTTCATCATCTGAAAGCTGTAAGCTAGAAAGCTGCGCCAAGTGCAGCACGTCATCACGAGAGATTTGTGTCATAAAAGTATTATAGCGCAAACGGATAGTGTAGAATAGAGACATGGAACTTAAGACATTAATCCAGCAATATTTAGCTGACAACAAACACCTTCAACTTGCAACTATCGACAACGGTAGCCCCTGGATATGCACTGTTTATTTTGTAGCTGATGATGGCTTTAATCTATATTGGACATCAGATCAGTCGCGCCAACATTCGATAGAAATTCTTAACAACCCAAAGACTGCTGTAACTGTGGTCCGTGATACTGAGCGTAAACAGGCGTTACAAATTACTGGCAATGCTTACAAAGTAGCTGATGATGATTTAGAGCGCGTGCATAATTTATACCAAAGTAAATTTGGCTCTAAGGACTATAATCTTGAAGATATGAAGCAGCCTAACCCTGAAGGGCGCGCCTATTGGGTATTTCAGCCAACAAAAATATCATTCTGGGATGAAGTAAATTTTCCAGACTCACCAAAACAACAATATACGCCCTAATCGCTTTAATACAATAAAAGTATTTGGCTAGCTAGGTTTACAAAAGCACACTAGAAATACTATGATAGATAAAACGTAAGCAAAAAGAATGTAGATATGCCAACTCAAAACCAGTCTTACGAAAATACTCAAAGCCCTTATTTTGGCGCGGCAAAACACCCTCTCTCAGCAGAGGGTGTTTTTTTACCCGAAGGCTATGAAAGTGAGGTCGAGTCATACTTTGAAATCAGACGAAAAGAATATGCTCAAGGAGTAATTATCACAAAAAGAATCAAAATGAGCGACGGCTCGGAATATGAAGTTGATACAGGACTGCCGACCGAACCAACGACGAATATTCCAATCACGACCACAACGCCTTGGCTAACTGGTAAAAATGGACTTAATAAAAGGCGCATGCTTGCGCTCATGAAAGCTGGATTTCCTGTTGATTTTGTTGGTTCAGAAATTAAGTTTGGCTCTCATGCCAATTTAGCTAAAAGCAGTCACAATCAACTAAAAATTACTGAGCTTACCGCTGAAGAAGAAAGTCTAGACAAAGACCTACTCATCGTTGAGGGCATATCAAGAGCTGCAATGATCGGCTTTGGGCTCAATGCAATGAGCAAAGATCACGACAAAACAATTATTTATAGCGACCTGATTGCACCATGTTTCCCAAAAAGATTAGATCTTCGCCACAGTGCCGACTATCTGAAAATTCCGCTCAGCGAACCCGCCATCGTTCGCCACCTCGGCAGGTTGCCGCTCCATCACCTACTACGCTATCCTAGCACCTTTTCAACTCATCCATCTGATCTAATCAGGCATATGCAAGCCGTTCCAACACTCACCAGTGGAATTGCAGGAGATTTCGCAAAACATATGCCAGAAGATGCGAGAGGATCAGTTGTAGCATTCAAGGGGGATATCTTGAGTCAAGGTGAAGAGTGGGAGAGAATATTGGCAGAATATCCAAACATGCACTTTCTTGATGAGCCAGGTGCAGCACACCTCGACTGTGCAGCGCCTGAGACATATGATGCTTGGCTCGCGAGACAGCAGGCGCTCACATCTGAGCTAGAAAGAACAAAAAACAACCCAGATAAAGTTAAGTGGGAAAGAATTCAACTTGGGAAAGTGGCTGTTAAAAGCTAGAGTTTTGATTTAATATCTTCAATCAAATCACGAAGCTCTGCCGCTTTTTCGAATTCAAGATTTGCAGCTGCAAAATCCATTTGCCCTGTTAATTCTTTTATCAAATTCTCATATTCATCTTTTGGAATTTTCTTCAGGTCAATGCGAGGCTTTTTCTCATCTTCTTTCATTGGAATAATAGCACGCAAACCTTCGTCAATTTTCTTATCAATACTTTTTGGAGTAATATTATGCTCTTTGTTATATTCTTCTTGAATAGTGCGGCGGCGATCTGTTTCGTCAATGGCTTGCTGCATAGATTTCGTTGTTTGGTCGGCATACATTATCACCTTACCTTCTTGATGCCTTGCCGCTCGACCAACAATCTGAATAAGCGCGCTGCTGCTGCGAAGAAAACCTTCTTTATCTGCATCAATAATTGCCACCAAACTTACTTCAGGAAGATCTAAGCCTTCGCGCAATAAATTGATGCCAACCAGCACATCATACACACCAAGTCGTAGATCTCTTAGGATATCGCCCCTGTCAAGGGTATCTACATCTGAATGAATGTATGCTGTTTTAATATTAAGCTCTTCAAGATGCGTGCTTAAATCTTCTGCCATTCTTTTGGTTAGCGTTGTTACTAATACGCGCTGTCGTTTTTTAACTCTATCTCGAATCTCGGCAATTAAATCATCAACTTGCCCGTCTGATTTTCTGATTTCGATTTCAGGGTCAATCAAACCAGTTGGACGAATAACTTGCTGCGCTGGCTTCGGCGAGCGCTCTAACTCATATTCTCCGGGTGTAGCAGAAACATAAATCACATTATTGATGTGATTTTCGAATTCTTGAAAATTCAATGGCCGATTGTCGAGCGCGCTTGGCAAACGAAAGCCATGCTCAACAAGCACCTCTTTTCGAGCACGATCGCCATTATACATGCCTCTTACCTGCGGAATTGTCATATGGGATTCGTCAATAATCATCAAAAAGTCGTCTGGGAAGTAATCAAGCAGCGTTGCTGGCTGCTCACCCCGTTCTCGGCTCGTAAGATAACGTGAATAATTTTCAATTCCTTTCACAAAGCCAGTTTCTTCAAGCATTTCAACATCATATTTTGTGCGCTGCTCTAAGCGTTGCGCTTCAAGTAATTTATTTGTTTTTTCAAAATAATCTAAACGCTCTTTAAGTTCTGACTTAATATTTGTAATTGCATTTTTTAACAACTCTTTTGGTGTTGCATAGTGACTACTTGGGAATATAGTTACTTTTTTTGGCTCATTAATGATCTCGCCAGTTAACGGATTAATATGCGTGATTCGATCAATCTCGTCGCCAAAGAATTCAATACGATACGCCGTTTCACTTCCAGCTGGGAAAATATCAACCACATCGCCCCGAACCCGAAACGTTCCACGGTGAAAATCAACATCATTGCGCTGATATTGAATATCTGTTAAACGGCGGATAAACTTATCTCTTGATTGCTTTTTGTTTGTTTCAACTGTAATCGACATCTCGTTATAGATATCCGGTGTTCCAATACCATAAATACAGCTCACGCTAGCCACAATAATCGTATCTCTGCGCGTCAATAGTGCGCTCGTTGCAGCGTGCCGCAAACGATCAATCTCTTCATTGATCTTGCTATCCTTCTCAATATACGTATCGCTACTCGCGATATACGCCTCTGGCTGATAGTAATCGAAATAACTTACAAAATAGTGAACTTCATTTTCAGGAAAAAACGCCTTAAATTCTGAAAAAAGCTGTGCGGCTAACGTTTTGTTATGAGCAAGGATAAGTGTTGGAACTTGACGCTCAGCAATAATGTTTGCCATTGTAAACGTCTTGCCAGAACCGGTAACGCCAAGGAGCGTTTGCTCTTTCTCGTCGCTACTCAGTCCATCGACTAACTGCTTAATCGCAATCGGCTGATCACCTGTTGGCTGATATTCTGTCTTTAGCTTAAATTTATGACTCACATATCTATTATACGGTAGTTCTGTCGACCTCGCGCCAAATAAGTTCGATTAGTTCCCAATTTGCTTTTTCTTTACAGCGTCTTGGATATTTTGTCTTACTTTTTCAAATTTAGCCTTTTGCTCTGGCGTTACTTTTTTAACACTACTCTGAGACGACTGGCTATCACTCGTCTTTACTTCGCTGCTATTCTGTTGATCATTCTTATTTTTATCACTGGAAACAGATCTCCAGGTAACAAATGCGATCGCACAAAGTATTAAAATTGTTACGGTAATCATAATTACTTCAACGATGCCAAAACCTTGTTGCTGTTTTTTTGCCATTATCTTTCTCCTTTACCTAATTATACTATCCTCGTCCAGTTTTCTTTGGGCGTTCTTCAAGGCTTTTTATCATATCTTTAAAATCTGCATATTTTGTATCAAGTCGCTTAATTACTTGCTTTACTAATCTTTCTGGATTTGTATCATAAATGAGCTGTGTTCCAACTGGCGCCGGTAGTGTATCCATGATTTTTGGCACAAAATCTGCCAAGCCGCCACTACCAAGCAGCACCGCACATAGCTTATGGCTTTCAAGCGCGGTGGTATATTCGTGTAAACTTCCCATCCGACCGCCAACCGTAATCACTGCATCACTGCTACGCACTAAGTAAACATCTCGACCTACATAATCCATATTCGTAAAATTAATGTAATCAAACTCTTTTACTGGCAGACGATAGGACTTTACGTGCTCACGAATAGAAGCTGCTGGAGAAAAGCCGATTGAAAGCCCCCCGTTATCTTTTGCGCCTTTAGCTGCATGCTGCGGCAAACCTACAGTTGCACCAGTTGTTAGCGTGTGGCCGCTTTTTGCAATTGCCGCACCAAGCTTATACGCTAGCTTTTGCGATGTCTCAACTGTCTCGCCAGCTGCAGCGCCAGACACACAAATCTGATACTTGCTCATTTATTATCCTTTGCAACTTTCAGTTTTTCAGGAGCAATCATGTCATTATCAAGCTGCTTAAGAATTTGATTTTCAAGATTTTTTTGCCCCATATATCGCATAAAAATCTCGTTCCATAAGCTTTCCTGAAAATGGTAATAATAACGATCTTCGTATTTTTCTTCGTTTGAATAACTAAAGCTTATATCAATAAAATTAAGTGTAACGGGCGCTCCATCGAATATTATGCCGACATAGTCTTTGTCTTGCCAAAATTTCATATCTTGATCAAGCATATAAAGCATTTCTTCTGCACGACGCCAGTGCAAATCTTCAGGCTGCACATGAGGCTGAAAAGCTTCTGGATGCTTGTTATCTTTAATAGATGGGCGACCAAAATAACGCTGAATAACGCGCCAATGAACGTGCTGACCTGCCATTTGGCTTGCCGTTCCAGGATCGGCAATAAGCGTCTCAACAACTGTTTCACCAAAGTTTTTATTAACTTGCTTCAGTTTAAAAAATGCAGAATAAAGCCTAATTTCATTAATGTAATGAAAAAGTAGCGGTAGGGTTTTTAACGTAATTCCTTTCATCTTTTCTTGATGCATTGGCAAAACAACAATAATTCCCATTTCTTTGGTATGCGTAACATTATGTAGTTTTTTCTTAGTAAATTTCTCAGAAAGGTCAACATACTTGTCGTGATCCATCACCACAATGCTAATATCGCGAGTTTCAAAATCGCTTGGAGTAATAGATTTAAAAAGTTCGTTATATTTATTCAGCCAATCTTCACCCTCAGAAAAACGAAGTGCTACATATACTTCATCGATATTCTCTTTTGAGAGCATGGCATCAACCGACGTATAGCCAAGGTGTTTCATTAACTTTTTTGGCGGCATTTTGCGTAGTAATTCTTTTGCAACCGAGCGCTTTAAAACCCACACTTTTTTATTAATTTTCATTTTGTTAACAGCTGCAACCATCAGCGGAACCATTTGCCTAATATCGCTTGGGTCATTACCACCAATACGTTCTGTTACTCGCTTATTATCAGCTTCAACTCGCGCAAGCAAAGCGTGGTAAAGCTCTCTACCAGTTGTATTTTGCTGATCAAGCCCTAGCTCTCGCATGCTAAGATGTGTTTTTTTAATTATCTCACCAATGAGCTTCGCGTCAACGCCCTGATGTCCGCTCGCTTTTTCAAGCTGCCGTAAAGAAAGACTAAAAACTGGTTCCTCGGCATTTAAAAGATCACGTAAAAATTTTGCCACCCTGTATTATATCCTGCTTATGTTTTACTAAAGTATACCGTTAAAATGGTTTTGACTCAATTGGCATATCATGAAGATCAACACCTTGCTGTAAAATACCTGTTTTAGCGCCAATATATGAAACAACTGATGTAGAATTAGCACTGGCAAAAATAATTGATTCTTGCAAAGTTTTGCCCTGCGCCCACTGACTCACAAAACCCGAGCCAAATGCATCGCCAGCTCCTGTTCTATCAACAACTGGCACATCTTCATACATACCAGCCGAAACAACCTCTTTGCCATCTGTCGCAACCACTCCATTGGGTCCGTCTGAGCCAATAACAACTGAGCAATAATGACGTGCATGACGCACGAGCTCTTCAAGTGTCTGTCCTTCAACAATAGACTGCAGCTCCTCTTTATTAAGCAACAACACATCAACATCCTCAAGCAAAGATTTTAATTTTTGAGATTCTTTTAATTCGCCCTTCCCTGGGTTAAAGGCAACGCTAACGTTCATGGTTTTTGCTTGCTCGAAAATAGCTGTTAAAACTTCCATCGAGCCTGCCATGCTTGAAACATACAGCCAATCAACATGCGTTAATTCACTAAGGTTAAAATTATTTACATCGTAATGCGTTGAGGCGCCCCTATAAGTTAAAATCGTACGCTCACCATTTGGTGCAAGAAGCAATGTTGAATAGCCTGTATTATACTTTTCTGAATAAGAAAGATGAGCCGTGTTAATCCCTTCTTTATCAAGATCGGCTAGTACCGCCTCGCCAGCAGGGTCACGACCTACTGTTCCCATAAAAATGCTCTCTAAGCCCTGCCGAGCAAACGTAACCGCAGCGTTAGTTGCCCCACCGCCAGTGCTAAATTCAATATTATTCACATCCGCCTTTGCGCCAAGCGGCAACTGTTCAAAACATTCACCCGGATTAACACACACTGGCTTAAATGCATCGCTATTACTTAAAAATACATCTTGCACAGCCGAGCCAATTGCAAGCATAATTGGCTGATTACTCATCTAAATAACTGCCTTTCCCGCACTGCCAAATGCCTCAATTTTTTCTTCTACCACAGCCTGAACTGCTTTATAAACTTCTGGCATTAACTTAACTACTGCATATTCATTTGGATTTTCTGCCAAAACTTTTTCTAAAGTTTTTCTGAATACAAAACGCATATCACTATTAATATTGATTTTACTTACGCCAATTTTAGCTGCTTTTTCAAAATATTCTAGTGGCGTTCCACTGCCGCCATGAAGACTGATCTGGCAGTCAATTGCTCCTCGAATCTCTGCGAGTAATTCTAGGTCTAGTTGTTTTGGCACCGGATATTTACCATGTAGATTTCCGACAGCTGCCGCAAATGTATCAATGCCTGTTTTTTGCACAAACTCTTTTGAATCCTCTGGCGTTGAAAATGTTTTTTTAATTTCTTCGTAGTTTATTGTTTCAGTATGCACGTTACTGCTACCACCAAAATAGTGCGGCTCACTTTCAACTAATGCTCCCGTGAACTTTGCATATTCAACAACTTCTTTGGTTTTTTCAACAATTTCGTCATCTGTTGCATCGTGATTTGCCTGAGATATATCTATATGGATAAACTCATATCCAACATCAATTGCTCGCTTGGCATCTTCGACGGTTGGGCTGTGATCAAGATTAATGTACATCTCAACACCATATTCTTTGCTATAGTTATCGACCATATCGCGAACATTTTGGAGCCCCAAAGCTTTTACTTCTCCGTGACTTAGCTCCACAAGAACAGGTGAATTTTTTGCCTGCGCCGCCAACGCAACTGCAATTAGCGTTTCTTGATTATCAATATTAAACGCACCAACAGCAAACTTCTGCTGCCGAGAGCGCTGCATTAAGTGGCGCGCTCGCAGTGTATTTTCTCTAATTTCACTAATAGATAGTCCCATGTTTCCTCCTTTTTATTTTGGTCTTTTATGCGCCAATACAAACTCATGTGTTACCGGTGCAATTAATGCCCCAGTTAGCCCGAACTGTTTTAATAATTCATCAGGCTTTCCAGATTCGCCAAAATGATCCTGCATGCCAATGCGCTTTAGTGGTGATGGCAGCCTCTCACTCAATAGCTCTGCAATTGCACCACCAAAACCACCGTTAATTTGCGCTTCTTCTGCTGTCACGACTCTTCTTGTTTTAGCAACGCTTGTTAAAATTGTCTGCTCATCTAGTGGTTTAATAACCGGAACATGCACAACCTCTGCTTCAACACCATAGCCTGCGAGGATTCTCGCCGCAACAAGCAGCTGATATGTCATCGTGCCCGTGCCGAGCATCGTAACATCTCGCCCTTCTCGTAAAAGATACGCCTTTGTTAAGCTAAAGGGAGATTTTTCAGTGCTAAAAATCGGTGTTTTTTCGCGTGCAAGCCGCAGATATGCTGGCTTTCCACTTGCCGCAATAGCAAGCGTCGCTTTTTCAGCCTCAACGCTATCGCCAGGTGCAATTACCATCATGTTTGGCAGCGCACGCATCAAAGCAATATCTTCAAGCATTTGGTGTGTTGCACCATCAGGTCCAACACTTATGCCCGCATGCGAGCCAACAATTTTTACCGGCTGATCATTCAGTGCAATCGTCGTGCGAATTTGTTCCCAATTCCTTCCTGGGCTAAAGGCTGCATAACTACTCGTAAATGGAATTTTACCCATCGCCGCCATACCGCTGGCAACGGTTACAAGATTTTGCTCAGCTACGCCAATTTCAACGAAACGCTGCGGAAATTCATCTCTAAACAGGCTCATCTGCGTAGAGTCTGTAAGGTCAGCGCACAAAGCCACAATATTTTCATCTTTTTTTCCGGCCTCTAGCAAGCCACGTCCAAACCCTTTTCGGATTGGCTCTTGCTTTACACTTTCTTCAAACAAATCTGGATTTAAATGAAAATCACTCATGTTCACCTACTATCTTTCCATTCAAGCTGCGTAGTTTCTTCAGCGCTTCTTTGGCTTGGTCGCTATTTGGCGGAGCACCGTGCCAATGATAATCATATTCCATAAAATCAACACCCTTGCCCGGAATTGTGTGCGCAATAATAACGCTTGGTTTTTCAACAATCGCCCGCGCCATACTTGCTGCGTCAATAATACTTTCAACATTATGCCCGTCTATTTCTTGCACATGCCACCCAAACGATTCCCATTTATCTTTTAAGTTCTCAAGTGGCATTACGTCTTCTGTATTGCCATCAATCTGAATATTATTTCTATCAACAATACCAATGATGTTATGTAGTTTATTCTTTCCAGCAAACATCGCAGCTTCCCAAATATTACCCTCATCAAGCTCACCATCGCCCATAACCACATACACCCAACGATTTTTAATTTTATCTATATTCTGCAAAACATACGCCATACCACCCGCCTGACTCAAACCGCATCCAAGCGGTCCGCTAGTAGTTTCAATTCCTGGTAGCTTTGTTCTTTCAGGATGCCCCTGCAAGCGCGAGCCAAGCTTGCGAAGCGTCATCAGTTCCTCTTTTTCAAAATAACCCGCTTCTGCCATGGCTGCATATTGCACAGGCACGCAATGCCCGTTACTTAAAAGCAGGATGTCTCGCTCATTCCAGTTTGGTTTTTTAGGGTCATATTTAAGAATATTAAAATAAAGCGCGGCAAAAATATCGCTTAGTCCAAGTGGCCCTGCACTATGTCCGCTCCCCGCATGCTCAAGCATTTTTATAATATCTTGACGAATAGTATTCGCTTTTTTTTCAATCTGACTAATTGATAATTGCCCACTCATTTTTTCTATTACCTCGGTTTTATCTCTTCACTAAGTTGTGCAAAAGTGCCGGCAGGATTTTTCGAATTTGCTATTGCGCCACCAACATTTATTACGTCAACACCACCAAGCGCCAACGTATACACATTATCTAAATTCGCACCGCCGTCCCAGCCAATTTCAAGTTCTGGCTTCATTTTTTTAACAATTCTCACCTTTTCAAGCTGTAGAAGATTTGCTTTGCCACCATATTTTCCAAGATCACCACTAAAAACTAATACGTGATCAACCGCCATAATAAGCTCCCGCACGCTTTCTGGCACCGTACTCCTAAGCAATGCAATTCCAGTTTTAATACCAACTTTTTGCAAATATTGAACAGCTCCTAACAAATCGCCTTCGGCCTCTGCATGAATAATCACTCGTTGCGGCGCTAAGCTTGCAAGCGCTTCAAGCTGCTCGATTGGACGACGATACATAAGATGAATATCAACTGCCCAATTTTCAGGCCAGCGAACTTCTGCCGGACCGATTGTTTGTGTTGGCGCAAAATCTCCATCTGCAAGATCAATCTGCACCCGAGAAGCAAATGGCTGAAGACGCTGAGCTTGCTCTTGAAAAGAAGCCAAGTCACTTGCCAAAATTGTAGGGCAAATTATACTCATCTGTTATTCCTTTGAAAAAAGTACTCCTGTTATATATCGCACAAGCAGCACAAGTGCCATACCAAGCGGCAACCATACATTTACGTAAAGTTGGTTAAGCGACATCTCTAAAATAAACGGCATGATGAATAGCGCCACTGCGCCAAGTTCAACAAGAAATAAAACAATTCTATCAAGTAAAACCGGAAGTGAATGCAGGTGCTGTAGCCATACATATGCTGCATCAAAAACCGCAAAACCAAAAACAGCTAGCGAAAGATAAAGAAGTCCGCCGCCGATCAAACCGCTTTCGCCACTAGGTTCTGTTTGCACATGCAAAACTACTAAAATAAAACAAATAAGCGCCAAGAACGTTACAAGTAACGTTCGCCCTACAGTACCGCTAAAACTGAGTGAGTCTAGCAGCGCATGCATTGATAAATGCTTTGGTGTTGCTGCCTTTTTCTTTGTCTTCTTTTTTGCTGTTTTCTTTACCATTTTCATATCTCCTTTTTATATCAATTCATCTATCTGGCGGTTGCGACGTTTATATCTATCTGCATTTGCAAATGGTGTTTTTAGCCACGTCTCAACTATATCTTGCCACTCTTTTGCATCGTTTTCCAGAATTCTTGAAGACAAGCACAAAACATTACTGTCATTATCATTTCGTGTCATCTTAGCTTCAAATGCATCCCATATCACACTCGCACGAATGCCTTTAAATCGATTCGCCGCCATTGCCATGCCTTGTCCGCCGCCACAGATTAATATCGCTTTTGCATCGTCTGTTTCGCTGGCAAGCACTTTTGCTACCGCGCGATGCGCAAACTCTGGAAAGTCGTCATCTTTATCAAGTACTTTATCGCCAACATCTTCAACATCATACTTATTTTCAAGAAGATATTTTTCCATGTCTTCTTTCATATGAAAGCCTTGGTGGTCTGCGCCAAGATAAATTTTCATTTTTTCTCCAGGCTATTTGCAACATCAGCCGTTAGTTCAACAAGTCTATTGCTATATCCCCATTCGTTGTCATACCACGCAACAACTTTTACCAAATTGCCACCAACTACGTTTGTTAAAGGCAAGTCTACGGTTGCGCTGTGGCTGTCTCCTTTAAAATCACTCGAGACAAGCTCTTCTTCAGTCGCTGCCAAAATTCCCTGATAAAATGGCTCTTTTGCAGCTTTTTTAAATGCCTGCTTCACTTCATCAACAGTAGTATCACGCTTTGTTACCACTACAAAATCGCTAATACTCACCACTGGCGTAGGCACACGAAGAGACAACCCACCAAACACACCATCAACTGCTGGCAGCGCTTTGCCCGCCGCAATACTCGCGCCGGTGCTGGTTGGAATAATGCTTTCTGCTGCTGCGCGCATGCGACGTGGATCTTTATGCGGAGCATCTTGCAGGCGCTGATCTGCAGTGTAGCTATGAACAGTTGTCATCATTGCTTTTTCAATGCCAAAATTACTTTCAAGTACCGCCATAACAGGAGTAATACAGTTCGTCGTGCAGCTCGCGTTGCTAATGACATCTGAAGCACCTTCGATTTTATCCTCATTTACCCCTAAAACAATCGTGTCAGCATCGTCATTCTTTGCTGGTGCGCTTAAAATCACCTTTTTTGCGCCGGCTTCTGTTATGTGCACTTTTGCTTTTTCAGGGTCAGTAAAAAGTCCCGTACATTCAATCACCACATCAACCCCAAAACCATTCCAGGGAAGCTTTGCCGGGTCGCGTTCTGCAAACACTTTAATTTTATGACCTTTTACCGTAATACTTGTTTCATCGTGTTTTACATCGTGCTCATAAATGCCATAATTTGTGTCATATTTTAAAAGATGCGCCAATGTTTTCGTATCTGTTAAATCGTTAATTGCAACAATTTCAATGTCACTTCTTTCAAACGCAATTTTAAAAGCATTTCTGCCAATGCGCCCAAACCCATTAATTGCTATGTTCTTTTTTGCCATATTTTTATTCTGCCCCTTTATTAAGCGTTAGCATAATTACTTATATTGTATACGAAAAATAGAGAAAATAACAGAAAAACTCTCGAGAATTATTTTAATTGTTATACTAGTGAATACATGAAAAAGCAGCAATTATTAGAAAATGCCAAACTGCACTATCATAAAGAGCAAATAGCTGAGCTTGAAAAAGCGATTGATTTCGCCACCAAAGCACATGAAGGTCAGAAACGAAAAAGCGGTGACCCATATATCACCCACTGTTTAAACGTGGCAGATATTTTAATTGACTGGGGAATGGATATTGATAGTGTTGTTGCCGGGGTTTTGCACGATACCGCCGAGGATACTGATGTTACGATTGAAGATCTTGAAAAAGAATTTAGCAAATCTATTGCTTTTTTGGTTGATGGTGTTACAAAAGTTGGGCAAGCTCGTTCTGGTATGCGCGATATTCATAGCTATTTGCCCCAAACGCACGATAACTTAAGCAAGCTTCTAATTGCCGTTGGGCAAGATATTCGAGTGGTGATTATTAAACTTGCAGATAGGCTGCACAATTTGCAAACGCTTAAATATATGCCCAAAGAAAAACAAACGAAGATCGCTAGAGAATCTCTTGCGGTTTTTGCTCCAATGGCAGATCGGCTTGGTATGGGTCGAATTCGTATGCAAATTGAAGAAATTGCCTTTTCGTATATAAAACCAAAAGAATATAAAAAGCTTAAAAAACTTCTTAAAGATCGCTTAGGAAAATCTCATCGAAAGCTTGCCGTTGTACGCCAAGAAGTAAACGACCTGCTTGATGCTGAGAATATTTCACACACGCTTGATGGACGGATTAAAAGTATCTACAGCCTGCATAAAAAGCTTGCCAAAGTAGACGACAATATTGATGATATTTATGATTTGATTGCACTAAGAATTGTTGTTAACAACAAAGAAGATTGCTACCGCGTGCTTGGGCTTTTGCATAGTATGTATCAGCCAATGATTCAGCGCATTAAAGATTATGTTGCTACTCCAAAACCAAACGGCTATCAAAGCCTACACACTACTGTTTTAACACCAAATCAGCAAATAGTTGAATTTCAGGTGCGCACAAAAGCAATGCACGAATATGCTGAGCGCGGGCTCGCGGCCACCTTTCATTACCACGCGCAAAAAGAAAGTAAAGATTATAAAAAACGACAAGCTAGCGCATTGCCACCGCAGCTGCAATGGATCACCGAGCTTCAAGAGGTTGCCTCAAAATTAAAAAGCGACCAAACTATTGGCTTCGATCAATTAAAGGTTGATCTTTTTGATGACAGAATTTTTGTCTATTCACCAAAAGGTGATATTTACAATCTTCCCGAAGGCGCATTTCCACTCGACTTTGCCTATCTTGTGCATAGCGATATTGGTAAGCATGCGTATAGTTTTCAGATCAATGGCAAAATGGCTTCTTTTGACACAAAACTAAAAGCTGGCGATGTGATTGAGGTAACAACCAGAAGACTCGTAAAGCCAAAAAAGGATTGGCTAGATCTTGTTGTCACTTCTCATGCTAAAAATAAACTTCGCGCACAGCTTAAAAAAGAAGGAATAATGAGCACAATTATAACTGGCGCAACCAATCGATTACGCCAGAAATCTGCTCAAAAAAAGCAAACAAAGGAAAAAACTAAAGAAAGATCTTAGCGCTTATTCCAGCGTTCAATAGATTCAGCAATAATTTTCCTTGCTTCTTCTTTATCGCCCCAACCTTTTACAATTGTTGTGCCCGGGCGCTTCAAGTCTTTGTAATGGCTAAAGTGGTGCTCAATTTTTTGCTTCCAGCGATCACCAAGATCTTCAAGAGAGTCAATGTTATTACCCGTATTTCGATCATCTGCCGGAACGACAACAATCTTGTCATCCACTTCGCCGTCGTCTTCAAACTTTAAAACACCAATGATTTTCGCTTCAAGCCACACGCCAGTTTGAATCGGCTCATCGCATACCACAAGTGTATCGAGCTCGTCGCCGTCTTCATCAAGTGTTTGTGGAATAAACCCATAGTTAACTGGTTTTGCAAAAATACTTGGCTCAACACGATCAAGCATAAAAACTGCTCGTTCGCGGTCCCATTCAACTTTCAGCATCGAGCCTTCAGGAATTTCAACAACCGTATTCACTACGCCATTTTCATAATCACCAGGTTTTAAAACTTTATTAAAATCAGCCATAACTAAAGAATCTCCTTTTCTTACTTAATTCACTTTATTTTTCTTATTATACCTTATAATGAGGCTACCTGTATGAGTAATTTTGCCCTTCTTACCAGCCGTGAATATGTAAAAGATGTTACGTCTGAAATAAAAAAAGCTCGAAAAAGAGCTTATTCTTTAACACTTGTGATAACTAAAGATTCTGAAACAAAAGAATTAATTGAAGCAATAAAAAAAGGTGCGAAAAGAGGATTAGAGACAAACATCACTATTGATGCGTTTACTTATAGCGAACTTAGTGGCGCTTTTTCACCTAGAAAAAAACAAAAGACGCCGTCGGTTGTTACCACTAAAATGCTCTCTGGCTTAGCAAGCGCAGGAGCAAAAACGCATGTTTTACACGACGGCCTACCGACACTTAACCCATTTTCGGGCGTTACGCACATTAAGTGGTTTGTGGTAGATGATATTGTATATTGCTTCGGCGGAGTAAATCTTTATAAAAAAGGCATTGGCCACACTGACTATATGTTTAAAACACACAATAAAGAACTTGCCGATATTTTGATTAAAGAGCAAAAGAAAATTATTGAATGTGATAAAAAGGGCGTTTGTTACGACGGACTAAAAGCGGCGCTTCCTTTTGGCGATGTATTGATTGATAGTGGCAAAAAACAAGACTCGCCTATCTATGACCAGGCATGCAAATTAGCAGAACAATCAAAAGAAATCTTGTTCGTTTCTCAATATTGCCCAACCGGAAAATTAGTAAAGTATCTAAAAAATACACCTTCAAAAATTTATTTTAATCCACCCAGAATTGCTACAGATATAAATAGCAAACTTTTAATTAAATCCAGCATGCTGCGAACTGGTCTTAAAACTATTTATAAAAAAGATACTTACATTCATGCAAAATTTGTTATCTTCACTTTAAAAGATGGTACAAAAATTGCATTGGCCGGTTCACATAATTTTGCCTATAGCGGTGTTAAGTTGGGAACAAAAGAAGTCGCGCTAAAAACAATCAACCCAGAAATTATTTCTCAGCTAGAATCTTTTTATAAAAAGTATATTGCGTAAAAGAAAACTACTATTTCTCTAAATATTCACGCATATTAAGCGCCGCTGTTGCGCCTTCGCCAACCGCACTGGCGATTTGCATCGTAGCGCCACTTCGCACGTCTCCGCTGGCAAAAACCCCCGGTATTGAGGTCATTAGCTTGTTATCTGTTTTAATAAAGCCAAATTCATCAAGCTTAATATCGCTATTTTCTAAAAACTGCGTATTTGGCAAAAGCCCAACAAAAATAAAGACACCGTCGGTAGTAATTTCAGTTTTCTCACCATTTTTTGTGGCGATGACTTTATTTACTTTGCCATCTTCGCCAACAATTTCATCTGTTGTAGTTTGTAAATGAACCGTAATCTTTCCTTGTTTTACAAATTCATCTAGCTCGTGCTGCAACACTTCGCTTGCCTTAATTGTGCTACGCACCAAAAGATCAATATGCGTTGTAAAACGCGTTAAAAATAACGCTTCTTGCACCGCAGAGTTTCCACCACCCACAACAACAAGTTTTTTACCTCTATAAAAAGCTCCGTCGCATGTTGCGCAGTAATGAACGCCCTTTCCATAAAACTCTTCTTCACCTGGTACGCCGATTTTTTTATAATCGCTGCCAGTTGCAACAAGAATTGCCCTAGCCTTAAAATCACCAGCGTCAGTTTTAATGGTTTTGTGCTCACCTGCTTCTTCAATTTTTTCAACTGCTCCAAAATCTATCTTCGCGCCAAAACGCTCTGCCTGAGCCTGAAGCTGTTCAGCAAGTTGCAAACCGCCGATGCCTTCCGCAAAACCAGGGTAATTATCTACCTTATCTGTAATCGCCGCCAAACCACCAATTACATTCTTTTCAAGCAACAGTGTTTCAATATCTTCTCTGGTTGTATAAACCGCTGCCGCCAGCGCACTCGGGCCAGCACCAATCATAACAACATCATGTATTTTTTCTGCCATTACTAACCTAAGATCCTAAAGCTGCTGCTAATTTTCCAGGATTCCAGCCGACTGCTATACTTGGCTGTCCGCCCTCATTCTCAATAACTGTAATTGGTACAGTCATTTGGCCGCTAAGATCGATCGCTTTTTGTCGCTCTTCTGGCCGTTCATCAAGATTTACTTCCTTGTATTCATGACCCTTAGTAGTAAGGTATTTCTTTACCATTGAACAATACGCACAGGTATTTGTGGTGTAAATAGTAATATTTTTTGACACGTTTTCCCTCTCTTTCTATTTTGCTTGGCGTGGTTCTTTTTATTATATATGGTGTTTATTTAATAATGCAATACGCTATATGTTGTATTTATTGTACTTTCTTCATTTCTACAATAAATACTAGGGGCTCATTAGGCTGAATATTTGGTGGGCTGCCCTGTTCACCATATGCAAGATCGGCTGGAATAGTAAGTTTTACTACCGCACCTTCTTTTACGCCCGTAAGCCCCTGAGTCCAACCTTTAATAACTTGGTTAAGAGGGAACTCTATCGGCTCTACTTTGCCATTCTTTTTTGAACTATCAAAAATTTTACCGTTTGGTGTCCAGCCAAAATAGTTTACAGATACAGTGCTATTTTCAGCTGCTGCTTTGCCAGTACCAGGCTTCAACTCTTGTACCTGCAACTTTTTAACACTCGCTGCATCAAAAGAAGAAGCGCTGTATCCATCTAGTGGCTCAGACGCAGCTGCATTCGCTTTCGCCTGCTCTTCAAGTTTCTTCTGATATTCCTCTAGTTGTTTTTGCGTATCTGCTTGGTCTTGGCTATCTTTAGCCTGGTTCTGATTTGCTAAAATCATTCCAAGAAACATCGCAATGGTGCTTACCAACATAACAATCGCAATTATCCAAATACCAACCCTCTGTGTCTTTGTAGTCGCCACATTCCCTCCTTATCGTTTCATGTTTTTCTATTATACCAAGCTAGATTACTTTTGCGTGTAGTGTTTTTGTCACGCTCGCAACAACTTTTGCAACTACTTCATTCGCCTCTTTTGAAGTAATCGTTTTTGTATGATCTGTTAGGTGAATTCTAATTGTAATATTTTTATATGCGCCATCTTCAGGCTGATAGATATCTGTCGGTAAAATACTCCATTCTAACTCTTCTTTTTCAAGCACTTTTTCTGTCTCAGCTACTACTTCGCCGTATGTTTGCTCTGGCTTTAGCTGGAAGCAAATATCTTGCCATGTTCCAGGATAACGGCTAAGTGGTTTGTAGCTGTTCGCTTGTTTTTTAACGGCTTTTAATAACCCTTCTGGATCTAGTTCAAGTCCAGCGCTATATTCAGGCAATTTAAAGTTTTTAATTACCGACCGTTTGTATTCGCCTATCATGCCCACAAATTCACCAGACGGCTGATCATACACCATCGCCGAACGTCGATAATCAAAAGGCTCAGTTACTGGATATTTTAGATCTTTTTCTAGTTGCTTATATTCAAGCTTCAGTCCCAAATAATCACCGACATATTCTAGCAGTTTTCTCGCTTGATAATACGGCGCACCGCTTTTTGGCTTTTTGCTCGTTATGACAGCTGCAAGCATATTAATTTCGCCAGGAACGCCTTCATCGTTTAAGCCATGAACCTTGTTATGAGCTTTGTTCATTTCAAACAATGCAAAACTAGAAAAACCGTTTTTAACATTTGAATGCACTAAGCTCAATAGACTCGGCGTTAAGCTTTGGCGATAGTATTGCAGATCCGGGCTAATTGAGTTGGTGATTCGATATGAATTTTTTGGATCTTGACCAGCTTTTTTCAAAATATCACCGTGAATAAAGCTATACATCAGTACTTCATTCGCACCAGCTCGCACCAAAATTTGACGCAAACGAGAACGAAATTCATCAAACTCGCTTGGTCGCACAGCCTCAAATCCACGGCGCGGCAGAGTAGGGGAGATTGAGTCAAATCCGCGGATACGACCAATTTCCTCAATCACATCTTCGCCGATATGTATATCGCCACGCCAATATGGTGGCGTCACTTCAATATCTTCGTTCACTACGTTCAGCGTAAATTCTACTACCTCAAGTGGCTCGGCAATTTCATCAAGCTCTAAGTCAACGCCTAAAGTTTTTTCAATCTTTGAAATTGATACCACAATTGGTTTTGTAGTCTTGGCCTTTTCGCGCACGTCAACCACATCGCTCGCCCGTTTTGCGCCTGTAATATCGCAGAGCATTCGCACGGCGCTCGCCAGCACCGGCGCAGTTTGTGCGGCAGACTGCCCTTTTGTAAATCGCGTAATTGCTTCGCTATAAATTGCATGTCGCATTTGTGTTGTGCGAAGACGATACAGATCAAATGTTGCGCTTTCAAGTAAAATATTTTTTGTATTTTCATCAACTTCCGTACTAGCGCCGCCCATTGCTCCTGCGAGTGCAACTGGCGTTTTACCAGCACAAACGATGATATCGCTAGCAGCAAGCTCAATCTCTCGCCCATCAAGCAATGTTAACTTCTCGCCTTTCTTTGCTTCACGTACTACAATATCTGCTTTTTTGGTGGAACTCACTGACACAAATTTATCGTAATCAAATGCATGCAGCGGCTGACCAGTTAACGCCATTAAATAGTTTGTCGTATCAACCGCAGCGCTAATCGGCTTCATGCCAATTCGAGCTAAATAGCTTTGAATTTGAAGAGGCGAGTGGAGCTTTGCATTCACGCCGCTCAGTATTACCGCTTGATATCTCTCACAAATGTCAGCATTCTCAACTTTTGCAGAAATGTTCATGTCGTCTTTAGCTACTTTTTCAGCTAGTTTTGGCTCAAGTTGCATTAGCCATTTTGGCGTTTCAAAATCATTACCCTGAATGGCTGCCACTTCTCTGGCAAAGCCAATTACGCCAAAGCAATCTGGCCGGTGCGTTAGTGATTTATTTTCAATATCAAGTAAGTAGTCATTTAGTTCATACATTTCTGCAAAAGAATCCCCTGGTTTTGCGTCTTTATCGATCTCAATAATCCCAGTGTGATCATCGCCAAAATCAAGCTCTTTGGCGCTTGCCAACATGCCATTGCTCACCACACCCCGAAGTTTGCGCGCTTCAAGCACGAACGGTTCACTCTCAAACGTTTCTGGCACAGCAGCACCAGGTGGAAGCCACGCAACCAACATGCCCTCTTTCACATTCGGCGCGCCGCACACCACTTGCACCAAGCCGTTTTCTAGTCGCTTCACACTTTTTGCTTTGTCACCGTCATCAATCTGTACCACATGCAATTTATCTGCATCTGGGTGCTTTTCAACACTCATGATTTTCGCCACAATCACATCTTCATATTTCTTACCAAGGTCAATTACTTCTTCAATCTCAACCAATCGCGCGCCAATTAGCGTCGCTAATTCATCAACCGAACTGTTAATACTAGTGAACTGCTTTAGCCAATTTAGTGAAATTATCATGTAGATCTCCTTAAAAACGTCAGAGCCCGACCCATGCTAGTTATGTATTTCTCTGGATTTTCCTGGACATCTTTCATTAACCAATTACGCCCTACCCATTCAATCTTTTCTACCTCTTCCAGTTGAGCGGTGAAGTAATCAATCGGCTTATCCACGGTCACCTGAAACCATTGCACAAACTGTGGATAGGGATATGGAGCAGAAAGCTTTTCTTTAGCTAGCTTTTCAAATTTGTAACCAGTGAGACCAATCTCTTCTTCCGCTTCCTTGTAAATATTCGTTTCGTAATCCTCGCCTTTTTCAACCGTGCCTGCGACTGCTGGACCCCACTTACCAGGATCTTTGCTTTTGGTTAACTTTCTCTGCGCCAGTAAGATATCACCATTAGAGTTAACAACCCACAAAGCAGATGACTGAAATATATCTTTAGTATAGTCAACTGCTTTACGATCTTTATAAGCAATCAATTTATCTTGATCATCTACAATAGGAATTACTTCACTCATACAAACTTCCTCAAAAACGCTAATTTTCCAGATTCAAAATGGCGAAGGTCTTCAATGCCGTATTTAAGCATCACAAGGCGCTCTACGCCACCGCCCCAGGCAAAGCCACGATATTTTTCCGGATCAATTCCCGCCATTTTTAAAACATTTGGGTGAATCATGCCACAACCAAGCATTTCAAGCCATTCGCCAGGCTTACCGCCAAGCGCAGCTGGTTTTTCAATAGCAAATTCTAGACCAGGTTCGACAAAAGGGAAGTAGGCAGGCTGAGTTTTAATCTTTAGCTTCTGCCCATAATACGTTTCAAAAAAGCTACGAAGCGTGCCGAGCATTTGACTCAAACTTGCATCTTCGCTGACAAACACACCCTCAACTTGATAGAATGTGTGCTCGTGAGTGGCGTCAACATCTTCGTTTCTAAATACCCGACCATAACTAATGCTTGCTATATTTCCACCATCTTCCAGCTTCTTCTTCCCTGCTTTCAAAATGCGGTTCTGCATGGTGCTGGTATGCGCTGGAGGCACAAAACCTTCTTCTGTTCTAAAGGTATCGTAGTCGTCTCTTGCTGGATGATTTTCTGGAAAATTAAGGCTGGTGAACATATGGTAATCATCGTCAATTTGTCGCGACTCCACCGCCTCAAACCCCATACGAGTAAAGATATCGATAACATTTTCTAGCTCACGAGTAAGCGGATGCTGCGTGCCATTTTCAGTAGAGAGTAGGGAAGGGCGGTCTTTAAAATGAGTGTTGGTATCCCACGGAGCCGTCACATCAATCGGCGCAAGCTCTGCCTGCTCTGCGTCATCTTCCCTTTTTTCTATCGCTTGCTGGACTTCTTGCTTAAGTTGGTTGACCGCCTGCCCAAACGCAGCTTTTTCTTTTGCATCTAAGTTTGGCAGCTTGGCATACAGCGCTTTAATTTCTGGTGCGCGCAAAACTCGCCGTGGCTCTTTTTCTGTTTGAACACGGGCAAGCAACTCTTTTTTAAGCGCCTCAACTTCTTTCATAACTTACCATTTAGTATACATCAGGCATTACAGTGTTGCTATGCTTTAAGAATTCAGCCGTTTTTCTAATGCTTTTTGTTGTTTTTCTAAGTTTTTATATGATGCTTCGAATTGTTCTATATATGTTGCGTCGCTGGTTAGATCTTCTATATCTTTATTATTCTCGGCAATATCTTTTTGAATCTCTGCTATCTCTTCGGGTTTATTTTGCTCAACCGCCTCAGCCCAATTTTGATAATTATCAGCCTGCTCATCATATAGCTCTGCGATTTGCGCTTGAAGATCTTGAAATTGGCTGGGCGCATTGCTATCTAAAATCTGCTGCTCGAGCTTGCCGTAAGTGCCTGAAAGCGAACGGAGTGAAGCAGCATTTTGTGTCTGTGTGCCCTCTACAGCATTTTTTGCCTCTGCTTGAACTTTATTCATTTGATCGCTAAATTCAACCGAAAGTACAGCGTCTTCCACATATTCACGCAAAGAATCGTAATGTTTCTGAACCTGTTGGTTTGTTTCTTCTGCCACCCTATACTGCGCGCTGAGCGTTGAAGCAAAGAAAACACTGCTTAGTTTAGGCGGCTTCAACTCTTCTATCTTTTGTAATATCGGTTCTAAACTTTTATTATTTACTACTTGATCTGGCTTTAAAATATCAAGCGCGACTTGCAAGCCTGAAACTTGTTCTTGCGCTGCAAGTTCATGTTTTTTTGCTGCTTGGTTGGCCGCACTTAAAGACCAGAGCATTATAGCGACCACGATAACTATGACAAAAGTAATAGTTGCTATCACCGCTAAAAGCACAGTATTCGTTTTTGCTTTCTTGGGTGGCTCAGGATTAGCAATAAAAATATTTTCTTCTTTATTTTCTTGCTGATTTGGCGTTTTATTTATTTCTTCTGTCATGATTAATTAGCCGAATAAATTATAAACCATACAATAAATGCTACGACCAAAATAACGCCTAACACAAGCATCACCATACTTGCTGGTGTTGCTTTGTGATTATCTTCTAAAAATTGCGGATCAACTTCTGGAGAGTCAACTTTCTGCTGTTCACTCAATTTGCCTTTGAGCTCACTTGCCAGCCGAGACTGTAGCTTACTCCTGTCTTCGTTCTGTCGTAAAAATAATCCCATTCTATCCCCTTTTCTTATTATTAATATACCGCTTAAGGCAACAATATGCTATACTGCCCTCGTATATATAAGTAATAAATTAGAGGAGGGTAAGAACTCTATGGCGACTAAAAAGACTGGTGCAAAAGCATCGTCAGCCAAAAGTGCCAAAGATAACAACATCATTTTCCGCACTCCATTAGGAGCGCTACTTGGTGAGTTTATCGGCACATTTATATTAGCAGCGGTTGTAATCTCTGTGAGCGGTCAACCAATTTTTGTACTATTTGCACTTGTTGCAATCGTACTTGCAGTTGGTCAGCTTTCAGGTGCACACGTTAACCCAGCTATCACTTTTGGTGCATGGGTAACACACCGTGTAACAACATTGCGTGCACTCGGTTATATCGTTGCGCAAGTGCTCGGTGCAATGCTTGCACTCGTAGTATTACAGTGGCTTGTTAATGGTCAACCAGGACAAATGAATCCATTAACTGGCCAGGCAACTGCAGCAGAGCTATTTAAAGCAGAAGCAATTACAGAAGGAAAAGAATGGTATGCATTCTTCGCTGAAATGCTTGGTGCTGGTATTTTTGGCTTTGCCGTTGCAAGCGCCTTGCGCGAGAAGAAAGAACGAATGGCGGCAGCTTTCACCGTTGGTGGTGGTCTTTTCCTAGGCCTTATCATCTCTGGTAGCGCTGCGATCCTAAACCCTGCAGTTGCTGTTGCACTACAGGCTATCAACTGGGATACATGGCCACTAGCAGTTTACTTCTTTGCCCCACTCGTTGGTGCAGCTGCTGGTTTCATCGTTTACCAAGTGCTACTTGACGACGTAAACCAAGTACACAAACTCTTAAAGCGACGTAAATAATTTACAAGTAGCTTTTATTTAAATAGCCCCTTTCGGGGCTATTTTTATTCTTTAAAAAATGCTTGTGCTTTTTTAATAATTATGTATACTAAGGTCATTATTAGTTAAAATAAAAACAGTAAAAGGAAAGAAAAATGTTTTCACAAATTATCCTTAGCAAGCATAATTTCAAAGTTATCGCTCTATTTGCTACTGCACTAATGATGTGTCTTAGTTTAATAACAATTATTGCGCCAACCACAGAAGCGGCTTCTGTGGGGATTGTCAAAAGAGGAAAAATCTACGGCAAAAATGGTAATTGGGGTTTAATAGCAAAAGTTAGATACCCTAGAGACATTGCAAACCCAAATACTAGCTTCTGCTGGGGGTGGTATGGTGATCTCCAGGCTGACCCAGGATCATGTTATGGTGGGACCGATATAAGAGGTAAGAAAATATATCTCAAACGGCTCGGGGGGAAAAAGCCAAAATCCGTGAAAGTACTTGTGATCGTTAATAGTAAGTATGATGGTACTGTTCGCCGAGTTGTAAATTTCAAACGCTAATTAATCTGCTAGCTCATCATCTCTATGCGGCCTATCAACGACCAGCGATTTAATCGCTGGCGTTGTTTTACTAATCTTTATCACGTCTTTATCTACCTTTTTTAGCTCTTTGTGAGCTGTGTTGAAGTGATTGACTGTTGTGGAAAGGCTGTTTCCAAGCTTGTGCATATACGTATCATATGAGCCAAGATGCTTACCGAGATCACCTACTCGCTTTTGAATCTCTTTTGCCTGAGATTCAATTTGCAAGCTTCTTAAACCTTGCAAAACCGTTTGAAGATATGCCATAAAACTGGTTGGACTTACAATAATCACTCGCTTATCTCTAAAAGCATACTCAATCAGATCGCGCGATGCACTCGTGCCGGCACCAACTTGGTTTATAAGAAGATCGTAATACAGCGCCTCACTTGGAATGAACATGAACGCAAAATCCATCGTGTTTTCATTCGGGCGAATATACTTACTTGTTTCATCAATACGTTTCTTTAAATCCGTCCTTAATTGATTCAATAACTTCAACCTTTGAGTTTTATCTTTTTCTTCAATGAAACGATTGTAATTTTCTAAACTAAATTTGCTATCAATCGGCAGGATTTGCTTATCTTCTAAGATAATAATCGCATCAACAATCTCCCCATCTTTAAACTTATACTGCATTTTAAAGCGCCCTGGCGGCAGCACATTATTTAAAACTGATTCTAGATAATATTCGCCAAATACTCCACGCTGTTTTGGGTTTTGCAAAACGTTCTGCAGTGTTTTCAGTTCATCAGCCACATCTACTACTCGACGGTTCGTCTCATCAAGCTTTGTTAGGCGCTGAGTTACATCAGCAACCAACTTTGCACTTTGACTAAGCTGTTTTTGCATTGACGCATGGCTATGTTCTAAGCGAGTATCAACTGTTTTTTGCAAGTTCTCTCGAAGCTCGCCCACACCACGCGTTAACTCTACAACATCTTGCTTAATAAGTTCAGCTGCCCCACGCTGCTGCAAGTCTTTTAAGCGTTGAGAAAGAATAAAAATCGTTACTCCAAACCCAATCACCAACACGGCAATAAGAATAATAAAAATAGCTAGCTCCATAGCTATAGTATACGGGCTTTAACTAGTTATGACCAACCGCGTTGCAATAATAATGACAATCGCAACACAAACTGCAAGTGGCAAGTTATATATTCGAACAACCCAAGAATATAGCGCGTAAGAAACCGCGTAGAAAAGAGCCAGCCAAACAACGCTTGCAAACCAAGAAAGCTCACCTAGCCACGCTTGTGCGCCCCATAGAGTAGCCACAGACGCAATAGTAATAATCAATGGACGATACACAGCAAGCTTCACGAGAGCCGCCACACCAGCTATCCCCATTAAAACAGCAGCCCCATTAAATGCGATGCCCTGTGTGTTGCCACAAATTGCGGCGTTACCCGCAGAACGACAAAATAGTGGCTCAATAAGAATATTCTGAAGCAAAATTGCAAGGCCCCAAGTTAGCGCGCCAATTACAGCGCCCACAAGCGCTACTCGGCTTAGTTGTGCCCAGTTCATATCAATAATTCTTTGCGACTTTTGCAAAGACTCTTCCACCTCTTTTCGCGCTTGGTCTTGTGCTACACTTTCTTGCATAATACTTATATTATATCACTTTTGCGCAAAAAGAGAAAATTATATTAAATATAGCGTTCTATTTACGCAACTTTGTAGTTTTATATTGGGGTAATTGAAAATACCACAATGCGCCTATCGCAGCAAAAAGGATTCCGCCCAAAATATCGGTTGGCGTGTGAACCAGCGCTACCACTCGCCCAATGCCCATAAGGATTGTTAAACCTGCAAGTAGCAGTCCTAATTTTCGCTGTTTTGCAGCAAACAACACGGCAAAGGTAATTGCCGCTGCAAGTAGTGTATGGTCTGACGGAAAGCCGGGGTTATTCATGTAGGCAGCTTGTGGCGAAACGCCAAGCTCTACAAATGGCCGCACCGCACTAGGTTGATAAACTGCGCCAGCTAGTTTTGCAATCAGTAGAGAGGTAAGCCCCGCCATTAAAACGCAGCAATACGTTGCATAGCGCTGTTTTTTTGGAACATAGCGAATGAGCGCGTATACCCCTATCAAAACGATAAGAACAATTAGACCATCGGCAATTAAAGGCACAAGAAAATTACTGTTCATACGTCTACTAGTATAGCGCCTATGCTAAAAGAAATCAGCTACTTTTACTCTGCAAGCGATCCGCCCTCTTCTGCAGAAGTTTATTAAGCTTATTTTCGCTCCAACCTCGCCGCTTAAGTTCGTCTTTTACTTTTCCGTTTAGAGCAACTTCAAACGCTGCCTTGTCTTTAAAGCCATGCTTCTTGAGCACCTTTTCAAAAGAAGAATCTTTTAGCTCTTGTTTTAGCTGCTCAGGCGTAATGCCAAGAATACTCGCCCGAAGCTCAAGTTTTCTGTCATGATGCCGCTGCAAACGCTCGAGCTTGTTACTGCGGCGCACGCTGCTATCAGTCGATGCCAGCGCCACATTGCCACTAGCCATTGCCAAAGCAGACACGATTAGAAGTGTTAAAAGTGCTTTTGTTGCTATTTTCATAAGATTACCCTCCTTGCAGAAAACTCTGCGTTTAACCTTATTATCTTGAAAAGATTTAAAACTTTAGCCGCGTCGAGAGATCCCAACTGCACGAAGACCGGCAATAACCTTTTGAAGCAACGCTTCAAAATCTGAACGTACTGTGTCTAGCTGTTCGCGAGTTTCATCACTTAATTCGCTCGCAAGAGCCGCATGTGCTGCCGCTGCACCACTAAAGAAGCTGCTCCATTCTAGTACTTCAACTGGGTTATCCCATTCATCGCCAATATAAATTTCCATCATATTAGAAAGTTTCGCATGCGTCTTTTCAACTTTTGTATCAAAAATCTCTTTCACTTCAGCGCTAACCGATGGAGCAATAGTTTGTTGCGAAAGTGCATCCAAACTTTCAACAACTTCTGGATTATTCTCCACTAAAGGATTGCCCGCTTTTTCAATAATTACTCCGCTAATTTGCAAGAACGCTTCAATTTCGGCTAGTTTTTTCGCTGTAAATTCATTCATCTTTTCACCTCCTTTTTATTTACTATTACACCCCTATTATAGCAAAACTTAGGCTAGCTTTTTGCGAATCTGCGCAAATTCATCTGCCCAAAGGGTGATGCTTTCTAAAAGCTCGGCGGCCTTTTTGTTATGATATTCACTCGCGACAAATTCACCTTTTTCGTTCAAATTTTCCCAATAATTTGCAATTACCACCTGCTCTTTTAGAGGAAATGCTGCAAGCTGAGTTAGTACATTTCTTAACTGCTCAACCGCTCGTGCACCACCAGCTTCAGCGCCATAACTTACAAATACCGCTGGCTTATGCTGCCATTCTTTGCCAGCAAAGTCTATTGCATTTTTTATTGCCGCCGGAGCACCATGGTTATATTCTGCTGTTACAAAAATAAAGCCATCTGCTTCATCAATTTTAGCAGCCCAATTTCTAGTGTGTTGATGCTCATACTCACCCTCAGCAGGCGGTTTTGGCTCGTCAAGAAATGGTAGATTAATTTCCTTCAAATCAAGTAGCTCAAAGTCTCCGTTTTTATATTCTTTTGCAAGCTCGCTAATCCATTTTCCAGGCTTATCGCCAAATCGTTCTGGTCGAGTTGAGCCAATAATAATTTTAATTTTCGCCATGCTATCCTCCTTATTATTTTTATAACTATAATAATTATAGTACTATATAAAGTATAGTATGTATAATAAAAGCATGTCAACTGCCAATAGTATTCCTAAAAGCAAAGGGTGTGTTTCAAATACCGTCGCTATCCTTGGCGATAAATGGACGCCGCTTATTATTCGCTGTCTTGCTGATGGCTCAAATCGTTTTTGCAAACTCCAAACAGAAGCTGGTGGCATTAACCCACGAACACTTTCCGCACGACTAAGTCACCTAGAGGGCAGTGGAATCATTCAAAAAACCCCTTCATCAGAAGATGGTGCAGTGTTTCCCTCTTATATGCTTACGCAAAAGGGTCGTGATCTTTTGCCGGTCATCAGCGCAATGGCAGATTGGGGCGATAAATACGCCCCAGCCAATTAACTCCTTTTAACGCTTAGTTTTTTATCTTTTAAATATCTTGTGTAAACAGTTTGACCAATATAAATCACCAAAACAGCCACGATCATCAGAAGACCAGTAACTACTAATATATTTGACTGTGCATTAAACGTTGCGACAAATGCATTATAAAGATTTTCAACCACAATGCGTGCATTAGCTGTCTCGATATTTGCAAGCACTGGTGGCTTGAATAGTGGCCCAACAAGCATAGCGATCATCCCAAAAAGCGCGATTGTTGCACCCTGTATTGCTGCGATACTCATGTATCGTCGTACATTCTTTACATATGGAATGATTAGCAAAACTGCCGCAGCAAGCCCAGCAATTGGACCAAGCCACATCAACGCAACACTTTGTTTATAGAAAGATGGCAGCGTGTCTTTATCTAAAATCACAATTTTATCTGGAACGCTATTCACTTTTTCAAGCGCCTGACTTTCATTCTGACCAGTACGCTGCAATGCACCAAGCACCGTATTAATAACTTGTTTTGTTGACGTTAGATCAATACCAATTGTCTTGCGGTTTTCGGTCGTAAAGTAAACATGCATGGTGTTGACTGTTTTTGTAAGCACTGTTTTAAATTGATCTGTTCCTAAAATGCCGCTAACTACTTTTTCAACTGTGCCACCAAGTGCTTGACGCAAAAGCGGCACTTCGCCTAGCGCCCTGTCGGCGACTTCCCCAGCAATTGCATTTCTGCTGCTTTCAGAAGAAAGAGACGTAACTGCCACTTGCGTGAAGTTCTGTCGATCAAAAATATATCTATTCACCCACACTGCCGAATTAGCAATAAAAAGCAACAACCCAGCAAGCACCGCTAGAATAATCGTGTTTCTATAAAAATTCTTAGTATTTTTTGTTACAGCCATAAAACCTCCTACTTTTTTCGCTCGTTTGCTTTTACGGCTTTCTCAAGTTCAGCCTGGTGTAAATACATCTTGTTTGTAATGAATACAATAAGCGCATTTACCCCTGCAGCAATTAGAAGATAGATAATAATTGCAAACAAAATTCCTGGGCTAAAATAGCTGTTACTGCCAAATTGTTTTACAGGAAAGATCTCTCGAAATGGCTGCATAAATTCAAGCGCACCACCATAGATAAATCTTACAAATGGAGTGTCCATATTAGCGCCAAAAAGGAGTAAAAAGAAAGCCAGCGCCAGGAAAATACACGCAACTATCGTAAATGCATAAACAAGATACGATATTCCCCTTCCAAATTTTATAAATACTAGTTTCGAGTCGGTCGGCTTATTCATAGCTTAATACCCCTATATTATTTTATGGCTTTAAGTATACCACTTCATCTTACCGAACAAAAATAAACCAATAACCAAACACGTACAGTGCACTGTTAAACAGTATGCCCAAAAACATCCATTTCTTAAATATTGTTCTATCAAGATCTAGCACATAGACGGCAATCGATGATGCAAGCGTTCCAGGAAACATCGAGCAAAAAAATGAGAATAGACGCAAGCCGTGTTTATCTACACGCAGTTTTACCTTTAAAACTTTTTTACTATTTTCACCCTGCTCAAAAATATAGATAACCTTTCGTCCTGCCCGTCTTTTATTGATCTTTTTTCTAAATTCTTGATCTTTAATTTTGTCACCAATAAAAACGACGAACATAGCAGACACCACAGAGCCAATGAGGTTTCCTAGGTACACAATGCTAACTTTGTCTGTTATAGCAAATCCAAGTGGTATAGAAGCTCCACCTATCGCGGTACTTAAGATTGCGATGATAATAATGTTCTTAATCATGACTAATGGTTTATTATATCAGCAACAAACGGGGTAGTGAGCCAAAGAGCTAGCTCATTAAAACAACTAGTTTGCGTAATGTGTTGCAATTACGTATTGTCATATGCGCATAAAGATCAGTACCAATAAGCTTTAGTATGCCACTTTTTGTGACGTTTTCTTTATCAACTCGCCACAAAATTGTACCCTCGACATATTTCACATCTTCAATATCTGGTTTTATATTCAACCCACTCATCACATCTTTCTTTGCTACTTTTTCCCACAAAAACATGACGTCACACTTCATGGTTGTATCATTCACCCATTCATCTGGCAGCGCCGTGGCAATTGCTAATATATTCTTTTTGTCTCGCACCAAAACTTTCACAAAAAATCCAAAAGTTTGTTCAATTGCTGCTTCAAGTTTCCCTGCTATTGTAACAGGTGAATTAATGTCGCTTTCAAAAATAATATTTCCTGAGTTTATATACGTTATGACATTCTGCATGCCAACTTCTTCAAAAACAGATTTTAGCTGTTTCATATCAACCTTACGATTCCCGCCAACATTAATTCCACGCAACAAGGCTACATATTTCATATCTCTATTCTAGCAAAAACCATACTAAATAATTGTTTCGGGTGTATAGTAATAACTATCAAACTAATTGGAGGAATACTTCATGAAAAAATATATACCTTACATCATTGGCGCAGTTGTAGTGCTCGGGGGCATCGGCGCGTTTGTCGTTATGCAAAATAACAATACAAACAAATCCAACAGCTCATCAACCACAACAACCGAAACCGAATCATTAAGCTTTAAATATAAAGATGCGTGCAAACTTTTCACGCAAGAGCAGATTGGTGCTGCACTTGGCGGAACATTTGGTGCAGGTGAAGAAGACATTGCCACAAATGCAGGCACACCTGGTACTCCTAACTACGAAAAGCTCAAAGGCTCTGCTTGCACATTCGACCAAGATAATGATGGCTCAACAGAAGGTATGAAAAACGCACTCAATCTTTCAGTTGCTATCAATAACCATGAATCAACCGAAGCTGCCAAAGCATGGATGAAAAACCTACACGACCCACAAACAAGCGAAGGGCAAGAAGCCATGAACGAGCCAGTTGACGTTAAAGATGTAGGCGACGAAGCTTTCTTCGCCAAAGTTAATACGGGCGATACGGGCGTGGCAGAAAAATCAGAAGCTCTCTATGCACGTTTCGGTAATCAAGTGATCGTATTAACAGCTACCAAGCTAGCTGGCATCGACCAAGATGCAGTACAGGCAAGTCTTACTAAGCTTGCTAAAGAGCTGTAACTTAATACCGCAATAACTAACTTGCGTAAATATAGGTTAGCTCGTTATGTTACGAGCCTTCTCGGTCCTGTCTTGCGACAAAATACGAGAACTAAGATCTTGTGATGCTGAAAATATTGAAATGTGTAAACAGCTCTTATTTCCAGAAGGCATTTCTGTATCACGAGACAAAAAAGTTCACACCCCAAAAATAAGCAATATTTACAGAGTAGCAACAAATAAAAAAGACCCTGAAAGGTCTTTAGAATCGTTTTTGGCTGGGGATGAGGGATTCGAACCCCCGATCATGGGACCAGAACCCACTGCCTTACCACTTGGCTAATCCCCATTAACTAGGGTGATTATAACGAAAAAAACAACTTATCTCAATAACCTGCCGCTACTTATCCCCAACTTAGCTAGTAATAATTTGACAAATCCCCCAACCAGGAGCATTATAAAGTTATTATCAACCAATTTAAGGAGGGAAGAATGGCTAAGAAAGATAGTCAATTCGCATCAAACTTCTGGTGGGCATTAACATTAAGGGGAATCGCCGCAATTATCTTTGGTATTGTGGCAGTATTCTGGCCAGGGCTAACATTAGTAGCGCTTGTGTACCTATTTGGTGCATTTATTTTAGTAAGCGGTATTATTAGCGTTATCCAAGGTGTTGCAGCAGTTCGCAAGGCACACTCATCTTGGGTATTAACCCTAATTATTGGATTAGTAGAACTTGGTATCGGTGTATACCTACTTCGTCATCCAACCGTAACATTTGCAGCACTTGTTCTGCTTATCGGTCTTGTACTGATTGTTCGCGGTGTTATTGAGGGCGTTGGCGTATTAATAGATAAAGGCGCAGACGCAACCGAAAAAACACTTGTTTCAATTGCTTCTATTGCAGCAGTAATTGTTGGTGTGGTTGTATTACTACAACCAGCAGCAGCTGGCGTTACATTCGTTTGGATTATCGGACTTTACGCTTTGATTACGGGACCAATCATGGTAGCTCTTTCGATCGACGGAAGAAAGCTCAGCTAACAAGCTAAGTTACCTATTCACAAATAACACACTCTTTTGATGCGGGAGTGTGTTATTTTTTGGCAAAATAATAGTAAGTGCGCTATTGTTAAACAGATGACAGATTATTTCTACGTTATTTTGTTCTCCCTCATTGGTGGGCTTTTTTCTTTAATTGGTGGCGTTATTTTGCTTGCAAACAAACGAGTTGCGCAAAAAGTTGGCTATCTTGCGACGCCCTTTGCTGCCGGGGCACTGCTTGGTGCTGCATTTTTTGATCTATTACCAGAAGCTCTTGAAATTAATGATGGGAAAATCACATTTTATTGGGTTGTTACAGGTATTATTTTGTTCTTTCTGCTCGAACACTATCTTCACTGGTTTCACCATCATCACGAGCACAGCGGAGAGAATAAACAAAAAAAGACGACCGCGCCACTCATTATTATTGGCGACACAGTCCATAATTTTATTGACGGTATTATTATTGGCGCTGCTTTCTTAATTAGTATTCCCGCTGGTATCGCCACAACTCTTGCCATTGCTGCACACGAAATTCCACAAGAGATTGGAGATTTTGGCGTACTTTTAAAAAGAGGTATGCGCCGACTCCACGTGCTTTTATGGAACGCTGTTAGTGCACTTGCAACATTAGTTGCTGCTTTATTAACATTCTGGCTAGGGGATAGTAGCGCGCTGCCGCTTGGTCCAATTTTTGCACTGGCCGCAGGGTTATTCATTTACATTGCTGCAAGTGATCTTATTCCTACAATTCACGACGATGCAAAAGGGCGCTTTGCCCACTTCTCTGCAATTCTTCTCATCCTTGGTGTTCTTGTCGTCGCTGGCGTAAGCTATGTTGCGCATGAGCAACTACACGATATTGAGCACTCTCATCATGAAGAGCATTGAGATTATAGTCTTCTCATTTTTTCTTGATAACAGCTTTACTATCACTACGAAGTAAATAGCTAACATAGCCAGTTAAAACTGCTAAAAGAACGCCGACCCAAATAAACTCTTGCAAAAAAATGACGCTAATCCATAACCACAGAAGTGCAACAAACCATCCGCACACCATGCTCGTAACTCGCATTAGCGGGCTAAGTCTCATGCGAAGCAAAAAGGGGAGTGCAAATACTTCTGCCGTCACTATTATTGCTGCAATCGCCTTCTCCGCTCCTCCCCCATCAAAAATTGTTTCTATGAATGGAGTAAACTTTTCAAACTTTACAAGCTGCATAAGCGCCATTAGCAAAAATAATAGTCCTAAAAACCAGGCAAAAAGTTGTGCGTGTTTGTTTTTTAATTTAGGAGGTAGCGTGGCTATTATTTGTTTCATCAATATATCCCATTATACTCTTTTATGTTTTTGTTTTGTTGTATTTTTGTGTCAAAACGCTTGCGTTTTATATAGTAAATCGCTAAAGTTGTTTTAAGCGAATACTTAAAAAATAAAAACACCATAAAAAATTAGGTAGATCGCTCTACGACATCCACCACAACAAAAAAACACCTCTTTTTGAGGTGTTTTGCTTTATTCTGCTTCTTGCGAATTATCTTCTCGCCACTTTGCAATTGCAGCGTGATTACCGCTTAGCAGAACTTCTGGTACTTTCATGCCGTCAAATTCTTCTGGACGTGTGTATTGCGGAAATTCGAGCGTTTTGCCATCACTAAAACTTTCAATCTCTGCGCTGGATTCTCCGCCCAAAACACCAGGTAGCAAGCGCACAACGCTATCAACCACTGTCATGGCTGGGAGTTCCCCGCCCGTCAAAACGTAGTCACCTACACTCACCTGTTCATCAACAATGCTTATAATCCGTTCATCATAGCCTTCATAGCGCGCGCAAATAAAAATAAGGTCGTCTCCACTGCTCGCCCACTGTTGCGCCGTCGCTTGCTTCCATCGCTTTCCACGCGGCGTTAAAAGCACCACTTTGGCATCTTTATTTGTTTCTTTAGCTTTATTTACCGCCGTAAATAGTGGCTCTGGCTTTAAAAGCATGCCGTCACCACCGCCATATGGCGTATCATCAACCTGCCTACGCGGACCAATACCAAAATCCCTTAGGTTAATTAGTTCAAATTCAACCGCGCCTTGTTCTTGCGCCTTACGCATCATTGAAGTATTCAACACGCCTTCAAGCATCTCAGGAAATAGCGTTATAATCTGTATTTTCATCTGATTTAGTATAACATTATTGCTTTATATATAATAATATTTTAAAATATTATTAGTTCTTGTGTACGCAAGGATGTAAAGTCATGGCTAGTTCATGATAAAAATTAGGACAGAGAGGCTTGTATGTCGCAACTTCGAGGTAATGACATTACAGATGTCGAGAAAAAAATTCAACCTGGTGTTGAGTTCACTGTCGTTCTAAACTTCACCGAAGGAAGAAAAGAAAAAGGTGTCTTCCGATCCAGGCCCGTAAAAGGTCGAGGGAGGGACTACATGGTCCAAGCTGAAATCGACGGAGAAGAGAAGAATCTTTCGCTGATTGATATGGGTATTTTGCCCAATAACAGCAAGGGGATATTCTCCGACGCAAGGATGACCCTGATTCATTAAGAGCTTTCTCGCGAGGAGCTTCTCTGTCCTCGCAACCAGACTAGTAAATTCATGTTACTCGTCTGGTTGCGTCATAAGTCTAAAACCTAAATAACCCGCCACTAAGGACGGATTATTTAAACACATAAAGCTCTCAACTTTAGTTAAGCTCGCATAAGCTTTTGTTCTCGCATAGTTTTTGTGCTTTGAACTGTTAATGATTATATATCGAGATCATCGAGCTCTGCAAGCTCTTTTCGAGTATTCTTTGTTAGATCTGACTCGTTTTCCACATCTTCGGTGGTAGAGTTTTGCACAGGCTGGTCTTCCTCTGTTGCTGCTGGTGTAGTATCTTCTTCTTGCGCTGGCTTTTCTTGCCGCACAGGACGATGATCGTCGCCATCGTTATTTACGATTTTTAAGTTATAACGAGCATCATTTTTTGTGCCCAGTGCTCGAAGTAGGGTGCGAAGACTCTGTGCGGTAATTCCACGTTTGCCAATAACACGGCCAAGATCTTCTGCATTTACTGTCAGTTCCAAAAGAACGCCTTTTTCATCAATTCGTCGCTCTACAACAACGTCATCTGGGTTTGATACAAGTGATTTTACGATATATTCGATAAATTGCTGATCAATTGTGGTCATGCTGCCTCCTTAGGAATTACTCCAATTACTGCTTCTAGCTTTATTGTAGCTGAAGCGTAAGCAGCTTGCAAAGATTTTTTGAAGGCTTTACGCGCCTTCGCCGTCGGTTTCTTTTGTTTCCTCGGCTGGAGCTTGTTCGGCTTCTTCTTTAACTGTCTCTGCCACTTCTTCAGGAGCAGCTTCTGGCTCTTCAGCCACTTCTTCTTTTGGCTGATTTTTGCGCAATTTTTCTGGATTGCGAATCGCTTTCTCTTTTTTAGATGCTTTTTTCACCCAATCTGGCAAAGCAATTTTTTCAGCTTCAAGTAGTTTTACTACTCTTGGAGATGGCTGCGCGCCATTCTTTAGATAAAATCCTACTTTTTCTTTATCAAACTTTACTTCTTTTGTATGCGGATTATAGCTACCGACATACGCAACTACGCGACCGCTTGATGGGTGACGCTGCGCCTCTTGAACAGCCACACGATATACTGGATAGCCCTTTCGGCCAAGACGTTGCAAACGAATTGCGAGCATAATATTCTTTACTTCCTTTTTCTACTTTAGTTTTATTATCAACTTTTGCCTATTTTACGCCA